>OLXH01000378.1_pt1 | contig 21808 bp, 17 predicted proteins | sample 1673391 | NCBI WGS metagenome assembly OLXH01 (sample SAMEA103958110, study PRJEB25191) | human gut metagenome | reverse complement strand
CATCGTCGGCCTGATCTGGACCGGCGGTATGTGGGATGCCGAGAGCGACAACTATGGCAACTTCATCATGTCCTTCTCTGATGCGTCCGCTGGTCCTGGCCTGTGCCTGGGCTCTATCGTGGCCATCGTGTTCACGTTCATCTATTACTGGCTGCGCGGCCTGATCGGCTTCGAGAAGTCCTTCGAGTCCGTGCCCAACGGCTTCATCCAGATGGTCTCCCCCATCCTGATCCTGTGCTTCGCCTGGACGCTGTGCGGTCTGTGCCGTGATGACGGTCTGCAGGTCGGTACGTTCGTGGAGAACGTGATGGCCAACACCGGCGACCTGGCCAAGTTCCTGCCCGCCGTGATCTTCATCGTGGCCTGCTTCATCGGCTTCGCCACCGGTACGTCCTGGGGCACCATCGGTATCATGGTCCCCCTGGTCTGCGCTGTGTTTGACTGGACGACCCAGGTTGACCTGCTGTCCATCGGTCTGGCCGCTTCCTGCGCCGGCGGCGTGTGCGGCGACCACCTGTCCCCCATCTCCGATACCACCATCATGGCTTCCGCTGGTGCGCACTGCTACCACCTGAACCATGTGTCCACCCAGATCCCCTACGGCGTCACTGTGGCTGCCGTTTCCTTCGTCAGCTTCATCATCGCCGGTCTGGTGCAGAACGTGGTGATCTGCATGATCATCGCCATCGCGCTGATGCTCGTCACCCTGTTCGTCATCAAGGCTGTTGTCGCCAAGAAGCATGCGGCTGTGATCGCTGAGATCGCCGCGGCCAACAAGGCGCAGGCTGCCAAGTAAGACTCATACCTGATATAAAAAGAGACCGCTTCGGCGGTCTCTTTTTTGCGTGCAGGGCAGGGGAGGGCACCTCGCATCGGCGGCGGGACAGCAAAAGCTGTCCGCCGCGGGAATTTTGCGAAAAGATGTGACAAACCGCAACGAATGTGGTACAATGTCCCTATTGAGTATATAGGAGGTGTCGCTGTGCGGCAATATCCCCAATTAGAGATCGATCTTTCTCTGCTGCAAAGCAATGCCCGGGCGGTGATCTCCCGCTGCAATGCTGCGGGTATCTGTGTCTGCGGCGTTATCAAGGGTGCGGATGGCCTGCCGGAGATCGCCCGGACGCTGCATGCTGCCGGTGCCGCAGAGTTGGGCACCAGCCGCCTGGAGCAGGTGGCCAAATGCCGTGCCGCCGGTGTGCCCGGCCCCTGGCTCCTGATCCGAATCCCCGGCCTGACGGAGCTGCCGGACGTGGTCGCTTTGTGCGACACGTCCCTGCAAAGCGAGTGGGCCACCCTGCTGGCGCTGGAGGAGGAGTGTCTCCGTCAGAACAGGACCCACCGCGTCATCGTGATGGCCGACCTGGGCGACCTGCGTGAGGGCTTCTGGGACAAGGATGAGCTGGTGGACGTCTGCCAACGGGTGGAGCAGGACCTGCCCCATGTACACTTGGCCGGTATCGGTGTTAATCTGTCCTGCTATGGCTCCACTAAGCCTACCCCGGACAAGATGAACGAGCTGGTCGCTTTGGCTCACCGGGTGGAGGCGCGTATCGGCCGATCGCTGGAGGTCGTCTCCGGCGGCGCTACCAGCTCCTTTACGCTGGTCCATTGGGGCACCATGCCCGCCGGTATCAACCACCTCCGAATCGGCGAGGGCATCCTGCTGGGCAAGGACCTGCAGGTGGACTGGGGCATCCGCGACATGGATTACCTCCGCATGGACACATTTACCCTTCGGGCTGAGGTGGTGGAGGTCAAGGACAAGCCCACCTATCCCATCGGCGAGCTGGCCATCGATGCCTTCGGCCGCAAGCCTATCTATGTGGACCGCGGTGTCCGCCGCCGCGCCCTTCTGGCCCTGGGCCGGGCCGACGTGGGCGACCTGGAGAGCCTGCTCCCCCGCGAACCGGGGCTGACGGTGATCGGCGGATCCTCCGATCACTGCATCGTGGACGTGGAGGACTGCCCCCGCCGTCTGCAAGTGGGCGACATCGTGGAATTCTCGCTGTGCTACAGTCATATGCTGTATGCCACATCACGGAGCGATATGCGGCTCCTATTCAAACATCAACAGGAGGAAGTGTAAGACAATGGGAGATTTAGGGATTTTGATCATCGGCGTCGTGGACACGTTTTTTGCCTTTTTTGTGGTGGCGCCCATGATGCTGCAGGCGGCCAGCCTGTTCGGCGTGCAGAAGCAGTTTGCCCAGGCCATGGTCCAGGAGGGCGTCGTCAAGCAGGAGGACGTGGACCGCATCCACCCCAAGAAGCAGATCGCCGGCGTGGTGATCTCACTGATCATGCTGGCGGCGCTGGCGTTTACCTGTGCCAAGGCCTCCCCTTGGGGCTATATCTGCGGCGGCGTGGGCCTGGTGGTGGGCCTGCTGAAGTACCGCGCCATCGTTCAGTACAACAGTGAAACGGTCAAACGCTTCAAGAACACCTATAAAAACGAGATGGATGTGGCCAAGTTCAACAAGTTTGTGGAGACGCATTTCTGATAAGTTCAAGTGAATAAAAACCTCTCCGGCGCCATGCGCCGGAGAGGTTTTTATTCGCTTTTTTCGATGGTGCCGCCGCCCAGTACCTCGTCGCCGTCATACAGCACCACCGCCTGCCCGGCAGTGATGGCCCGCTGGGGCTGATCGAACACCACCCGCAGTCCGCCGTCCGGCAGGGGATAAGCGGTGCAGGGGGTCTCCACCTGGCTGTATCGCGTCTTGGCGGCGCACCGTACCGGCGCCGCCGGTATCTGGCCGCTGATCCAGTTTACGTGGGAAGCCAGCAGGGAGGAGGCATACAGCGCCGCGTCGTCTCCCAGCACGATGGCGTTGTGCACCTGATCCTTCTCCAGCACATATACGTGCCGCCCCACCGCCACGCCAAGGCCCTTTCCCTGGCCGATGGTATAGCAGGGCAGGCCTCGGTGCCGTCCCAGCACGCGGCCCGCTTCGTCCAGGAAGTCTCCCGGCGTCAGTGTCAGCCCCTGCCGCTGCAGAAAGGTCACATAGTCTCCGTCCGGCACGAAGCAGATGTCCTGGCTGTCGCCCTTGTCGGCGTTGTCCAGCCCTGCCTCCCGCGCCTTGTCACGGATAGCCGGCTTGTCATAGTCTCCCACCGGCAGCAGCAGATGGGCCAGCTGGTGCTGCGTCAGCTGATACAGCACGTAGCTCTGGTCCTTCCGCCGTTCCGCACCCCGCAGCAGGCGGTATCTGCCGCTTTCCGCGTCATAGGCCACCCGGGCGTAGTGCCCCGTGGCGATATAGTCATAGCCAAGCGTCAGCGCCCGGTCCAGCAGGGCGCCGAATTTCAGCTCCCGGTTGCAGTCGATGCACGGATTGGGCGTCCGTCCGGCCGCGTATTCCGCCGTGAACCTGTCCATCACGCACCGGCGGAAGCGGTCTGTCTCGTTGAATACATAGAACCGCATCCCCAGCCGTGTGGCCGCCTGCCGCGCGTCCTCAGCGTCGTCGGCGGAGCAGCAGCGGCTGTCCTCGTTAGGGGCCAGCTTCAGCATGGCGCCGTCGCAGTCGTAGCCCTGCTGCACCAGCAGTGCCGCCGCAGCGGAGCTGTCCACGCCGCCGGACATGGCCACCAGAACCTTTTTCTTGCGCATATGATCGTTCTCCGTAGTCTATGTCTCCCGCGCCCACATGGGGCGTATGCGCCGCCATTCAGCGGCGGCGCATACTTTCGGGAAAATGTGGAAAGCTATCGGGCGAAGAGCGCCATAGCAGGCAGGGGTGCGTCCCTGCCGTTCCGCGGCGGCCCTCCGTCCGACAGCGTGTTCTTATTCGTCCAGATGCTTTGCCAGGAATGCCTCGTCGGGCAGCGCGTCCGCCAGCTCCAGCAGTACCCGCTGGAAGCCGCCGGTGTAGTCCTCGATGTTCTCGCCCAGTGTCCCCAAAGCCCGTACCATCGGCAGCGCGATGGTGGCAGTGGTGCCCTGGTCCTCCCGGCTGTTCAGCAGCAGCTGGCCGCCGTGCAGCCGCGCGACCTGATGCGCCAGGGGCAGTCCCAGCCCCACACCGCCGGCGACATAGTCCAGGGTCATGGGCCGCATATGCCAGCGAAACAGCATTTCCTGCCGGTCGGCAGGAATGCCGCAGCCGGTATCCTTCACCTTGATGAGCACATGGGGCTTCTGCACGGCCAGCGTCACCGTCACCTTTCCACCGGCGGAGCAGGCCTTCAGCGCGTTGGACAGCAGCTGCCACAGGGCCTGGCTCAGCCACGGCTCATTGACGGCGGTGATGGCGTAACGCTCCTCGCACACCATTTCCAGCTGCACGCCCTTCAGCTCAAAGGGGACCTCCGCCTCCCGGATGATCTCGTCCAGCCACACCTTCAGGTCCGTATTTTCGGTGGGCAGCAGCTCCTTGCGGTTCAGCATAGAGGCGGACTCCAGGTTCTTTGCCAGCCGCAGCAACCGGAAATAGCCATGGTAGAGCATGGCGGCGTTCGCGTCCAGTATCGGATCCTCGTCCCGTTCATCGGCGGGGGCCAGCTTCTGCATCCCATAGTAGATATTGCCCAGTGCGGACCGTATCTGCATCGCCACCAGCGGCAGCCGCTCCATGTATACCTTTTCCTGCTGTGCCTGTTCCATGAGACCAGCCTCCTTCTGTTGTCAGCATACCAGTTTCCCGGCGCCATCAACCGTGCCAACTTCTGTCAGCTTGTTCACATCATATCAAATGCGGTGCAAGAATACAAGATTTTTATCAAATTTCCGCGAAACGAAAAAAAGTTTCAAAAAAGGCTTGCATTTTGCGGAATAACTGCATATAATTCTAAACATACCATACATTTAGGATATTCCATCAGAGAGGAAGATGTTTTATGAGCATTAAAGTCGGTATCAATGGTTTTGGCCGTATCGGCCGTATGGTCATGCGCTGCTGCATGGATCACCCCAACATCGAGATCGTGGGCGTTAACGACCTGTGCCCCGCCGATTACCTGGCCTATATGCTGAAGTTTGACACCATGCATGGCAAGTTCAAGGGTGAAGTTTCCTCCGAGGGCAACAACATCGTTGTCAACGGCAAGGCCATCCCCGTGTTTGCTGAGCGTGACCCCGCCAACCTGCCCTGGGCCAAGGTCGGCGCCGAGTACGTTATCGAGTCCACCGGCCTGTTCCTGACCAAGGAGAAGGCCGCCGGCCACATTGCCGCGGGCGCCAAGCACGTGGTCATGTCCGCCCCCTCCAAGGACGACACCCCCATGTTCGTCTGCGGCGTCAACCTGGACAAATACACCAGCGATATGCAGTTTGTCTCCAACGCCAGCTGCACCACCAACTGCCTGGCCCCCATCGCCAAGGTCCTGCACGATAATTTCGGTATCACCGACGGCCTGATGACCACCGTGCACTCCACCACCGCCACCCAGAAGACCGTTGACGGCGTTTCCCTGAAGGATTGGCGCGGCGGCCGTGCCGCCTCCGGCAACATTATCCCCAGCTCCACCGGCGCTGCCAAGGCCGTGGGCAAGGTCATCCCCAGCCTGAACGGCAAGCTGACCGGTATGTCCATGCGCGTTCCCACCCTGGATGTCTCCGTGGTGGACCTGACCGTCAACCTGGCTAAGCCTGCCAAGTATGAGGATATCTGCGCCGCCATGAAGAAGGCCAGCGAGAACGAGCTGAAGGGCATTCTGGCCTACACCGATGAGGACGTTGTTTCCTCCGACTTCCTGGGCGACACCCATACCTCCATCTTCGACGCCAAGGCCGGCATCGCACTGACCGATACCTTTGTCAAGGTCGTCAGCTGGTACGACAACGAGATGGGCTACTCCGACAAGGTCCTCTGCCTCATCGAGCATATGTACAGCGTGGACCACAAGTAAATCGCTTACTACCGAAAGGTTTTCCTTCTTTTTGTTCCGCAGACAGCGCCGCGTCACGCGGCGCTGTCTGCATACAGAGACGCTGCGCGCCGCCTGTACAGAGGGGGAAAGCGCTTCCGGCGGTTTTTGAAAGAAAATCGACAGCGTGACAAATATTTTTCATTTACCCCCTACCATTCCACCGGATTGTATGGTACAATAGGTACAACTTACCTAAGGGTAACGCAAGGGAAAGGAACCCCGCCATGGAACAGAACTCCATTCTGCATACTACGCTGTCGCTGGACAGCGATATCCCCCTCTACGCCCAACTGGTGGGCATCATCAAGCGCAGTATCTCCACCGGCGCCCTGCCGGTGGGCGCCCTGCTCCCCAGCGAGGCCGAGCTCTGCCGCTGCCTGAGCATCAGCCGCAACACCGTCCGTCAGGCCATCGGAGAGCTGGAGGACGAGGGCCTGGTGGTCCGCAAGCGCGGCCGCGGCACCTTCGTGGCCGACCCCGCCACCAACCGCCGGGGTGTCCGCTATTCCTTCACCACCGAGGTCTCCTCTATGGGCAAGGTCCCCTCATCTACGCTGGTGGACTTCGCTGTGGAGGTCCCCAAGCCCACCGTCTGCGAGAAGATGGAGCTGCGGGAGGGAACGCCGGTCTACTGCTTCACCCGTGTCCGCAACGTGGACGGCGAGCCTCTGATCCTGGAGACCAGCTACTACCCCCAGTACATCTACCCCAATCTGACCCGCGATATGCTCCAGACCCACAGCTTTTACAGCCTGCTCTACCATGTGGGCATCGTCCCCTTCGCTGCGGACGAGAGCTATGAGGCCGTTATTCTGGATGACAGCTGTGCCGCCCTGCTGGGTGTGCCCTCCGGCAGCTGTGCCTTTTTCCACCAGCGGCTCACCCGCACGGAGGATGGCCGTATCTACGAGTATACCCGCAGCTACATACGCGGCGACCGGGTCCGCCTGGATGTACATATGCAGAAAAGCGGCATGAACTTCGTCCGCACCATCGACTGAATAGAAAAGCACCCCCACCGGGGGTGCTTTTTCCGCATAAAGCCCCGCCCAAAGGGCGGGGCAGCGCTATTTACGACAGCAACAGGCGTATCAGCACACGGGCGATGGCATAGCCCAGCACACCGCCGCCGATGCCGGCGGCCGTAGCCCACACCCGCTTCCGCTTGGCGTGGGGTACCTGCTGGCTGTACAGCCGCTGGTTTTCCCGGTTCAGACCCACCAGCGCCTCCGGATTACGGGCCGCGACCGCCTGCACGATAGCGTCCGCCGTCCGGCGGCTGCCGCCCCTTTTGAGCTGCAGCGTGATGCTGCGCCCGTCATAGGTCAGCAGCTCCACCACCGTGCTTTTGGCCCACAGCAGCTTTAGGTCGTGACGATAGACCCACAGCACGTCCGCCAGGGGCAGAACGATGTTCTGCCGCCGCCCGTACAGGAACGCCGTGCTCACCAGCGCGTCAGAGCGCCGGTCACCCTCCAGATAGTGGAATTCGCTCTCCGCCCGTTCCAGCAGCTTTCCCTTTTTCAGCTGCTTCAGCGTGCTGTTCAGTTGTGCGGTGCACGAGGCGGCGCTTACCAGCAGCACAAAGGCGGCCAGCCCGAGGAAGCTGGCTATGAGGGACCAAAAGCTGTTCCCCATGTCCGGTGTCAGCTCGCTGTCGATGTAATAGTCGCCGTAGGTGTACACAAAGTCCTCGGCGGTCATGCCGACGGCGGCGGCAATATCGTCGATATATGCCTCCGGCGTCTCACAGATCACGCCCACCAGACGTACCGGTGCCGGCGCGGTGGTCTCCGTCAGCGGGATATAGACGGCCAGCTCCGAGGGCGCGGCCGTATCGTCCGGCACTGCGCCGTCACCGCTGTCGTCAGCATAGGTATAGTCCACAATGTCCGCATACCGTGCATATTCCGCGTCGCTCAGCTGCACCAGATAGCCGTATCCCTCCGTGTCCTCCGCCAGATAGAAGACCAGCTTGCGCCCGTCGCCCAGCGTCACCCGATAGGCCCAGGTGGTCATGTACTGCACGTCGATGTAGTTGTAGTCGCCCAGATAGATCTCGTCCCCGATGGGCACGGCCTCCGCTGCTGCGCTGTCCCGCTGCGCCAGCAGCCCCAGCACGATACACCCCGCCGTCAGCAGGGCCAGTATGCCGCCCACGATCCACCAGGCAGGGGAGTGTCTTACGTATCGGCGCATTTCCATATGTTGCCCCTCCAAATTTGTTGTGGTACGACATATTGTACCATATTCTGCCAGAATGTGCAATATCATTTCCCATAAACGGCATAAAAAACGCACCCCGGGTCTGACCCAAGGTGCGCTTTTACTCACAGTGCCGCTGCGCCGATGATGCCCGCCTCATTGCCCAGCCGGGCACATTCAATGACCGGCGGTGTCCGGTCGTGTCCGCCGAAGCAGTTGGCCGCCACATACGCCCGTATGGGGGCCAGCAGTCTTTCGCCCTGGCGGCTGATGCCGCCGCCGATGAGCACCTTTTCCGGCCCCAGAATGTTCACCAGGTCCGTGATGCCCGCCGCCACGTACACGCAGTAGCGGTCCACCACAGCCTGTGCCGCCGCGTCTCCGGCGGCCGCCGCGTCAAATACGTCCTTCCCGGTCAGCCCCTCACCGTATCCGGCCAGCAGGGACTCCGGCTGCGCCGCGGCCGCCCGCTTTCCCTGACGTATCAGCGCTGTGGCGGAGGCATACGCCTCCCAGCAGCCCTTCCGCCCGCAGGTGCAGTCCTCGCCGTCCAGCACCAGCACGGTGTGGCCCACCTCCGCGCCGGTGCCGCCCACGCCCTCCAGCAGTTGGCCATCGGCCACGATGCCGCCGCCTACGCCGGTGCCCAGCGTGATGAGTATCATGTTCCGGCAGCCCACGGCCCCGCCGGCCACCGTCTCCGCCAGCGCGGCGCAGTTGGCGTCGTTGCTCAGATGACAGGGGAGCCCCAGCCGCGCCGTCACCATGCTGCATACCGGCACATTGAACCAGCCCAGGTTATAGGCCCGCACCACCACGCCGTTGGCGCTGTCGCAGGTCCCCGGCGAGCCGATGCCGACGGACGCGCAGTGCGCCGCCGTGATGCCGGCCTTCTCCATGGCCTTCTCCGCCGCGCGGCAGATATCCGCGACAACGGCCTCCGCCGGGCGTTCCGCACCGGTGGGCAGGCTGACCTCCGCCACGATGTGCTGGCCCTCGTCCACCACGCCGGCGGCGATGTTGGTGCCGCCCAGATCAATGCCAATACGATACATATGCTGCCTCCTTGCGCTTCCTGCCCCCGCGTTCCGGGGAAATAAACGGGGCGGGCGTATCGCCCGCCCCAAGTGCGTTTTTGTCTCAGATATGGGTCACAAAATCGGTGTTCACCGCCACCGGCCGTGCGATGTCGGAGGACCGGATGCTGCCGAAGATGGTCCGCATGGTGGTCAGAGCCTCCTTGCCGGACACCTCCGGCTCCCGGTCGTGGACCAGCGCGTCCACAAACTCGTCGATAACGCCGGAGTTGTGGGACGTTGTCTCGAAGGCGAAGCTGGTGCGGTTGCCCTCCAGGTCATTGATGATGATGGGGGCCGACGGCTCGCTGTAGATCATCATCAGGCCCTTGGTGCCGTACAGCACCGTGGACTGGCACTCGTGGCCATACACCGTCCAACTGGCCGCCATGGTGCCCAGTGCGCCGCCGGACATTTTCAGGATGCACAGGGCGTTGTCGTCCACGCTGATGAGCTTGCCGTTGTCGTCACGCTTATTCAGGGTGACTACCTTGGCGGTGGTCTCGATGACCTTCTGCCCAAGCAGGTACTGGATCAGGTCCACCTTGTGGATGCCCATGTCGGACAGGGCGCCCATGGCCGCCTTGTTCTTGTCAAAGAACCACGTGCCCTCCAGGGACCAGCCCTCGGGGCCGGAGTTGCCCAGAATGGTGCGGAAGGTGATCACATCGCCGATGATGCCGCTGTCCAGCATTTGCTTGGCCTTGCGGTGCACCGGGTCAAAACGCATGTTGTGGCCCACCATCAGGTGTCTGCCATTGCGCTCAGCGGCGGCCACCATGGACTCGCACTCCGCCAGCGTTACCGCCATGGGCTTCTCCACCAGCACGTGCTTGCCGGCGTACAGCGCAGCCGTGCAGATCTCCGCATGGCTGCGGTTTTCCACGCATATGGACACGGCGTCCACGTTGGGATCATCCACCAACTCATAGAAGCTGTTGTATACCTTGCCGCCGTACTGCGCCGCCATCTCCTGCGCGCGCTCCATGTTCTTGTCGTAGAATGCGACGATCTCCGCATTGGGGTTGGCTGCATACTCAGGCAGATGGCGCACCTGTGCGATCTTGCCGCAGCCGATAATGCCGACTCGGATCATAAAAAGCGAACCTCCTCTGTCCGTCCTCAAACCGCCGGGCGCCCTGCGCTCCGACGTATGTTTCTGCCCCTATTGTACCAAAAGAAAACGGGAAAGAAAAGCCTTTTTTGCCAACTTTGCAAAATTTTTCACAAAATCTGCGCCGCGATGGTGAGGGCGCAGCCCTTTTGTGCCGTATAGTCCAGCGTTACGCCTGCCGGGAGGCTGAAGCGGCTCAGCGCCAGCAGCGGACCCTTGCCCGTCAGCTTGAACAGCGCCTCCTTGGCCGTCCATATCTCCCAGAACCGCTGGCAGTCGCCGTCGTCCCCGGACCGTATGTACGCCATCTCCTGCTCGCTGCATACCCGGCGCATGAACTTCTCCTGGGCCGAGCGTACCACCTCCACGTCCACGCCTACCGGCGCGTCCGCCGTTACGCATACCGCCCACGGGCCGGAGTGGCTCACGGACACATACACGCCATCCTTTTCCACGCTGGGCTTGCCCAGCTCGTCCCACTGAAGCGGCACGTCCTTCTCCGCGCAGCCCATCGACTGCGCAAGCATCCGCCGCGCCAGCAGCTCTCCGGCGATGGTGCGCTTCCGGTCGTCCTCACCGGCGATGTCGGCCACACGCCGCCGCCGCGTCTCATCCATCATGCCCATTACGGCCCCGGCCGCGTCCTCCGTCAGCTCCCGGATGTCAAACCACTGCAATTCCATATCCCGCGCCTCCCGCGTCATATTTTTCGCACCCATTGTATCACATCCTGCCGCGCCGTGCTACTGCTTTTTCGCCGCCGCAGGTTTTTCCCTGTTCTTTCCGGCACTTCCACCCCTTGCCCAGGGGACGCGGCGGTGGTATACTATCCCCGTATCTGTAGTTTTCCATGAAAGGAGATGACGCCATGACCCGTGATGAGCTCCGCGCCAAGGCCAACGACCTGCCCCTGCTGCCCGGCGTCTATCTGATGATGGACAAGACCGGCCAGGTCATCTATGTGGGCAAGGCCAAAAAACTGAAAAACCGCGTCAGCCAATACTTTCAGGACACCGCCAGCCATAATGAGAAAACGAAGATGATGGTGGCCCATGTGGACCGGTTCGACACCATTATCGTCCGATCGGAGTTCGAGGCCCTGGTGCTGGAGAATTCCCTCATCAAGCGCCATCAGCCCCGCTACAACATTCTGCTGAAGGACGACAAGGGCTATCCCTTCGTGCGGCTGGACAGCGGCGACTATCCCCGCTTCACTCTGGTGAACCGCACCGCCGACGACGGCGCGAAATACTACGGTCCCTTCGGCGGCCGGCACGAAACGCGCCTGGCACTGGACGCGGTGTGCGCCGCCCTGCGTCTGCCCACCTGTTCTCGAAGGTTCCCCCGCGACATCGGCAAAGAGCGCCCCTGCCTGAACTTCCACATGGGCCGGTGTGACGGCTTCTGCCGCCCGGACGGCCCGGACGCGGCGGAATACCGCCGCCGCATGGCCCAGGCCACCGCCCTGCTGGAGGGCAAGCTGCGCGCCGTCACGACCCAGCTGACGGAACAGATGAACGCCGCAGCGGAGGCCCTGGACTTCGAGACGGCTGCCGCCCTCCGCGACCGTGTGCGGGCCTTGTCCGTGCTGACCAAGGACCAGCAGGTCATCGCCGGTATCTGCGCCGACACCGATGTCTGGGGCGCGTATACCAGCCCCGCCCGGTCCGGCTGCGCCATTCTCCACATTGAAGACGGCGATCTCCTGGCCCGGCAGACCGAGGTGTTCCCCGACGCTGCCGACAGCGAGAGCGCCCTGCTTTCCGCTGTGGTGCCCCAGTACTATCTGACCCGCCAGTCTCTGCCCCGTGAGATCCTGCTCCCAGCCGCCATCGATGACGCTGACGCGCTTTCGGTCCTGCTGACGGAGCGCAGCGGCCACGCCGTGGCCCTCCGGGTCCCCCAGCGAGGTCAGCGCCGCGCGCTGCTGGACATCGCCCACCGCAACGCCCGGGAGGAGGTGGAGCGCGTTACCGATGCCGTACAGCGCATTAACGGCACCCTGCGCCTTTTGCAGGAAACGGCTCAGCTGCCGGTCCTGCCCCGGCGCATGGAGAGCTATGATATCTCCCACACCGGCGGCGCGGACCAGGTGGGCGGCATGGTGGTCTTTCAGGACGGCAAGCCGCTGAAGTCCGCCTACCGCCGCTTCCGCATCGAGTCCTGCGCCGGCGCCGACGACTACGGCGCCATGCGTGAGGTGCTCACCCGCCGGTTCCGGCGCTATCTGGACGGCGATGAAAAGTTCGCCCCCCTGCCGGACCTGCTGCTGATCGACGGCGGTCAGGAGCACGCCCGTGTGGCCGAGCAGGTGCTGGCAGGCTACGGATTGGATGTGCCTGTGCTGGGCATGGTCAAGGACGACCGCCACCGCACCCGTGCGCTCATCACCGCCCGGGGCCATGAGCTGGGCATACAGCAGACACCCGCCCTGTTCGCCCTTATCGGCACGGTGCAGGAGGAGGTCCACCGGTTCGCCATCGCCTACCACCACCAGAAGCACACCCGTTCCGCCAAGCGCTCGCAGCTGGACGGTATCCCCGGTGTGGGCGAGGCGCGGAAGAAGCGGCTCCTGCAGCACTTCGGTACCGTCACCGCGGTAAAAAACGCCGCGCTCGAGCAGCTCTCCGCCGTGGTGCCGGAGGCGGCCGCCCGGGCGGTATATGGGAAGTTCCACGGATAAAAAAGTGCCCCCGGCAGAGCCGGGGGGACGTCGTACGCAAAAGAAAAGAGAGACGGCGAAGCCGTCTCTCTTTCATTGTGTTTACTCGTCCAGGTTCTCAATCAGCTCAGCCAGCGCATCCACAGCTTCCTTCTCATCGCTGCCGTCCGCGATCAGTGTCACTGTGGTGTCCTTCATAATGCCCAGGCTCAGCACGCCCAGCAGGCTCTTCGCGTTGACGCGGCGTTCTTCTTTTTCTACCCAGATGCCGCTTTTGAACTCGTTGGCTTTCTGAATGAAATAGGTCGCGGGTCTGGCGTGCAGACCGACCTCATTTTTCACCGTGATCTCCCGTGTATACATGAACCAGCACTCCTTACGCACATTTTTACTCTCGCGCCAGAGGGTGCAGCGCGCAGAAACTAACCCTCACCATTTCCTATTATACTGGATTATGGCAGGATTGCAATGGGCATTGATACGAAAATCCCGCGATTTGCTCTATAATTCCCGCTGCAATTTGTGAAAAATGATGTATCTTGCAGACAAATTCCGGTATTTGTCTAATCGAAAGCTCACATCCTGGCCTCTGCCCAGTCGCTGAGCTGCTCCAAAATGGGCAGCAGTGCCCGGCAGCTGTCCGTGGGGCCGTATTCCACCCGCACCGGCACCTCCAGATACTCCCGCCGTGTCACCAGCCCGTCGTGCTCCAGCTCCCGCAGGGCCGAGGCCAGCACCGTGTTGGAGATGCCGTCCAGCTTGCTCCGCAGGGCGTTGTAGCGGATGGCCCCGGCGTTGGCCACGGCGCACAGGATCTGCACCTTCCACTTGCCGCCGATCAGCTGCATGGCGTGGTGCAGCGGACATTTCTCCATACAGGGACAGTCGTAGTGGCTTTGCGGCATGGCCTGTGACATGGTAAGCCCCTCCTTACTTGCCCATAAAAATCTGCGCTCTTGCATTTCTCCAAAGCTATGGTATCATTATAGCAGGTAAGAAAACCGGAGTAAATAGCATGAGGAGAAAATCACAGCCATGAATATCTATCTTCAGGGGCTGACCATGGGTCTGGCCTACGTGGCGCCCATCGGCCTGCAAAACCTGTTCGTCATCAACAGTGCCCTGACGCAGAAGCGCAGCCGCGTCTACATCACCGCGCTCATCGTCATTTTCTGGGACATCTCTTTGGGTGTGGCCTGCTTCCTGGGCGCCGGCGCACTGATGCAGGCGCTGCCCTGGCTGCAAAAGGTCATCCTGGGGCTGGGCAGTCTGATCGTCATCTATATCGGCATCGGTCTGCTGCGGTCCAAGGCCAGTCTGGAGGGCGGCCGGGACGTGAACGTCCCCATCTGGAAGCTGGCCGGATCCGCTTTCGTGGTCACCTGGCTGAACCCCCAGGCCATCATTGACGGCACCATGATGCTGGGCGCCTTCCGGGCCACCCTGACCAACGGCGGTGATCTGTTCTTCATCTGCGGCTTCGGCTCCGCCTCGGTGATCTGGTTCCTGACGCTGTCCACGGTCGTCTCCCTGCTGGGTAGCAAGTTCAACGAGAAGGTGCTGAACATCATCAACAAGGTCTGCGGCGCCGTCATCATCTTCTACGGCCTGAAGCTGCTGTACAGCTTCGTCCAGATGATGGGTTGGCTGTAAAACACTTCACAAATCACGTCCTTTCTGTTACAATAAGGCAGAAAGGGCGTGATTTTTTTATGGAACAGAACTACCGGCTCACCATCGCCTACGACGGCTCCCGCTTCTTCGGCTGGGAGCGCCAGCCGGACAAGGATACCATCCAGGGGAAGCTGGAGGCCGTGCTGGGCACGCTGCAGGGCTATCCGGTGAACGTCATCGGCGCGGGCCGCACCGACGCCGGTGTCCACGCCCGGGCCATGACCGCCAATGTGGTGCTGGACGTGACGGAGACGCCCGACGCCATCCGTGACTATCTGAACCGCTATCTCCCCGACGCCATTGCCGTCCGCGAGGTCAAGGAGGCCGCGCCCCGTTTCCACGCCCGCTATAACGCCCTGGGCAAGACCTACCGCTACACCTGCCACACCGGGCCGGTGAAGCCGGTGTTTGACCGGAAGTACGTCACCCTGCTGGACTACGACCCGGATGTGGAGAAAATGCGTCAGGCGGCGGCCTATCTGCTGGGTGAAAACGACTTCGCCAGCTTCTGCGGCAATCCGCGCATGAAGAAGTCCACCGTCCGTCTGGTGGACCACATCGCTATCGAGCGCCGGAAGGACCGGGTGGTATTCACCTTCCATGGCACCGGCTTTTTGCAGAACATGGTCCGCATCATGGTGGGCACGCTGCTGGAGGTGGGCCGCGGCTACTGGACGCCGGAGCAGGTGCGTGACATCCTGGCCGCCAGGGACCGCAAGCAGGCGGGCCCCACCGCGCCGCCGGAGGGCCTGTGCCTGATGAAGGTGGATTATTGAGCAAAAAGCATCCGGGCGCTATCCCGGATGCTTTTGCTGCGTAAAAATGACCTAAGCCAAGGCTTAGGTCATTTTTGTTACATATTGTGGATATCGTCCAGCAGATCGTCCAGCGACATGGTCCGCACTTCGTCCTCGTCGGCCTGGGTGGGCTCGTCCTGGGCGGAGCGCTCTGCGGTCGCCGGCTCCTCCGCCGGCGCGGCGGGTGTCACGGGATCTGTCGGGGTCTTGTCGGGGATGGCGGCAGGCTCGCTGTCGCTGCTCTCCTCGCGGGGTACCAGACGGGGCACCCGTGCCGTGTGCCGTTCCTCGGGGAGCAGCGGCTCCGCCGGGGTCCGCGGCGGTTCGTCGTATTCCTCGTCATCGCCGCCGCCCGTGTGGCCGCGGCCGATCAGGAAGCCCAGCAGGAACAGCACCGCCACCAGCAGCACCGCCGCCGCGATGGCCACATACACGGTCTTGACCTCGCCGATCAGCGGCATCGCAATGGTCCCGGGGATCTCCAGCGGCGGCACCTCGGGGATGGTGGCCGGGTCGATGACCTCCACCGTGGGGACAATACCGGTATAGGCCGGCATCCGCAGCACATGGATGGTATAGTTCTGCTTGGTCTTGCCGTCCTCGGCGGTTCCGGTAACCGTGAGCACCGTCTCCGCCTCGGTGGCGGACAGCCGCACCTCGCCGGTGCCGGTGATGCCCTGGGCCTTTTCATCCTTTGCCGTGGCGGTGATGGTCACCTGCTTCGTCTCATAGGGGACGTAGGCGATGTAATCCGTCACCGTGGGCGTGAACGCCGGGGACAGCGTGGCCCCCTCCAGCGTCAGGGCGGCGATGGACGCGTCGGTGGAGGGTTTGTAGTTGGGGTCCTGCTGGCGTGTGGCATCGATGGTATAGCTCTTGGTGGCGCCGTTGGCCGCCGTGACCTTGATGGTCACCGTGTTGACGCCCACCGCCAGCTCATTGCCGCTGACAGACACCGTAGCGCTGTTGTCGGCCTTTTTGTAGTTCAGGTCCAGCTTTTCCACTGCGAAGGGCACCGTGCAGGTGTAGTACGTGGTGCTGCTGGAGAAGGACGGGCTCAGCGTGGCATTGGAGCAGCTCAGCGAACTGAGGCTGCAGTTGCCGCTGGGTGCCGCGCCCACCTTGCCGGACCAGCTGGCGCTGTCCAGACTGGTGTCGATGTTGCCGTCGGACACCACGATGTTGGAGAACGTGGCGGTCAGGGCGTCGCCCTCCTTGGCGCTGCCGGATACCTTCATCTTGATGGTGACCAGTCCGCCGCTGGAGCTGGACGTGCCGTAAACGCTGAACTTGTTGTTGTTGACCACGATGCTCCATCCGCTGACAGAGCAGTTGTAGTTGGTAAAGGACAAATTGCCGCTGTAGCTCAGGTCGGCGGTCAGACCGTAGACCTTGTTGGGCACGGACAGCGTCAGTGTGACGGTGTCGCCTGCCTGCGGGGCGGCGGTGCCGGTCAGCGTCGCTCCGGCGGCGTGGGCCTGCACGGGCAGCAGCGTGACCACCAGCAGCAGCGTCAGCAGCGCGGAGGCCGCGGCGCGGAACAGTTTGTTTTTCATAGGATGTTTCCTCCTCAGCCGATGGTGCGCTGGCCCACGGTGACCTGGGCGGCCTGCACCACGTCGGTGATGGTGACCTTGCCGTCACCGTTGATATCGGCCGCCTTGGCGTAGGCGCCGGACAGGCTGCCGGAGCCCACCACGTACTTCTGCAGCTTGACCACGTCGGTGATGGTGATCTTGCCGTCGCCGCTGACGTCGCCGGTGACCACGATGGTCACGGTGGCGGAGCTGCTGACAGCGGTCATGCCGGTACCCACGAGGCCGGAGGTCACCTTGGTGCTGCCGCTATAGATGGTGTAGCCCGCACTGTTCATTGCGGAGACAGACGTGCTGGGCGATACGCCGGTCAGATAGTTGCCGGAGGGCTTGGGCGTCTCGCCGCCGGTGCTCCCACCGGTACTCCCACCGGTGCTGCCGCCGCTGTTGGCCGTCTTGGTAAACACGGCGGTGTAGGTGACGTTGCCCGCGGGCATATACGTCATGTTCTCCACGAACCGGTTGCCGCTGCCGTCCACCCAGTGGCTGAAGCTGTACACATAGTTCTTGTCCGCCGCCTTGACGGGGTTGGAGGGTGCGACGATCAGGTCGTTGGCGGAGAGCTGGCGGCTTCTGATCACCTCGCCGTCCACCTTAAAGCTGACGGTATACAGCGTTCCGAACTGGGCGGAAAGCGTGTGGTTCTCCGCTGCCACCATGGAGTTCTCATAGACCTGTCTGCCGTCCTTGGTGAACCAGCCGACAAAGCCCGCACCGGAGACCTCGGGCAGCTTGCCGTAGACGTCGCCCAGCGAATAGGTCTTCGTAGTCACCTGCGTATTGCCGTTCATGAAGGTGACCGTGTACGCTTCCTTGTCAAGGCCGCTGGGCGTGTTGCTGTCCTTGGCGCCTACCGTAAATCCGGTGGACAGCAGCTCCTCTTCCTTGCCGTCACTGCCGGTGCCGCTGATGGTCATCGTGTAGCTGCCCTGTGTCAGTTTGCTGAATGTCGCCTGACTGTCCAGCTCCCACAGATCGAACCAAGTCTTCCCGCTGCCGTTGCCTGTGGCCGTAAAGCCGCCGGAGCCATTTACTTTACTCACTTCCACCACTACGGTGCGGATCCCCTGCGTGCAGGAGATCACGCCGCGAAGGGGGAAGGAGGAGTTGCCCTCGGTCAGAACATGGGAGATCGTCCCGCCGATACCGTCGCTATCCTTGCAGCCGGGATAGAACAGGCCGGTCAGCGTCCACGCATCTTTACCGGTGGCCTTGTTCAGCGCCCACCGCGCCGCCTTGTCGCTGGCGTCCGTCATCCCCACCGTGTAGGTGGTGACAGTGGTGGTGGGATTGTTTTTCAGGTCCTCGTCGACCATCTCCCCCACGACTTCCACTATAACAGTCTCGATGGATTTCCCGGTCATCGCCTCTGTCAGCAGCAGCAATTCGTCCGCGGTAAAGGACTCCATGATGCGCGCCTCCAGATCGTCCTTTGTTTCTTCCTCACTTTGGGCAAGGCTTTCCAGTTTCTTGATCAACGTGGTTTTGTTTTCCTCCGTTATGTCCTGCATAGCGGAAATGTTCGCCGTGATCTCAGCCATAATGGCCTTGTCGTCTTTGTCCTTGAACTGCTCATCGAACAGGTCGTTCAGCTTCTTTTCCAGCCGCGCGGAAAAGTCCTCCGCCGCTGCATTTGTCTGTCCCGCAGCGGGCGCCTGCGCAATCTCCTTTATCTTCGCGGCAATCAGAGCATCCCGGCTCTGGCCGTCCGCTGTGACATCCGCGCTGGTCACCGTCACGGTCACATACTGCTTGGTGCCCACATTCTGCAGGGTGTAGCCGCTGCCGCCGCCAAGGATCCAGAACTGATTATTGCTGGTGGAGGGTGCCTCCATCACCAGCTTGCCGTCGGAGACGGACAGCCGCTGGCCATCGTCGTTGGTCAGTATGTAGTACCCATTGTTGTAATAGGTCAGCCGCAGCATCATGGCGTCAGCCGCCGCCGTCAGCGTGGAGACGCTCTTTCCGAGGCCGTGGTTCTGTTCGCCGTTGTTATTGTAGAGCAGGGTGTACTTTCCCTCGGGGATGTCCGGGTCGGAATGGGTATAGCGCATCACCAGCGCGTCCGCCGGCTCGTTCACGTGCAGGCGGCTATACACCGAGGTCTGCACGCCGCCGCTGTTGATGTTGAAATATGCCATGGAGCGCCCATAAATGCCGTACTTCTTGGCGGTCAGCGTCTCCATGTTGTCCTCTTTCCACTTGCCGTTGGTGTCCAGCTTGCTGCACTCGGCGTAGATGGCGGCGATCAGCTCCGCCTCGCTCTGGTTCTTGAAACCGCCCAGCGCCTTGAAGGCGCGGCAGATGACGCCGGTGGCGCCGCTCATGCCGTCGGTGTTTTTGGTGGAACCATAGGTGGCGCCCACGCCGTGATGGACGCTGCGGCTCCAGAACACGTTTTTCAGCGCGTTGGAGTAGTTGTCAATGTCGAAGCCCTTGTACTGCCCTTCCACATTGGCCACAAGCTGGGTGTACTGGGTATCTCTCCAGAAATCCGTCTGCGCCTGAGCAAACTCGGTGCGGTTGTTCCGACCGATCTCCTGCCATGTGTTCTTGAAGTTGGAGCCGAAGCCGGGGTAGTACTGGCCGCTGGTGTTGTAGGCGTAGGCGTTGTACAGCCTGTCGCCGAACCCGCGGTAGACGGCGCTGTCGGACTTCTTCAGCCAGTCCATAAAGCTGGTCACCGTCTTCTCCACGAACATATACAGGCCGTAGGACGTGCCGCCGCTGTCGCCGTCCACGTTGGAAATGCGGCCCGGATCCGCGTTGGTGCCCGTCTCGTAATACTGGCTCAGCGAACCGAGATCGATTTCCGTCCACGGTTTGCTGGCAGCCAGCAGTATGGTGGTCGCGCAGCTCACCGCCATCACTGCCGCCAGGATCAATGCCATTCCCCGTTTCGTCCTCTTCATGTCGATACACCCTGCCTTATCTCTAAGTTGTATGGGAAGCGCCGGCGGCGGGAAAGCTCCTCCGCCGATTTACATAACAATAGTCATGTGTAGTATACCATCGGTCTGCGTCGTTGTCTACCAAAAAAACGAGAAAAACACAAAAAATATGAAAATTTTGTCACCGGCGCCACAAGATTTGGGTGGATTTATGGCGCGAAATGGCGTATAATGGCCGCAGGCTGACAAAAATACGCAAGGAGAAATCAATTTATGTCAACGAATACGAAAAAGAAACACGGCACCGGTGCGGCGGTGGTACTCATCGTGCTGTGCCTGCTGGCGCTGGGCACGCTGGGATATATTATCTGGCGGCAGTTTAATCCCGTGGTGCCGGAGACGGCGGCGGGCTATGTGGCCGCCGCCGGGACCACCGCCCCTGTGTATGACGAAAACGGGACTCAGCTGGGTTCCCTGGTCCGCGGCGCGGAGGTACAGTACGTTGCTGAGGACGCCGAGGACGGCGCGGACCGCGTTCGCGTGGTCAACGGCGAGGGCTATGCCTATCTGGACGCGGCCAACCTGACCGCGGACTACAACGGCGCGGTGCTGACCGATACCGTCTACGCCCTGCGGGGCATGAGCCTGACGGACGAAACGGGCGCGGTCCCCGGCTGCGCGGTGGAAAAGGGCATGGCGCTGACCGTCACCGGCTTTGACGGCCTGGACGAGAACGGCGAGGTCCTGCGCTGGGCCGTCAGCTGTGACCGGGGCGAGGGGTACATCGACGGAGAGAACGTCCGCATGACGGAGGAGGAAGCGCTGGCGCAGTATGACGACGCGCTCTACCAGCGCCACGCCGCGCGGGGCGACGCCTGGGGCGGCGGCGACGCGGCCGACCTGGACTACTACCCCACGGAGAAGCCGGCCTTCACGGACAATGTGATGCCCGACGAGGTGCGGGCCCTGTACCTGAACGGCAGCGCCATTCAGTACGCGGACAGCTATATCCGGCTGGCCCAGGGTACCGGCATCAACGCCTTTGTGGTGGACATCGTGGACGGCACGGCGGTATCCTACGCCTCCCCGGTCATGCAGCAGTACAGCCCGTCCGCCTACGCCGCGGCTCAGGACACTATGGAGGGCTTCAAGGCCAACGTGCAGAAGCTCCGTGACGCCGGCTACTACGTTATCGGCCGCATCACGGTGTTCAATGACGCCCACCTGGCCGCCGACCACCCGGAGTACGTCATCTCCGACCTGAACGGCACGCCCCTGAAGATCAGCTCCATGTACTGGCCCAGCGCCTACAACCGCACCGTGTGGCAGTACAAGGTGGAGCTGGCGTTGGAGGCCGCGGCGCTGGGCTTCAACGAGATCCAGTTTGACTACATCCGCTTCCCCGACGGCGCGTATAAGTACGAGCAGGCCGGTACCATCGACTACAAGAACACCTATGGTGAGAGCAAGGCACAGGCGGTCCAGCGGTTTCTGATCTACGCCGCGCAGCGGCTGCATGACGCCGGGTACTACATCTCCGGCGATGTGTTCGGCGAGTGCGCCAACGCCTACGTCACCGCCTGCGGCCAGTACTGGCCGGCCATCAGCTCCGTGGTGGACGCCATCTCCGGTATGCCCTACCCGGACCATTACAGCGCGCAGGGGGACTATAAGCCCTGGGAGCACCCCTATACCACGGTCCACAACTTCGGTGAGAGCGCCATGGCCCGCCAGAGCGAGACGGCCTCTCCCGGCGCGGTACGCACATGGATACAGTGCTACAACGCCATCCGCGAGCCGTATAACCACTACGGCGCAGCGGAGCTGGCCGACGAGGTCCGGGCCCTCCGCGACGCCGGGTGTACCGGCGGCTTTATGACCTGGAACGGCGCGTCCGACATCGACAAATACGCCGAG
>OLXH01000373.1_pt1 | contig 22165 bp, 15 predicted proteins | sample 1673391 | NCBI WGS metagenome assembly OLXH01 (sample SAMEA103958110, study PRJEB25191) | human gut metagenome | reverse complement strand
CGACTACGTCATTCCCGCGAACGATGACGCCATCCGCGCCATCCGCCTGATCGCTTCCACCATGGCCAACGCCGTGCAGGAAGGCCGTCAGGGCGTCGACGCTGAGGAAGCCGCTTCCGAGGAAGAGGCCCAGAAGGTCGAAGAGTAATTGAAAACTGCAAGGGCGGGCCGCGTACCCGCCCTTCTGATAAAAACAATAAAGGAGAAAGAATTATGGCATTTTCTGCTGCTGATGTGAAAAATCTGCGTGAAATGACCGGCGTTGGCATGATGGACTGCAAAAAGGCCCTCACCGCTGCTGACGGCGATATCGATAAGGCTGTGGAATGGCTCCGTGAGAAGGGCCTCGCCGCCGCTCAGAAGAAGGCCGGCCGCATCGCCGCCGAAGGCATGGCTTACGCCGCCGTCGTCGATGGCGTCGGCGTGATCGTCGAGGTCAATGCGGAGTCCGACTTCGTGGCCAAGAACGACCTGTTCGTGGATTACGTCAAGGGCGTCGCCGCCGTCGTCGCCAAGGAGAACCCGGCTGATCTCGACGCGCTGTACGCCTGCGCTTACGGCAACGGCAAGACCGTGCTCGAGGAGCAGAACGATAAGGTCCTCGTCATCGGCGAGAACATCAAGGTCCGCCGCTTTGCGCGCTACGACACCGGCCTGAACGTCCCCTATGTCCACATGGGCGGCCGCATCGCCGTGCTCGTCAACCTTGAGACCGAGTCCACCGACGCTGCCGTCGTCGAGCTGGGCAAGGACATCGCCATGCAGATTGCGGCTCTGAACCCGACCTATAAGGATAAGAGCGACGTTTCCGCCGAGTTCATCGAGAAGGAAAAGGAGATCCGCCTGGCACAGGCCAAGGAAGATCCGAAGAATGCCAAGAAGCCCGACGCCATCATCGAGAAGATCGTCATGGGCGGCATCGGCAAGTACTTCAAGGAGATCTGCCTGCTGCAGCAGCCGTTCGTTAAGGACGACAAAGTCTCCGTTGAGGAGCACATCGCCGCCGTCGCCAAGCAGGTCGGCGCTTCCATCAAGCTCGTGAACTACACCCGCTTTGAGAAGGGCGAAGGCATTGAGAAGCGTCAGGACGACCTCGCCGAGGAAGTTGCGAAGCTCATCAAGTAAGTTTTACTTCTGACATCTATCCCGCGGTTCTGATCGGAGCCGCGGGATTTTTTCCTGTGCATTTTCCCTTTTCACGGAAAATCAGCAGCGAAAATCTTCATTTTACAGGAGTAGAGTGGCTCTACGGCCGTGTAGAACCGCATTTTTTCTGGTAGAGACCGTAAAATTGGAACGTAGACAGGGAAAAATGACAGTAGCTTGTATTTATGCGCCAGCGGGTGTACGGATAAAGGGCACACACCGTGTAGCACTTTGAGCAAGCAAAGGAGCACTCTCATGATCCAGATCTTCACCGACACGTCGGCAAACCTGCCGGCTGCTTACATTCAGAAATATTCCCTGCGTGTTATCCCTCTGCACTATTCCATTAACGGCGTGCAGGCGGAGCAGGATCCCACAATTGATTTTGACGGTAAGACTTACTATGACGCCATGCGCAGCGGCGCGCCCGTGTCCACGGCCATGATCAACCTCGCCGCTTTTCTGGAGCCGCTGCATGAAGCACTGGCTGATGGAAACGATGTGATCTATATTGGCATGTCCGGCGGCATCAGCGGCACGGCACACGCGGCCGCCATGGCCGTGGAGGAGCTGCAGGAAGAATTCCCGGAGCGGAAGATCGCCGCCATCGACACCTATGCCGCCTCGCTCGGCGAGGGGCTGCTGGTGCTCGAGGCCGCGCGGATGCTCGAAAACGGCGCGCCTTTCTCGCTGATCGTCGAGCAGATCTCCCGCCGCCGCCATACGATGTGCCAGTACTTCACGGTCGATGACCTCGCCTATCTGGAGCGCGGCGGCCGCGTAAGCAAAGCTGCGGCCATCGTCGGCACCGTGCTCAAGATCAAGCCGCTGCTGCGCGGCGATGACGAGGGCAAGATCGTCCAGTGCGGCAAGACGCGCGGCCGCAAGCAGTCGCTCACCGCGCTGGCGGACTTTTACGAGAAGCTCGTCGCCGACAAATCCGAGGAGATCGGCATCGCGCATGCGGACGATGCAGCCGGCGCGCAGTTCCTGCTCGATGCACTGCGTCAGCGCGGCTTCACCGGCGAGTGTCTGACCGTGTGCTATGAGCCCGTCACCGGCTCACACGTCGGGCCCGGCACCGTGGCGCTGTTTTTCCAGGGCATCCACAGATAAAAGGAAAACCGGAGGACGTGTCCTCCGGTTTTTTTATTCTTCTTTCCGGTCGACCTGCCGGACCATTTTCTCAAACTTTGCGCGCGGGCCCATGACCTCACGCCCACAGCCGAGGCAGCGGAGCTTGAAGTCCGCGCCGATGCGCAGCACCTCCCAGCGTTTCTCGCCGCAGGGGTGCTGTTTTTTCATCGTCAGAATGTCGCCGACCTGAATGTCCATCGCTCACTCCCCCTTGATGCGCTGCCAATAGGCGCGCGCAGCCTGTTCGGTCTTGTTGTCGCCGTACTCGTAGTAATGCTTTCCCTTCAGCTCATCAGGCAGGTACTGCTGCTGCACCCAATGGCCCGGGTAGCCGTGCGGATACTTGTAGCCCTGTTCGCGCTCGAAGCCCGTGCCGTCGGCGTGGACGTTCTGCAGCTCGCGCGGGATGGGGCCCGCCTTCCCTGCCCGGACGTCGGCAATTGCCGCATCGATCGACATGACGACGGAGTTGGACTTCGGCGCCGTGGCCAGCAGCAGCACCGCCTCCGCCAACGGCAGCCGTGCCTCCGGCAGGCCGAGCTGCAGCGCGCTGTCCACGCAGGACTTGACGATCATGGCCGCCTGCGGATAGGCGAGGCCGATGTCCTCACTCGCCGAACACAGGATGCGCCGGCAGGCGCCGATCAGGTCGCCGGCCTCGAGCAGACGTGCCAGATAGTGCAGCGCCGCGTCCGGATCCGAGCCGCGCAGCGACTTCATGAGCGCGGACACAACGTCATAGTGGTCGTCGCCCGCGCGGTCATAGTGCATGGCGCTGCGCTGCGTGATGTTCTCGGCATCGGCGCGCAGGAGACGGATGGTGTCCCCCTCTCTCGGCGCCGCCGAAAAGAGCAGCTCGACCGCATTGAGCGCCTTGCGCACATCGCCGCCGCAGACGGACGCGATATACCCCGCCGTGCCGGGCTCGATATCCGCCGTGACGTTTTCCCGCGCGCTGAGAATGGACACCGCGCGCAGCACGGCCTTTTCCACCTCGGCGGCCGGCACCTGCTTGAACTCAAACACCGTGCTGCGGCTGAGCACCGCGTTATAGACATAGAAATACGGGTTTTCCGTTGTAGAGGCAATGACCGTGATGCGGCCGTCCTCCATGAACTCCAGCAGCGACTGCTGCTGCTTTTTGTTAAAATACTGGATCTCATCGAGATACAGCAGCACGCCGCCGGGCGTGAGCATGGTATCGAGCTCGGCAATGATATTGCGGATGTCCGAAATGCTCGCGGTCGTGGCGTTCAGGCGGCGCAGGGTGCGGTTCGTGCTGGCCGCGATGATGCTCGCGACCGTGGTCTTGCCGGTGCCGGACGGGCCGTAAAACACCATATTCGGGATCTCCCCGGACTCTACGATGCGGCGGAGCATCCCGTTCGGGCCCAGAATATGCTTTTGCCCGACGACCTCGTCGAGCGTCGTCGGCCGGATCTCATCCGCCAATGGTCTGTACATAGTGCGCCTCCTGTGATGCAATGGCGATATTATACCGCATTTTCCGCGCCTTGGCAACTCGCCGCACTTGGCAGGCGGCGCAAAATGTGCTACACTGCCGGAGAGGTGAACAATATGCGCACACCGGAACAAGTGCAGGAGATCCTCCGCTGTCTGGCGCAGGCCTACCCCGCGGACTGCTCCCTGCAATATCAGAAAGATTATGAACTGCTGTTTGCCGTGCGGCTGGCAGCGCAATGCACCGACGAGCGCGTCAATCAGGTCACGCCGGCGCTGTATGCGCGTTTTCCGACGCTCGAGGCATTTGCCGCCGCCGAACCGGAGGACGTGGAGCCCTATGTCCATTCCTGCGGCTTTTACCGGGCAAAGGCGCGCGATATCGTCCTGTGCGCGCGCAAGCTCGCCGCGGAATACGGTGGCCGCGTGCCGGACACGATGGAGGCCCTCACTTCCCTGCCCGGCGTCGGGCGCAAGACGGCCAATCTCATTCTCGGCGATGTGTACCACAAGCCCGCCGTGGTCGTGGACACACACTGCATCCGGCTCTCAAACCGGATGGGACTCGTGGACGGGCTGAAAGATCCCGTCAAGATCGAGAGCGCGCTGCGCGCCATCCTGCCGCCGGAAGAATCATCCGACTTCTGCCACCGGCTCGTGCTGCATGGCCGCGCCGTGTGTACGGCACGCAAGCCGATGTGTGACCAGTGCTGCGTGCGCCACGTATGTCAAACCGCAGAGGAGATGGAGCTATGAGACCGATCGCACACATCCACAGCGACTTTGCCACGAAGTTCGGCATCCCGCGCCAGAGCGGCGTAGTCGGGAGTTTACAGGCCGAGATCATTTTCGAGCCGGAATTTCGCAGCCGCGACGCCGTGCGCGGGCTGGAGGCATTCTCGCACATTTGGCTCATCTGGGAGTTTTCCGAGAATGTGCGCGCCGACTGGTCGCCGACCGTGCGGCCGCCGCGTCTGGGCGGCAATGTGCGCATGGGCGTGTTCGCCACGCGTTCGCCGTTCCGGCCGAACCCGATCGGTCTGTCGTGCGTGCGTCTGGAACGGATCGAATTTTCGGACACGCACGGCCCGGTGCTCCGCGTCGCCGGGGCGGACCTGATGGACGGCACCCCCATCTACGACATCAAGCCCTACATCCCCTACGCCGACTGCCACCCGGAAGCGACGGAGGGCTTCACCGGGCAGGTGGAGATGCATGCGCTGACGGTGGATATCCCGCCAGTGCTGCTCTCCCGCTTCCCGGTTGAAAAGCGCGACGCGCTCATCGGCGTGCTCGCACAGGACCCGCGCCCGCGATATCAGGCGGACGCCAGCCGTGTCTATGGGCTGGAATTCGGCGGCTATGAGGTGAAATTCACCGTGGATGGACAGAAATTGACCGTTACGGACATTGCGAAAAAAGACTCGTGAACTTCACGAGTCTTTTTCATATTTCAGCTGATACAGGTCAGTTCGCCGCGCACTCAGGACCGGGATCTGCGCACGAACGGCGTCCATCTCCGCAAGGTCCATGTCACAGATCAGCAGCTGCGGCGCCGCCGCCGCCTGTGCCTGCACGCGCCCCCACGGGTCGCACACGAGCGAGTGCGCATAGGAAACATAGCCCGCCGTCTCGTCCTGCGCCGGAGCGCAGCCCGCGACAAAGCACTGGTTATCCAGCGCCCGCGCGCGAAACAGCAGCTCCCAGTGCGCCGGACCGGTCGTCATATTGAACGCCGCCGGCACCACGATCAGCCGCGCGCCCTCGAGCGCCAGAATACGAAAGAGCTCGGCAAAGCGCACGTCAAAGCAGATCGCCACGCCGAGTTTTCCGAACGGCGTGTCCACGAGCGTGTATCGCTGACCGGGCGAGAGCGTGTCGGACTCGAAAAAGCGCTGGCCGCCCGCCACGTCGATATCGAACAGGTGTACCTTGCGGTGCTTCGCCTGCTGCGTTCCCTGCGGGTCAAACACGTAGCAGGTGTTATAGATCGCGTCCCCGTCGCGCTCCGGCACAGAACCCGCCACGAGCCAGACGCCGTATTCGCGCGCCGTGCCGCACAGCAGACGCCACGTCTCGCCGCCCTGCGGCTCGGCGTATTGGGCAAATGCCGCGTTGCTGTACGGACAGCACCACATCTCCGGCAGCACGACCAGATCGCAGCCGGCCGCAGCGGCATCGCGCACATAGCGGCGCATGGTCGCAAAATTCTCCGTTTTGGACGCCGTGACCGGCATCTGGCACAGGCCAAGTTTCATGGTATCCCCGCTTTCGCATGATCGTCATAGCCAGCATAGCGGAAAATAACGGCGCTGTCAAACATTTCTGTCCGCGTGCACGTCGCTGCCGCAATGCGGGCAGTATGTTTTCTTGCCGGAGAAAAACATCATGCCAAGATAACGGTGACAAAACGGGCAGCGCTGTGTGCACACGGCGATGAGCGCGCCCAACACGACGCACCCCAGCGCCGCATATACCAGCGCCCAGACGCCATAGTAGCAGCTGCTGCCGTACAGTCCAAGACCAAGCAGAACCAGAATGGTCGAAATGCTGTCCCAGAGCTTTGGATGCTTCACACGATCGCCTCCAAAAGTGATTTAGAGGTCATGATAGCATTTTTGCGTGAAGTTCAAAACCGCATACATGTAAAATGCGGGTGAAATGCAGCGATTGCATTTCACCCGCACACGCGCGTTATGAGAATAGCACACGCAGCACCGATAGCACAACGCCGGCGATAAAGCCGATCAGCGCCCACTTGCCGATCGCTTTGGCGCGCACCGGCGTCGTCTTCTGGAAGCACAGGTACAGGATCAGACCGACCAGCGGGAACAAAAACGCCAGTATGTTCAGACCTGTCGACGGTTTATCCTCCTGCTGGCATACCGGCGTCTGCACCGCGCAGCCGCAGTTCGGGCACACGACCGCTTCGTCTACCAACTCTTTTCCGCATTGACTGCAGTATTTCATCTCATTTTCCTCCGTTGATATCTTTGAGCGAAAGCATCGCCCCATGGTTGTATCCTAGCACATTATTTTACGATTTACAACCAAAAAGTTCACAAAATATTCATCTTTTTGGCAAAAAACGACCGCAGCCGGATCGGCCGCGGTCGCTTTACGCGTATAAAGATCACTCTTCCCAGTTGTGCCACACGTTCTGGACGTCTTCGTTGTCCTCGAACATGTCGAGCATCTTCTGGAGAAAAAAGCTGCAATTTCAGCACATTTGTCAGAGGCACATTCCTCTGTTATGCAGATGTATGTCACAGTAGAACTGGACACTATTATAATAGCATATCGAGCCAAGAATTGCAAACGGTATTCATCGGGGGCAGTTAAAACCAGCGTGAGCGGCTGTTTTTTCAGCGCTGCATGTAGGTGACTGACTCGTGCACTGACTCGAGCAATGACGATTGTTTTCCGCGAAAAAATCGCTCGATATCCATGTCAAGCACACTTGTTTGCGATTGTGCTATTCATACGATTGTGTTTTTCGGCGAATTTGGGCTGACGAGCGCAGCGAGCAGGCAAAATTCAAGCGAGCAGAACGGGCGTAGCACGTACTGCGCTGCAAGACAGGCCCCGCCGCGCAGCGGTGGATACAGTGAAGCGGTGTATAACGGTGTATGGCAAATTGCTAATTTACATTTTTATCCGTTTTTAGCCGTGAGAGAAATATGCCTACACCACCATACACCGCCATTCCTTTTAGGATGCAGCCCGCTCGAACTCGCTGATAATTCTCAAGCCCTGATACACATTGCCCTTTTTTGTGCGCTTCTTTGTTGCACCTGCCTTCGTTTCAACCAGCGGAAGCACGGAGGACATGGGAAGCATCCGCTCACCGTGCTCACTGCAGAAGGACGTATACGCCTCATAAATATCGCTGCCATATGTGTCCTCATTTTTATCCAGAGCGACCCACTCGTTGAAAAAATCCGTGAGCCAGTCATTTTCCTGCTGATACTGCTCCGTCGCGCTGATGATGCACTCCGGAATGTCTAGCTTATAGTCATTACGGATATATTCGCGGGCACCATCAATGATCCAGCTCAGGATCGCGCCGCCGCAGGCTCGCACGAGGTAATTGCCATAGTTTTTAATCTCGTTCTCCTGGCTTCGGAATCTGCCGCGAAACGGCACTACAATCAGGCGATCCCAAGTACCGCTGTCCATGACCTTTACCGACGGCATGTGGTTCGTACACAGCACGATGGAGTGAGATGGTTTGAACGTGAAAACGTCCTTCCCCTTAAACTGCGCATTGATGTCTCCGGTACTGCACAAATGCTTTACCTCCGCAGTATCCAGCTGTCTTCCCTCTTCCAATTCCTCTGCAATGGCCAGGCGCTTTCCGCGCAGCCTCGCCAGCTCAAATTTCTTGCCGCTGTCATTGCTTGCGACCAGAAGCTCCGAGCGGATCGTGCAAGCGTAATCTCCCATCACATCCTGAATGGCGTTAAAAAATGTGCTCTTGCCATTGCCGCCGCTCCCGAGCGCGATCACGAGCCGCTCTTCATAGACCTTACCGATCGCGGCCATGCCCGCAATCTGCTTGAGGAACGCCACGAGCGTTTCGTCATTACAGGCAATCTGGTGCAAAAACGTGTCCCAGATATCCGCCCCATCGTCAGAAGGTGCACAGCTCGTCATGTGCGTAATAAAATGCTCCGGCTCGTGCGGAGACATTTCTCCCGTATCCAAATGGATCTCTCCGTCAGGCGTATTCAAAATGAGCGGATCTCCATCCAGCATCGCAGCCCGGATGCTGAGCTTCGGCTTGGCCTCTCTCAGCGCGGCCGCAATTTTAGCCGACGAGCGTCGCATCACGGCATACTCCATATAGGTCTGCGACATCGATGCAGGCTGTCCAAACATGCCAATATTGTTCAGCCCCATGGTCTTTGCTTCCTGCATCTGCAGATCCGTCAAGCGCTGGGAATAGCTATGTGCCGCCGTTTCAGACGGTTCCCATACGCCGCCGTTATATGCGATCCATCCCACGCCCTCACAATAGCGCAGCTTGTGATGGTAAGCCTCATAGAGCACGGTTCCCTGCCCTACGTCCGTAAAATCTGTGGGGATAAAGCTCTCAATCAGAGAGTCGTTTTCATGCATCTGTGTGTGTTCATCTGTCATAGGCATCCTCCTTTGTGTTTTGCGTCATGATTTTGTTTTCCGGTTTCATCTCAAACCTTCTTTGTATTTTATTCCACTTGACTCCGGAGTCGTCGTGTGATACCGTTATCTCACGAGACGCAAATATTGTCAACACTGTGGAGCAAATCAGTTAACGAAATTTACATTGCGAGGTGCATTATGGGCAGACAGGGAATCAAATTGGACAAAGCGCACGCATTTTCTTCTCGATTCCTGCAGTTGTGCGCACAAGAGGAGAAAGCGCTGTCGCAATGGGGTGCGATTTTTCACACGACAAGGCAGACAATTTCCAACTGGCAAACCGGCGAGAGTGTGCCAGACATCATCAAGCTCATGGACATTGCACAGTACTTCGGCGTATCGACCGACTACTTGCTTGGACTCAGCGACACCAAAAGCCCGAATGCCAGTGCGAAAGCAGCGGTCGAATATACCGGTCTGTCAGAAGAAGCAGTCGAGCGGCTGCACATCGGCCTGGATCATTTCATATGTGACGGTGAAGCAATGTGCGAGAAAGCAAGAGCTAAGAACTTGCATACTGCATCGAAGCTGATTGCCAGCCGTGAATTTTCGGAATTGGTCAGTCGTTTGGCTTATGCGCAAGAGGCCGCCCTCAGTCAGCAGTTACTGCAGCTCATCTACGAGCAACATACGGAAAGTGCCAACAACAGTGATGACCTTGACGAAGACTGCGCGTTCGTATTTGCGAACCCCGAGGATCGCGTGCTAACGGAAAGCACCATCCAATATCTTGTCCTCCGCAAGTGGGGTGATGATGAGCTCTGTCAGAAGCTACACGAAATGGACGATGAGGAACTGCTCGATTGCGTTATCGACGGCATAGTTACAAATAGAAATGACTGCGAATTGTACCAGTTTCACGCCTCCAAAGAATTAAACCGCTACATCGACCGTCTGATAGAAGAGGCAAATGAACGCGCCACTCGGGATTTCCCAGATAATATCATCAGTAGTCAAAAGTAATATTTGTTTTGTAATCGTTTTATATCCGGTGAAAATAATCGTCCTTATATCCATCGATATTATTTTACCGTGCTTAATAGTGAGAAGGGCGGGACGAAAAACACGATTGATTATGCCGATCGGCAGAATGCCCCCATAATCTATGCTCTCTGCATCGATCGTTCCCTTGAACGGGGGATTCGCCAAGCACATCGTAAAGCGATCGGAAATCTGATTTTGTTTCGACACGCTATCCTTATAATCAATCTCCGGATTGCTGATAGAGTGCAGCATGAGGTTCATCGCTGAAATACGGAGCATGGTGTAGTCCGCGTCAAATCCCGTAAATGTGGGGCCTGCAAAATGCTGCCACTGCTCGGAGGTCATGGTATCCTCATAGTTGCGGCAGATGTACTCCGACGCAGAAACCAGGAAGCCAGCCGTTCCGCATGCCGGATCTATAAAGACGTAATCTTTGATACAAAGCCTATATGTACGATTAGCCCAGAAACCGCTTGATTTCTGGGCTTTTTCGCATTTTGGCGCACCGAAAGAAAGGTGTCCTGCGACGCTCTATTTATAGGCCGTGGCAGTTGAGGTACTCAAAGCGACACCCCTTTCTGTAATCGTTAAAAAGTATAGAAACGTTAAAAGGTTTAGATCAATGAAGCACCGAATGCCTGCTGCACTTCATCAGAGTCCTTGCCGGATATAGTTCTACCAGTGGCCACTTCAATAGCACTGAGGAGTTTCTTGGCTCGGTCAATAATGAAGTCCTGAAATTCGTCATTTCTAAGCAATGTATGATCGATCCAGTGTGTTTCTACATATCCATCCAGATCTGATTCCAGAACGGAACCCTTTTTTTCAAGTTTCCCAAGATATGTTGACGGAGCCACACCACCGATCTCACGGTTGCTACTTGCCGAAATTGGTGTCTTATTCACGATGCTATTCCATTTGGATTTATCATATTTTTTCCCGATGCAGTAATCTTTGGGGAAGATATGATGGATATCAATTTTCTCATTTGAGTATGTTGAGAAATCCATCTCTGCACCGGATATAAAATCACGAGCATGATTCTTCAAGATCATTGCCATGATACCCTTATAGGCTGCAGATTGTCTCGATTGCAGACCAAGCAGGCGTGTCGGATTAAAGAAGAAATCCGTCACTGTCTTTGGTAAATCGCCACCGTCAGTAATCCATTTGATAACCTGAGTTATGTCGTTTGCATATCTTGTTTCGTTTGCAGATCCGTACAATTCTCCAAATACGCCGCACCAATACCACTGCTTGACCATGTTCTTGATGGTGGTGGTATAAATTTTATTTCCGTCCATAAGTACGGTGCAGATAGCTGCGAGAGGGATAAGCTGTGTGGTGTATGGCAAATCTCTGCTTGAGAAAATCCGTTCCTCCTGTAGCAGTTTGTCAGCGACAGAAAAGCCCTTGCAGAGATCATCTGCGTACTTCTTGTATGTTGATAATTGCAGCGCCAGTACATCCTTTTTCTTACAGCTCACCGTTCCGCCTGACTCAAATGAAGACAGCAATGTTAACGCCGTCAAGAAATCTGTTGCCGTGACAATGTTTAGCAGTTCTCCTGAGAAATGCTTTTCTTTGCGGTCGTCCCAATCCTTACGAAGTTGGAAATCATCCATGGCAAATATGGCGGTTACCAATTCGAAAACAGTTAATGAAACACCGCCTGTATTAACATTTTCAAAAACCTGACAAACTGCCTCCTTAGGAGTCTCCTTATCAAGTAAAATTACTGGCATAGCGTATTTCTGCGTCGGCATAATGATTTTGGAAAACAGTTCTGTAAACTGCCGAATAATCGCCGGATCGTAATTGTAGTATGCATAATATTCGTTTTGCCAGCCCTGTTCCTCTCCAGAATCAAGGATAATGTTAAGAGGAAACATCTTCTGTTCAAACTCGTGCTGCCTTGTAGAAAGATCCTTGTCGATTTTCCGTCCAAAATCAGATGTTACCTGCCGAGTTGATGGTATAGAAATCACAACATCGTCGTCACCAGCAGCAGGATCGATTGCTTTTTCAATATCCAGATAATAGTACCTATCTATTTCTTTTCCCTTGTCCGTTTTTGTATGGACTGGTTTTTTGCTGTAAAGCGCATTATAAAGAGATGTTAACCTTTGCTGGCCATCAAGGATCAGCTCATCTGGTTCCGTATCTGGATTTGCGTCAGATCCTTCTATTGGCTTATGTTTAAAATGAATACTTTCATTTCCATACTCCAAGAACATAGCTGCTCCGACTGGGAAATTATGTATCACGCTGAGTATTAACGCCTTAATGCGTCCATCATCCCATACCCAGCCACGTTGGAAATCAGGCAGCTGAGCTGCACCAGTATCTACGGCTTTCATCAAGTCTGTAAGTGGTCTGTCGTTTGTTTTCATGTTCCTACCTCTCTGCGGGTATTCTTTATTATCCATTCTCTTGCATGGATATGTATTTCTACGTTTTCTGATAAAGGTTTTATGAAATTATTGCAACGACGGATCGCTCCCCAGAGGAGTAATTCCGTTTTCTTTGAGCATTTCATTTATTTCATAAATTGAATTCTCAGCACAGGCTCCTAATACGCATTGATAAACGTATCCCTCGCCCTTCATTGAATTTAATTTAAAGTCTGTTTTGCCGAGAAACATCTCAGCCTCTGGCAAAGGCAGCTTCAGACCTACGCATAATGCAAGAACTGTCTGAACTGAAGTCGGGTACTCTTCATCGTTTCTCAAACGCTGAATGGTTTTTTCTCCCACAAGTGAGCGGTCAGCCAGCTGCTTATTCGAGAGTTTTCTTTCCTTCTGCAGCGCTACCAAGGTCACAGCAAAGGAGCCGGGATATCTACGCAGGGCTTCCGACCTGCACTTTGCATTTTTTATCTGGTCGAGCAGCGTTTTATTGTGCGCGTTAAGCTCAAAGGAATACTCGACCTGATTTTCAACAGGCGCTGAATTACGCATAAACTGCGTGTAATACCTCGCCCCTTGGTATTTCGACTGATAGCTGTATCCCTTGGAGAAAACTACGCAGCATTCATCCATGTGCGAGAGCGCATATTCTGAGAGCGTAGCATTTCCAGCCTGATCCCTCGATATGTATTTCTCATTATTGATAACGAGGTGACGATCTGCAAAGACAAACCGCCCGCTGTCAATCAGCTTCTTAAACTCGCGGTCGAAACAGTAAGCCTTAAACAAATCGGCATAGGGAATCGTGAAAGTCTGATTCTTGTCCAAGGTACCAGCATCAAATGAATATCCGCGAACATACTGACCATCTACAAACGGATATGCACCCTCGGCTTTGGAGTATCCCAGATCTATCAACCGCACCTTGGCGGCCTGCCTCGACACATCGAACAGTTCAGCGAGTTCATCAATGACATTCTCGTAGGCAGCAATGCTTGCTTCATCAGCCTCACCATATTCAGCAAGAAGCTGATCTGCCTTTAATCGAGTCGTCTTCGCAGGCATCAAGATTCTTGGAGCGACACCTTTGGCCTGCCACTCCATCCAGTCCACGGCTTTCCATTTATCTGAATCGGTGGTGTTAGCGGCTATCTGACACTGAATCGCCTTCCCAAGATTATCATTAGCACCTATCATTTTCATCAACACATGGTATGGCTGATGGCGATGCCAATGGAAGCACTCGTGCGCCAACGTAGTCCGCTTTGTCCCTACAGACCTTTCATAGGAGACACGAGGATCAAGATATACGGTTCCGCGTTTGGCATTGCGGATGGCAATCTTCCGATGCTTATCGAGTACATTCCCACTATCGAATATAATCGTCCCAAAATACGCCAGATCATCCGACAGAGGAACATCTTCGATAACCTGCAGCTTCATATCGCTGGCTATCGTCTCAATCGGAACTCTCATCGGTTGATCCAGTGCCTCCGGGCAATATCTTGTCAGGAACTTCTCCGCCTCATCATCAAACTGGTCGTGAGAGATGATAGGCACCAGTTCACCGGACAGACGGTCATTATCAGATTCTTCCTGCGGCTCACAATTTCCAATAGCCATAATCCTGAAGCCGCTCATGTCAATGCCAAGAGTAACCTGACAATGGATCTTGAGCCATTGCTCATTAAAATATCCTTTACGAGAAGTAGATGGCATTTCGACATCGCATGATGCAATAACATCGAATGCAATTACACCATCCTCCGGCTGTTCGATATGAATAACGTTTTCAATTTCCATATCCACAACCGACGGCCTTTTTGCAGAACCGGAATGTTCCTCTTGAATATAAGCGATGGCAGCGTCTCGAATATCATCATACCGCGACTGGTCGATCAACTTCTGAAGCGGGCTTTCATCCTGTGCCTCGTAGTAATCCAGTCTGCTGTCATTAAGTTCTTTACGGATTTCGCGCCAATTAGGCATATTTCTATCCATATGCGCAATAAATGTGGCATCGTGCTTTCTGGTGATTAAGTGAGTCAGCTCATGCAGAATAATGTAATCCAGACAAGCATATGGCTTCTGGGCAAGCTGCAGGTTGAACCACAGCTTCTTTTTATCCGTACTGCAGGCACCCCATTTTGTGACCATGTATTTCGTTTGCCAAGAGTCACATTTGAGCCCTGTCTGCGCTTCCCACTTTGGCAGCCGCTTTTCTATTTCTTCCTTCAGAATCTTCCGGTATTCCTCTTTTACATAAGCGTCTCGCTGCTTCACTGTGCTCTTGGCGCTCATAGAAAGGATAATGTTCTGATTCTGGATCTCGAAGCTGTTCTTCTGATTGTCCGGTTTGAAGACAAGGAAGTACTGCTTCCCCCAGATGTACACCGTTTCACCGGACACATACTGACGTTTCGATGCCCTCGGTTGATCTTGAAACTGAGCAATAGACCGCTTGATGAATCCCAATTGTGTTCTGGCATAAGCTTCAATTGCTTTATCATCAACGGATAAGGGTGCGGAAATTACCACATGTCCATCCGGTGGCTTCACCTGAAGATGCATGTTCTTTATATTCTTTTTTTGCACATCAATCGGAATACCGGAAATGACAATGCGCATTAAAATTCCTCCTGCTTCTCAATGATCTTATAGACGCGTTCCACCTCGGAATCATCGCCCAAAATCTCAAAGAGCGCCTTTTTGACTCGTCTTACAAGCGTTTGATTATCTCTGAAACCGGATAATGCTTGCTTCTTCACTGCCTTGTAGATTTTTATGGCGAATTTCTCGTCTTCACCAGTGTTGTCATAAATGGCCATCAAGGCTTTGCTCTTGCGGATGCTCTCCGGGTACTTCTCGTTTTCCTCCGGGCAGTCCACGTTCTTGGCCAGTTTTATATATTTCTCAAGCATCTGGGCATAGTCAAGAACTCCTTGCTTTCGCTCCTCAATGAGCTTATCAAGGATTTCCGACATCTTTGCATAGTAGCGAGGATTAACAGTAACCTTCTCAATAACTTTCCTACGGATGTTATTCTCTATGGCTTCTGCAGCGCTTTCCTTATGGCCAGTGTCGCCCTCACCAGTTAGCGTTTCTCCCTGCTTTGCAGCAAAATCCAACAGAGTAAGATCATCGAAATCGCCGATCTTCTCAGCATCCGCTGCCGTGATGTAGTTATCGATCATCTTGCGCATGTCAGGCTCATATGCTTTCAAATCAAGGAAGTCTCCGCTGGCAGTGCCGATGGTTTTCTTTAACTCGATATAGAAGGTGACCTTCTTGTCATATTCATTTAGCTTGCCGGAAGAGATGTCATCAGCAAGATACGGCTTGGCTTCAGCAAAAGCTCTGACAAGGCTGCTAACCAGTCGATAGAGTTTTTCTCTTAAGCGGGCATATATTTCATCGCTCTCTTCCGACTGACCAGAAACGCCACAGAAATAATGGATGTACTGGATTTCACCACGAGGCTCCTCGACACCTTCGCAAAGCTCCTCGACAGCATCATACACTTCCTCAAAATAGGATATGGCTGCGTCATGACGATCCTTAACAAGGCCTTTTACGTCTTCCGGATCATAGCCCTCGAAGGCACCGGAAGTATAATCCTTCATAGCCGTTTGGAGCTGGCCAAACAGCTGCTTATAATCAACAATATAGCCAAAGTCTTTGCTGTCATCATCCAGCCGGTTGACGCGGCAAATCGCCTGAAACAGGCCGTGATCCTGCATCCTCTTGTCGATGTAAAGGTAGGTACAAGGAGGCGCATCAAATCCGGTGAGCAGCTTGTCCACGACGATAAGGAGCTTCATATTCGCGGGCTCCTCTACAAACTTGCGCTTTGCTTCCTTTTCAAATTCCTCCACCTTAGCCTGAACCGATCCCGCATTCGGAAGATCAGACGGATCGAGTCCCAGCATCTTCAGATACGTCTCGTATTTAAGGAAGGTTTCGGTATCATCCTCATCGCTGACGGTGTCAGTACGCAGTTCGCCCTTGTTAGGAGTATAGGAAGATATGATGGCGCACTTCTTAAATCCCATCTGCTGGAAAATTTCATAGTACTTACAAGCCGTAGGTATGCCATCAGCCACAAGAATCGCATTTCCATTTCCGTCCATCAGTCGAGGCTTCATGTTGAAATCCTGAATGATGTCCCATGCAACCTTTTCCAGACGAGATCGAGAACTGTATACCTTCTGCATCGTGCCCCACTTCTCCTTGAGCTTTGCTTTAGCACGAGAAGAGAGGCCTCTGGTCTTTACATCAAACCACTGGTCAACACGATCCTGTGAGGACAAATCCTGCGGGACATCACGGTATTCATATCGCAGATCAAGCACGACGCCATCGGCAACGCCTTCGTTATATTTGTAAGCATGGATGTATGTACCGAAAACTTCGATACTAATCTTTTTATCCTTTTTCAGCAACGGAGTACCCGTAAAGCCAATAAATACTGCATTCGGCATGATAGTCTTCATCGCCGTATGGAGCTTACCGGACTGTGTTCTGTGACATTCATCAACAAATACTACAAGATTCCCCTTTGCCTCAAAATCAGCAGGGAGGGAGGCTTTCAGTTCTTCAATATACTTTTCGTAATCGTTCTCCGTTGCTTCTCCGCCACGACGGCCAAACTTATGCACGAGGGAGCAGATCAGCGAATCATCATATACATTCAAACGATTCAACAAATCTTTACCGCTCTTGGTACGAGCAATATTCTCATCCACACCAGTGAATGTTTTTTCTATTTGCTCATCAAGTTCATCTCGGTCTGTCACAATTAGGACACGGGCATTAAGCTCAGCCCAATGTGTCAGAATCCACTTAGCCAGCCAAACCATCGTTAAGGTCTTGCCGGAGCCCTGTGTATGCCACAGGATGCCGCCCATCGGTTTATCCGGATCTCTATTCGGATTATGAAGTTCCGTCCTCAGATTATTAAGCCTCTGCTGGGTGCGCTTGATGCCGAAATACTGATTGTACCGGCACACCTTTTTGATGCCCTTATCGAAAACGACAAAGTTCATGATAAGATCGATAAAACGTTCCTTATCGAACATGGCGTATATCTGCTTCAGTAGTTTGTTCTCGATGCCTTCGCAGATTTTACTGATACGAACATCTACTGGATCACGCTCTTCCTCGTGTTCCTTGAAGCCGTCATCCTTCCACTCCATATAAAACTTCTCTTTGGTCCGAAGCGTGCCGTAGCGCAGGCCTTCCGACTCGTTTCCGGCCATGCAGAACTGCATGGTAGTAAAGAAGCCCCGAATAAAGGAGTCCTTCTGATTTGTGAGATTCTGGCGGATGCCTTCGGACACGGAGATGCTGCTTCGTTTTAATTCAATAACGGCCACAGCAATACCATTCAAATATATGACAAGATCCGGCCTCTTCTCCTGCTGCTCAACAACAGTTACTTCCTCAGCGATTGCAAAGTCATTATTCAGCGGATTGGTCTCGTCAATAAGTTCAACTGTCACCGGAGGCTTCTCCGGGCTCTCGCTAACCGGAATACCGTACTTTAAACGAGAATATACAGTTTTGTTGGCGTCATATAGCCCACGTGAAAGATTGCCTGCTTCCTGTTGTAGCTGCGTAATGGCTACATCGATCAGCTTGTCGGCATAGCCCTTCAATCGAAGGTACTGGCGCAGGCGATCTTCTTTGATATTCTTATTCTGCTGGTCAGACAGGTTACCAATGTACTGATAACCCAAGATCTCCGGATCTTTGAAGAAACGGATCACTCTTTCCTGCGTTTTGATTTCGGCATCCCCAATACTCATCCGACAGGCACCTCCTTACATCAATCTGACCTTACCGGTCAGCAGTTCTTCCATCATTCCTTGTTTTACTTTTTGATATTTTTCCAGTTTCGCTTCGAGCTTATGAATATCGGAATCCATATCAAAGAGAATAGCTGCTATAGCTTCCTGCTCCTCTTTTGTAGGCGGTACGTAGAGATCAAACTTTACAAGGTCTTTCTGATACAAATGATTGATCGTAGAACCCGCTGATAGTTGTTGCAGGAAGTCCTTAAACACAGATGATTCCAGCACATAGAACATAAAGTGAGCTGTGTATGCATCTGTAATGGGTTTTACAAGGAATACTCCACTATTCAATGTCGCCGGTCTGGTTAGATCAGCCACATATGCAACTTTTCCAATGGTACCGTCTTTTGTAAGCAAAAGATCGCCGTTTGAAACTTGAATATTGGGATCTTGCTCATACCTGTTGTAGTCCACATAATGACAACCATTCCAGTTAATCTGACCATCCTTAAAATCTGTACCAGTAATCAGGTATGAATACCCTTCATCCAAATACTCCGCTGTGGTCAATCCCTGCCAGCCAATACGCGCTTTAAGTTTTGAATTCTTTGAAAGGTTGATTTTTACCCATTCTCCATCGAAACCATCCAGTCGCTTCTTCCCGGTGACAAGCATTTGCGTTGTACCCTGACGAATATCCTTTTTCTTCCGGATGAGCTTTTGCAAATCCACAATCAACGCATCAATAGAGGACAATACCTCAGCGATTTTTTTCTGCTCCGATATCTTTGGACAGGGTAGAACTACTTTAGAGACTTTTTCTTTGTTCAGATTCTGAACACTACTACCCGCCGCCATTGCAACATACTGTCGCATTGTCAAATCCGAGCTAAGAGCGTAATACAAGTATTCTCTGTTAAAAAGCCTGTCATATTTTTGAATCACAAGCCATCCATCATGAATACATCCTTCGATATTCATGATATATGGGCGACCATAACTCATAGAATTAGAGAGAATAAGATCACCCTTGTAAACCATTCTTGAGCGTGAAACACCCTCCGGTATGATTTTCTCTTCCGTAGTTTCTATAAATTTTTCTCCTGCACCAACATCGCCAATTTTTATCCAGTTGATACCTTGGTCACTTGTAGTTAAAAATGCTTGAATGGGTCTCGGTGAACCACCTCTAAATATTTGCGCATAATCACCCAATGTAATAACATTCCAATCATTAGGAATATCTGTTCTTAAAACCTCGCTTACCATTTAAATCCCATCCTTTCCAGATGAGACTTTACCTTTGCCTCATACTCAGTCGTGTCTTTATCAAGCTCTGGAAGTGTATCTTCATAACGATCCGCAAGTTCAATTATCCTATTTGTCAGGTGATGAGAAATCGCAGCATACAAATCAGCTATACCGGAGAAAATGCTATCAAACCACTTCTTGTTCACCAGCAGATCCATAATCTCTTCATCTGTCAGACTGGCATACCTTGCTCTGCACTTCTCATCAAGCGCCTTGTTCAGATCCTTTACAATCTTGTTATAGTCGAACACTTTGCCGCAAAGATCCAAAGCTTGTCTGAGTTGATTTACATCATCCTGCAAGTTTTCCGGCACGCTCTCTACTGTACGAATAATAAATAGGCGTAGCATGATAGAAGACTTTGTAACAGTTCCTTTTTCTGTTACAGCGCTTTCGCAAAGCGGGTGTCCCACCAGATATGCCTGAAGGCGCTTCTTCTGCATCGGAAGCTGATCCATCAAAAGTTCCAGCTCTATGGTTTCCTCCGTCTCTACATGCTGAGTGAGTTCCTCAATCTTGGCTTCTAAGTCCTTAGCCTTGACTTTTCCGTTCTCAGCCACATCGGCAAGAGCAGATTCTTCATCGGCGCTCTCAATCAGATCAGAAAGCAGGGATTCTGTTTCTGTGACGACGTTCTCGGCTTCCTCTATGGCATTCTTCTCCTCACGGAAAAAGGCATCTATCACGATGGCCTTTGGAATCAATCTTCCTTCCCATCCAGTGACTTTCATCTCACCTTTATTCTTGCCCTGCGTGATCTCTTCCTCGATATTGTCTGTCGCTCTGGCATTGGCATAGCCATCCGGTTCGCTTATGATAAGCGACACGTCATCGTTCATGACCTCATTCCAATAAGCCAGCAGCACTTGATACACGTCGTATTTATCAATCAGCGTCAGGTGTTCAAATTCCGCAAGGATATCCTCCGCAAGGCTAACGATTAACTCTCTCGCGGATACATCTTCATCAAGGGAAGATAAAGTGGGATATTCCTTGGTCTTCCATGCTGCAAAAGCCTCGTCGAGTTTCTCACCGTATTCTGAGAACTCGGCGTTTTTATATATCGTCTGACGGATATTCTCATGCTCCACATTCAAGCTGTAATACTTTTCGCTAATCGCCGTCAGCAACTCAGCCTTCAGCGAAGGGAACACATCCCAATACTTAGACAGGCTGTCAATATCAACCGCCGGAATACCGCCATGAATATGCGCATAAATATCCTGAACATCCTCCGGATCTGTGGAGTCAATATAGCGAGTAATGTTCAGGTTATACCCGTTCTTCTTTTCGATTTCATCGTTTGGTACGAAACGAGCATACTTGGGATCGGTTGTTATCTGCTCATTGAATGTTGTGATGATTCTGTAAATATCACGTTCACGCAGACGGTTTTTATTTCCGTCCTTAACGTACCCACGGCTGGCATCAATCATAAAGATGCCCTGTCTGTTTGCAGCACCCTCTTTGTCAATCACGAGAACACAAGCAGCAATGCCGGTGCCGTAGAACAGGTTTGCCGGGAGGCTGATGATACCCTTGATCCAGTGCTTCTTGATAATTGCTTCTCTGATGGTGGCCTCGGCATTTCCTCGGAACAGAACACCATGAGGAAGGATAACGGCAGCTTTACCGTTTGTCTTCAATGCCTTAAGAATATGCATGAGCCAAGCATAGTCGCCATTCTTCTCCGGAGGTGTATCTCCGTAACCCTCGAAACGGCCATACTCTTTACCAGCAATACCATCGCGCCAGTTCTTCATGGAGAATGGCGGATTTGCGACGATGTAATCAAAACGCTCAAGAATAGAATTGTCATTCCTGTCGAGATACTGAGGATTCGAGAATGTATTACCGCTCTTGATTATAATCTCCGCCTTACGATGAAGAACTGCGTTCATCTTCGCAAGACCGGCTGTTGTGCTCTCTTTTTCCTGACCAAATCCCATGATAGGAATCGGTGCCGCATCGACAGCCCGAATTAGAAGGCTTCCGCTGCCACAGGCCGGATCGCATACTGTAGCGCTGGAATCAGTGCAGCGACTGATACCTACAACGTTCGCAAGAATTCTCGATACTTCCGCTGGCGTATAGAATTGGCCCTTGCTTTTTCCGCTCTCTGTAGCGAACTTGCGCATCAGATATTCATAAGCATCACCGATAATGTCGTCACCCTCAGCCTTATTGCGCGAGAAGTCAAGCTCCGGACGCTGGAAGATGGAAATGAGGTCAGTCAGCTTGTCGACCATCTCCTTGCCGCTTCCGAGCTTCTTTTCATCATTAAAATGTGCAATATCGATAACACCCTTAAGGTCGGTGTTTTCGTCAGCGAGGCGAGCGATAATCTTATCCATGCCCTCGCCGATGTTCTTCTTTCCCTTAAGAGCAATGAAGTCATCAAAGGAGCAGCCTGTTCTCTTTTCAGGATCGGGATCTTTATCATGTGCCTTATCGAAGACCTTAATGTCCTCATAGGCTCCCTTATTCTTAAATTTATCTGTGACGTACTTCATGAACAGAAGCGTCAGGATATAGTCCTTGTATTCAGAGGAATCCATACCTCCGCGAAGTTTGTCGCAGCTCGCCCAAAGCGATGCATATAATTGCGTTTTCTTAACAGCCATGATTGCCTGCTCCTTGTCTAATGATTTTCTTTGTTTTTCAGTGCGAATCAGTCAGCGCTCTTACCGCTCTTAACCCATTCATCGAGTTCGGAAATTTTAAACTTCCACTGTTTTC
>OLXH01000356.1_pt1 | contig 23128 bp, 20 predicted proteins | sample 1673391 | NCBI WGS metagenome assembly OLXH01 (sample SAMEA103958110, study PRJEB25191) | human gut metagenome | reverse complement strand
GTTCGACTCCTGAATGACGAGATAGCCCTTATCCATGTGCGCGCGCAGCGTGATCTGCGCATCCGGAATGCCGCTGCAGGCCTCCAAGGCGTTGTCGAGCATGTTGCCGAACGCCACGATCAGGTCCGTGTTGGACACCGGCAGCTCCACCGGCAGCGACACGTCCGCCTGCACCGGCACGCCCCGGTGCTCCGCATCTTGCATGCGGCTGTATAGGAATGCGTCCACGACCGGGTTTTGACACTTGCCGAGCCGGGAGATATACGTCTGCATCGGCAGCAGCTGCTCGGAGTATTCCGTGGCCGCCTTCAGGTTGCCCTCCTGCAGGAGGGCGTTGATGGTGTTCAGATGATGGGAAATGTCGTGGCGCATGGCGCGGATCTGCTCGTACTGCGCGGTCAGGTCGCTGTAATGCGCAAGCTGCGCGTCAAGCTGCTTTTCGAGCAGCTGGTTTTCCACCTCGAGCTGCACACGCTGCTCGGTGCGCATCATGGTGCGGTAGAGCAGGATATCGGACACCAGAAACAGCACCGACACGATCAGCTGCATGGGGATGTACTCATACCGCGGCGGCGTGAACATGAGCGTCACGAGCGACGCCTCGCAGACCATCTGCGTGATCGGAAATGCGGAAAATACCAGCAGCTGCCGGCCGGAAAGGTTGTTTTTCGAGCGCGTGAAGATGAAGCTGATGAGCATCAGCCCGAGCCCCAGCACCGGCAGAAACGTCACGCCGTAGATGAGCGCGCGCGGGTCTGCCCAGACGGAGATGTCGTCGTTTGACTGCAGGTCGATCATCAGCGGCGTGAACATCAGCTCCATGAGCAGCGAGCCCGCGAGCTCCGCCGCGACCGCGAGCAGCTTTCGCCCCGGCGTGCCGCGAAAGAGCAAAAACGCCATCGCCAGCGAACACACCGGGAACATCAGCGCGCGCAGCTGCCCCACCGTGGTCAGCAGCAGCGCCGCCGCCATGTACGCCGCGCCGATGAGTGCGGCAAGCAGCACCGTCACCCAAACGCGAAAGCGCGGCCCGTCGAGCACACGCCACAAAAAGGCCGCCCACATCACGATCGCGCAGGCGTTGAAAAACAGGTCGGCGACATAGCCGTTATATGTCACAGTGTTGTTCCCTCCTTATCCGGCGCGCAGCGAGAGCGTGACGGTGTAGGTATCGTTTTCGCACGTGTGCCGGAAGCTGCCGTCATACTTCGCGGCGAGGCTGCTGAGCACGCGAAAGCCCACCCCACGCTCCAGTTCCGGGATGCGCCGGGGCTTCTTGCCCTGCGGCTGCCGGGCGCAGACGGGGTTCGACTCCTGAATGACGAGATAGCCCTTATCCATGTGCGCGCGCAGCGTGATCGCCGCATCCGGAATGCCGCTACAGGCTTCGAGCGCATTGTCGAGCAGGTTGCCGAAGGCGACGATGAGGTCGGTGTTCGACACCGGCAGCTCCACCGGCAGCGACACGTCCGCCCGCACCGGGACGCCGCGCAGCTCGGCCTCCTGCGTGCGCGTATACAAAAACGCGTCCACGACCGGGTTGCGGCAGCTGCCGAGGCGGGAGCTGTACGTCTGCGCCGGCAGCAGCTGCTCGGAATACTCCGAGGCAGCCTGCAGGTTGCCCGCCTGCAAAAGCGCGTTGATGGTGTTCAGATGGTGCGAAATGTCATGGCGCATGGCGCGGATCTGCTCGTACTGCGCGGTGAGATCGCCGTAGTGCGCGAGCTGCGCATCGAGCTGCGACTCCAGCAGCTCGTTTTCCACCTCGAGCTGCACGCGCTGCTCGGTGCGCACCATGGTGCGAAAGAGCAGCGAGTCGGACACCAGAAACAGCGCCGTCACGACCAGCAGCACCGACGTGTACTCATACCGCGGCGGATAGAAGATGAGCGCCTGAATGGCGGCGGAGCAGAGGATCTGCGTGACCGGAAAGACGGAGAAAACCAGCAGCTGCCGGCCGGAGAGGTTATTCCGCGCGCGCAGAAACGGCAGGCTGACCACCAGCAGCACCAGCGCCAGAAACAGTAGGAACACCCCGCCGTACAGCACCGCGTGCGGGTCTGCCCAGACGGAATAGTGCGCGTCCATCTGAAAGTCCGCCGTGCGCATGGTGGCGGCGGAAAACAGCATCTCCACCAGCACTGACGCAGTCAGCTCCGCCGCGACCGCGAGCAGCTTTCGCCCCGGCTTGCCGTAAAAGAGCAGAAACGCCAGCGCCAGCGCCCCCGCCGGATACAGCAGCAGGCGCAGCGCGCTGCCCGCCGTCGTCAGCAGCAGTACCGGCAACAGGTAGGCGGCATCGATCACGAGCGTGAGCAGCGCCGTGCCCCACCACGAAAAACGCGGCCCGTCGAGCACGCGCCACAAAAACACGCACCACGCCGCCACGACGCCGGTGTTGAACAAAAAGTCCGCCCAGAAACCGTTATACGCCATCGGCCGCGCCCTCCGGTACATCCAGCCGCGCGGTGCGCCCGGCCAGCATCCGGAAAAACGCCTCGCGCGCATTCTTGCGATACGAGCGGCTGATGGGCACGCGCGTGCCGTCGCTCAGGCAGAAGGTCTCGTGCTCCATGCCAACGATCGCCCGGCAGTTGACCCAGAAGCTCTGGTGGCAGCGGATGAACTCGTCCGCCACGTCGCCCGCGAGCAGGGCCTGCGGGCTCTGCGTCGTCTCGAGATCGCCGTCGGTGGTGTGCACAAGCATCTTGTGCAGCGAGCGCTCGAGATACAGCACCGTGTCGAGCCCGACGCGCTGATAGCTGCCGCCGCGCCGGAGCGTGAGCGTTTTCTCGGTCGAGAGCGCGCCCAGCGCCTTGCGTAGCGCGACCGGCAGGCGCGCCGCCTCGTCCGACTTGAGCACGTAATAGATGTGCTCGGCCTCATATGCGTCCATGAGATAGCCCGCGTAGCTCGACAGGAAGATCACGCGGCAGGCGGGCGCGAGACGGTTGATCTCCTTGGCGAGGGAGATGCCGTCGAGCTCGCCCATGCAGATGTCCAGCACGGCGATGTCCGGCCGGTAACCGTCCTCGGCGAGCATATGCAGCACGGCGGGCGCATTTTGAAACGTTTTGAGCTGATGCGGCGTGTCCCCCAGCGCCGCGCGCAGGATATCCGCGGTCTGCCTCAGGCAGACGGCCTCATCATCACACACTGCAAGTTGAAGCATCGGTTTGACTCCTTGTCCGGATTTGCAGAAAAAGTCATGGAAGATACCGTTATTGTATACCAGAAACAAGAATGCTGCAAGTAGGCGGCAAAAAATGACCGCACAGCGCCCAAGCTTGACATCGGCGCGCGGATGGATTAAGGTGGACAAAAAACGGCGCGGCCGCGGCCGCGCTTTTGGAAGGAGAGATCGCCATGTCTTATGGCCGGATCGGCGTGATCGGCGCCATGGATTCCGAGCTTGCCGCGCTCATCGCGGCGCTTGCGCAGCCCGCGCGGGAGACCGTGCAGGGGCTGGCCTTTCACACGGGCCGTCTGGGCGCGCGGGAGGTCGTGCTCGTCCGGTGCGGCATCGGCAAAGTCAGCGCGGCACGCTGCACGCAGGTGCTCATCGACCGGTTCGCGCCCGCGGCGGTCATCAACACCGGCATCGCGGGCGGGCTCGGCGCGGGGCTTGCCGTGGGCGACATCGTGGTGGCCGACGGGCTCGTGCAGCACGATTTTGACGCCGCGCCCATCGGCTTCGTGCGCGGCTGCCTGTGCATGGGCGACCCCGGCGCACCGACGGTGTTCACGCCCGACGAGCCGCTCTCGGCGCTGCTGGCACGCACGGCGGGCGACGCTGCCGGCGCGCAGCGGGTGCACCGGGGGCTAATCGCCACGGGCGACCGGTTCATCTCGGGCGCTGCGGAAAAGGCCGCCATCCGAAGCGCGTTCCCGTCCGCAATGGCCGCCGAGATGGAGGGCGGCGCGGTCGCGCAGGCGGCAAGCATGAGCGGCGTGCCGTTTGCCGTGGTGCGCGCGATCTCGGACCTTGCCGACGGCACGGCGGCGGCGTCGTTCGAGCAATTTGAGCAGCACGCGGCCGACGTCTCGGCCCAGACGGTGATGCAGGCGCTCGCGCTGCTGGACTGAAGGCCTGCAGCACACAAAAAGGCTCCCCCGGGTTTCCGGGGGAGCCTTTGCGTTCTGCTTTGCGATCAGACCTCGATGAGCTCATAGTGCGTCGTGCCGAGACCGATGGCCTCGCCGTGCTCGACGGCGGCGCGCCAGTCGGTGTCCGGGTGCGCGGCCGTGAAGTGGTCGTGCGGATGGTCATGCTCGTGCGCGATGACGCTGCCGGGGTTCACGGGCTGGGCGTTGATCTTGTCGGCGCAGGCGGTATCGAGCGCCACGGGATCGAACGACGCGAACATACCCACGTTCGGCACGATCGGCACGTCGCTGAAATTGTGGCAGTCGCAGCAGGGCGACACGTCGAGCGCGAGCGCGATGTGGAACGACGGACGGCCGTCGACGACCGCCTTGGCATACTCGGCGATCTTGCAGTTGAGCAGCTCGTTTGCGATCGCATAGTCCGCGTGGATGGCGTGCATCGGGCAGACGTTGATGCAGCGGCCGCAGCCGGTGCACTTATACTTCAGGATGGTGCACTTGCCGTTTTCGATGTGCGGGCCGTTGTGCGCGCAGTTTTCGACGCACTTGCCGCAGCCGATGCACTTATCCGTATCGACGACGGGCTTGCCGGAGCTGTGCATCTCCTCCTTGCCGGCGCGCGAGCCGCAGCCCATGCCGATGTTCTTGAGCGCGCCGCCGAAGCCCGCGGACACGTGGCCCTTGGCGTGCGTGAGCGAGATGAAGATGTCGGCGTCCATGATGGCGCGGCCGATCTTTGCCGCGCGCAGATATTTGCCGCCGCGGATGGGCACGAGGTCATAGTCCTCGCCCTTGAGCCCGTCGGCAATGATGCACTGCGCGCCCGTGGTCATGGGCGAATAGCCGTTGAGCATCGCACTGTCGAGATGGTCGAGCGCATTGGCGCGGCCGCCGACATAGAGCGTGTTGCAGTCGGTAAGAAACGGCTTGCCGCCGAGCTCGCGCACGTAGTCGCACACGACGCGCGCCCAGTTCGGGCGCAGATAGGCCATGTTGCCCGGCTCGCCGAAGTGGAGCTTAATGGCAACATACTTGTCCTTGAAGTCGATCTGCTCAAAGCCGGCGGCCTTCATGAGGCGGCGCAGCTTTTCGAGCGTGCTGACCTCATCCGTGCGCAGATCGGAAAAATATACTTTTGCAGGTTCCATAGGAAATACCTCCGCAATCAAAAAACGTTCTCTTTCTCTGGCGGACCCCCGCCCGCTTTTTTGATTTTACTGTGCTTACGCGGCACTGTCAACCGCAAAAAAGCACCGGACACCTGACACGGTGCCCGGCGCGTGCCGGTTTTCAGGCCCGTGCCCGCGCCGGAGACCGGACGCGAACACGGGATATTGGGAATCCACTGGACGGCTGGTAGGAGAGAAGATTTGTCCGATAAAATCGCAAAACAGAACAGAAAGAAGGGTGGAAAAAGAGAAATTGGCAGCCCAGCGGAAACTGGCGGGAAAATGGCTCAGGCGTTGACGCCGTTGCGGATGGACTTGACCTTGTCGTACTCGCCGGCGACGTAGTACAGGGCGTTGTCCATGGACAGCTTCGCGACGAGATAGTTGGACGTGTCGGAGTAGTAGCCGCTGTGCGGGGTGAGCAGCACATCGTCGCGGCCGACAAGCGGGCAGGTGCTCAGGTCCGGGTCCTCGCTCTCGACCATGTCGAGCGCGGCGCCGCGGATGTAGCCGTTATCGAGCGCCCAGACGAGGTCATCGTCGCAGATCAGCGGGCCGCGGCCTTCGTTGACGATGATGGGGTGCTTTTTGCACTTCATGAACGCTTCCTTGTTGAACATGTGGTAGTTCTCCTCGGTGAGGTTCATGTGCAGGCTCAGCACGTCGGACTCGGCCAGCAGGGTGTCGAAATCGACGAGCTTGACGCCGAGATTCTCGGCGATGGCGGGCGGCAGGAACGGGTCGTAGGCGATGACTTCCATGTCGAACGCCTGCGCCTTGCGGGCGACGGACTGGCCGATGCGGCCGAGGCCGGCGATGCCCATGACCTGACCGGCGATGCGCTTGAGGCCCGGCACGACCTGGTAATCCCAGACGTGGTCCTGCTGGACGCTGCGGTCATACTGGCGGATGCCGCGCTGGAGGTTGAGCATGAGGGCCATGGCACTCTCGGCGGTCTCCTGCGTGCAGTAGTCAAGGATGGAGCAGACGGCAATGCCCTTTTCCTTCGCATAGTCGAGGTCGGCCTCGTTGTAGCCGGTGGACTGGAAGGAGATGACCTTGCAGTGGTCCATGGCGTCGATCTCTTTCTTGCCGAAGTGGACGTAGCCGTCGATGATGATGTCGGCGTCCTTGATCTCGGCGTAGAACGCGTCGTTATTTTCGGCGTGCTCGTCGAACACGGCCATGGTCAGCTCCGCGCCCTCGGGGACGCAGGACTTTTCGACGCTGATGTCTCTGTCTTTGGTATAGGGCACTTCTGCCAGAACGATTTTCATGGTATGATCTCCTTTTCTTTACTGAATGGCGCCGCTGTCTTTCATGGCGGCAATCTCCGGATCGGTATAACCAAGATCGTGGAAAATACTGTCCGTATCGGCGCCGAGGCGGCCGGCGGACGTGTAGGGACGCATGGCGTATTCCGTCAGCTGCATCGGCGGGCACGGCATCATGACCTCAAGGTCGTCCTTGAAGGTGACCTTCTGGACATAGCCGTTGGCGATGGCCTGCTCGTCGGTGCTCACGTCGCGGATGGTGCGCATGCGCTCGCAGGAGACGTTGTTTTCCGAGAGGAAGGCTTCCCACTCGGCGACGGTTTTGGTCTTGAAGACGGCGTTGAGCCGCGTGACGATCTCGACGACGAAATCGGTCTCGTGCAGCGCCTCCAGACTGGCGGCGCGGGGATCGTCGGCGATCTCCGGCATGCCGAACAGGTTTGCAAACTTCGGCAGCTCGCGGCGGTACTCGTTGTCGAACACGCCGATCCACTTGCCGTCGCTGCACTCGTAGAAGTGGCAGAACGGGTCGGCCGGGCGCAGGGGGTCGTTCGGGCGCTCGCCGCCGAACTGCGGCTGGTGCGACACGACGCCGATGGCGTTGCACCAGATGCCGCTGGCAAACAGCGACGTACTCACAAACGTGCCCATGCCGGTGCTCTTCTTGCCGATGATGGCCATGAGGATGCCGGACAGGAACGCCGAGCTCGTGGCCATGTCGCCGAAGGCGTAGGTCGGCGTGAACGGGAAGGAGCCGGGCACCTGCCAGTCGGCCATCGGGCCGCTGCGCAGCCAGAACGCCGTGCTGTCAAAGCCGGGCTTGGCGGCATCGGGGCCCTTGGGGCCGAAGCCGGAGAAGTGCGCGTACACGAGGCCGGGGTAGGCCTTGTGCAGCGTCTCGTAATCGAGGCCCAGACGGCCCAGCGACGGCAGGCGGACGTTCGTGAGAAACACGTCGGCCGTCTCGAGCAGACGGAGGAAAGCGGCCTTGCCGTCCGGATTTTTCAGATCGATGCTCGTCAGGCGCTTGCCGCTGTTCTGGATGGTGAACAGCGGGTTTTTATCGTCCTCGCACACGACCATCTCGAACTCACCGGCGCGGCGCATCTCGTCACCGATCTTGGTTTCGACTTTGATGACTTCTGCGCCGAACGCGCACAGCACGCGCGACGCGGTCGGGGCGGCAACGACCGTCGCCAGCTCCACGACACGAATCCCCTCGAGGGGCATCTTCTTCATTTGCTCCATTGTGACAATACTCCTATCTTGGGATGGGGGCTTTGCGGCTCACTTGGCCGCGTAGAATTTCTCCGCCGTTTCCTGCTCCGCCGGGGTCTGGTGGTGCGTCAGGCAGATGACGACATACAAAATGGCCGATACGCCGAAGCTGGGCCAGAGCGCATCGACGGAAAACAGCGGCAGCGCGCTGACCTTGCCGCCGATGAACCAGACGACGGCGATGACCGTCGCCGAGAGCATGGACGCGAACGCGCCCGCCGAGCACGACTTCTTCCAGAAAAACGCGCCGATCGTCGGCAAAAACAGACCGGCCGAGTTGATGGTGAACGTGATGAGCAGGATGTTCATGATGTCCTGCGTGAACCAGCCGAAGATCGCGCCGAGCACGCCCACAAACAGGGAGGCGATCAGGCCCACGCGCAGCAGCGTCTTGTCCGACGCGTTGGGATTGATGTAGCGCTGGTAGATATCCTTCGTCAGGCTGGCCGAGCCGGTCAGGACGGAAATGTCCGCCGTGGACATGATGGCGCTGAGCACGCCGATGAGCACAAGGCCCTTGAGCCCGTGCGGGAAGAGCTCGACCACGAGCGCCGCAATGACGTTGTTGGACGACGAGAGGTCGGGCAGGATGAGCTTGCCGGCCATGCCGAGGAACGTGCTCGCGCCGGCGATGATGAACACGAGCACGGCTGCATAGATCGTGCCGGTGCGGGCGGTTTTGGCATCCTTGGCCGCGATGCAGCGGGTATAGCTGTCCATGCTCGTGAAAAACGACATGATGGTCGACAGGCCGAGCGCCAAAATCGTCGGCCAGCCCCACGCGCCGAGGTCAAAATAGCTTGCCGGCAGGTCGGTGGCGAGGTTCGCGCCCATCTTGTGCAGCGTACTGCCGACCAGCGGCACCGCAAGCCCGACCACGCCGAGCAGCAGCAGCGCCATCTGCACGATGTCGGTATACGTCACGGCGAGCAGACCGCCCGTCGAGACATAGAACACGATGACCACGGCCGCGAGGATGTAGCACAGGCCCAGGTTCCAGCCCGTGAGCACGTTCAGGATCGAGGCCCCGGCGACAAACTGCGCCGCCGTATAGCCGATCATGGCGAGGATGGTCGTGATGCTGGCCATGGTGCTGTTTTTCTGGTCATAGCGCGCGTGGATCAGCTCCGGGAACGTGATGTTCTGCAGCACTTCGCTTGCGCGCTTGACGGGCTTGGCCATGACGAGCGCGAAGATCACGCAGCCGACGGCGATGGCGCCGACATACCAGACGCCCGTGATGCCCATGGAATAACTGTTTGAGGATGTACCGATGACGGACGAGCCGCCGATCCAGCCGGCCATCCAGAGCGCGCCGATCTTAAAGGCACCCATCGAGCGGCCGCCCAGATAATAATCATCCACGCCGGTCTGTTTTTTGTTTGCGATCAGACCGAGCACGATCATGCCGACAAAATATGCCAGAATGATGATGACGTCCAAGACATTCAAAAAATTTACACCTCCGGAGCGGGATTTTCCCGGGGCGCTGCCGGGCAGCGCCCCGGGTGCTGATTAAGTAATTATAATGAGCAGAGACCCGTGGAGTTCGCCGGTTTAGTGGATCTGCGTGCCGGCGCGGAAGCAGAGGCTGTTTTTCGGGTTGATCTTGCCCTTCTTCTCGAAGAACTCGTTGGTCAGGCGCTCCAGATCGTCTTCCGTGAACAGATCGGAGTTGGCGGCCATGGCGCCCATCATGACGATGTTGGCGCCCTTCGGGTTCTCATTCTCCGCAGCGATCTCGGTCATGGGGACCTTGACGACCTTGATGTCGTCGCGGTATTCGCGCTCGTGCACGAGCGAGCTGTTGACCAGCAGCAGGCCACCCGGGCGCAGGCTGCTCTCGAACTTGTCGATCGCCGGCGCGTTCATGGCCATGAGGATGTCGATCTTCTTGGCGCAGGGGCTGGCGATCTCCTTGTCGGAGAACTTAATGGTGCAGTTGGCCGTGCCGCCGCGCATCTCGGAGCCGTAGGACGGATACCACAGCACGTTCATGCCAAGCTTCATGCCGGCCTCTGCCAGGATCAGACCGGTGGTCAGGACACCCTGGCCGCCGAATCCGGCGCAAATCATTTCTACCATCATGCCTGATTACCACCCTTCTTGTCAATGTATTCGCCGATCGGGAAATATTTGGTCATTTCGTTGTGCACGTGCTCGCGGGCCTTCACCGGCGGCATGTTCAGGTTGGTCGGGCAGGGGCTGAGCAGCTCGACGAGGCAGAAGCCGTCGCCGTTGAGCTGGTGCTCAAACGCCTTGCGGATGAGCTTCTTGCAGTTGTTCATGCCGGCAGGTCCGACCAGTTCACCGCGTGCCAGATAGGCAATGTCCATCTTGCCGAGCACGTCGACGACGTTCAGAGTGCCGTAGCGGGCGGGATCCTTGCCCTTCGGGGACGTAGCGGTCTTCTGGTGCGGCAGGGTAGTCGGGGCCATCTGGCCGCCGGTCATGCCGAAGACGCTGTTGTTGACGACGAACACGCAGATGTTGTCGTTGCGCAGAGCCGCGTGCACGGTCTCCGCCATGCCGATGGAGTAGGCAGCGCCGTCGCCCAGGTACGCAAAGACCGGGTTCTCGGGGCGGATGTGCTTGACGCCGACGGCCGTCGGGATATCGCGGCCGTGGGCCGCCATGATGGTATCGTAGCGCCAGTAGTCAATGTTGAACGAGCAGCAGGCCACGTCCACGACCGCCAGCATTTTTTCCTGGATGCCGAGTTCCTCGGAGACCTCGCCGATCAGACGGGTGGCCAGACCGTGGCCGCAGCCGGGGCAGAAGCCGGCGGAGGAAAAGACAGTTTCGGGTGCTTTGAGTTTCATTTATTTCCCCTCCTTTTCCAGCATGGCCTTGGCCTGCGCGACGATCTCTTCCGGTTCCGGCAGACCAAAGAACGTGCCATAGAAGCCGACCGGATACTTGTTTTCCACAGCCAGCTTCACATCGTCGACCATCTGGCCGAGGATGTTGATCTCGACCGTCATGAACGCCTTGGCGTTCTTGCAGGTCTCAAACGCCTTGACCGGGTACGGCCAGAGCGTGATCGGGCGGATCAGGCCGAGTTTGAAGCCCTCGGCGCGGGCCATGTTCACCGCTTCCTTCGAGATGCGGGAGCTGATGCCGTAAGCCACGAGCACCACGTCGGCGTCCTCCGCCTGGTAGGACTCCCAGCGCTGCTCGTTGTCCTCGATCGCCTGATACTTGCTGCGCAGGAACTCGGGGTACTGCGGGTTGGTGTAGTAGACGTTCTGGACCTTGCGGGGCGCCTGGCCGGCCTTGCAGCCGCGGATCGCCCAGTCGTACTGGTCGATGTCGTGCTCGACGAAGTCCTTGAGCTCCACGCCCTCGACCATCTGGCCGATCGCGGCGTCGGACGCGACCAGCACGGGGTGGCGGTACTTCTCCGCCAGATCAAAGGCGGTGGTCATCATGTCGCAGTTTTCCTGCACGGAGGCCGGCGCCAGCACGATGGTGCGGTAGTCGCCGTGGCCGCCGCCGCGGGTCATCTGCCAGTAGTCGCCCTGGCCCTGCGCAATGTCGCCGAGGCCGGTGCCGATACGCATGACGTTGATGATGACAGCCGGAAGATCCGCCGCGACAAGATAGGAGATGCCCTCCTGATTCAGGGAGAAGCCGGGGCCGGCGGAGCTGGTCAGCGCACGCGCGCCGGCCGCTGCCGCGCCGAGGAGCATGTTGATGCCCGCGAGCTCGCTTTCGGTCTGCACGAACGTGCCGCCCACTTCGTCCATACGCTTGGCCAGGTACTCCAGAATCTCGGTCTGCGGGGTGATGGGATAGCCGAAGAAATAACGAGCGCCAGCTCTGATGGCTGCCTCTGCAATAGCTTCGCTACCCTTCATAAGAGTTTTTGCCATTATAATTTCCTCCTTAATCCTTCTCGATGTGGATTACCACGTCGGGGCAAGTGCGTGCGCAGGATGCGCAGCCGATGCACTCTTCAGGTTTTACAACCTCTGCCGGGTGATAGCCTTTTGCGTTGATTTTTGCCTTGGAAAGTTCAATGCAACCCTTGGGGCAAGCTCTTGCACAGAGACCGCAGCCCTTGCACAGGTTCTCATTGATGGTTACCTTTACCATTTTGCTACCTCTTTTCTTTATTTTTGCTTTTTGCTAATTTATTAAATCCGCATAAAGCGGGGTCGCGCAATTAATGCTTGAAATTTTTCTGCGGATCGACCGTGTGCAGTCCGTATTTAATATACGAATCCCAATCACGGTGCATGTACACATCTATGGGGATGGGCTTGCCGATATACTTCGGATCGTGCCCTTCGGAAAGGAACTGTTCAAGCAGATCCTTTTTGCCTGTCGTATATGCCACGGGGATGCCCGTCTTGTCGGAGACTTCCTTGAGCATCTTGTATCCGTCGCGCAGCTCCTCGACGCTTGTTTCCGTTGCAAGGTTTGCGTTGTTGATCATGCCTGTTATCTGGAGTCTTGAATGTGCCTGCATTCCCTCCTGAAGTCTTATGAGCTTCTCAACCGTGCCGGAAAGCGGTCTGCGGATATTGACGACATTAAGCACCTCGAGCGAGCCCGGCTCAAGATCGACGAAATCCTGATGGTATCTGCCGAGCGCCGTTGCGCCGACATCATCGCCGCCGACGTCGAACACGACCGTATCCCACTCAAGGACAAAGGCCGACGCGACTTCCGCAGGAAGCGAGAGCGTTTCGATGCCCGAGCACGCATAGTTCGGAGATACAAGTCTTATCTCCTTCTGCTCGACCATCTTTCCGCGCTCAGTAAGTCTGAAATATGTGTTGACCATATCAAGGTCTATAAGCTCTGTCCTGTCTCCGCGAGCTGCGGCCTGCATCGCAAAGTTGAGCGCAAGCTCGCTTTTGCCGCTGCCGTAGTTACCGATGAGGACTTTAACATTCTTCATTGCCGGTTACCTCCGTTCATTATATGAACGCTTTGAAGCTCTTATATTGTAGCATCCTGCAATTTTTCCGTCAACAATTCTGCTTGTTAATTTCAAGATAAGCGTACTTAATAATTCACAAAAATTGCGCATATTTTTTGTGAATTTAGTCAAACGAAATATTTTCTCAAAAGTTTTGAACTGAAATCAGTGCATTTTCTGCTGCCGATTTGCGATTTTGCACCATTAACCGCAAAAATGCAATTTCGGCATGCTTCCAGCCATTTTGATGCTCAAAATGTGCAGACACAGTTTTGCCTGTATCTGCACATTTTGCCGGTGAATGCACTATTGAAGCATTCCGTATTTAATTTTGATGCGCCTGAGCTTGGAAAGCACAGGCTTTTGCAGCAAAAGCAGGAACACAACGGTACCCGATGCATGGATAAGATTGAACGTAAATCCGGAGGCATACATTGCAAGCAGCGCCTTCCAGCTCAGCTCCTGCGAGTACATAAGAAGCGAGCCTGTGTCAAGCAAAACGCCGTAGATAATAAGCACGGAGAAGAAACCGTATACCAGCATCGGAGCCGTTTTCACTTCCCTGTCGCGGAACAAAACACCGGCAAAAAAACCAACCAGGCCGAAGCCGAACATCTGCCACGGCGTCCACGGCCCCTGGCCGAAAAACATATTTGATATAAGTCCTGCCGCGGCTCCGGTTATAAAACCTGCCTCGGCGTTGAACGCAGCGGCCGTGAGAATGACAATGGCGCACACGGGCTTAAACTGCGGCGCCCAATAGAACGCGACTCTTCCTGCCACGGCAAACGCCGTCATGACCGCAAGCAGCACAATCTCGCGCACCTGCGGCCGCCGCCCCTCAAACCGTGCAAAAAACGGCAGCATTGCAAGCAGTATGATGATAACCGACGTTAGATAGTATTTTCGGCTGCTCCACAGCCATGTTTCGACCGCGATTGCGGCGGCCGAAAGCACGATCACCGTAAGCGTCACGGTCACGCGGCTTTTTTTCACTGTTTGAGGCATTCGATCACCTCCCCGGTGAGGACCGCGTTTTCAATCATGCCGCGGCTGAGCCTGGCAGCCGCCGTAGTGTAAAAGAAATTGCCGGAGAAAAACTTGCGCGGTGCGCTCCTGCAGACAATTTCACCGCGAAACAGCAGGGCACAGCAATCGGCACATTGCGCGCAGAACTCGATGTCGTGGCTTACGAGGAATATGGTTTTGCCCTCAGCCTTGAGACGGGACAGAAGCTCGCCGAAGCGGCGCTTAAACTCACCGTCCATTCCCTTTGTCGGCTCGTCAAGAAGCAGCACATCGGGTGCGGTAAGCAGCACTTTTCCGAGTGCAAGGCGCTGCTGCTCGCCGCCGGATATATCAAACGGGTGGCGCGAAAGCACGCCTTCAAGCTCCAAAAGCTCCGTAACATGCGAAAGCGACGCCTCTTCCGGATTAAGCTCTTTCAGCTCGTCGAGCACCGTGTCCTTAACGAAAAGCTCGCGCGGATCCTGCGGCAGCGCCGCCACACGCGCACCATAGGTCTTCACCTTGCCGCGATATGGTTTTAGCCTTCCCGACAGCAGACCGGCAGTTGTGCTTTTGCCCGAGCCGTTGCCGCCGAGGAGCGCAAAAATTTCGCCCTTATGAAGCGTGAGGCTCAGTCCGCGCAGGATATCCGGCGCATTTTTTTCATATCTGAACCAGCAGTTTTTCAACTCTGCTGCTGTTTCCGGGCAAGTCTCGACAGACGGCTGTTCACCTTTTACGGAAGTGTGCGTGCGCGATGCGATAAACGCCCTTGCATCGCTCACCGTGAGCGGTGAGTCGCCCTCGCCGTCAATAGCCGCAAATATCTGCACAGCAGCCGGCATAGACTCGAAAACAGCGCTGTTTTTCACCTGCATTACCGTTTTTTTCGGTTCGCCGAAGGCTATGAGCCGTCCCTCGTCGAGCACGGCGAGCATGTCTGCCATCGGCAGCGCTTCCTCAAGGCGATGCTCGGTCAAAATAACGGTCAGGCCGAGATCCTCGCTCATTTTGCGAAGAGTGCCGAGAAAGTCGGCCGCCGCAATGGGGTCGAGCTGACTTGTCGGCTCATCGAGGATCAGCACATCCGGCCGCAGCACGGCGGCAGACGCCAGGTTTATGAGCTGCTTCTGACCTCCGGAAAGCTCCGCGACGTTTTTTTCAAACAGCTCGTCTAATCCGAAATAACTTGCCATTTCGGCAACCGCAAGGCGCATTCGCGCCTGATCCCAGCCAAGGCTTTCAGGCCCGAAGGCAAGCTCGTGGAATACCTTGTCGGTGACTATCTGATCATCCGGGTGCTGAAAAACAAAGCCTATTCTCCGTGCCTGCTCGGCCTGACCAATATCGTCGAGCGCTTTGCCGAAAAACAGCACATCGCCCTCGGCCTTGCCATGGTCGGCAAGGCAGGTCTTGAGCCTGCGCAGGAGCGTGCTTTTGCCGCTGCCGCTGGCTCCGCAGATAAGCGTGATCCTGCCCTCAGGTATCGACATCGTTATATTGTCGAGCGCAGGCTTATTCTCGTTTGGATATGTAAAGCTCAGATCGCGGATCTCAAACGCCGCCATACAAGGGCCTCCTTTGCATCAAAAAGCTGCGGCAAAAAACACAAGAGTGCAAACGCCGCCATTCCGAGCGCCGGTATGCCGCCAAAGCCGCTTATTATTACCGACGGGTAATAGCGCGCGTATATGCCGCCGCTGACGACGCATGCTGCCGTCACACCGACGGCGAAAGCGCACAAAACCATCGTCACAGCGTCGCGCACCGTGAATCTGTACAGCGAAAAGCTCGTGCGCCGGGCCGCGCCGTAGCCGCGGCTTTTCATTGAATTTGCCGCGGTAAGCGAGCTTTCAAGCGCCCACGTCAGCGTGACCGATAAAACCTTCATGCTGTTTTTTACGCGGCGGATAAATCCACCCTGAGCGCTGCCCTGCCCTATCTGCGCACGGGCAGCATCGATGCTGCGTATTTTTCTGCCGAACTTCGGCACGAATCTCAACGCCATTGACAGCAGCAGCGAAACCGACGGGCTGAGTCTGCCGAACAGGCACAGGAGCTTATCCGACGTCATGACGACGTTAAAGCATTCAAACCACAGTATCACCGCGCTGAGCATCACTGAGGCGTAAAAGCCGAAGGTCAGCGCCTCTTTCGTTACGGCGTTGCCGTTTGAAAGATAAAAAATCGGCGTCACTCCTGCATGGTTAAAAAGTGCGTTGAGCGCCGACATAAAAATGAGAAACGGCACAAGATAGATCAGCGTTTTTCCAAAATGCCGCGCGCCTTTGAGAATGCATACATAGCCTGCCGCAGCGGCAAGGCTTATTATTAGCAGCACCGGATGCATATAAAGCATCGTCAGTGTGATCACTGCGACAAAAAAAGCAAAGCTCGCCGCCGGGTGCAGCTGCGAAAATGCGTCGTTCATGCTCAGACCACCATGCTTCCGCCGACGTCCGCGCCAAGGTCGCAGGTATAGCGCCACCTGATCACGTCGCCGTCCTGCAGCGCATAGCGGCTGCATCCGTAGTTGGGAAACCAGCCGTTGACGCTGTACATCCAGCCGGAAAGCTCGCCGCAGTCAAACTCATACAGATTGTGTATTCCCTCGACATAGGCGCTGTTATATCCCGGAGTGAACGTTGCTTCAATGTGGATATTATTCTCGCGGCAGACACGCTGCAAAACGTCAAACACCGACTCACCCTCGGAAAACTCAACCGTGACGGCGTTGAGTATAACTCCGTCCGGCGGCAAAACATCGAGCTTTGCCGGGTCAAGATCGGCGAGATTATTAAGTATCGTTGCGCAGTCGATCGATATCGTGCAGTGCAGCTTTTTGCTCGTGTCAACATTCGATTTATCAGGCTCGACCGGCTCGGGCTTGCCTACCGGCACGGGGTCAGTGCCGTATTTGTCCTTCTCGGTACGGCTGCCGTCGGAGAGATTTGCGCTATTGCTCGGTTCGGGTGTCGGCTCGGCCTCATCGGCGCGGATGATGTACGAAAAAACGTCCGCGCTGATCTTGAAGCTCAGCGTGGTTTTATCGCCGCCGGTAACGGACGCAGCGCACAGCTTTTTGCCGTCTGCATCATAAACGCTCGCGGAAAGAGCGTCCCATTTATCTTTGAGCGTGACCGAAAGCGTCGGCAGAAAGCCGAAGCTTTTGTCACTTTTTAGCGTGATCTCAATGCTTCCGTCGGTTTTTTCCGTTATCGTCAAGGCCATGCACAGATCCTGCGGATTCGTGACCTCAGTGCCGGGAACCGTCCATTTATAGCTTATCTCGCCGCTTTTTCCGCATATTGAAGCGATCTCGCCGCTGTCACGCAGCTGCGAGAAAACCTCTTTTGTTATAACGCCGTCTTCGCCCAGGTCAATGTCCCCGGCGAAGTTTACGGCTTCAGCGTTCTTCATGCAGCCTGCAAGCAGGCTGCATATCATAAGAACGAGAAGGATAAGTGCAATTGATCTTTTTTTCATTTTTATGCCGCTGCGCGGTAGATAAACGTTACGATCTCGGCACGGGTGCACACTGCGCCGGGACGGAAGCTTCCGTCGGCAAAGCCAAGCGTAACGCCGTTATCGGCAGCCCACATGACTGCATCGTAATAGAATGCGCCGGTGTTGGTGACGTCTGTGAAGCTATGTGCCGGAGCAGCCTTCGGAGTGTCCATATAGCGGTGCAGGAAGGTAACTGCCTGGGCGCGGGTGCAGGTCGCATTCGGGGCAAACGTCGTCTCGGTCATGCCGTTCGTGATTCCGTTCTCAATCGCCCAAGCGACAGCCTTCGCATAGTAAGCGCTCGCGGGAACATCCGTGAAGCTGCTTGCGGTCCTCGGCTCGGGGCTGCCGGCGGCGCGCCACAGGAAGGTGACGATCTGCGTACGGGTGCAGGACTCGTAGGGGCCAAACATCGTGTCGGTCAGGCCGTTCGTCACGTCCTTATCGACTGCCCACTTCACTGCGTCGGCGAAGTAAGCGTTCGCGGGAACATCAGCAAAGCTGGTAGCAGCAGTCTTAACGAACTCCGCCTCGACGCTGACCTTGCCATCCGGCATGACAAAGCTGTACTTGCCGTTGCCGAGGTCGGCGAGCGGAAGCAGATCGCCGCTCGCATCCTTGACGGCGAGGCTGCCGAGCTCATAGCCCTCGTTGGGCTTCACCGTGACGGTCACATTCGCGCCCTTGGAGGCGTTGGCCGGGGAAACGGCCACCGTGCCGTTGGGGACAGCGGGAGCGGTCGCGGGATAGGTCGGCGCGCTGGGAACGTAAGGATAGCTCGTGTACTTGTGGCAGACGGAGCAGGTCGTGCCGGGCTTGTGCGTCTCGGTGCACTTGGCATCGCAGCGCGCGCAGATACCGTTCTTGTTGCTCCAGTCGTGACCGAGTTTCTTCAGCGTCTCCGCCTCAACGGTGGTTGCCTGCGTACCAGCCTCGTCCTTGAAGACTCCACCGCATCTGGAGCAGGTGTAGTACTCGTTGTTGCCGTCTTCCGTGCAGGTCGCTTCCTTGGCGTCAGTCTTGGTCATATCGTGGCCGAGGGTCTTGAGCACCCAGCTGTCCTTCTCAATCTTGTTGGTTCCGTTTTCGTCGGAGAAGTACTTGCCGCAGCCGGAGCAGGTCCAGTAGGCCTCGTTGCCGGCCTCGGTGCAGGTGGCAGCCTTGGCATCGGTCTTGGTCAGCTTATGAGCGCCTAATTCGCCATACGACTGATCACAGGTTTCACAAACCGCCTTTGCAGTGCAGGTGGCAGTACCGCCGGTGTGCTTCGAAAATTCACCGTTTGCACCGCACTCAGTGCAGGTCTTCCAATGGCCAGTGCTGTCGCTGGAATAGGTCGTACCATATGTGTGGGTATGGTCGTCACCCAGCGTCACCTTGATGTAGTCAAAGGTGTTGGAAAGCTTCCAAGCAGGAGTATCGCCGCCGTCTCTGTTACCGCCGAGGTAATTAAATGTAAAGTTGAGCTTCTCCAAAGCATACTGCTCATAGTCACTTGCAGTCAACGAAGATCCATGGCTTCCGTATCTGCCCTGCGTGTTCAGCTTGGCAAACACCTGTTTACCATCAACAGAAAGAGTCACAAGGCTCGTTTCGGTAGCTTTATCATAGTTATTCTCCAGTTTGACAACAGAATACTCATTGGAGGTTGGCTCTTTCTGATATGCAGGACCGCCAAAGTTGATGTAATCTGTTTTGTTATTTGTAACATCATATGTACCCATATAAATGCTCGGCTCATACAGGAAAATATAGGTCATACCCTTTTCTCTCGTTGCAGTAGAGCTGAAGAGCATATTCTCTTTTGCCTGATTCTTTTCTTTCCACTCGACACGCCAATTCTGCGTCGGGTCAAGAGTGAATGGAGTGCTCAGTTTACCCTGATAATCATTGAACTTCACTGTGTTGTCATCGTTCAACGTGGTGCTGCCATGTTCAGCACTCACAGTGATGATAACATTGCCATCCGCATCAACAGCGTCCAGATTATTGTCGAAGTCCCACGTAAAGCTGCGGGTCCAATGCGCATACAGGGTCGTACCGTTAAGGTTGTCCCGCATGCCAGAGGGAATCGCCGTGTCCAGAGCGGATGCAATCTTGTTCCCGCCAGCAGCCTGATCGAACCAGCCCACAAAGGCGTAGCCTGCGCGGGTGGCCTTCGGCAGCTCGGCTGTCACGGACTGCTTGATGGGATCCCTGCCGTTTTTGAAGCTACCGCCGTTGGCATCATAGGTGACGGTCTTCTCATCCGGAGTCACTGCCCGCTGCTCATAGAGCTGCTGACAGATGTAGGCCGCGATCTGGCTGTGACCATCCATATTAGGGTGGAGCGCGTTATTCGGAGAAATGCCTTCCTGATTCCGAAGCTCCCGCAGGTCGATCGTCGTGATATCGTAGTGCTTTGCAATCTGCTCGATCACTTCCGCCTGTTTAGGAATATTATTTTGCTCATAATAGGGAATCATTGCGATAATCTCAGCATCCGGATAGGTTTCCTTCATGCGCTGCAGAGAAGCCGCGTAGGCGCTCGCTGTATCCGAATAGGACTTCGCCCAATCGACAGTCTTCGCATAGTCTGCATCGGGATCAAACGTACCGACCGAGCTGTCTGGGTTGCTGCCGCCATAGTACAGGATCACATCCGGCGTGCCATTATCGTCAAGCTTGTTGATTCTATCCTTGCTTGCCATAGAAGCAGCTTTAGAACCGATGGTGCTTCCACTCCATGCCTCATCAATGCCCTCTACCGCGCCAAAGCGGGTGATGATGTCACCCCAGTAATTGCGCTCAAAGGTCATCTCTTTGCCAGTAGTATTATCATAATACAGAGCATTACCGCTGGGGATTTTGTCCTTGATCGTCGAAATGCTGTCGCCCATCACGGAGATTCTTTTCTCGTGGAACAGCGAGTATAAATAGTTATACTCCGCTTCGCTGGCGTAGTTATAAACGACCCAGGTAGACTCTCCCGCAGTGACCTCTGCGCGTCCCTCTTTGCTGCCACCGGTCAGCGTCACCGCTGTGCCATTCTTCTCAACACTGACAATATCTGTGTTCGAGCTGCTGACTGCGTCCCCCTCGGGAACGGTAATTTTGACTATTTTGTCCGTCCAAATGGTTATCGGCCCCGATGTCACTACATCATCAGAGGAATACATTTCTACCGAATCAGCATCAATGCCCTCATCATTCCTTGCCCAAGCTACCGTTGGCAGCAGGTTCAGCATCATGACAAGTGTCAGTAAACTTGCCAATAATCGCCGTTTCATTCCATTACCTCCTAAGATTCTCTATCTTTTGCCCGCCTCCGCGGGCTGAGTTTACTTGGTTTTGCGCTTGGTCTTTCCGGCGCAGACGGGGCAGCCGCACTGCTGCACGCCCGCGCGGGAGTAAATCGCGGCTTTCCACGCATGGCCGTAAGAGCACTGCCACCACGCTTTTTTGTGGCTGCCTGCGGTCACCATCTCCGGTGTCAGCGCGCCGTTGAGGGTCTCGTGCCACTGTTTGGCGACCAGCGGTGCTGCGGTCGCAAGGTCGTTGAACCCCGGCAGCACCTTTCGGTTCGCGCAGTAGGGACAGCCGTCGCCGCGCTGCACGCGCTGCGCGATCACAGCGCGGTAAGAGTGCCCCTTTTCGCACTGCCACCACACACGGCGGTTCGAGCCCGCAGTGACATTGCTTGGATGAAGCGCACCGTTTTTCTCCTCATCCCACTGCGCGGCAATGTCGGGATACAGCGTCGCGAGATCATTTTCGCCTGCAAGTGCCTGCCGTCCGGTGCAGACCGGACAGCCCGTGCCGAGGGTCGTCCTCGAATACACCGCCGCGCGCCATGAATGGCCTTTCGGACAGCGCCACCAGACTTTGCGCCTTGTGCCGGAGATCACCTGCGTAGGCAAAAGAGGCACGTTTTTTGCCGCATCCCATTCTTTCGCGATCGACGGATACTCAGCCGCAAGGGAGGTTTCCTCTGGCAGGACGTTCTTTCCCGCACAGTACGGACACCCACTGCCCTGCACCCGCGTCTTGACGGCGGAGCGGTAGGAATGCCCTTTCGGACAGCGCCACCAGATGAGCTTGTGGCTGCCGGTCGTCACGTCCTGCGGCGTCAGGGGTGCATTCTTCTCGACGTCCCACTCTGCCGCCAGCGCGGGAAACTGCTTTGCCAGGCTGTTCTGCTCGGGTGAAGCCTTGCGGCCCGTGCAGTAGGGGCAACCTGTGCCCTCGCTGCAGGTGTAAACCATGGCCTGCCATGAGTGGCCGTTCGGACATGTCCACCAGACTCTTTTGTGACTGCCGAAAGTCACATCATCTGGCGTGAGTGGTAAATTTTGCTCAATATCCCACTGGGCAAGCAAAGCAGTCTTTCCCTGTTCTGCGCAAAACGCTCGAAATGTTCGTCGGATCGTCAGCCTCTCCCTCGCGAAAAAAGCTCCGTTCCAGCAAAGCCGGACGGAGCAGTGACAAGCGAATACATCAGTAAGGGTGCAACCGGCTGTCATAGCGTGTTCTCCATTCGGAGAGGCGTTAGACCCATCTGGCTTTGCGTCGCCGCCTTTCGGCGGTTTTGCCAAAATATGAGATTTTGAGAACGGAATCTATATTCCGTATATGCAAAGGAAGCGAAACGATCTTATCGTTTCCTTTACTCGTAGCAAAATATAGCACAATCTTCCGACAAAGGCTATGGAAATTATGATTCCAAATATAAATTATGGAGTTTACAGGGGAAAACGCACTGTAAGCTTGTGCCTCTGCACCCATTTGAGCGTTCTCTGGCGCAGACAGCTCAATCTCTGCATGCGCTTTAGTTGTGAATATAGTGGTAACTGTATGCGCTTTAGCATTTTTGCGCAACAGAATATAGATTCCGTTTTTATGATACAAGTTTTAGCTGTTCGAGCTGACGCCGATGCTCCGCCATGCTCGTAACAAGGTAAATGCGCGTCGTTTCGATGCTCGAATGCCCGAGAACATCCGCCAGCTTGACGATATCCTTGTATGCGCGATAAAATGCCGTCGCGAACAGGTGGCGCAGGTTGTGCGGGAAGACTTTCTCTGCATCCACACCTGCGCGGGCGCACAGCTTTTTCATTTTCGGCCAAATTTGATATCTCGACATGGACTTGCCGCTTTTGGCGCGAAAGATCGCGCCGGAGGCGGTTTTTTGCTGCGCGGCAAACTTGAGCAGCTTGCGGCAGAGTTTTGACGACAGTAGGATCGTGCGGATTTTGCCTTTGAGCGCAATTTCTGTTTTGCCGTTCTTCGCGGCCTCAACCGTGATCTACTGCACCTCGCTGACGCAAATGCCGGTGGAGCAGATGGTTTCCATCAGGAGCGCGAGGGCGCGGTCGCCCGTGGCCTCCGCCGCAGCGACCAACCTCTCGTATTCCCCTCGCGTCAATTCCTGCTTACTGTCCCTGAACAGATGGCGCTGGATTTTCAGAAACCGCGCGCGGCAATCTGCCCAACCGCAGAAACGGAAAAAGCCGTCCAGCGCCGCTAAATAGGTGTTGATCGTCGACGGCACGTAGTTTCTCGCGCGCAGGTCGTCCTTCCAGAGCCGAATCATCTCTGGTGTAACCGCCGCGCCGCTCAGGAATGCAGCAAAGCTCAGTAAAGCACGGCGGTACTTCTCAACCGTCGCCGCGGCGCGCTCTTCATTTTCGAGGGCTTTCAAATAGGATTCGACCATCTTGTCAGTCATATAAATGTTCCATAATAAAAATACCCCTATCTCTCTTGATAGGGGTATTGTAACGTATTGTCGCGGATTTCGAACAGTGAATTGCACTCCCGCAGCTATGAATATAAAAAAAGAAGCCACTCTCTTGAGTGGCTTCTCTCCATGTTGG
>OLXH01000351.1_pt1 | contig 23380 bp, 10 predicted proteins | sample 1673391 | NCBI WGS metagenome assembly OLXH01 (sample SAMEA103958110, study PRJEB25191) | human gut metagenome | reverse complement strand
GGGCCGTTTTTTCAATCGGGGGTTCCTCCTTGCCGCAGGCCGCAAGCGAAACGAGCATCGCAAGCAGCAGAAGAACTGCGGATAAGCGTTTTAAGTGGGCGCTTTTCATCTGACTTCTCACGCTCCCTTAACGGTTGCGGACTGACAGAGCGGCTTCCCATTGGTATCCAGCAGGAAGAGCTTGATCTTCGCGCCGGTGGGAAGCTCCGCTTCGCCCTCCGCCGTAAGAATCTTCGTACCGACCATCTTACCGTCTGCCGTGTATACCGCCGCGATCAGGCTCGCGCCCGAGGGGAAGCTTCCGGAGATGTTCAGCTTGGAGGTCTTCGCACTGAAGCTCCAATTGAGCTCTCCAATCGTTCCGGTCAGCGTGCTGTTTCCTACAGTGATGCCGATCGCGATGCTCTTCGACGCGGTTTCCTCGCCGGGCTTCATGGTCTTGTCCGTGTTTTCCACGTTGTGGTACATCGTCTGCCCAAGACCGTAGATCAGCGTGACGGAAGTATCCGCCTGCGTCAGCGCTTTATTTGCCGCCTTCATCAGATGCGTCACATCGCGCGTCACGCCGTTTGCATACGTTGCGGTCACCTTGAGTCCTGTGGTATCAAATTTATCGCCCGCCTCATAGTGCGTCTTTGTCGGGGGCGATTCTACCGTCAGCGTCTCGACCGCGCTGCCGTAGGCCATGAGATACCCGGAGTCGTTTTTAAAGTAGAGCGTGCCGTTTTCGTCGACGATCGGGCTGCAAATACAATACTGTGCCTGTTCGCCTGCCGGTGTAAAGAGCGCATAGGCAGTCGTGTAGGTTTGCTCGGTTTCCCCGACACGTTCGATCGTCGTATAGTCTGCTTTTGTCTGTCCCTCTTTATCGCGCAGGACGCGGAGTGTGCCGGGCGTGTAGTTATCCAGGAAGTAAATGTAGTTGTAATTGTCGTAGCCTGTGGTGAGAAGGCCGCTTGTCTGCGGATAACCCTGCGTGTCCGCACGGTACGCAATGGACATCGCACCGCTGAGGTCAATTACTGTAATGCTATGGCCGGAGTATTCCGTGAACTGTCCGCTGCCGCTGACGCCGATATAGGCGCGGCCGTTTGCAACGACAGGCGTAGACGTGCTCATGCCGCCAATGGGCAGCTCCGCGCGGTCTGTCAGCTTCCATGCGCCGTCCGTATCCTTCTGTACCCGCACACGGTAGAAATAGCTGCCCTTGGAATCAAAGTAGAAGGCATTTGTAGCTTTATCGTAGCAGATGGTGCTTCGGATATCGCCTGCAAAGCCTGTCATGGAATCCAGCAGCTTGCCGCTCATCGGGTCCAGCAGCAGGACGTTGGCTGTCTTGCTTGTATAGCCGCTTTTGCCATCATCTGTACCGACAAGCACATAGTCCCTGCACACATACGCACCGGCCCAATAGAAGCCGCCCTTCTGCACATACCGCCACGTCGGGGCCTTCGCTTCCTTTGCTTCGCCGGGGTCTTCATCGGTCAGAGAGATGCAGACAAAGCTGGCGTTCTTTATCTCGCTGTTCCAGAAGCCTGTATAGGCATAACCGCCTGATACGGTGATCGGGCAATTTGGCTGTCCGCCGAGCGGATCTGTGTAAAGCCAGAGAGATTCCAACGTATCTGCGCTGAATGCCTGAATCCGTCCATTGGAAAGCCCGACAAGGATCATGCCCTCGGCATACGTCGAATTATTGATCGCAAAGCTGGACGTACCTGCCATCGTACCCTCGCGCAGAACTGCGCCGGTGTCCTTGTCGATCTTTAGAATTCTTGTTCCGGCATAAGCGATCAGATTACCGCCGACCAGAATCGGGTTGCCGACTGCACCTTCACTGTAGCCATCGCCGACTTTGCTTGCCCAATAGAGTGTGCCGCTCTCCGCCGCAAACGGGATTTTTGCCCTCGTTACGCCATTATTTGTGTTGGCTGTGCCGGTCATATTGCCGTTTGCGTCATACGCCGTGCCGCGGAAATCAGCCCATCCGGACGGGATGTTCGGATCAATGTCTGGATTCGCGTCTGCGGCTTTCAGCTGCAGAGAAATGACGGTATTGTCGGCAACAGGATATGACTGTTCCGGCTCAAAGCGTTCTGCCTTATCTGTCTGCTGCATCGTGCCAAAACGCAGGGTCATGCTCCCATTGTCGCCGGCTTCCAGCTGGATTGCTCCGCTTCGCCCGGCAAAGCCGTATTTTGTCAGACTATAGAGATAGGTGAACCCCGTCGAGAACGCATATCTGCCTTCGCTGTCCGGCCAGAGACGCACACCGCTGGCTTTTTCATAGATGTAAAGCATCGCCCCCTCCGGCGCAAGAGAAAACTTCACCGCGGTGCCTGCCGCCTTGTTGACGGTAACGGTATAGTCGGTCGCGTCGTTAAGGTTCGCCTGATCCTTTACTGTGATCGTGATACTCTGCGTATCAGCCGCTCCGCTGAGTGCGACGGAAACCGCTTTGCCCGCCTGCACACTTTCATTGTTGACCAGCAGCGCGTAGCCGCTGTCCGTTTCGCCGTACCGGGGGCCGTTTCTTGTTCCAAGCGTCAGCTCCAGCGCTGTCGCCATCTCCGGAACCGTAATGATATATGCCTTCTGCGAGGAAAGGAAGCCGGTTCCGTTTTCTCCATAATGGAGGATCACCGGACTGCCGCCGTAGGTGATCGTCATACTGTTCAAGGACAGCCCGCGCTTCAGCGTCACAACATAGTCCGCAGAATAGGTAATGTTTTTTGTGCCGCTGGCAGTACCTGCTTTGGATGCTGTGAACGTCAGCGTATTTCCATAGACGTTTCCAAACAGGATCGCATCGGTAAGCTCTTTTCCCTCTGCGCTTGTTCTCGCAACGTCCTGCACAGTTTGCCATGTGCCGTCCGTGTTCGTATCTGTGATAGAGCAGTAGCGAAGCGTACATGCAGCGCCGTCTGCCGGATCTGCCCAGACCGCAAGCCGTCCCTGATTGTCCGGAACGACCGCCGTATAACTGTGCGTTTCTGGCGTAAACTTCTGTCCAAAATCAAGCGCTTCGATTGGAAGCGACGATCTCAGGCCGACATAGAGCGCACTCAGGCTCGGAATCTGCGCCTGCGGAATGGAGACGGTGAATTCTGCATTCTCATCATTCAGCGTAAACGTTTCTTCCGCATGATAATAGGTGTCCTTCGTTGCATAGTAGGTATATTCTTCACCGTTTACCAGCGTATAAATGTATTTGTTCCCAGCTTCTCGGCGCGACTGTAGGATCTCTCCGTTTCCGTTTTTCATGACGATGTCCATGTTCCCATCCGCCAGCGTCACCGTCACCTTTTTCCCTTCGCCGCGCTGGACGATGAGCGTATATTCCGTCTGATAGCGCCCGCTTGTCACGAGAACAGGGATATTTTGCGTTTCCTTCGTCTGATCGACCGGCACAGAAACATATGCGTCTGTCAGCTGCGTCCCGTTCACATACACGGAATAGGACTGCACCGTCGGCGTCGGATAGATCTTGAGGCTTTCTTCCGTGTTGAGTACCTTATAGGTATAGGTAAACGTCTGATTGGAAAAGCGCTCGTTTGCCGCCGGTTTATTTCCGGACGCGCCCTCCATCCGCAGCGCAGACAGCGTCGGCTTTCGGCCCAGCCGCAGCGTGAGCTCCTCATGCAGCATATAGCTGCCGGACTCGACGCTCACCCGGAACAAGATCTCATTTCCGTTTGCGCCGCGCGTCAGCACACCATATAGCGGCTCCCGCTTCGATCCATCTGTAACGCGGCTGCTGATCTCGGTACCTGCCGTATTTGTATAAATCGCAGAAATGGCAGCGCCGTCTGGAACAGAATCGGTCAGCGTCACATACGGATATAGCGGGCCGGTGAAGGTGTCGAGGATAGCGGCTGCAAAAGCGTGCGCACCATCGTCCGCCAGCCCAAGCGGTTTATAATTTGTTTCCTTATAGCCGCTGACCTCCGAAATCGCGAAGGCTCCTTCGTTGATCCATTCTGCAGTTGGGATCGACGGAAGGCCGCTGATCGTCAGCGCCGTTCTATTGACTGTCAGTTCGCCCGTGACCGACTTGTTATCCCTGCGAATGCAAAACGTATAATTGCCGTTCGGTAGGCGCAGTTTTCCGCTTGTCTCGGCATAAAACTGCTTTCCAAATGAGTTTGCCGCCGAAATGGTATAATCGGTGCCGGTAAACTGTGAAAACGAGACCTCGTATGTCGTCTGCTGCCCCGCTTCATAGTCCGTGATTGCCTTTGTGATTTCTTCGGCATAGCTTTTTGCTGTGTCGCTGTCAATACCGAGGTAATTGTCATACGCTTTCTGGTAAGCCGCCGACGCAGCGCTTCGCACGTCGGCGGGCTTATCCAGATACCCGGCCATGACCTGCATCAGCGTTTGCAGCCCTGCCGTTATTGCGCTCTGCTCCGATTCGGTGAAACGGAAGTACGTCACGGAGGCTGCCGCATGGTCAAGCGTCACACCGGACGGCACACTGCTATACCGATAGTTACCGGTTACATTCTCGATGGTGGTAACAAAGCCATCGCCGCCGTCCATCCCAAAGCGATATTGGCTGGCGTTCAGCGCCTGCCATATTGTCTGCCCGTCCTGATAGGAGATCTTCACGGGCGCAATCAGCAGCTTTCCTTCCGCCTCGGCAGAGAAATAAAAGAAGTTCTCTCCGTCTGCGGACTGCGCGGCAGGAAGAGCTTCCGCCGCGGCGTCTTCCACCTCTGCGTCTTCCGCAGGCGCGGCGTCCACGGTATTCTCCGCTTCGACCGGCTCTGCGTCCGCTGCCAGCACGCTGAGCGGCAGGCAGGACAGGAGCATCGCCAGCAGGAGCAATGCGGCGGTCATTCGTTTCAGTTTCATAGGGTTACCTCCCATCAGTAGAGACAATTCAGCCATTTCAGCCGCAGCTTATGAAGCGGCTTGCAGCGTGTTTTCAGGTTTTCCATCGTCGTGTCGTGGAACGCCCGCATTTCTGTGAGCTGCTCCGGTGAGATCGCACGGCTGGAAAACAGCGCTTGTGCGTTATACATGGTCATATCGTACAGCTTCGCGGCGTACTCCTCTCCAAGCTGCTCCTTTGCCGTTTCACAAAGCTCCAGCATGGAACCCGTGCCGCGCTTGAAGCCCATTGCTGCCAGCAGTGCCGCGCAGTCTGTAAACAGGCAGGCGGCTGCGGCGGACTGGTCTTCCTGCGTGAATGCTTCGTTTCGCTTTTTGAGGATGACCTCGTGACGGATGATGATAGCCGCAAGCAGCAGAAGCAGCAGCGCGGCAACAAGGATGATCCAAAACGCAGGCTTGTGGAGAAGCCCGGTGCGCTGGCCGCCGTCCGGGGCGTTGTCCTCCGAGTTGTCTGGCTCTGCATCGTCCTGCTCCAGCTCCTGACCCTCTGTTACACGCGGGCCGTCGCCGTTTCCTTCCTTGCCTGCGCCGACCGGCTTGATGCCGCTCTCGGTCTGCTCGGCAGAGAGGTCTTCGAGGCCAGGCGTCAGCGCCAGCGGCAGCCAGCCAATGCCGTCCTGATACACCTCCACCCATGCGCCCGCGGCACTTGCGTCCACGTTCACCGGCTCGTTTTCTGCGGCCTTGACTGTATAGCCCTCGACATAGCGGGCGGGGATGCCGTAATACCGCAGCGCCAAGGCCGCGACGGTCGCGTATTGATACGTTGTGCCGTCCGCCGTGTCGGTCAGCGGCAGCGCAATATTGCCGCTTCCGTCAAAGCACAATTCCAGAAACGCCAGTGCAGCCGTCTGCGCCTGCTCTTTCGTCAGGCTGTCTGCCGGGCCGTAGCTTTCGCAGCAGCTATCCAGCACCGCGCCGAGCTGCGCGCGGAACTCCGCAGGCACGGTCAGCGCGTAGGAATATACAAATTCGCGGTACGCGCTTTCCATCTGTAAGTACGATCTCACGCCGTCCGATGTGTCATTCTGCAAAAAGTCCAGCAGCTCCGGCAGCAGGGTCTGTGCGTCCGAAACGGTCTCATAAGAATATCCGCGCTCACCGCGCAGACCGTTTGTTTCAAGCGTAGAGGGCTGAATTTTGTTTTTCGTCAAACCTGCGCGTTCCGGCAGCACCGTACACGGCTCATAGCGATACAGGCTGCACCCGGCAAGGTTCTGGACACTGACGCTGCCGGACTGATAATTGCCCATCAGCCGCGCAGCAGTTGCCAACTGGCTCTGCGGATAGAAGCCGGACTGATGCAGCCAGTAAAAGAGGTCTTTTTCCTCTGCGGCAGTCTGCGCGTCCAGCGCAGACCATACTTCATTTTCGTATGTATCGCCGACGAAGCCGCGCAGATAGAGCGTCTGCGCCGTATCCGCCGTGACGGACAGGAGGGTGTCCGTGCTTTCTGTCTTTGTGACCGGTTCGGACAGACCACCCTCCGGCAGAAGTTCTTCCACTTTTTCGTAGCGCCAGTGATGCAGAGTGTCTTTCGCATTTTGCGAAAGGGCCTGCATCGTGCCTGTTTGCAGGGAAATTGCGGCTACGCCCGCGACGATCACGCCCACGAGCAGGAAGCTCGCCGCCGAGACGGCGTTTTTGCTTTTCTGCCATGTCAGCAGCAGCAAGGCAATCGCTGCGGCGGCAAGGAGCAGGATACCCGGCTGCACGAATGCTGCCGCTACGCTCAAGGCTGCTAATAGAACTGCCGTTAATGTCGGTACGCATGAGAGCGCGACACTCACCATCGCAAGCAGAATGCCGGTCAGAATCCCTGCCAGCCAAAGGCCAGTGCCGTCCGTTTCGGCAAGCGGCAGAAGGATACCTTTTTCCGCCGCCCAGAGGTCACGCAGCGTGTTCCATGCCGCGCCGAAGCCGTTCAGCAGCGGATTTCGTGCAAACAGGACAACGAGCAGCAGTGCCGCCAACAGAATGGGGAACAGCAGCTTCGTTTTTTGGAAATGCCGGATGATTGCGGCTGCAATGCAAGTCAGAATACCCGCGCCCAGCAGCCAGAGCATTGCAGAGAAGCCGCTTACCGTGTAACAAACTGCGGCAAGCGCGAGGAAAATCAAGACGCTGGCAAGGAGGTCAAAGAGTACGCTTTTCTTGCTGCTTTCCCGATAAACTCTGGCCCGCAGGCCGGTCAGATTCTTTTGTTTCATATCCGGCCCTCCTTACAGTTCCAGCTCGGAGAGCTGCGCAGCGTAGTCGCTCTCGTTGAACTGCTCGCCGCAGACAAGCGCAGTCAAGCGGCCAATCGAGGAAAGCTGCTCCGTTTCCGCCTGCTGTTCGCCGGAAACGTAAATCAGGTGAGACCAGCTTCCGGCGGGGACCTCTTGGAGAAGCAGCGACGCGCCGCTGACGCCTGTTGCCGCTTTTGCCGTGAACAGACGCGGAAGCAGACCGATGAGGTCGTCCATGTCCCGAATCTGCTGGAACACGCAGCGGCCGGTATCTCTTTCGTTCCAAGCGACCGTAAACTGCACAGACTGAGAGAGAAGGTTCCGGCAGACGGAAACGACGATCTCGGCTTCCGCGTCGGTGCGGGCGGCAGTGGGGGTTTCCTCTGTGCGCTCCCAGAAAACCGCCGCAGAGCGCGTGATCGGCAGCGACGGGTCTTTTACAATAAGCTTGCCATATTTGTGACTGAGCTTCCAGTGGACTTGCCGCTGGCTGTCGCCGGGAACGTAATCGCGGATTTGGAACATCTCGGACAGGTCATAGCCGGGACGCTCGTTGGAATAATCCTCGGTATCGTCGATGTGCGCCGCAGCGGGAGACAGCATCAGCGTCTGCAGGAACGTATCCGGCTGCACGACGCAGGCCCCGTGCGCGTCAGGCTGCGTTTTCACGCCGATGAGGCCGAAGCAGTCATACAGACGGGCAGATTCCACGGCCAGGCGAATGCGTCCGCACCACGGGCTTTGCAGAGAAATCTTCATTGTCCGCCTGCCCTTCGGCCAGATGCCGCTGCTCACATTTACGGTCTGCGGCTCACCGTTCAGCTGGTTCTCCAAGCGCACACGGCAGGAAATCTGGCAAATTGGGAAAACAGTCGGGTTCTGCACGGTCAGCTCTGCCGTGCCGCCCTCGCCCTTGCGGAGATTCACAGGCAGCCTGACCGTCAGCTTCAGCTTTTTCGCCGCATACAGGTTCATTGGCAGGCACAAAAGCGGCAGCAGCACCATGCAGGCGGCAAGGCCAAGCGCGATGGGGCTGGCTGTCTGGACGGTGAGAGCAAGAAGCCCCAGCGTCAGCAGCAGCCAGACGAATTTTCGTACTATTTTCATTTTTTCAGCACCGGCATATCCGTTGTCTTGAGGATCTCGGCCAGAACGGATTCCGGCTTTTCCTCCATCATGCGGGCCTTGCTGTTGAGCATCAGTCTATGTGCACAGACATCCGGGAAGATTGCCGCGACGTCCTCCGGCATGACGAAGTCACGTCCATTGAGATACGCATACGCCTTTGCCATCCGGCAGACCGCCAGCGCACCGCGCGGGCTGACGCCGAGCGCAGCCTGCGGATGGCTTCTTGTTTTCTCCACCAATGTTGTCACATAATCCAGAACGGCGTCGCGCATATCGACTTTTCGCACGTCCTGCACCAGTCCCAGCAGTTCTTCCTTGTTGACCACGGCATACGCCCGGTCAAGGGGATTATCTACATGGCGGTCACGGAGAATATTGACGCTGCTCTTGTGGTCGGGGTAGCCCATGCTGACACGAATCAGAAAACGGTCAAGCTGGGAGTTCGGCAGCATCGTCGTACCGGCAGAACCAACCGGGTTCTGTGTGGCGAGGACGATGAAGGGATTCGGCAAATCATACGTCTTGCCGTCCACTGTGACCTTGTGCTCCTCCATGGCCTCCAGCAGCGCGGACTGCGTCTTGCTGGAGGTACGGTTGATTTCGTCCGCCAGCAGCAGATTCGTCATGATCGCGCCGGGCTTGTAGACGAATTCGTCCGCCTTTTTGTCATAGACAGAGAAGCCGATGATGTCTGACGGCACGGTGTCCGACGTGAACTGCACACGGCGGGTTTCCAGCCCAAGGACCTTTGCAAAGGCCATGGCTGTCGTGGTCTTGCCGACGCCCGGCACGTCCTCCATGAGAACGTGGCCCTGCGCCAGAATTGCCATTAGAATTTTCTCGACAATTTCATTCTTGCCGACGATGACGGACTCGATCTCCTGTAAAATCTCGTTGATTTTTGTATTCATAGCAAGCTGCTCCTATTCGTTATTTTTTATGTCGTTATCCTTCTCCGCCGGTGTCTCCGCTGCCGTCGTCTCCGCTGTCAGAGCCTCCGCCGGGATCGCCGCCAGCGCCGCCGCTGCCGGAATCATCTCCACCGTCGTCACCACCGGGGGTATTTCCGCCGTCATCGCCGCCGGGATTTCCACCGTCATCACCGCCCGGATTCGGGCCGGGAGACGCGGGTTCCGGTTCGCCGCAGGCACAGACGCCATTGGCGTAGGTGTGCGCTTCGTTTTCGGTCAGGACTTTCTGACAGACGCTGCATATCACTTTATGCGTGCCGTCGCCATTGTTCACATATTGCTTATGTTCCTCACAGACGTGACTGCCGTACCCGCAGACCGAGCAGGCACCGTTTTCGCCCTTCTGGTCGTGCACCTGTTTGACAGACAATCTGCAATCTTTGCAATAGAGCGTATGTCCGTCCGCATCTACTTCGGAGCCATCCCAGCGGAATTCACCGATACCATTGCAGGCGCTCATATGCAGCATCTTGCACTTATCGCATACCCAGTCGTATTCGCCTTCTACGTAGTGGTGCTCCGCTTCATTGATATGCGTACCGCAGTTTTTGCACTTCTGATAATGTTTTGCACCGTCAGAATACCAAACGTCCCCAATTTCATGCTCCAGCGGTTCAGGTTCTTCTGTCTCCCGCTTTGCATGGCAATCCTGGCATTCATCCGTTCGGATACCGCCGTGTTCACAGCTTGCTGTGTTGCTGATTTCCTTCCAGATATGCGGTTCTTCCTTTTTGTATCCGCAGTCGTGCTGGCATGTGATGATGTGTACCTCGGAATTTTCTTCGCTCGTGTATTGAAGCACATGCGGCGCGGGATCGCCAACATTCTTTCCGCAGTCCCCGCAGACCAGCGCGCAGGTTCCGTTCTCCTGATCAACATACTTCTGGTGATTCTTTGGGTGCGTACAGGGATTCTCCAAGCCGCAGCGCTTGCAGATCTGTTTTGTTATACCGTCCGTTGTAACAGCTTGCAGATCGTGGTGCGGTTCTTCGGACCAGCGCCCGCCGCCGTAGTAGGTCACGCAGTAGCCGACAGAGTTTCCGCGCCCCTGTCCATTTCCGATATCCCAGCCATAGGCCAGCGTATAGCGCAGCGTCAGTGTATCTCCCGGCTTTAGGTCGGCCTTATCCATGCCGTAGGACGGATAAGTTCCGTTAATTTCATATTCCCAGCCGGAACCTTCCGTGAAATCCAATTCGCCGAGACTGCTGCTTGCGTCATTCAGGCTCAGGCTGTTGCGGTAGATGCAGCGCCAGAGGATGTCCAGATTCGTACCTTCGCCAAACTGCGCGTCAATTCTGGCAAAGTTCTCCTCCTCCGTACCGCTCCATGAGCCGCTGATCGCATTGGCGCGCATACCAAGGCCGCTTGTATCGTCCAAACTTCTCAGGTAGAAATCAGGGCCGAACGGATCGTTGCACTCCGCGCGCCAGCCGAGGCTTCGTTCAGCCGTTCCGAATGGCTCCGGCGCCGTATAGCCCCAGACCGCTTTTGCAACTGCGCAGGACGCCGGTTCACCGGCAAGGACATCACAGGTGATGGACGAAGAACCGAGTCCGACGACGCCCATGTCGATCACGATCGTCGCCTCGCCGAGCTTTTCGCCGCTGCTTGCGCGTTCGCCGCGGAGCAGGATCGTTTTCTCGCCTTTATTGCCGAAGGCGTCCTCGGCACTGATCACAAGTGTATGCTCGTTTGTGTCTCCCTTTTCCGGATTACTCGGCGTCACCTTGAACTGCTGCCAGCTTCCGCCCGCAACGCCGGTAAAGATGCACGCTTCATCATCCATCTTTACACTCAGCTTGGTGTCCGTTCCGGTATACAGGATATACGTTTTGTTCTGCTCGGCATCCTCGCTCCAAGCGCGGAGCTTAAAGGTCAGCATCTGTCCGTTTGCGACGCTTTCGACACCCTCCAGATCGCACTCGATCTTTACCTCCTGATCACCGCGGTGCTTATACGGGATGCTGATGATAAACGTGTATTCTTCGCCCGCGCCGGAGGCTTTGATGGTAAACGTATTTTCGCCCGTTTTGCCATCCTCGGCCAGAAGCAGCGTCACGCTGCCGGTGGGCGCTGTGAGTGTCTTTGTGCTGAAATCGCCCGACTGATAGCAGGTGACGGAGGTGATCTCAATGCCAGACGTGTCCTCGCCTGTGAGCCGCAGCTCGTAGCCAAGACTCCCGTCCGTCAGCTGATTGTCATAGACATCTTCCGCATGGACGGTCTTCCTGTTTTCGCATTTCAGAACACACGGCTTCGCCGCACCATCTTCCATAACGGTATACGCCATTTCAAGCGAAACGTCGCTCTGGTAACGGATCGTGACCGCGAAATTCACTGTGCGCTCCTTGACCTTCGCGGCCACGAGGGCCGTATAGGTCGCGCCGCTGTCCGTGGCTTCCAGCCGCACGGAGCCGCTGCCCGTGCTCATAGCCGCCCCGTTGAAGCTGGCGCTTGTGATCTGCGCGTCCTGTGCGCTCCGACCAGTCAGACCGAGCTTATACAAAAGCTCACTGTTATTGATCTGGTTATGCTTGATGGTCAGCGCCGCGCGCTTGTCCGCATCGCAGAGAACGTTCTGCGCCGTGACGGACTTTTCGTACCATGTAAATTGCAGCTGGAGATCGAGACCATCCTCATACGTTACGACGAACGTATAGCTGATGGTCTGCCCCAGCACCTCGGCGGTCACGGCGAGATAATAGGTTTCCGTGTCCTTGCCGTCCGCTGCGGCCATCTGAATTTCGCCGGATTCCGAAAGCGTTCCGCGTTCGCCGTCCGTCGCCCAGTATTCCGCCGTGCGGATCGTTGCATCATCCGCGTTTTCGCCGAGGAATTGCAGCGCGTATGCGAAATTTCCGTCTGTCAGCGTGTCGCTCTTGACCGTGCGATTGACCGAGCCGTTGGCCGGGCAGGTGGCCTGACCGTTGGGTTGCCATGTAAGCTGCAAATCGAGGTCAATGCCGCTTTCCAGCCGCAGAACGAACGCGAAATTCACGTCTGTCTCCACGGTTTTGCCCTTCTGGTTCTTTTGCGTCGCATGAGCTTGTACGGTCAAGATATAGTTCTGGAACTCTGCGCCGTCCGGCAGCGTCATGTCCAGCACGCCGCGCGTATCCGCTTTCTGTGATACGCCGTTGCCCACGGCGACCTGCACATCGGTGATCTTGGCATCTTCCGCGTCGAGGCCGGTGAGGTTCAGTTCATAGCGCAGTCTGCCGCGGTCGAGCTGGGCCAGTAAGACACGCTTGCCGACAGAGTCTCCGGGTGCGCAGACCATGGAGCTTGCCTGTGAGCCGTACTTGTACCACGTCAGCAGCGCACCGAGGTCAAGTTCTGTTTCCGGCAGATCCTCGTCTGTTTCGCCGGTGTCTCCGGCTTCCTCGCCCTCGTCGCCCTTGTTGGAATCCGTGTTCGTACCGATGGCGGCATCGGCTAGGACTTCCTGCTGGGGCTTCGATTCCGGCTGCTGCTCCGGCTGGGTATCCTGTCCCTGCTCCGTCTGGTTTTCCGTTTCCTCCGAATCGAACTGCTCCTGCTCGCCGGTCAGCTCGCTATCGGCGCTGCCGCCGGAACCGGCTGCGCCGGTGCTCTCGGCTTCGCCGTTTCCGGCGTGGCCGGGCGCTTGTCCCGCTTGCAGGACGGTGATCTCCTGCGGCGCGGCTTGCAGGATGGGATTATCCGGCTCGACCGACCGCATGCCCATGAGCGGCAGACAGATACTCAGCAGCAGCGCGCAGACGAGCACGCCGCAGCCGGCCTGCTGCGCCCATGGGAACCTTTCAAAGAATTTTTTCATGTGTGTTCGCCCTCCGGGAAAAGGGCTTCCCCCTTCAAAAAGTCTGCTTTTTGTGCAGTTTATTCGTATGTTCAAAACTTCTCTTAAACGCACGAATAAGCCGCACGGTTCCCCACGCTTTCGCGTGGGGAACCGCCCAGCTTGGGGTGGTTATCCAATATTCAATTCAGAACGTTGGACTGCGTGTTTCATTTTGCGATTTTTTCCATGAAGCGCATGAGGATGGTCGCGACCTGTGCGCGGGTGGCGGAGCCCTGCGGGTTCAGCTTGCCGTTCGAGCCCTGAAGGAGTCCTTCGGCGACTGCCCACTGCATGGCCTCTGCCGCGTATCCGCTGACCTTGTCCGCATCGGAGAAACCGGTCAGGGCGGCGGATTTGCTCACGTCGTAACCCTTCTGCTTCGCGTAGCGGTACAGGATCGTCGCCAGCTGCTCACGGGTGATAACGCCCGGCATGTTGGTGCCGTCCGAAATGCCATTGTCCATGGCCCACTTCTGGCCTGCCGCGTACCACAGCGCACCGGAGGTGTTGACACCCTCGACACGGGCGAGGATCGTGACGATCATGCCGCGCGTCGTATTTGCGTTCGGGCTGAAAGCATTGGAGGACGTGCCGTTCATGAGGCCCTTTTCATGGACATAATTCACAGCTTCCTCGTACCAGCTTCCAGCCGGAACATCAGTGAACGAGGAACCCGTGGTGGGCTTGTCATTCTTCGGCTTGCTCGGCGTGACGGGGAGAACCGGCGTACCGCTGCCTTCCGTCAGCAGGTGATAGATTCTTTCCGCCTCGGCCAGCTTGTCCAGCAGCTCCTGCGGGAAGGTCTTCAGCTGATCCGCCGACAGTCTGGATACAGCTGCCTTCGCCGCATTGATCGCGTCGCCGCTATTGATGGTCACGGTACCGATGGCGTTGATCTTCTCGACAGCGTCGTTCCAGATCAGCGTATCGGCAGCCTCGATCAGCTCGTCCATCTTTCGGGTTTCCGCGACGGAGAGGCTCTCATACAGGTCAGAATTCTTCTTGATCTCCTCGTATGTACGCTGGGCGCTGCGGATCTCCTCCACATCGTCGAGCGTTGCCTCAGCCGGTCTGGGAAGCGACTTGACCGTCGCCTTGAACTCCTTGAGCTTGCGGTAGCTCTGTACCTTCTCAAGCAGCTTTTCCAGATTCTCGACAGCATCTTTATTGACCTTAGCCTGCTGCTCGGATTGCAGCTGCTTGTACGCAGCCTCTGCCGCAGCGATCTGCTTTTCGTACTTTTCGTAGTTGGTAAAGTCGATGGTGTCGGCCTGCGGGAGCTGCTTCAGCTGATCTTCGACCACCTTGTAGCTGCCGCTGGCAGAGAGCACTCTGACCACATACCACGTGCCGTCGTTCGACTGCGTGTTGCCGGCCTGATTGTTCATGGTGGGCCAGCCCTTGATGCCGCAGCCGATGTAAATCGTGTCGCCCGCGACGACGGGGATGGACTCGGTGCGCTTGTAGAAGCTGCTGCCCTCGGTGTTGGACGTGACCTTTTCGTTCAGGAACGTCTTCACGAGGAAGTTCTTGTTCGCCGCCGTCGGGGTCACCGTCAGGTTCGAGCTGTCGCCGTCGATGACGAGCGTGTAGGTATAGGTGCCGCCGCGCTTACCGGGTTCAAACGTGGTGGTCAGGCGCGGGTTGCCATCGCCGTCGAACGTCAGTGATTTGAGCGTCGTGTCAGAGTTGCTCCACGTGCCGCCGACATCTTCGCCAAGACCCACGGAGGTGTACTTGATGCTGATGATATCGCCGTCCGCCAGCTTGCCGTTTTTCACGGAGAAGTTGGCAAAGCCCTCGTTGGTGAACCAGTCGTTGAGCGTACCCATCCAGCCGGACTGCTGGCCGCCGGTGAATTCGGCAAGGCTGTAATCGCCGTCGGTAATGGTGGAAAGATAGGAGATGTCGAAATCATACGTCCCGTCGCCATTGCCGCCGGTACCGAGCCATGTGCAGTTCGCTTCCGTGAGTGCGCGGAGCAGAACGGTCATCATGGTGTCGTTTTCGCCAAGCGGGTAATTCTTCCGTTCGAGCCAGTACTGATCCTCAGGTCTGTAGAAGTGTTCGAGCGCGGCTTTGTTCTCGCCCTCGGCGCTGCTGCCGTCGTTCGTGTAGTTCTGGACGCTGACGGTCACAGTACCGACCTGCACGCCGGGCGTAAAGGCATTGCCGCTCGTGACGTCGTTGACCTTCCTCCAATACTCGCCTGTTCCGTATTCCCAGCCCTTGATCTCGGCGCCAGTATTAACGTCGTTGGCAGCGTTGGCCATGTTCTTGAGCGCTTCTCTGCGCTCCGCAGCGACCTGCTCGACCGTTTTCGCGCTGTTGATTGCAGTCAGACCCTTGTTATACGCTTTCAAGATCTCCGCGTACTGCGTGTGATCTTCGCCGTAGCCGTCGAGCGCGGTCTTGAGGGCGGTCTTTGCGCTGTCCTTTGCAGCGGTGATCTCACTCTCGGAGCCGCCGACGGGAACCCACGTGACAGTTGCGGTCACGTTGTCATACGGCATGGTGAACTCGTAGAAGCTATAGCGGATCCGGTCTGCCAAAACAGTAGACGTACGACCCATATAATCCGAGGCGTCAAAAACGTCATAGCCTCTGGTCACGATGCTGTTCTCATCGATGCCGCTGAATGTGACGCCGCGCATCTCGTACTCGTTGCCATTGACGCGGAAAATCAGTCCATCGCCGTCGCCAGTCCAGCTTTCGGGGTCGCGCGCACGCGCGTCCTCGATGCTCCAGCCGTCCTCCGTGCTGCCGATAACAAACGGGTCGCCATTCAGCGTCAGCGGGAACAGCGTTTTCGTGTCGCCAGTGATCTTCCTGCCGTCTTTGTCATAGGTTCTGTCGGCGCGCATGTTCATGTAGACCGCGTAATACGGGCGGAAGCAAAATTCCACCGTACGCAGCGGGTCTGCCGTCGTAAGCTCCGTAAAATTGGGGCCCTTGTTCATCGTTGCGCCGCTGGCGTAGTTGAAGCTATAGAGCTTTGCCATCATCGTATTACCGTTGACCTCGTTGACAAAGCCGTCTCTGGTCGTATGGTCCTGAAGCGCCTTGATCATGGCCTTCAAGCCTGCCCTGTCCGCTTCGGGAACACCGGTCAGGTCATACTCCACGTTCACCGTGTAATCCTTCGCGCTGCTCAGACCATCTCGCGCGGCAAGAATTGCCTCGTACCGTGTCTTTTCCTTCACGCTCAGCTCGTCGCGCTGATACTGCGTCATCGCATTGTAATAGCGTTCGAGCTGGTCGATCAGCTTGACAGCCGACGCGTCGAGCTTCGACAGATCTTCGGGGAATTTCGCCATCTGCGCCCGGAAATCCGCAAGATTCTTTGCGTTCGTTTCCGCCGCTTTGGTCTGGATCGCCTCGATCTTCGTCTTGGCGGTCAACTGAGCGGAGTATGCGGAAGACGCATCCTCTGCCTTGTCGATGCCGTCCATACCGGTTTTGTAGAGCGATTCGATCTCTGCCCAGTCGCTGTCCGTGAAGCATTCCTTCGGATAGTCCGGATTCTCATACGTTTTCTTGAGCTCTGTCCGCAGATCGTTCTTGATCTTCGTGAGGTCTGCCTGCGATTCATCGACCTCGGCGTAGATCAGGATCGCGCCGCCGTTGACGAACGCGCTGTTTTCGCTGTCAAGACTATAGGCGTTGACCAGCTGCCAGCCCGGCTGATAGACGGTCATGGTAAGCGTGCCGTCGGCGCCGGTCCTGAGCTTCGTGTCGGTCAAAATCTCGGTGTTGACCACCGATTCATAGTCGTCCACGATCATGCTGCGGAAGACGTATGCGCCCGCGGTGGGCTTTGCCTCGTCATCCGTCATGTAGGCGGGCATAGCTGCCTTCGAGGTCGCCGTCAGCGTGAACGGCACGCCGACGACTGCCTTGTAAGCGCCGTTGGTCTTGTCCTGCGGAAGATCCGTCGTCAGCGTCTGATACCGCATCTGATCCGGCACACGTTCAAGCGCCATCGGCCAGATATCCTCGCTGATGTTGACCATGCCCGGCATTTCCACGCGCACGATGGTTACTTTGTCGTTATCGTGGAGCAGGAACTTACCGTACTCGTCAAATTCAGCGTAGTCGATACCGCCCGCCTGGCAGGAGAAGCACATCGTACCGTTGACGTAGACCATCAGCTCACTCATGGAGTTTATCCACCAGACATTCTCGTCCTTATAGGTGCTGGTCATTACATCTGCAACCGTCGTACCTGCATCGACCGTGCGGGTATAGGTGCGCATCTTGAGCTTCTTCCTGATGGACGTTGCCTTTTTTGCCGCTAATTCGTCGGCCAGCGAGACGTGTACCGTGATCTTGGCCGCGTTCGGAACAAGGCTGAAATACGCGCTGCGGAGGTCGTTGAACGCTTTTGCCTGTATCCGTACTTCCTCCACACCCATGGTGGATGTGAAGGTTCCGTGCTCCTTCGCGGTGTTCAGTGCCTCGCCGCGCACTTTCACATAGTTCTGCCAGCTTTCCAGCGTGTAGTCGGTCTCTTTCAGCGTGTCATAATAGCCCGCGTAGAGCGAGATACCGGCAAGCGCGTTGTCGGTGACAGCTTGCAGCAGGCTGTGAACACGGGTATCCAGACCGGCTTTGGCGTCTTCCAGCGCCTTCACCAGCGCATCCACATCCGCCTGCGGATGCTTGGCGGAGCTGTTTTCCTCTGTTGCTATGACGTTTCCTTCCGCGTCCTTCGTGAACAGACTGTCATACAGATTCTGTGCGTCTGTTCTCTTACGGTAGAACGCAGCCCAGCTGCTGGTGGAGTATTCCTTCTCGTCGAGGTCGCTGTAGAGCGGCAGCGTCTCATGAAGTCCTGTCGGGTTGACTTGAGACGTTGGGATCAGGTTTGCGATAGCTTTGGATAATTCGCTGTTTGGATCTTTCTGATCAAGCGTTTTTGCTGCTGCGTCCACCGCGTCCTGTGTTGCTGCGTCGTTCTCATACACATTTTTCGCCGCAGTCACGATTGCCTGCATTCTGTTCCAAAATCCGGTCTTGCTCTCCGTTTTGCCGTTATAGCGGTCATCTGCAGTATAATACCCGGAAGTTGGAACTGCGTCGAGCGCACGTTTCAGCGCCATTTTATCGACGCTTTCCGTTGCCTGCTGATAGCATAGGAAATAATATGAATACTGGATATATTCAAACGTTTCTTCGTCCTCATATTCATCAGTCGAAGCCAAAACCATATAGAAAGAATATCCAGTCTTCCATTGCGCAAAATTTGGATTTGTCAGCAAGTCTGGCAGTAATTGCTCAATGGGAGTATCATAGCTTGCGTTTGCGACTGAAAACGTAAAGGTATTCCCTGCTATACTGTAATTGCTTGGAGTTTGTGCAATGAAGCCTCCGTTTCCGTTCGCAACATATTCTGTCGCATAGCTAATTCCTATGTCATCATTCTGAATGGTAGCGGTTATGCTGCTCGTTTCTGCTGGTACTTCAACGATATAAAAATAGTCGCAGTAGTCGGAATCCTCGATTGTAGCTTTCAAAACTGCCGTTTCTGAAATCGTTACAGATGGTACAACAGTCGCAAATGCAGTTTGTAAGCAGCCTAAGAGTACTGCGATACATATTATGACTATCGTCAGCAGGCGGGCAATTCTGCCCGCCTGTTTTGAAAAGCTAGTATGCATTATCCAGCCGTTTTCAGCCTAAGTCCTGCAACATAAGGTGCAGCTGTACCATTCTGCACGATGATCTGTACGGACGTACCAGTTCTAGTCGGAGTGAACGTTGCCGAAGTTGTAGCAACGCCATTGATGTAAATATAGCCAGTGCCTTCTACCGTGACGGTGCAAGTGCCAGAACCAAGATTAGTAACCGGAACACTCTGTCCGTTGTTGGTTTCCCGCGTCGTTCCGTTTACCTTGATCGTCGGAGTAGCTGCTGTTTCCGTCGTGCTGCCCGTGCAGGCGGCGACGCCGCAGACCTCGGTGGAAATCTCACCGAAGATGCCGTTCATCTGCGCCATGCCGGTGTAGATGCGGACATACTTGATGGAACCCAGCTTTACCGGAGCACCGCTGGAGTTAACGGCCCATGCGATATCGATCGGGTCGCCGCCGCTGGTGCCCGCAACCTTGGTATCATAGTCGCTGCTGCTGGTGAAGGTCTGGTACGGGTTATAGGCGATGGTGCCGCCGAGCGTCTTGTTCGGATGCACGTCGCAGTAGCCGAAGCCGATCTGATCCGTCTTGCCCGTGCCGGGGTAGTTGGTCAGGAGCGTGCCCTTGAAGGTCAGCGTGCTGGTGATGTTGTCACTGTTCAGTGTTCTGCTGACGAAAGAGAACTCATCGACCTTGGCCATTTCCTTGCGCGTGCCGGAATCGACGAAGTAGTTCGCGTTCAGCGGGAACCAGCTGTGGTTGTGGAAGGTGTTCTTCGTGACCGTGCCGGACGTGGTCGTGCCGTTTACTGTCAGTGCGTAGGGAACATCTGCCAGAGTACTGGTTGCACCAGCCGCAGTAATGCCCTTGTCCTCGTTCGGGTTGGGGTTCGTGTAGGTGATGGTTGCGCCCTTCGTGCTCTTGGTGTAATACATCGAGCCCGCGATATCGTACCACGTCGTGCCGTCCTTGGAGACCTGGATGCAGCCCGCCTCGGAGTTGTTCCAGAATGCGTTGCCGTAGACGATGAAGTCCGCGCCGTAGGGGTGTGTGGGATCGTCAGCGATCGGGTTCTCGAACTCATAGACGGCATAACCGCCGAAGAAGCCGAGGGAAACGCCGGTCGAGCCGGTAGCCTTGACCGCACCGTTGCTGTCATACGCATCGCCCCAGCCGCCAGTCGTCACGCCTTCGTTGACGAACTGTGCGGGAGCCGGAAGGTAAGCGTAGAGCGCCGTACCAGCTGCCGTTGTGCCGCCGTTGGGCTGTGCGCAGCTGATCGTGAGGGTGTTGCCGCTTGCGCTGGTGACCGTCACCGTGGAAGCGGAGGTCGTGGGCAGCGTGACCAGACCATAGGTGGTCGTGGTGCTCTCAGTCTCGCTGTCTTCGCTGTCCGATGCCCATGCGAACGAGCCGCCATTGCTGACAGTGATGCTGCCAACTGCTGTGCGGTCGCTCACGATGAACGAGAAGTTGAACGGATAGTAGCCGTTCGTGGCCGAGCTCTTGAGGGTCGTACCGTCGAAGTACAGACCTTCAATGGTGTAGTCCACCGTGACCGACAACGTCGTGTCGACGGCCTTGGTAGTGACAGGCGTGGTGTCTGCCGCGAAGGCGCTTGCGCCCAGAGCGAAAACCATGACAACAGCCAAAAGGATTGCTGTGAACTTTTTCATAGTTCATCCTCCTATATTGTATTTTCCCGGTTTCTTTTTGCCCGCGCAGCCGGGAGGCCCTGCGCGGAACGCACATTCTGTATCCCGCTTCTCCCGTGCGCTCTGAGAAGCGGCTTTATCTAACGGCGGAACAACTCGCCGCTAAATACATGCTGACACACTACAGATCCAGTATCGTTTCCTGTGCTCCCACGCGCCCATGTGGTGACCACGTTTTCCGCTTCCTTGGCGCGCTCCTATCCTCGCGGCGCTTCCCCGGAAGCAGTATCCTTTCCTGCTGCAGCTATTCAGTTGTCGGCGCGTATCGCCTTATTGAGACGGGCGAAGGCCCGATAGATTTGTTTTAAGATCCCCCGGTTCCGCGTTCCCAATTCGGAACCGGGGATTTTAAGCGCGTCAGGGGGTGACGCACTGGCAGCTTGATCTCAGGGGGATGAGATCAGGTCTATGTGCAAATCTGTCCGTTTCAGATTGGCATACAATCGTTCTTGGCTCTCCCTCCGGGAGAGCTGTCGCCGCAGGCGACTGAGAGGGTCTTCTGCCTGTTACCCTCTCCGTCCTCGCTGCGCTCGGCCACCTCTCCCAAAGGGAGAGGCAAGGAGCCGGCTTTTACTTGGCTTTCCGTTCAGCCTTTTCCTGCCGCATTTTTTCTTTGTTCGCAGCCTTCTTCTGCCGCTTTTCCAGTATATCCTGTTCCCGCTGGCGTTCGTATTCCTGCTGGAAGAGCATGGTCTTCTCCAGCGCGGGCGTACTGCGCTTTGCCGCAAGCTCTCTGCTCACGCCGATCGCTTCAAGCGCATTTACCCATCCGCGGAACCGCAGCTCAATGAAGTCGCCGCCAATTATTTCTGTCCTGCCGGGGATATGCCGCAGCTCCGCCTGCTGCCGCCGCAAATATGCAGCCAGCTCTTGCGTCGTAGCATTTTGATATTTCAGAACAAACTCGATGTTCCTGTGAGACAGCGCCGTATAGGTGCGTTGGGTCAAAACTTTTTTAAGCGCCGCCATATTTTCCTCATACGTTCTGCTCGGATTCATCGCTGCACCTCCCGTTCAGAAGATGCCGCGTCCTTCGCTGCAAGCCGTCTCAATTCGATCTCGCATAAATCCTGAACGATCTTGCGGTCACGAAAATGTGGCGGTTTTTTGATGTTTGTGGTTTTTCCGGCATAAAAGGAACGGATTGCAGCTTGCCATGAGCCGAAACGGTACTCAATATACTCGCCGCCGATCACCTCGACCATCGCGGGCGGGTGTCCAATGTCCTCCATGCAGGATTTCAAATATGCAGTTAGCTGCTCCAGCGTATCGTGCTGGTGCTCGATGATGAATTGCACATTTTTGTACGCAATGACACGCTCAATGCGGCCATAGTTGATCTGGTCCAGATATGCTTGCCGTTGCTGCTCATTCATCGCAGATGATCCTCCTATCGATTTTTACGCAAAAAACAAATCATCCCGCTGACGCGAGATAATCCGATTGCTTCAAAACAAAAAACACCGATTTGCTTCAACTTTAGAAGCAAATCGGAGCCCTGTTCCGAATTACCGATAGGATCATCGTGCTATCTACCCTTTGTTTACCAACTTCTGCACGTAACAAGATCATAAAACAGGCAGCATCTCATGCAGGCGAAGAAAAGCGATTCTCCTGACTTGGACTATGGACGCAGGTCGCGTCCGCGCTCTGTTTCCTACCTTCTCACGGGATTTTCTCCCGCAATGGCGACCTTTCGGCCACATAGCTTGTTGGTGTAACGCTGTCTTTCGTTTCCTCCAAGCTACTTTAGAAACTTGCTCATCCTCACAGTTCCGGGCGAGTAGATTTATTGCTCTTTCATTGCAGACTATAAGGCGAGAGATAACCTGCAATTACAATTCTTCATTGGTAAACATATTAAATTGTCAAGATTCTGCCATTCTTCGTATATGCTGGCATAGTTGTGACGCCCTGCCTGCACATACAAAACATGACGGTTTCGGCTTCATAAAGTTCTGCAAATTTACGAAGTCCTGAAAACACAATCATATCTTAATTTCTGACACCATTATACAATAACGTTGCAAAAAGTCAATGCGGTTCGGTATCAAAATATTGATTATTTGCGTCGTTTCCGCAAAGATCAATCGGTATCAGACGATGCAGAATACTTCTTGCAAGTAGCGTGTCTGTATGCCGTTTCCTGATCTCAACGCCGAAGACAGAAAGCAGCATCCGCTGCATTCCGATGTGTCCAGAAGTCCTAGCTGAGCTGGCTGGACTGATTGCTATTTTGGACACGCTCTATGATACGCCCAGTCCGACAATTGACGGCTACACAGATTTCATCTTTCGGAACCGCTATGGAGACCTACTGAATCCCCACAGCCTGAATCGCGCGATTGAACGAATCATCCGAGACTACAACGCGGAGGAATTGAAGCTTGCCGAAGAGGATCAGCGATCGCCTCTATTGCTTCCACACTTCTCCGTTCACAGTCTGCGGCATACGTTCTGCACGCGGATGTTTGAGGTCGAGTCCAATCACAAGGCAATCCAAACAATTATGGGACACGCCGAGATCAGTACTACTCTGGATATTTATACGCATATCACAGAGGACACCCTCAAAAATTCGGTACAAAACATGAGTGCAAAAATCAAACTTTTCGGATAAGAAAAACTGGAATGCACAGGGCATCTGTGCATTCCAGCTTCATATTGTGTCATATTGAATTCCGAAAGTGTGTCAAAAACGTGTCAGATTGGGAATTTAATACATTTTAGCACCTACGGGAATGTGCGGATCGAGCATCAGAAGATGCAGCTTTTCAGCGCCTTCCTCGTGGTGAACAGCCGAGATCAGCATGCCGCAGGAGTCGATGCCCATCATGGGCCTCGGCGGCAGGTTCGTGATGGCGACGCACGTTTTTCCGACCAATTCTTCCGGCTCGTAGTATTCGTGGATACCGGAAAGAATGACTCTGTCGGTGCCGGTTCCGTCATCCAGCACGAATTTCAGGAGTTTTTTGGACTT
>OLXH01000350.1_pt1 | contig 23405 bp, 18 predicted proteins | sample 1673391 | NCBI WGS metagenome assembly OLXH01 (sample SAMEA103958110, study PRJEB25191) | human gut metagenome | reverse complement strand
GTTCGGCATCCGCAGGGACGACAACGAGACCTTTGCCCAGGCGCTCGACCGCGTGCTGAGATCCGACTTCCTGTCGCACAACGACAACGCGTTCCTCGACCTGACGATCGACAAATCGCTCGAGATCAACAAGGGCATCGCCATCCAGCCGAACGTCTACTATTTCTCCTATGCGGGCGACCAGACCTCGACCGATCCGCTCACCGGCAACCACTACCCCACCGTGTCGGCCATCCCGTCGAACGGCATGTGCGCGCTGATGATGCCCGGCTCCGTCAACATGGGCAAGTACTATGACAAGTACACCGCCGGCGGCATCTACATCGATCAGAGCTGGCTGCCGAACGACGGCCTTGTGAACACCGTCTCCGCCCTTTACCCGACCACGACGGACAAAAACACCACCGAGTGCCTCAAGCGCGACGGCACGCAAGGCTGGGTCAACTATGACGGCTATTCCGACATCACCTTCCGGCCCGGCATCTGGTACGTCATGCCCGTCACGCGCGCCGACCATATGCAGTTTGTCGGCGGCATCGCCAACAAGAGCATCATCGAGACGCACCTGTTCTATCGGAATCTGATGGACGACATCTACAGCACCTACGGCTCCGTGCAGCCGACGGAAACACCGTTCCCGTTCACGGATGTGCCCGAGAGCCGCTGGAGCTATCCGTACATCCAGGAGCTCTATGATGCGGGCGTCGTCTCCGGCACGAGCGCCACGACCTTCGAGCCGACGGCAGTCGTGACGCGCGCGCAGTTCGTGACCATGCTGGCCGGGCTGCAGGGGGCGGATGTGTCCGCATACACGTCGGGCAGGTTCACCGACGTTCCGGCGAACGCCTGGTACGCGCCCTACGTCAACTGGGCGGCCGACAACGGCGTCGTCTACGGCGTCTCGGATACCGAATTTGCGCCGAATGACGTGATCACCCGGCAGGATATGGCCGCGATGCTCTATCGCTACGCCGAGCAGTTCGGCATCCAGCTCGGCACCGGCACGCCGGCCGTCACGTTCACGGATGAGGCCGACATTGCCGGCTATGCCCTGCCCGCCGTGCAGGCGCTGCAGCGCGCCGGCGTCATCAGCGGCATGCCCGACGGCAGCTTCCGCCCGCGCGACACCGCGACCCGCGAACAGGCCTGCGTCGTACTCTGCCTGCTCTGAGGCGCAAAGCAAGATAGCAAAAGGACGCATCCGGATGGATGCGTCCTTTTGCGTGGATAACAGGAAGAGAAAGCAAAAAAGAAGTAGTATCGGCTCAGGGATGCGGCTTGCCCGCGCGGTAGTTTTTCATGACATCGCGAAACAGCTCGCCGTTGGTCGGCGGCGTCCAGATGATGGCGTTGGCGCCGGCGCGGATGGTGGCGCGGATGCTGTCCTTATCCGCCCCGCCGGTCGCGATGATGGGGTAGTCCGGGAAGCGCTCGCGGATCTCGGCTACGATCTCCGGTGTCTGCGCGCCGGCGGCCACATTCAGGATCGCGGCGCCGTCCTCGATGCGGTGGCGGTAGTTCGTGTCGGAATTGGCCACCGTGACCACAACCGGCACGTCGACACTGCTGCGGATGCGGTTGAGGATGCGGCCCGGCGTCGGCGCATTGACAACCACGCCGGTCGCGCCCTGCATCTCGGCGTACATGGCGAGGTTCACGACGCGCTTGCCCGTCGTCAGCCCGCCGCCGACGCCGACGAACACCGGCAGGTCGCTCGCCATGAGCAGCGCCTGCGTGATGACCGGCTGCGGCGTGAACGGATAGACCGCAAACACCGCGTCGGCGTTGACATTGCGGATGATGCTCAGATCGGTCGAAAAGACCAGCGACTTGATGCGCTTGCCGAACACCATGATGCCGCTACACTCGTCGATCACGCTCGGCACACGCAGCGCGAACTGGCGCAGCGTGCCGTCGATCGGTGTGGGCATCTGCGGCGCGACGTGCACGTCGCCAGGCGTCGTCACCTGACGGTCGGCAGCGGCGGACGCATCATCGCCCACACCGCCGAGCTGCAGCGGCTCATTGTCCACGGCGGGGTAGGTCGGGACTTCCGGGTCCTCGGTCATATCAAAAATGAGATCACGATCTTTGCTCATAGCAGTACCACCTTGTTGTTTTTTGGGAGTATGTCTTGACTTTTGCAGGCGGTCGTGCTTTACTGAGGGTCAGAAAAGCGATATCCGGCCTGTAGAGAGAAACCAAAGTTTCGTTTTTGATTAACGTAACTTTGGTATAAACCATTTCTATGGGTTTGTCAAGCCTTTTCCGAAAAAAATTTTGTTTTCTGGAATGGGAGGTCATTTTCATGGGCAAAGACAACGACGAGGCCGCCGGCGGTTTCGGCAATGTGTTCCGCGACCGGCTGACCTATCTGATGAACGGCAACAACGTGTACGGTAAGCCCGTCAACACGCAGGAGCTGGCCGACGAGATCGACATCAGCCGCCCGGCCGTGCGCAAGTACCTCAAGCCGAACGACCGGCGCGAGGTCACGGTGCCGTCGGCTCTGGTCGTGAGCCGCATCGCACGGTATTTCCGCACGACACCGAACTTCCTGCTCGGCTTTGACGAGGCGGCCGACGATGCCGATGCGCAGCGCGCCGGCGAGAGCGATGTCTACAGCGCTCTCGGCCTGAGCCAGGAGGCCATCGACGGGCTGCACCGCCTGCATGCGCAGGCCGTCACGGACCCGAAGGCTGCCGACCTGCAGCGCCTGCTCGACAGGCTCATCTGCAGCTACGCGCACGAGGCGGACAAGCTGCTGTGACCCGACACGACTGACACCCCCGGACGGAGGTTTTCTCCGACCGGGGGTATTTGCATACTATATTCTGAAAATATGTGAACAAACGGCCGCGCCGGTTGACCTGACCGCGAAAAAAGCGTATGATTGAGTGTAACTATCCTGAGAGAAAAAGAGGAAAAACTATGCAATCGTTATCGCCGCAGGAACGAGCCTGTCCGCACTGGCTGCCCGGCGTGCTTGTCGGCCTGTGCGCGGCGCAGCCGCTGCTGGACGTGCTGTCGTTCTGGACGCAGGACCTGGCCTGGGGCAGCAAGCTGACGCTGTCGCTGCGCCTGCTGATCTTTCTCGGCGTCATGCTCACGGGCTTCGTGCTCTCGGATCGCCGGCGCTTTTACTGGATTGCCGCTGCCGTGTGCGCCGCGCTCTATGCGGGGCACGTGCTGGCATGCCTGCGCGCCAACGCTCCATTCACGGCCGCGAACCTGATCTCCGACGCGACCAACTTCATCCGCTTCGTGCAGCTGCCGCTGTTTACGATCGCGTTTATCACGTTTCTGCGCTGCTGCCGGCAGGGCTTTGCCAGCTTGGAACGCGGGATCACCATCGCTTTCTGGATCATCGCCGCCGTCGCGCTGCTCAGCGCGCTGACCGGCACCAATCCCTATACGTATCCGGACAAGCGCATCGGCCTGTGCGGGTGGTTTTACTTTGCCAACAGCCAGAGCGCGATTTTGTCGATGCTCGTGCCGCTCGCGCTGTGTCCGGCACTGCGCAGCGGGCAGATCCGGCGCTGGCTGCCCATCGCCGTCGTCGGCTTCGCGGAACTATTCTGCTTTGCAACACGTCTGGCCTATATGTCCCTGTTCGTGACGGCGATCGGCACGGGCATCACCTGGGCCGTCACCCGGCGCGGCGACCGGAAGATCTACATTGCGCTGCTGCTGTGCGCGGTGATCTGCGCCGCGGCCTTCCCCGTGTCCCCCATGCACCGCAACCAGCAGGCCGTTGCGGCCAACGCCGTGCGCAAGCAGGAAAACATTGACCGGCTGGTCGCGCAGGGCAAAGCGGAGTTCGGCGACGAGGGATATGCCTACCTCACCAATGCCTATGACGAATACCTCGGCGGGACCGTCGAGCGCTACGGGCTCGAGGCGACGGCGGAAATGTACGGATGCTCCACCAAAGCCTCCGTCATTACGAATGTCCGCACGATCAAGATCAACTACTGCCGCCTGATGCTGAACACCGAGCCGTTTACCAGCCGCCTGTTCGGCCTGAGCTACGACGAGATGACCTATCACGGATACTGCTACGACGTGGAAAATGACTTCCACGGCATCGCATATCTGTACGGCTGGGCGGGACTTGCGTGCCTGCTGGCCTTTCTGGGGTATTTCCTGGTCATCATCGTGTGCGCGCTCATCCGCAACGCCAGGCGTTACTTCACGGTCGAGGCCGGCGCCTGCGGCGTCGCGCTGTGCACCGCTCTCGCGCACATCTATAACACTGCCGGCGTACTGCGCCGCCCAAATGCGTCTTTTTATCTCTGCCTGATTCTGGCGGCCATCTGGCACCTGATCTATATTCGAGATTACGACGACCCAAAGGAGAACTGACATGTCCGAAGAAAAACACTCCCTGCGTGACCGTCTTGCGCCCGCGCTGCCCACGGTCCTGCTCATCCTTCTGATCCTGCAGCCGCTGCTGGATATCCTGTCTTACTGGACGGACCGTCTCGGCATGGCCAACACGCTCACGCTGCTGCTCCGTTTCGTTGTTTTTGCCGCCGTGTGCCTGCTCGGCTTCCTCGCCTCGTCGCGCAAGAAAGCCTATGGCATCGCCGCCGGTGCGTGCATTTTCGTGCTGGTCGGCCACGTGATCGCCTGCTCGATCAAAGGATATCTGGATCCTGTGCATGATCTGACGAATTTCGTGCGCGTTGTGCAGATGCCGCTGTTTGCGCTGTGCTTCATCTCGTTTCTGCGTGCCAACAAAAAGTGCTATCCGGCCATGGAAACCGCGCTGATCGTCAACTTCTGGGTCATTTCCGTCACGCTCGTCATCAGTGTGCTGACCAACACCGCCGCCGCGACCTACACCAACAGCGGCATCGGTCTGCTCGGCTGGTTCTCGACCAGCAACGCGCAGAGCGCCGTTGTGAGCATGCTCGCGCCGATCGTGATCGCGTTCTGCTATCGGAAGAAGCACTTCTGGCTCTTTTGCCTGACGACGGCCGCCGCATTCGCGCAGCTGTATTTTCTCGGCACCCGGCTGGCGTTCCTCTCCATCTTTGCCGTTGCGCTCGGTCTGCCGGTCGTCCTGCTGCTGACCCGGCAGGCCAAAACCTCCAAGCGCTATATCGCCGTGCTGATCGTGATGCTGGTCGTCTGCTGCGCGTTCGTCAAGCAGTCGCCCATGTATATCAATCAGAACCGCTACAATCTGGCCATGACCAGCAAGCAGGGCGACGCCGAGGTCATGATCCGCCGCACCACCGGTGACAGCGAGGACCTTTCGACCGTGGACCCGGCCGAGCGCTATCACGCCCTGTGCACGATCTATAACTTCTATTCCCCCAAGCTCTGCCAGCGGTTCGGCACGGCCAGAGTCATGTCCGCCTATGATTATTCCGATCAGGTCACGGACATTACGGCGACCCGCCACCGCAAGATCGTTTTCTGCTCGATGCTCATGGACGAGCACCCGTTCGTCTCCCGCATTTTCGGCATGGAGTTGAGCCGCATGAGCTTTGACGGAGATATTTACGACGTGGAAAACGACTTCCACGGCATCTATTTCCTCTATGGCTGGGCCGGTCTGGCGCTCATGGTCGCGTTCGTGGCCTACTTCCTGTATTTGGTTGCAAAGTTCCTGATCCAGGATTTCCGCAAATATTTTACGTCCGAATCCGGTGCCTACGGCATCTCCCTGTGTCTGTGCCTGGTCTATGCCTACTGCACCGCCGGCATGCTCCGGCGGCCGAATGCCTCGGTCTACATGTCCGTGCTGCTGGCTGCGGTATACTATTTGACGCAGATGCGCAGTGAGCAGCCGGACGCACTGCCGGACGGAGAGGAGAAAACCGCATGATTTTCAGCGTTGTTATCCCCGTCTATAACGTGAAGGACTACCTGCCCAAATGCATTGACTCCGTGCTGGCGCAGGATTTCGACGACTACGAGCTGGTGCTGGTGGACGACGGTTCCACCGACGGTGAGAGCGGCGCGATCTGTGACCGCTATGCTGCGGCGCATCCGGAGCGGATCCGCGTCATTCACAAGCCGAACGGTGGTCTGGGCGATGCACGCAACGTCGGCCTCGAAGCGGCCGCGGGCGAGTATCTTGTCTTTATCGACAGCGACGACTACATCGGCGCCGGAATGTTCCGGACGCTCGCCGGAGCAATTGACCGCTTCCACAGCGATGTGATCGACTTCGGCTTCGCCGTGGACACCGACGGCACGATCACAAAGCAGCTCGTCGACGATCTGCCGCACGACCGGACGTTCACGCTCGCCGAGCTGCCGCAGCTGCTGCTCACGCAGCCGAATGCCTGGAGCCGCTGCTGGAAGCGCTCGCTCTTTCTCGACACCGGCATCCGCTATCCCTCCCGCGTGTGGTATGAGGACATCCGCACGACCACGAAGCTGTTCGCCGCGGCGGGCAGCATCTGCGCCGTCCCGGACGTGTTTTACTACTATGTCGTGCGCGAGGGCTCCATCACGCGCAACCCGAACGTCGCACGCAACGCCGAGATCCTCGACGCGTTTGACGACCTGCTCGGCTGGTATCGGAGCAGCGGCCTGTTCGCGCAGTACTACAACGAGCTGTCGCGCCTGACGGTGGATCATGTGCTGCTTGCCGGCTCCGTGCGCGTACTGCGCATCGACCCGGACAGTGAGCTGCTCGGCCGCTTTCAGGACTATGTGCAGACGCAGTTCCCGGACTATCTCGACAATCCCCTGCTTGCGCAGCTTTCCCGCAGCCATAAGCTGATCCTGCGCCTGCTGCGGCAGCGCAAATACCGCACCGTGCGGGCACTTTTTGCCGCCAAGGACAAGCTCGGCTGAGCGCCCGGACTGGAGGAAGCTATGAAATTCAGTGTCATCATCCCGGTCTACAACGGCTGGGAATACCTGCGCGAGGGCGTGGACTCCGTGCTGGCGCAGACCGGCGCGGACTTTGAGATCCTGCTCGTGGACGACGGCTCGACCGACGGCAAGAGCGGCGCGCTGTGCGACACGCTCGCGCGCGAGCACCCGGAGTGCATCCGTGTGCTGCACAAGCCCAACGGCGGCGCAGGCGACGCGCGCAACGTGGCGCTCCCGCTCGCGCAGGGCGAGTATGTGCTGTTTCTTGACAGCGACGACACCTACACACCGGACGCCTTCGCCGTATTGCGCGCAGCACTGGCGGAGACGGAGGCCGACATTTGCTATTTCAGCATGCGCATGACGGGCGACGGCGGCGGCGCCGTGTTCACCGACGACCTGCCGCTGCATACGCCGCTGACACTCAGCGCCACGCCCGCCCTGCTGCTCAACCGCCCGTCGGCCTGCATCGCCGCGTGGCGGCGCACGCTGTTCACGGATACGGACATCTGCTTTCGCGCCCGCGGCTGGGGCGAGGACCTGTGCATGACGCGCAAGATGCTCACGGCGGCGCAGTCCGTCGTGATCCTGCCGGACGTACTTTACCTCTACCGGCAGCACGAGGGCTCCGTGACCAAGCGCGCGCTCGACGCCAACGCCGAGATCATGGACGCGATCGACGACGTGCTGACGTGGTATCAGGCGCGCGGCCTGTTCGAGCAGTATGAAAACGAGCTCGGTAAGCTCTGCGTGGACAATGTGCTCTATGATGCGTCCGTGCGCATCCTCAAGGTGCAGAGCGCGCACCCGCTGCTGCCGCAGCTGCTGGACTTTACCGCTGCGCGCTTCCCTGACTACCGGCACAATCCCTATCTGAAAGGCTATCCGGCACGCAAGAAGCTGGTGCTGTCCCTGCTCGGCAAAAAGCAATACCGGGCCGTGCATCTGCTGTTCGCCGCCGGGAACTGACGCTATGAAGCATCACAATCAACTGCGTTCCGGCTCTCTGCTCACGTATGTGCAGATGACGCTCAACATCATCGTCTCCATCGCCTACACGCCGTTCATGCTGCGCATCCTCGGCAAGAGCGAGTACGGCCTGTACTCCACCGTCGCCTCGACGATCGCCATTTTGTCGGTGCTCAGTCTCGGCTTCGGCGGCAGCTACGTGCGCTATTACATCCTCTACCGCAAGGAAAAGGCGGACGATAAGATCGCGCGGCTCAACGGTCTGTTCCTGATCGTGTTTTCCGTCATCGGGCTCATTGCGCTCGCGTGCGGCCTGTACCTGACGTTCCATCTGGAGATGGTGTTCAAGACCGGCCTGACGGACGCCGAGTACCACACGGCGCGCATCCTCATGCTGCTGCTGACGGCGAACCTCGCCGTGAGCTTCCCGATGAGCGTGTTCAGCAACATCATCAGCGCGCAGGAGCAATTCGTGTTCCTCAAGGCAACGGAGATCCTGCGCACGGTCGTATCCCCGCTCGTGACGCTGCCGGTGCTGCTGGCGGGCTACGGCTCGATCGGCATGGTCGTCGTCACGGTAACGATCTCCGTATTCGTGGACGTGCTGCGGCTGATCTACTGCTTCGGCAAGCTGCACATTCGGGCCTCGTTCCGGAACTTTGACGGCGCCGTGCTCAAGGACATCGCCGTGTTCTCGGGCTTCATCGCCATCAACATGGTCGTCGACCAGGTCAACAACAACCTCGACAAGCTCATCATCACGCGCTACTGCGGCACAGCCGCCACGGCGGTCTACGCCGTCGGTCAGCAGCTGCACACGTACTTCATCTCGTTTTCGACGGCGGTGTCGTCCGTGTTCACGCCGCGCATCCATCAGCTCGTGCAGGACAACAAGGACGACAAAGCGCGCCTGCGCACCGTGCTCACGGAGCTGTTCGTGCGCGTGGGGCGCATCCAGTTTCTGATCCTGTCGCTCGTGTGCACGGGCATCATCTTCTTCGGCAAGCCGTTTATCTATTTCTGGGCCGGACCGGGCTATGACGATGCGTATATCATCGTGCTGCTGCTCATCATCCCCGGCATGGTGCCGCTGACGCAAAACCTCGGCATCGAGATGCAGCGCGCGCAGAATCTGCACAAGTACCGCTCGATCATCTACGGGGCCATGGCCATCGGCAACCTCGCCATCAGCATCTGGCTGTGCCGGTACCTCGGCGCGATCGGCTGCGCGATCGGCACGGCCGTCGCCGTCGCGCTGGCAAACGGACTCGTGATGAACATCTTCTATCAGCGGCGGCTGAACATCGACGTGACCGTGTTCTGGAAAAACATCGGGCGCATGGCGCTCGGCCTGCTGCCGCCCGCCGCGTGCGGCGTGCTGATGATGCTGTTTGTAAACCTCTACAGTATTCCGATGCTGCTCGGCGGCATCATCGTCTACACAGCGATCTACTGTGCCTCCGTGTGGCTGCTGTCCATGAACGGATATGAAAAGGCCCTCGTCGGCGGCATGGTGCGAAAGGTGCTGAGAAAATGAAACAACGCTTGAAACGTCTGCTCGTGCATCTGATGAACCTGCTGCCCGGCAAGCCGGTCATCCTGCTCGAGAGCGCGCCGCCCCTCGGCGACAATACCGGTGCCCTGTACCGGACGCTGCTGGCCCAGGGCTGGAACGACCGGTACCGGCTCGTGTGGGTCGTGCCGGATCCGGCGGCTTTCCGGGACGTGCATGAAAAGAACGTGTCCTTTGCCGGCACGCGGGGAACATGGGCGCTGCTGCGGCTGTTCTGGCTGCGCGCCCGCGCCGCTGCCATCGTGGACTGCAACGGCCAGCTCCAGAAGCTCCGGCCGGAGACCGTGCATCTGTACCTGACGCACGGCAGCCCGCTCAAGAGCGTGCACGACTACTATTTCTGCGACCCGACGACCGACTGGGCGCTGAGTCAGGCCCCGTTTTTTGACGCCGTGAACAGCTATGAATTTCACATCCCGCCGGAAAAGCTCGTCACGCTCGGCTTCCCGCGCAACGACGACCTGTTCACGCACAAATGCGACCTGAAGGACATCTTCGGCGCGGAGTTTGACCGCTTCGTCGTCTGGTATCCCACGTACCGCCAGCACAAGAACAACCTCGTTGCGACGACGGACATCTCCGTCCCCGTCATCCATGACCCGGCGGCGGCCGCGGCCGTGAACGAGGCCGCGCGGGCGACGAACACGCTCGTGATCGTCAAGCCCCACCCGGCGCAGGACCTGTCGCACATCCGCGCGCTGGAGCTGAGCCACCTCCGCTTCATCGACGACGGGCTCTTCGCCGCGCACGGCATCACGTCCTACGAATTTCTCGCCTGCACGGATGCCCTCATCACGGACTATTCCTCCGTGCTGTTTGACTATCTGCTCACGGGCAAGCCCGTGGGGCTGACGTTCGAGGACATCGACGCCTACGCCAAGCAGCCGGGCTTTGCCATCGACCCGCAGCCGCTGCGCGAGAGCGCGGCCATGCTCGACACGCCGGACGATTTCCGCACATTTTTCGAGCAGCTCGCCGCGGGCGATGATCCGCTGCGGGCCAAGCGCCTGCAGCTCACGAAGCTGACCAACCAATACACAGACGGACACTCCGCTGAGCGCGTCGCCGCGTTTCTGGCCGAGCGCCTCCGGGAAAGGGAGCACACATGAGACGCGTCATCACTTACGGCACCTTTGACCTGCTGCACTACGGGCACATCAACCTCCTGCGCCGCGCCAAGGAGCAGGGCGATTACCTGATCGTGGCCCTGAGCACGGACGAATTCAACTGGAACGAAAAGCGCAAAAAGAGCTACTTCTCCTACGAGGACCGCAAACGGATGCTCGAGGCCATCCGCTATGTTGACCTCGTCATCCCGGAGGAGAGCTGGGACCAGAAAGTCACCGACGTGGACAAATACCACGTGGACGTGTTCGTCATGGGCGACGACTGGAAGGGCAAATTCGACTTCCTGAAGGACAAATGCGAGGTCGTCTACCTCCCCCGCACGCCCGAGATCTCCACGACGAAGATCAAGACAGATCTGCACACCTGAATGATGCACGAAATGCCGCCCGGCTGATGTCGGGCGGCATGTTTTTCGCTCCCGCGCCATAGAGTGGTACAAACTGCGTCGGGAGGTCGCGCGCGTGCACAGAAATCGCAGGCTCATCGTCAACACCGCGCTCATGACCGGCTCGTCGATCGTGATGCGCTGCATCGGGCTCGTCTTTCAGGCGTGGATCGTCGGGCGCATCGGCGCGGCCGGCATCGGGCTGTACCAGCTCGTCATGTCGGTGAGCGTGCTGTTTGCCACCTTCGCCATCTCCGGCATCCGCTTTGCCACCACGCGCCTGATCTCCGAGGAGATGGGGCTCGAGCGCGGCGCTGGCGTCACGGGGGCAATGCGCCGGTGCGCGTGCTACGCGCTGTTTTTTGGCCTGTGCGCGGGCACGATGGTGTACTTTCTGGCCGAGCCCGTGGGCTTTCTCTGGATCGGCGACGCGCGCACGGTGCGCTCGCTGCGCATCACGAGCATCAGCCTGCCGTGCATCGCGCTCTCGTCGGTCATGGACGGATATTTCACCGCCTCCGGCCGCGTGTGGAAGCCGACGCTCGTGCACCTGCTCGAACAGCTGGTGAGTATCACGTGCGTGATGTGGTTTTTGTCCTTTGCGGCCGCCGGCGACCTGGAGCAGAGCTGCGCCGCCGTCACGGCGGGCGGCGCGTGCGCGGACGTGGTGTCGCTGCTGCTGATGACGGCGGTGTACGCACTCGACCGGCGCAAATACCGCCGCGGCGGCGACACCGTGCCGCACCTGACGCGGCGGATGCTCGCCGTGGCGCTGCCGCTGGCCGTGTCGGCCTATGCGCGCACGTCGCTGACGACGCTGGAGCACCTGCTCATCCCGCGCGGGCTCAAAAGCTCCGGCCTGACGGCCGACCGCGCGCTCGCGGGCTACGGCATCGTGCACGGCATGGCGCTGCCGGTGGTGCTCTTCCCCTCGTGCCTGCTGTACGCGCTGGCGGATCTGCTCGTGCCGGAGCTGACGACGGCGCAGGTCTCCGGCCGGTGCGGGGATATCCGGCGGCTGGTGCGCACACTGCTGTACCGGTGCCTGCTGTTCGCGTGCGGCACGGCCGTGCTGCTGCTGGCATTTTCCGGGCCGCTCGGGCGGCTGATCTACCACTCGGACGACGCGGGGCGGTATATCCGGCTGCTGGCCCCGCTCGTGCCGGTGATGTATCTCGACACCGTGACCGACGGCTGCCTGCGCGGGCTCGGCCAGCAGACGCGCTGCATGGCCATCAACGTGCTCGACGCCACGCTCGGCGTGGTGCTCGTGTGGGTGCTGCTGCCGCGGTTCGGGCTGGCGGGATATATCTTCATTTTGTATTTCAACGAGTGTGTGAATTTCACGTTCAGCTTCACCTTGCTGCTGCGCACGGTGCGCCGCAGCTGCACAGATGAAAAACCGCCTGCAGGCTGATGCCTGCAGGCGGTTTGCTATGTACAATCTCAGTGCTGCGGGGTGGGGTCCTTCGACTGGACCTGCGGCTGGACCTTGTCCTTCTTGCGCAGCTCCGGGAAGAGCAGGAACTCCACGCGCTTATACAGCAGATACGTCAGCGCCGAGTCGACGATGCCCTTGATGAGGTTGAACGGGACGACGGCGAACAGCACGAGCGTCGGCACGCTGGTGATGCCCTTGTTCACGGCCGTGCCCATGGCGACGATCTGATCGATCGGCAGGTGGAACAGCTCGGCGAACTTCGGGATCAGGTACAGGGCGTTGAAGAGGCTGCCGAACACCGTCATGCACAGGGTGCCGACGGCCATGCCGATGATGGCAGTGCGGCGGGTCTTGTGGTGGTGGTAAATGACCGCGGCGGGCAGGACGAACGTGCAGCCGACGACGAAGTTGGCAAAGTCGCCGACAAAAGCTGTGCTCGTGCCCTTGAGCAGGAGCTTGAGCAGCACCTTGAGCAGCTCGGTAGTGACACCGGCCACAGGTCCGAGATAGAACGCGCTCATGAGCACCGGCAGCTCGCTCAGGTCCATCTTATAGAAACCGGGCGCGAAGAACAGCGGGATCTCGAGCAGCATCAGCACGCCGCCGAGGGCGGAGAACATGGCCACATAGCTGATGTTGCGGCTGCGGCTGCGGCGCTGCAGATCGCGGCAGACCGTGCGCTCAAACAGATACGCAAGGCCGAGCAATGCCGCGAACACAAGCACGCAGATACCGACAAAGGACAGGTTTTCTTTCAACATGACAAAACACCTCCATGGAATGAAAAACACCTGAAAGAACATGTCCTTCAGGCGCTGCGAACTATGGAGGTCCGTAACATCTTCTATCATCCAGACTATACTGTCGGTATCGGAATTGCACCGATTCAACCTTGCTCGGCTCGCGGACTATCACCGCCGGTCGGGAATTACACCCTGCCCCGAAGACATCTCGATTCAGTTGTTTTACTGTCTGCATTATAGCACAGTGTTTCCAGAATGCAAGCACTTTTTTCAGGAAAGGTTTGACAGCCACACTTCGGGCGCGTACAATGGAGGCCACACCCGAAAGGAGGCTGCCGCCATGCCCGAGCGCGAAAACACCTGCTGCTTCACCGGCCACCGGGAATACAAGCTGCCCTGGGGCAGCGACGAGAACGATCCCCGCTGCCGCAGGCTGCAGCAGCAGCTCTTTGACGCCGTGGACGCCGTCTACGCTGCCGGCATCCGCCACTTCATCTGCGGCATGGCCAACGGCTGCGACCTGTATTTTTTCGACGCGGCGCGCTACCTGCGTCTGCAGCACCCGGAGGTCACGATCGAGGCGGCCATCCCCTACTCCGGCCAGGCCGACCGCTGGCGGCCGGAGCTGCGCGAGCGCTACGCCTACGACCTGCGCCAGTGCGACTATCAGACGCTCGTGCAGGAGGCCTACACCCCCGGGTGCATGATGCGCCGCAACCGCTACATGGTCGATGCCTCGCGCATCCTCATCGCGGCGTTTGACGGCCGGCCCGGCGGCACGGCCCGCACGCTCGAATACGCCGCCCGCCGCCGGCTGGAGATCATCCAGATCCCGATCGACAGCGCACCGGTCGGGATATGATATATACCAAAAAACACGGAGAACGAAAAATCGTTCTCCGTGTTCGTTTTTGGGATGCTAACAGGCCTCGATCTCTTTGATGTTATATTCGTTGCCTGACACCAGATAGGTATGCTCGCTTTTACAGTGCGGGCATATTTTTGCGTATTTGACCGTGGGATATGTCTGCTTGCAGTCCTCGCAGAAGGTCACGGCGGGAACGGTCTCGATCTTCAGCTCCGCCTCTTTCAGATACTGCGATTTCTGGATCGCCCACTGCCAGCAGTCCGTCAGATAGTACGGAATGATGCCGCTGACCTCGCCGATCTCCAGCGTGACGCTGGCAACCTTGGTCAGGTGGTTTTCCTCGACGACCTGCTCGACCTCGCGAATGACATAGAACACAGTTCCGAGTTCATGCATGGGTATGTTCCTCCGGCGGGTTTACTTCGCGCGCTTGCCCTTGATGTCCTTGATGGTGAGCTTGGCTGCGCGCTTGACCATGTGCGGCAGGATGGCCTTCATCTTGTCCTCGGTGCGGTACATACGGCTGGCCTCCGGCATATCGCGCTGCAGGTGGATCGCATCAAACTCGCAGCGGGTGGTGCACAGGCCGCAGCCGATGCACTTGTTCTGGTCGACGACGGACACGCCGCAGCCGAGGCAGCGGGACGCCTCCGCCTTGACCTGTGCCTCGGTAAAGGTGATGCGGTCGTTCGCGAACGTCTTGGCCTTGCTCGCGTCGTGGGCGACGGTCTGGCGCGCCGGAGCGTCAAAGCAGTCGATGGGCACGACGGCCTGCTTCTTATCGAGCTCGTAGAACTCGCGCGGGTCACGCGCCAGCGTCAGGCTCTGGCCCTCATGCACGTAGCGGTGCAGGGAGATGGCGCCCTCGCGGCCGGCCGCAATCGCGTCGATGGCGAACTTCGGGCCGGTGACCACGTCGCCGCCGGCAAAGATATCGGGCTGCGCGGTCTGATACGTCACGCCGTCGGCCTGAACGGTGCCGTTGCGGTTGAAGGCCATGGCCTCCGGTGCGATGTGGCCGAGGTCGACGCGCTGGCCGATGGCGCCGATGACGGACGTAACCTCGATGGTCTCGAACTTGCCGGTGCCGACGGGCTTGCGGCGGCCCTTCGCGTCGGGCTCGCCAAGCTCCATGATCTCGACCTTGAGGGCCTTGACCTTGCCGTTCTCGCCGAGGATCTCGGCCGGAGCGCTCAGGAAGCGGAACTGCACGCCCTCTTCCATGGCTTCCGCGACTTCCTCCGCATCCGCCGGCATCTCGGCCTGGCTGCGGCGGTAGATGATGTAGGTATCCTTCGCGCCGAGGCGGATGGCCGTGCGGCAGACGTCCATGGCGACATTACCGCCGCCGATGACGGCGCACTTTTTGCCGATGCGCGGCTTCTTGCCGAGGTTGACCTTGCGCAGGAAGTCCACGCCGCCGTACACGCCGGAGAGGTCCTCGCCGGGCACGCCGATGGGTGCGCTCTTCTGCGCGCCGATGGCAAGATAGAAGCCCTTGTAGCCCTGCTCGCGCAGCTGGTCGATGGTGAGATCCTTGCCGATCTCGACGCCGCACTGGAAGTGGACGCCCATCTCCTTGAGCACCTCGATCTCGGCGTTGACAACGTCCTTCTCGAGGCGGAAGCTCGGGATGCCGAGGGTCAGCATGCCGCCGGGCACCTCGTTTTTATCAAACACGGTGACGTTTTCATAGCCCATGTTCGCCAGATAGTAGGCGCACGACAGGCCGGCCGGGCCGGCGCCGATGATGGCGATCTTCTCCGGGTAGGGATCGGCGATGCCGCGGTGGGTGATGACCTTCGGGATGTAGCGCTTGTCGGCCTGGAGCTCCTGCTCGGCGACGAACTTCTTGATCTCGTCGATGGCGACGGCGCGGTCGACATCGCCGCGGGTGCAGGCTTCCTCGCAGCGGCGGTTGCAGATGCTGCCGCAGACGGCCGGGAACGGGTTATCCTGCTTGATGAGCTTGAGCGCATCCAGATAGCGGCCCTGCGCGGCCAGATTGATGTAGCCCTGCACGGCGATGTGCGCCGGGCAGGCGGTCTTGCAGGGGGCGGTGCCGGACTCGTGGCACTGCTTCTGGTTGTCGTCCTTATAGTTCGGGCTCCACATGTGCTCGCCCCAGTGGTTGTCGTCCGGCAGGGGCTGCTTCGGATACGTCACAGGGCCGGTCTTGGTGCACAGCTTCTGGCCGAGCTTGGCGGCGCCGGCCGGGCAGACCTCGGCGCACTTGCCGCAGGCGACGCACTTCTCGGCGTCGACGTGGGCGCGGTAAGCAGAGGCGGACATATTGGGCGTGTTGAACAGCTGGCTCGTTCTCAGCGCGAAGCAGGAGCCGAGCGCACAGTTGCAGATGGCAAAGATCTTATCCTCGCCGTCGATATTCGTGATCTGGTGGACATAGCCGTTGTCCTCGGCGCGCTGGAGGATCTCCATCGCCTCTTCATAGGTGATGCTGCGGCCCTTGCCGGTCTCAAGGCAGTAGTCGGCAAACTGGCCGACGGCAATGCACAGCTCGTCCTGCAGCTCGCCGCAGCCCTCGCCCTGAATGCGCATGGCATTGCGGCAGGAGCAATAGCCGACGCCGAGGTGGCCCTCATACTTTTTCAGCCAGTGGGAGATGTGCTCCACGTCGACCGACTCGTTCGTGGCCGGGATGGCCTTCTCGACCGGGATGACGTGCATGCCGACACCGGCGCCTCCGGGAGGCACCATGCAGGTGATCTTCGTCAGCGGCAGAAACGACATGCGCTCGAAAAACCGCGCGATCTCCGGGTGCTCTTCCACCTGCTGAAGGTTCATGTTCATCAGCTCGGCAGAGCCGGGCACGAAGATCGGCAGCGTCCACTGCTTGTGGTGGTCGGCGTTCTCCCAGTTGTACTCGAGCAGGCCGATCATGGACATCTGGTCAAAGAGCTGCTCGATGTAGACCGGGTCCTTGCCCGTCTTTTTGCTCATCTCCGCCGGTGTGGTCGGGACACGCACGTCCATCGCGAGCGCGAGCTCCGCCATCTCGTCGGTGACGACGCTGGCCAGGCCGTAATACTCGGGCGAATCCTCGTCGAGCTTCGTCATGCCGAGCTTGACATCCACGCGGTCCGTGATCTTTTTGCCCAGCTTCAGGATCAGTTCTCTTGCCATGTTTCAGGCTCCTTTCTTCCCCTTAAAATGTTTTGTTTTCATTCCCTGGTTTGTGAATAGATACGCAATCTATTGTAGCACATCTCACGCATACAATTCAATATGCAAATGGGCAACACATTGTTGAAGATTGCAAAATTCCGGTCAATTTTGCCTGCCTGTCTTGACATCCTGCACAGGCGGTGCTATGCTTTTTCGTAACCAATTGGTCAATATCGTGCAAATTCACGAGGAGGGAACGGCGATGGCTCAGATCCAGATCCATGTTCTGCACTGTGGAAAGATCGGCGTGGCGCCAAACCTGCCGGCCAGCGCCCAGTGGCGCTGGCCGGCAAAGGCGGACGCGCGGCGCTTGAAGAAGGACGCGCGCATCTGGCTGCCGGTGTCGACATATCTGGTGGAGCACCCGAAGGGATTGTTTCTGGTGGACGCCGGTCTGCCGCGCACCGTGAGCCCCACCGGCATCGAGGACCGCGCAGCGCAGCTGCGGATGTTCGGCCGCGGGTGGTACACGCTCGTGCACAGCGTCGTGGAGCCGGGGCAGTCGATCGGCGAACAGCTGGCCGCACGCGGCATCCGGCCGCGGGATCTGGACTATGTGCTCTTTTCCCACCTCGACCCGGATCACATTGCAGGCATCAGTGAGGTGCGGGGTGCAAAGCGGCTGCTGGTGGCGGAGGAGGAATACTTCTGGTCGTGCCGCGTGAATCTGCGCTATACCTCGCGCAAGCTGTGGATGGACGAGCCGCCGGAGCGGTTCTGGTACCGCGTGAACCACATCGGGCCGGAGAGCCGCTCGTACGACCTGTTCGGGGACGACTCGGTGCATCTTGTGCACATCGCCGGGCATACGGAGGGCATGTTCGCCACGCTCATCCGCAGCGGCGACCGGTACGTGCTGCTCAATGCCGACGGCGCGGCCGGCCCGCGCTCCTGGGCAGAAGGCACCGTGCCCGGCATCTGCGAAAACAGCGTGCGCGCCAAAAAGGCGCTCGACTGGATCGGCGAGATGAGCCGCAGCCCCGCCTGCGCGGCGTCTCTGTGCAGCCATGACCCGGACGTCGCGCCGCAAACCATCGAATTTTAGAATCGATACATCCATTTTTTCTAATGCGTATTTCATACTGCTTTTGGGGATTTTGGGGTTGACAAGCGCAGAAAACTGCGTTATACTGCGCTCGTTTCCACCGGAAACCGTGATTTTTGACGAAAGGAGACGCGTCGTATTATGAAGTTTGCTCAGACGAACAACATGATGATGGCTATGATGATGTACATGCCCGGCTGCATGTGCATGTCTCGTCGTGCTCAGAAATATGACTCGTCTTGTGTTCGCTTCCAATAACGGCTGATCCAAATTCCAAGCCGTATCCGCAGAGGCCGGAAGACAACGAGTCTTCCGGCCTCTGCTTTTTTGTTCCGAAAAATTCATTCTGCGAGGGAGAATCCACCATGATCGAAATCGAACATCTCAACAAGACCTACCCCTCCCCGAGCGGCGACATCCACGCACTGCGGGACGTCAACCTCCGCATCGAGGACGGCGAGATCTTCGGCATCATCGGCCTGAGCGGCGCCGGCAAGAGCACGCTCGTGCGCTGTATCAACCTCCTCGAGCGGCCGACCTCCGGCACGGTGCGCATCGACGGGCGCGACATGACGCAGCTCAGCCGCCGCGACCTGCTCAAGGCCCGGCAGGACATCGGCATGATCTTTCAGAGCTTCAACCTGCTCGAGCAGCGCACGGTGCTGCGCAACATCTGCTTCCCGCTCGAGATCGCCGGCGTCAAGCGCGACGAGGCGCAGGCCCGCGCCGCCGAGCTGCTCGAACTCGTCGGCCTGTCCGACCGCGCGAAAGCCTATCCCTCGCAGCTTTCCGGCGGCCAGAAGCAGCGCGTGGCCATTGCCCGCGCCCTTGCCACGCGGCCGAAATACCTTCTGTGCGACGAGGCCACCAGCGCCCTCGACCCGAACACCACGCAGTCGATCCTCCGGCTGCTCAAGGAGATCAACCAGACGCTCGGCGTGACAATCGTCGTCATCACGCACGAGATGCGCGTCATCGAGCAGATCTGCAAGCGCGTGGCCGTCATCGACCAGAGCTGCATCGCCGAGATCGGCAACGTCAGCGACGTGTTCACGCACCCGAAGTCCGACATCGCAAAGGCGCTCATCCTCCCGAAGAGCCCGGCTGAGAACCTGCCGCCGTGCACGGGCAAGCGCCTGCGTCTCGTCTTTGACGGCAGCTGCTCCAACGAACCAGTCATCTCGCGCATCACGCTCGAGTGCCACGTGCCGGTGAACATTCTCTTCGCCGACACCCGCATCGTCGAGGGCAGCATCTACGGCCACATGGTCATCGACCTGCCCGACGATCCGCAGCAGTTCCACGATGTGCTGCGCTGGCTCGACCACAACCATATCTCTTATCTACAGGAGGATTGAAGTCATGTCTGATCTGCTCATTAAGCTCTGGCAAAACGGCATCTTGCAGCTCGGTATCTGGGAGACCATTTACATGACGCTCATCTCCACGTTCTTTGCCTATCTCATCGGCCTGCCGGTCGGCCTCATCCTGCGCATGACCGACCGCGACGGCATCCACCCCATCGGCTGGCTCAACCGCACGCTCGGCATCATCGTCAACGCCCTGCGCAGCATCCCGTTCATCATTCTCATGGTCGCCATGCTGCCGGTGGCAAAGTTCGTCGTCGGCACCAGCCTCGGCAACCGCGCCGTGATCGTGACGCTCATCATCGCCGCCGCACCGTATGTGGCGCGCATGGTCGAGTCCGCCGCCAAGGAGGTGGACGCCGGCGTCATCGAGGCCGCGCAGTCCATGGGCGCGTCCACGTTCTGCATCATCTGGAAGGTCATCATCCCGGAAGCCAAGCCCGCACTCATCACCGGCGCCGTCATCTCCACCGTGACCATCCTTGGCTACTCCGCCATGGCCGGTACGATCGGCGGCGGCGGCCTCGGCCAGATCGCCATCACCTACGGCTACCAGAAGTACGACGATCAGATCGTCTGGCTGTGCGTGGCGCTGACGATCATCATCGTGCAGATCCTGCAGGAGTTCGGCATGTACATCGCCCGCCGCACCGACCGGCGCGCCCGCACCTGACAGGAGGCACCGCTCATGCATCTACATTATCCCGCGCTGCTGCGCGTAAACATCCGGCGCGGACGAATGTGCCGCTGTCAAACCGCACATCCTAACATCCGTAACCACACAAATTCTAAAATCAAAATATAAAGGAGAAACAACCATGAAAAAGCTCACGTCCATCATCCTCGCCCTCGTGCTGACGTTCTCTCTCGTCGCTCTGAGCGCCTGCGGCGGCAAGACCACCGACGACAAGACCACCGCCTCTGCCGATGACAAGGTCATCACCGTCGGCGCCAGCGCCACCCCGCACGCCGAGATCCTCGAGCAGGTCAAGCAGGCCCTCGCCGACGAAGGCTACGAGCTCAAGATCGTCACCTATGATGACTATGTCCTGCCGAACCAGGCCCTGGCCGACGGCACGCTCGACGCGAACTACTTCCAGCACAAGCCCTACCTCGACAGCTTCAACGCCAAGAACGGCACCAACCTCGTCTCCGTCGGCACCATCCACTATGAGCTGTTCGGCATCTACGGCAACGGCGTCACCGACCTGAAGGATCTCGCCAAGGGCGCGACCATCATCATCCCGGCCGACGACAGCAACGAGACCCGCGCCCTGTTCCTGCTCCAGCAGGAGGGCCTGATCAAGCTCCCCGATGACGCGGACGCCGCCAAGGGCGTGAGCACGCTCGACATCGTTGACGACGGCGGCTACAACATCGTCACCGTGCAGGCCGACACCGTCCCGGCCCAGCTCAAGAACGCCGCTGCCGGCTCCATCGCCGTCATCAACGGCAACTACGCTCTGGCCGCCGGCCTGAAGATCAGCGACGCGCTCGCCTCCGAGGACGCCAACGGTGCCGCCGCCCAGACCTACGCCAACATCATCGCCGTGCGCGCCGGCGACGAGAACAGCGCCAAGACCCAGGCCCTGCTCAAGGCCCTCAAGACCGACGCCGTGAAGCAGTACATCGCCGAGACCTACAACGGCGCTGTCGTCGCGAGCTTCTAAGCATCCCCCCCTCTCTTTTGAAAAACGCACGAATCCCCCGGCTGCCGCCGGGGGATTTTTGCGCCTGTCAGGAGGCGTTATGGGCATAGCTGTTGTCGACGAGGCGGTCAAAGTCCACCCAGTCGGCGTGTTCGAGCACGCCGGCCGTCTCCATGACGGTCTCAAGCCGCTCAAGGGACGAGCGCGTCATGACCGGCGTGGCGTTCCAGGCGTCGATGTCCTTGTAGCGCTGCACGACCTGCGTGAGCACGGGCACACTCGTGTCCGGGAACTGCGGGGCGATGATCTCGGCGGTCTCCGTCGCGTCGTGCTCCGCGATCCATTTCTGCGCGCGGGCGACGGCATTGGTGAAGCGCTGCACGATGTCCGCGTGGTCTTTTATGTACGCCTGCGAGGCGAAATAGGCCGTGTACGGGATCTCGCCGCTCTCCTGGCCGATGGACGCGAGGATATACCCCTTGCCCGCCTGCGCGACCTCGGTGGCCGTCGGCTCGAAGAGCGTGACAAAGTCGCCGTTGCCGCCGGTGAAGGCCCCGGCCATCATGTTGAACTGCACGGTCGTGTCCACGGTCGCATCCGTGCCGGGCACGACGCCGTTTTGCCGCATGACGTATTCGAGCGTCATCTCCGGCACGCCGCCCGCGCGGCCGCCGATGACGGTCCTGCCGCGCAGCAGCTCCCAGCTGAAGGGCACATCCTCGCGCCCGACGAGAAACGACCCGTCGCGCTTCGTGAGCTGGCCGAACACGACCGGGTAATCGTCCTTGCCCTGATTGTAGACGTAGATGCACGCCTCCGGCCCGGCGAGACCGATGTCCGCCTGCCCGGTAAGCACCGCCGTCATGACCTTGTCGGCGCCGCCGCCGTTGGTCAGCTCGATATTCAGCCCTTCATCGGCGAAAAAGCCCTGCTCCAGCGCCACGTACTGCGGCGCGTAGAACACCGAATGTGTCACTTCGCTCAGGCGGACGGTGGCCGTCTCCTGCTTGCCGCAAGCGCACAAAACCACCAGCATCAGCGCCGCCAGAACCCCACAAAGAAACCGTTTCATTGCGTCACTCCCAACCGATTTTTGAAAAATTTCTCCAGCCACAGCACCAGCTGATACATCACGACGGCCGCCACCGCAAGCACGAGGACGGTCGCCATCACGAGGTCCATGTTGAACACCTGCGACCCGTAGACGATCAGATAGCCGAGGCCGGCTTTGGAGACCAGAAATTCGCCCATGATCACGCCGACCCACGACAGGCCGACGTTCACGCGCAGTGTATTGAAGAGCGTGGCGTAGTTGGCCGGGATGACCAGCCGCCACAGGATCTGATGCCGGGTCGCGCCGAGCGTCTGCATCAGGCGGATCTTCTCCCGGTCCGTGGACAGGAAGCCGACATGCATATTCAAGATCGTGACAAAGATCGAGATCGCGATCGTCATGGCGATGATCGACTCGGTGCCCGCGCCGATCCAGACGATGAACACCGGGCCGAGCGCCGTTTTCGGCAGCGCGTTGAGCACGACCAGATACGGGTCGAGCACGCGCGAGAGCAGCTCGCTCCACCACAGACCGATGGCAATGAGCGTGCCGAAGAGCGTCCCGAGCACGAAGCCGACCACGACCTCCAAGCACGACGTGCCGATGTGCAGCCACAGCTCCCCGGAATTTTGCAGGCCCACGAGCGTGTGCACCACGCGCGACGGACTGCTGACGATGAAGGCATCCACCCAGCCGAGCCGGGCCGTGAGCTCCCACAGGCCGAGAAACGCGACCAGCAGCAGAATCTGCAGCGCCAGCACGAGCCGACGACGGCGGCGCTGCGCGCGCAGATAGGCCGCGCGCTGCGGGGAGGGCGATCGTTCAGACATTGACATCCAGCTCCTCCCATATTTGATTGAACAGCGTCTGAAATTCCGGCCGGCTGCGCCGCTCAAGCGGCGGCACGGCGCGCAGCGCGCCGAGGTCGTGGATGGCCTTGACGGTCGCGGGCCGGTGCGACAGGACGACGATGCGGTCCGAGAGGCTGATGGCCTCGGAAATATCGTGCGTGACGAGCAGGGCCGTCTTATGCTCGCGGCGGATGATCTGCGAAATGTCGCCCGAGACGGCCAGCCGCGTCTGATAATCCAGCGCGGAAAACGGCTCGTCGAGCAGCAGCACATCCGGCGACGTGGCCAGCGTGCGGATGAGCGCAC
>OLXH01000298.1_pt1 | contig 25744 bp, 25 predicted proteins | sample 1673391 | NCBI WGS metagenome assembly OLXH01 (sample SAMEA103958110, study PRJEB25191) | human gut metagenome | reverse complement strand
TTCCGCACACCGCCAGCGGTACGCCGATGGAGTGCCCGCCGCCCAGCACCAGCGTGGCGGTGGGCTTGGTCATGCCCGCCACCAGCTCCGCGATGCCAAGGCCCGCCTCGATATCGCCGCCCACCGTGTTCAGCAGCAGCAAAAGGCCGTCCACGTCATCCTTCTCCTCCACCGAGGTCAGCAGCGGCAGCACGTGCTCATACTTGGTGGTCTTCACGTTGGGCGGCAGGGTGGTGTGGCCCTCCACCTGTCCGATGATGGTGAGACAGTGGATGGTGCCCCGCTTGTTCTTTACCACCGTGGAGCCCATTTCGATGATCTGCTGCTGGGGTGTGTCCCGGTTCTCGTTTTCGCTGCTTTCGCAGCTGTTGGCGCTGTAGTTCATGTGTGCGCTCCCTCCTTTTTGCCCTAGTGTTTTCCATTTCCGCGCAAACTATGCAGCCGCCGCAAAGCCGCCCATTTTTTCCATGACTTGACAATTTGCCACTATTTCTATACAATACACAAGGTTATTGCCGCGATTATAGGTGCAAAAACCGCCCTATAACCGCCGAAATAAGGAGGAAATCAAATGAAAAAGCTACTGGCTCTGCTGCTGGCTCTGCTGATGCTTCTGTCCCTTGCCGGGTGCGGCAAGCAGGCGCAGGAGGACGAGGAGCCCGCCGTGATCGAGCTGACGCTGTGGACGTTCCCCGCAGGCGACTGGGGCGATCCGGCCGCCGTGGAGACGCTGCTGACCCAGTTCAACAGCGTATACCCCGACATTCACGTGACGGTACAGTGTCTGGACGAGGCCACCGGCGACGACAAGCTCAGCACCGCCGTGGACGGCGGCGTGTCCCCCGACATTCTGCTGGCCCAGCCGGATCGTCTCATCAAAGCATGGGGCGCAGAGGGCATGCTGGCCGATCTGTCCGACATGTGGGACGACGCCGACAAGCAGGAGGTCAACGCCGCCTGCCAGAGCGTCTGCTTCACCCGGGACGGCAAGTGCTACGCCTATCCCTTTGCCATGAACGTGCAGTGCATGGCCATCAACTATGACGCCTTCGTCACCGCAGGCGCCGACCAGTACATCGATCTGGAGACACGCACCTGGACCACCGAGCAGTTCACCCAGGCCGTCAAGGCGCTGCAAAGCAAGTACGGCGAAACGGTGGCCGCCGTGTACTGCTCCGGCCAGAACGGCGATCAGGGTACCCGCGCGCTGGTGACGAACCTGTACGGCGGCCAGTTCGCCAACGACTCCTACACCGGCTACGTCGCCAACTCCGAGGCCAACCAGCAGGCGCTGACCCTGCTGCGGGACACCAAGGGCATCGAATTTGACGACGCCATCAATGGGCAGGAGGAGGCCGCGCTGTTCTATCACGAATCCCTGAAAATGTCCTTCTGCTGGAGTCTTGCCCAGCAGCTGGCCGAGACGGTGGACGAGCCCACCGAGGAGGGCGGCGAGCCGGTGGTGCATCCGGCGGGCAAGACCGTCAACGGCCAGACCATCGAGTTCATGGCCTTCCCCACCGATCCCGAGATCAGCCAGCCCCGGCTTCAGGGCGATATCTGGGGCTTCGGCGTGTTTGACAACGGCGATCAGGAGCGGATCGAGGCCGCCAAGCTGCTGATCCGTTTCTTCGCCGACGGGCAGGGCGCCAGCGCCGCCGTGAAGGCCGCCGGGTGCTTCCCCGTCCGCGACACGGTGGACGGCGCCGACCTGCGGAACATCTGGGCGGGCAGCGACGTGATGACGGAATACGCCAAGCTGACGGACTTCCTGTCCGGCTATGACGCGCTGACGCCCGGCTGGGCCACCGCCCGTACCGAGTGGTGGAACATGCTCCAGCGTGTGGGCAACGGCGGCGACGTGGTGCTGGAAACCGACACCCTCGTGGAAAACGCCAACGCCGCAGCGAAGGAGTAATTGTGATGAAAAGGCAGGCCGGACGGCCTGCCTTCTTTTTGCGGATATCTGAGGTTGCACATCGGGAGAACCTGTGTTATACTCCAGATATTACCAGAACGGAGGACGCTATGGCGAACTTTACGAAGCAGGCGATCAAGGCCTCGTTTTTGAAGCTGCTGAACCAGCAGCCCCTGAACAAGATCAGCGTGCGGGACATTGTGGAGGACTGCGGCATCAACCGCAACTCCTTTTACTATCACTTCCGCGATATCCCCTCCCTGCTGGGCGAGATCGTTGCCGAGCAGACGGAGCAGCTGATCCGCGCCTACCCCTCCATCTCCTCGCTGGACGAGTGCTTCCACGTGGCCTTCCGGTTCGCGCTGGAGAATAAGCGGGCGGTGATGCACATTTATCATTCGGTAAACCGGGATGTGTTCACCCAGAGCATGCTGAAGCTGTGCGAATACGTGGTGACGACCTACATTACCACCGCGTTCCCCGACGATCTCATCAACGAGAGCGACCGCAGCGTTGTGATCCGGTTCATGAAGTGCCAGCTGCTGGGCATGTGCTTCGACTGGTTCGACCGGGGTATGACCGACGCCGCCTATGACGACCTGCACCGGATGCTGCAGCTGATCCAGGGCGTGCCGGAGCTGATCATCCGCCGCAGCCAGGAAACCAACGGGTAAATTTAGGCAAATCGCCCTTTTTGCCCAAAATACAGGCAATATTGACCCGCTGTCCAAATCTTGGACAGCGGGTCTTTTTCTGTCCATTTCCCTTTTTGCGCCCGAATGCTATACTCCGTTTCGTTGAGAAAAAAACAACGGTGAAAGGGGATATGGATATGCGTTCTGTCGCGCCAATGAAAACGGCCAAGATCGGCTATATCGTGATGTCCGTTCTGTTCTGTGTGCTGGGTGTGGTGCTGCTGTTCACGCCGGGCGTCTCCGCCCTGTGGATCGGGCGGCTGCTGGGCATCGGGCTGATCCTGTTCGGCGCTATCAAGCTGGTGGGGTACTTCTCCCGCGACCTGTTCCGGCTGGCCTTTCAGTACGATTTGGCCTTCGGCCTGCTGCTGATGGTGCTGGGCATCGTCACGCTGAGCCACCCCGGCGACGCGCTGAGCTTTCTGTGCGTCATGTTCGGCATTCCGGTGCTGGCGGACGGCCTGTTCAAGATCCAGATCGCCATGGACTCCCGCCAGTTCGGCATCCGGAACTGGTGGCTGGTGCTGGTGCTGGCGGCGCTGACCTGTGTGGTAGGCGTGGTGCTGGTGTTCCGGCCGATGACCGGCGTTCGGGCGCTGACGGCGCTGATGGGCCTGTCGCTGCTGTGCGACGGCGTGCTGAATCTCAGCGTGGCGCTGTGCACGGTGAAGATCGTGGATTACCAGCGGCCCGATGTGATCGAAACCGATGATTATGAGATAGGAAAGGACGAGTGAGAGACATGCAGGCTGCAAAAGCCATCGTCAAAAACCGCGTGCTGATATTGATCGTCGCCCTGGCGCTGATGATCCCCGCCACCCTCGGCATGCTGGGAACGCGCATCAACTACGATATGCTCAACTACCTGCCGGACGACATGGACACCGTCATCGGGCAGGACACCCTGAAGGACGACTTCGGCAAGGGCGCTTTCTCCTTCATCATTGTAGAGGACATGCCGGAGAAGGACGTGGCGGCCCTGAAGGAAAAGATCGAGGCCGTGGATCATGTGGACACCGTACTGTGGTACGATTCGCTGGCCGATCTGTCCGTCCCCATGGAGCTGCTGCCGGATAAGCTGTACAGCGCTTTCAATCAGGGGAACGCCACCATGATGGCGGTGTTCTTCGACTCGGCCACCAGCGAGGATGTGACCATGGACGCCATCCGCGAGATCCGCGCCATCGCCGGAAAGCAGTGCTTCGTCTCCGGTATGTCGGCGCTGGTGACCGACCTGAAGGATCTGTGCGAGCAGGAGGAGCCGGTGTATGTGGCGCTGGCTGTGGCCTGTGCCTGCGCCGCCATGATGATCCTGCTGGACGGCTGGCTGGTGCCCTTCGTGTTCCTGGCCAGCATCGGCATGTGCATCCTGTTCAATCTGGGCAGCAACTACTTCTTCGGCGAGATATCCTACATCACCAAGGCGCTGTCCGCCGTGCTGCAGCTGGCCGTCACCATGGACTACTCCATCTTCCTGTGGCACAGCTATAACGAGCAGCTGGAGCACACCACTGACCACAAGGAGGCCATGGCGGTAGCTATTCACGAGACGTTCGCCTCGGTGCTGGGCAGCTCCATCACCACAGTGGCAGGCTTTATCGCGCTGTGCTTCATGAGCTTCACGCTGGGCCGCGACCTTGGTATCGTGATGGCAAAGGGCGTGGTGCTGGGCGTGATCGGGTGCGTGACCATCCTGCCCAGTATGATCCTGCTGCTGGATAAGCCTTTGCAGAAGACCCGCCACAAGTCCCTGATCCCGGATATGAGCGGCTTCTCCAAGGGTGTGTGCAAGCGCTTCCCCGTGTTCCTCGTCATCTTCGCGCTGCTGATCGGCCCCGCCTACTACGGCTACAGCAAGACCAACAGCGAGGTCTATTACGACATGGGACAGTGCCTGCCGGAGGATATCGACTACGTCATCGCCAACTCCAAGCTGGCGGAGGACTTCGACATCTCCTCCACCCACATGCTGCTGATCGACACCGACCTGCCCACCCGTGACGTACGGGACATGATCGACGAGATGGAGCAGGTGGACGGCGTGAAATACGTGCTGGGACTTGAAAGCGTGGTGGGCCCGCTGGTGCCGGAGGAAATTCTGCCGGACTCCGTTCGCTCTATGCTGGAGAACGACCAGTGGGAGCTGCTGCTCATTAACTCGGAATACAAGGTGGCCAGCGACGCGGTCAGCGACCAGCTGGACAGCCTGAACGCCATTTTGAAGAAATATGACGACACCGGCATGCTGATCGGCGAAGCGCCCTGCATGAAGGATATGATCGACACCACCGGCCACGACTTCCAGGTGGTCAACGCCGTGTCCATCGTGGCTATCTTCGTCATTATCGCGCTGGTGGAAAAGAGCCTGTCGCTTCCCTTTGTGCTGATCGCCGTCATCGAGCTGGCCGTGTTCATCAATCTGGGCCTGCCCCACTATCTGGGCCAGTCGCTGCCCTTCATCGCACCCATCTGCATCAGTACCATTCAGCTGGGCGCTACGGTGGACTACGCCATCCTGATGACCACCCGCTATAAATCCGAACGTCTGAACGGCAATGACCGTAAGGCCGCCGTGTACACTGCCCTGCGGACCTCCGCTCCCTCCGTAATCGTCAGCGGTCTGGGCCTGTTCGCCGCCACCTTCGGCGTGGCTGTGTACTCCAATATTGATATCGTCGCTTCCATGTGTATGCTGATGGCCCGCGGCGCTATCATCAGCGTGGTGCTGGTGCTGCTGGTGCTGCCCGCACTGCTGATCCTGTGCGACGGCGTGATCTGCAAGACCACCCACGGCATGCGCCATCTTTCGGGAATGAAAAAACAGGAGGTAAGCTTATGAAAAAGAACAGGATCATCGCCATTGTGCTGGCTGTGGCGCTGGTAGGCAGTCTGGCAGGCGTGTCTGCCTTTGCCGCTTCCGGGAACACCCAGAGCACCCCTGCGGCGGACACCGCCGCCCAGAAGAAGGACGTGCAGGAGACCGCCGCCTCCCACACCAGCAGCGAGACCGTATACGTCATCGCCAACGCCGACGGCAGCGCCCAGAAGGTCATCGTCAGCCAGAAGTATGACGCGGACGATGCCAACGCCGCGCAGGAGGCCCAGTCCACCCTGACCGATCCCCAGAACGTGAAGGGCGACAACTGCTGGCAGGGCACCACCGACAAGGCGCTGCCCGTGACCGTGGCCATCACCTACACGCTGGACGGCAAGACCGTCACCGCCGAGGAGCTGGCGGGTAAAAGCGGCCACGTGACCATGCGGTTTGATTACACCAACACCCAGTATGAGACCAGGGCCATCGGCGGCAAACAGGAGAAAATTTATGTGCCCTTCGCCGTGCTGACCGGTGCGCTGCTGGACAGCGACCACTTCACTAATGTGAGCGTCACCAACGGCAAGCTGGTGGACGACGGCGACCACACTGTCGTGGTGGGCATGGCCTTCCCCGGATTGCAGGAAACGCTGGCGTTGGACACCGACACGCTGGAGATCCCCACCTATGTGGAGGTCGAGGCGGACGTGACCGGTTTCACGCTGGACACCACTCTGACGGTGGTCTCCAACTCCCTGCTGAACGACATGGACGATGACAAGCTGGACGACAGCGCACTGGATGATCTGTCCGCCGACATGGATAAGCTGACCGACGCCATGACCCAGCTGATGGACGGCTCCGATGAGCTGTATGACGGTCTGGATACCCTGCTGGACAGCTCCAAGGAGCTGTCTGACGGCGTGGGCAAGCTGACCAGCGGCCTGAAAACGCTGGACTCCAACAGCGCCCAGCTGAACGCCGGCGCCGAGACCGTGTTCAACACTCTGCTGGACACCGTCAACACCCAGCTTCAGGCCAACGAAGAGCTGAAGGAAGCCGTGGGCAAGGAGCTGCCCACCCTGACCATCAGCAACTATTATGACGAGCTGAACGCGCTGATCCGTATTTTTGACAAGGACAACATTCGCGAAAAGGTCGATCAGGCCCTCCGTGAGCAGGTAACCGCCGCTGTGGAAGCCAAGGACGCGGAATTCCGCGCCGGTGTTACCGCGGCGGTAAAGGCGTCCGTCACCGAGGAAGTCACCGCCGCCGTGGAAACGCAGGTACGGGAGACTCTGCGTCCCAAGGTATGGGCCGGTGTGCTGCAGCAGGCCGGTATCACCCAGGAGCAGTATGACGCACTGCCGGAGGGTAATGAGACCAAGGCGCAGCTGGATGCCGCGCTGGAGTCCGCTTTGGCCCAGCAGATGGCCAGCGAAACCGTGCAGCAGCAGATCAGCGCTCTGGTGGAGCAGAACGTAGCCGCCCAGATGGAGACCGACAAGGTCAAGGCCATCATCGAGGAGAACGTCAAGGCCCAGAAGGCCCAGAAGGTGGAGGAAACGCTGGTCTCCCCCGAGATTCAGGCCAAGCGTCAGGAGGCGCTTGACAAGGCGCTGGGCAGCGCGGAATCCGCCGGCAGCCAGCTGCTGGCCGTGCGGCAGCAGCTGGACAGCTACAACGTGTTCTATCAGGGTCTGAAGTCCTACACCGCCGGTGTGGCGGAGGCCAAGGACGGCGCGGTGAAGCTGAACAGCAACATGCCCGACCTGATCGACGGCGTGAAGAAGCTGCGGGACGGCGCCGGTGAGCTGGCCGACGGCCTGAAGGAGCTGAACGAGGAGGGCATCCAGAAGCTGGTAGACGCATTCGACGGCGATCTGGAGCTGCTGAGTGATCGGCTGCGTGCCGCCCGTGATGTATCCCGGAGCTATCAGGGCTTCACCACCAGCAGCAGCGACGGCGTGAAGTTCATCTTCCGCACCGAGGCCATTGAGACCGAGGAATAACATACGTAAAAAGGATACTCGCCTGATGGGGCGGGTATCCTTTTTACATGCAGCGGCCGATGCCCGCAACAAAACTGTCATTGCGAGCCAGTGCTCACACTGGCGTGGGGAGGAGAGCCGTGCGCCGCCAGTGGCAGATGAAGCACGGCGAACGAGTGGCAGCGGTCAAAATTTCGGTGGCTTTAATACCGCTGCGAAACTTGGGGCACCGCAACAGGAAATCCGTTTCTGGCCCCCTTGTGTAAAGGGGGCTGTCAGCTACGGCGGCATAGCCGCCGAGATCGGTGCTAAAAACATGCCCCCGGCATGTTTTCTTAACGCCCCGACTGGGGGATTGTCGGTCATACGACAACCCCTCCGTCAAAAATCAAAGATTTTTGCCACCTCCCCTTACACAGGGGAGGCTTTGGTTACGGATTCCCACGTCGCTTCGCTCCTCGGAATGACACTTGCAGGGGTGGCCCTTTCTCTCGCTTACCCCAGCAGCTCCCCTGTGATATCCGCCACCTCCGGCAGCATGAAAAAGCCCTCACGGATGCCGCGGTTCTCCGCCATGTCCGCCTTCTTCCGCAGGGTCTGGGCGTCATCGAACAGCACATAGTGGTTCTCGCTGCCGGAGCGGTAGGTGAAGTACCGGGCGCAGAGATCGTCAGAGAAGTAGACGCTCTTTCCCTCCCGCAGCCGCCGCAGCTCCTCCGCCGTTAGGGGACGGCGGACATTCATGGTGTGGGGCAGGGTGAAATCCAGCCGCATCCGCTCCAGATCCAGCGCCAGACGGGACGCGCCGAACCGGCGTACCCCCTCGTCCAGACAGCTTTTCAGCGTGCCGCCGGACACGGCGGTGTTCAGCAGCACCGTGGCATGGGGCGCATGGGACGCGTACCGCTCCGGTACGAACAGACGGCGCTCATATCGGGTGCATAACTGCCCCATCTGGGCTGTTAAAGCCCCTCTGTCGGTACTGTTATGATACCAGTCCAGCACCACGCCGTCATAGTTCCGCCGCAGGCACTCCCGCAGGATATCACGGGCCAGCACCTCCGCCGGGCCGCACTCCCGGCTGTCGCGCACCAGCATCAGCCCGCCCTGCACCGGCGCGTTGCCCGCTGCCGACAGCAGCCGCGGCCCCAGCCGGTAGACCGCCCGCACCGGACGGAACCGCCCACGGGGCAGCGTGTCGCCCGCCCCTGCCGCCAGATAGAACTGCATGACCCCGCCCCCTTGTTTTTTCCGGTAAAAACTGGTATACTACGTTTAAATTTATGAGAAAAGGAGTATGGATATGCGCGTTTCCCTGCGGCCTGACCGCTTATTCAGCGACTACAGCGGCATTACGCCGGAGCTGCTGCATGAAAAAGGCATCAAGCTGCTGCTGTGCGATCTGGACTACACGCTGGCGCCCAAGGCGGTAAAGACCCCGCCGGAGGGTGTGAAAGCGTGGATCGACGGATTGAAGGCGGCGGGCATCACGGTGATGATCCTGTCCAACAACCGCAGCGGCAAGCGGGTGAACGACTTCTGCCGCACACTGGGCATCGACTATGTGGGCCACGCCCAGAAGCCCTCACCCAAAGGACTGCGGCGGGCCATGGCCAGGGCAGGCGTCACAGAACGCGAGACCGCCATGCTGGGAGACAAGCTGCTGACGGACGTGCTGGCGGCCAACCTGTCCGGCGTCACCGCCCTGATGGTGGAGCCGGTAGGCGGCGCGGTAACGCCCTGGCAGAAGGTACTGCACGCCATGCAGGCTCCTTTCAAGGACATGGCGCGGGAACGGTAAAGGAGGAAGCCATATGAACCATCTGGAACGGATCGCCGCCCATCTGGGCGAGCTGGACGCGGTGCTGCTGGCGGGCGAGTCCAACTGCTATTACGCCACCGGCTTCATGGGCGAGGGTGCGGCGCTCATCACCCGCAAGGGCAGCTGGTATTTTACCGACAGCCGCTACACCGAAGCGGCGGAAAAGGCCATCGGCGGTGCGGCCGTCATCGGCGAGATCAGCCGGGAGAAGCCCTTCTCCGCTCTGATCAATGACGCGCTGGCCCAGACCGGCGCGAAAAACGTGGGCTTTGAGGACGAGAGCATGACCGTGGCGGAGCACACCGCCTATACGAAGAAGCTCAGCGCCGCGCTGACCCCCGCCTCGGCCCTGATGACGGAGCTGCGGGGCAGCAAGGACGCGGAGGAGATCGAAACCATGATCGCCGCCCAGCGGATCGCCGAGGGCGCGCTGGAGCAGATTTTGAAAGAGATCCGCCCCGGCATGACGGAAAAGGCCATTGCCGCCCGGCTCAACTACCTGATGGTGTCCGCCGGAGCGGAAAAGACCTCCTTTGACACCATCATCGCCTCCGGCCCCAACGGCTCCATGCCCCACGCGGTGCCGGGCATGCGGCAGGTGCGGGAGGGCGACTTCATCACCATGGACTTCGGCTGCGTCTACAAGGGCTATTGCAGCGACATGACCCGTACCGTGGCGCTGGGCCAGCCCTCCGACGAGATGCGGCAGGTCTACGACATTGTTTTGCAGGCCCAGCTGGCGGGTATCGCCGCTGCAAAGGCGGGCGTTACCGGTGCGGCCATCGACGGTGCAGCCCGCCAGGTCATCGCCGACGCCGGGTACGGCGCTTACTTCGGCCACAGCTTCGGCCACAGTCTGGGCATCGACATTCATGAGTCCCCCAACGCCTCGCCCGCCAACGAAAAGCCCATGCCGGAGAACGCGGTGGTCAGCGCCGAGCCGGGCATTTATCTGCCGGGCAAATTCGGCGTGAGGATCGAGGATGTGCTCATCCTGCGCGAGGGCGGATGCGAAGTGATAACAAAGGCCGCAAAGCAGCTTTTGATACTGTAAACGGAGGGGAAAAACAATGGCAAAGGGAAAAAAGAAAGAAAGAAAAATGAACTTCTCGCTCACGCCGTTTCTTTACGGCGGATTCATAGTCGTGTGCGTAACGGCGCTGCTGCAAAGCTTCATTCCGGCTTTTCCGGAGGTTCTGCGCAACGTGCTTTACATAGTCGGCGTTCTGGCGATGGTGGTGTATATGTTCCAGATCGCGTTTGAAAAACGCACCGGAAAACGCGAAAATGACGCGCCGGATAATGCAAATAAGAACAAAAGCAAAAAATAATCGTTGCAATATGGCGTAATTTAATGTAAACTATTAAGGCTATAGACATTAATTTTAATTCACATAGGAGGATCACCTATTATGATTACAGCAGGCGATTTCAGAAACGGCGTTACCTTTGAGATGGACGGTCAGGTCATGCAGGTCGTCGAGTTCCAGCATGTTAAGCCCGGCAAGGGCGCGGCTTTCGTGCGCACCAAGATGAAAAACGTCATCACCGGCGCCGTCACCGAAACTTCCTTCAACCCCACCGCAAAGTTCGAGAGCGCTACCGTCGATCGCATGACCATGGAATACAGCTATAATGACGGCAACCTTTACTATTTCATGAACCCCGAGACCTACGAGCTCGAGCCCGTGGACGAGTCCGTTCTTAACGACAGCTTCAAGTTCGTCAAAGAGAATATGCCCTGCACCATCTATTCCTACAAGGGCAAGGTCTTCAACGTCGAGCCTCCCTTCTTCGTTGACCTCGTAGTTACCGACACCGACCCCGGCTTTGCAGGCAACACCGCTACCAACGCGACCAAGCCCGCAACCCTCGAGACCGGCGCAGAGGTCAAGGTTCCCCTCTTCATCGAGCCCGGCGAGAAGATCCAGATCGACACCCGCACCGGCGAGTACCTCAGCCGCTCCAAGTGATTTTAGTGGCGAATTGACGCACCTACCAATACATCTATCTCTGGCAGCCCGGTTCGGAACTGCGGTGGAAAATTCAGCATCGCACTTGCGTATGGCGCGGCACGCACGGTTTTGCACGCAATCTCGACACCGGGCTACCGCAATAAATGTATCCGTGACTGCCCCAAAGCGCCACTAAAAAAGGAGCCTCCGGGGGGTGGAGACTCCATGCGATTGGGGGTGGTGGAGAAGGAGATTTCATAATGTTGAACGCGAGCTGAACTCCGTTCTGATAATAAAGACGTGATTTTTCGCCGGATATTGCGGTGATGCGCGCGAAAAGCGACAAAAAAACTCCCACGGCTTGGCCGTGGGAGCTTTGAATTTAAAAATCAGTCGGTCACATAGGGCAGGAGAGCGATCTGACGGGCTCTCTTGATAGCCTCGGTGAGCTGGCGCTGATGCATTGCGCAGGTACCGGTTGTACGACGGGGAAGGATCTTGCTGCGCTCGGAAATGAAGCGGCGAAGCTTTGCAGTATCCTTATAGTCGATGCTGGTGGCCTTATCTACGCAAAACTGGCAGACTTTTCTGCGCTTGCGGTTTTTGGGATTGTTCTTATCGAAAGCCATTAGCTGTATCCTCCTATATTATTTTTAAAACGACAGTTCGCCGTCATCGTCGCCAAGATCGGAAAACGCCGACGCGCCCATCGACATCGAGGGGGCCGGAGCATCGTAGCTTGAGGAGTGACGGGGCTCACCGCGCATGTCGCCGCCTTCGCGGCGCTTGCTTTCGCCGAAATACATATTGTCAACGACGACCTCGGCGCTGCGGCGCTTGCCGCCCTCGCGGTCGGTCCAGTCGCGGATCTGCAGTCTGCCGGAAACGACAGCCATGCTGCCCTTGGCGAAATACTTGCTGACAAACTCAGCAGTCGAACGCCATGCGACGCAGTCGATAAAATCGGTCTGCTTCTCGCCGCCGTCGCGGCCGCCGAAATCGCGGTCAACGGCAAGGGTGAACGATGCGACAGGGGTCTGTGACTGAGTGTATCTCAGCTCCGGGTCACGGGTCAGGCGGCCCATGATCGTGATGTGATTAAGCATAACTCGTCTCCTTACTCAGCACGCAGGGTGATCAGGCGACGCATAATGCCGTCGGTGATGCCGAGGATACGGTCCAGCTCTGCGGGGAAATCCGCGCCGCTGGTGAACTTCATCAGCACATAGTAGCCTTCAGAAATGTAGTTGATCTCGTAAGCGAGCTTGCGCTTACCCATCTCCTCCAGTTCATCCAGGGTACCATGAGCCTCAACGAGCGCCTTGAACTTCTCGACGACAGCAGCGGTCTGCTCCTCGGTGAAGTTCGGGTTGATGATGTACATTACTTCGTACTTCTCAGTTGCTTTTGCCATGGTTTGCACCTCCTTCTGGTCTTTTGGCCCCCGATTTCTTCGGGAGCAAGGATAGCCTGCGCATACTCGCAGACCATAACATTATATCCGATTTTCTCCGTTTGTCAAGTTTTTTTAGTGGCGTCAATTCGCCTCTAAAACACCGTAGTGGTTTTTGAGGAACTTGACGAAGCGGCGCGCGGAGGTCGAGGCGGACTCGAGCGACTTGATCGCAACGCCGACGCGCACGACGACGGGGATCTCGAGAGGTATGGTTTTTACCTGCTCCTCGTATCCGGCGAGCGAGAGCGACGACAGGATCGACACGCCCAGGCCGCACGAGACCATGGACAAAATCGCCGCATCGTCCGAGGCCGTGACCTGGATGCGCTTTGCGTCCGGCGGCAGCAGCTTTTCGGAATACTGCTCCTGACAGGTGATAAACGGCTCCTTCAAAAGCCTGTCGATGGAAATGCGTTCCTTTTCCCAGTGGAACGTCGGGGGGACGACCGCGATAAGCGGAACGCGCGTAAGAGGTATCCACTCGAAGCCCTCGGCGCAGGTCTCGTCCACGAGCGCAAGCTGCACCTCGCCCTTGTGAAGAAGCGCCGGCATCTCATAGCCGCGGATGGTCACATCTATCTGGATATCGGGGTAAAGCGCCTTGAACTCCTGCAAAAGCTGGGGCAGCGCAGAGCGCGCAATGCTCGCAAAGCAGCCGAGGCTGAGCTGGTGGCGCTGGGTGCGGCTTTGCGCGGCGGCCTCCTGGCGCAGCGCGTCGCAAGCATCGATAACGCCTTTTATATAAGGAAGAAGATGCTCTCCCTCTTCCGAAAGGCGGACGCCGTGACTGCCGCGATTGAGCAGCGTGCAGCCCAGCTCTGCTTCAAGATTATTCACAAGATGCGTCATTGCCGATTGCGTGTAGCCAAGCTCCGCCGCGGCCTTGCTGAAGCTGCCGCGATCGACCGCTGTCAGCACTGCGCGCAGTCTTCCGTCATCCATAACGCTCACACCTTTCTTATATCTATAATTATTGCCATGCAAATATAACACGCCAAATCGACACATTCAATAACATTTGGTTAACATTTTATCACGCGTAATATGAAATTATTTTGTGCATAGTATTAAAGTTTTTAATATGGGGATGAACAAGAGTGATTTCCGCAATCATGAAAAAAATGATATCCTTTATTCACATTTTTCAACGCATTGGATTGAAGTGTAACAGTGTGCAGCGTTTTTGCAGAGCCGCTGCGCAGCAGATGAGAAAGAAAATGATGAAAGAGGAAAATTGAATGAATCTTCAGAACAAACCCCACACTGTCCGCGACATTATCGTCGTCGGCTTTGCGTTGTTTGCGATGTTTTTCGGCGCAGGCAACGTCATTTTTCCGCCGTATCTCGGCGTTGAGGCAGGTCCCGAATGGCTCGGCGGCTTCTCGGCATACTTCATTGCGGACATCGGTCTTGCAATGTGCGCGGTCTTTGCGCTTCTGCGTGTCGGCAGCAGCGAGGCCGTCACCGCGCGTCTGGGCAAGGTCCCGGCCGCAATACTCATGAGCGCGCTTATCCTTTGCATCGGCCCCATGGTCGCAATCCCCCGTACCGCCGCAACCACCTTTGAAATGGCAATCGTCCCGAACATCAGCGGCGTTTCCTCCGTTGTGTTCTCCATAATATTCTTCGCGATCATCCTGTTTTTGTGCATCCGTCAGTCGGCCGTCGTCGATATCGTCGGCGCGATCCTGACTCCGCTGCTGCTTGTCGGCCTTGCGGTCATCATAATCAAGGGCGTTGCAACGCCGCTCGGCGAGATATCGCTCACCCCGAACGCCGACAACGTCATTCTCGGCGGCATCAAGGCCGGCTACCAGACCATGGACGCGCTTGCGGCGCTGCCCTTCGGCATCATAATTCTCCAGAGCGCCGCCTCCAAGGGCTACACCACCAATGGCCAGAAGTTCAAGATCGTCTCCGGCTCGGCAATCCTCGCAGCCGTGCTGCTGCTCGGCGTTTACATGGGCCTGTGCTACCTCGGCGCTACCGTTTCGGCTCAGTACGGCCTTGAGATCGGCCGCGCAGAGCTTGTTATGGCCATCGTTGAGGCGCTGCTCGGCAAGGCCGGCATGATCATCTTCGGTGTTGTCGTGGGCCTTGCCTGCGTCACCACCGCTATCGGTCTGACCAGCTCCGCCGCAGCTTACTTCACCGAGCTGTGCAACGAGAAGGTGCCCTACAAGGCATTCGTTATCGCCATCTGCGTATTCAGCGCAGTTGCATCCAACCTCGGCCTCGACCGCATCGTTTCGATCGCGGCACCCGTGCTGGACATCGTTTATCCCCCTGCACTGGTCGTTATCTTCATTTCGCTCATTATCCCCAAGGCAGACGACTATGTCAGCCGCGGCGCAGCCCTCGGCGCAGTCGGTGCGAGCATCCTGTGCGCGTTCAAGGTTCCCGCAATGGAGCGCCTGCCCCTGTACGACATGGGTCTGTACTGGATTCTCCCGGCCGTCGTTTTCGGTCTGCTCGCACTCGGCCTTGCAGCAATCGTCAAGCCCAAGAAGTCCGAAGCGGAAGCAAGCGTCTGATATTTCAAGCCACGAGCTTCGGCTCGTGGCTTTTTCACGCAAAATACGCACAACAAAGCCCCGGAGCTTGTCCGGGGCTTTGCCGCAAAGTGTGCATAAAGTGAAGATAAAAGGAGTATAGAACTTTGCTATGGTAAAGGGAAGGTTGAACCGGTGTCCGGTTCGATATCGCGCAGAGCGGAGACCTGACCGCCCTGCGGACATAGAAGATACATATGGGGGTTACGATATGCATTCTACCTTATGCGCCGCCCTTTGTCCGCTCCAAAACGTCATTCCTATGCTCCAAATAGGCTTTAGCGGCGCATTGAAGCAGCTACGGATACATATATTGCGGTATCCCGGTATCGAGACTGCCGACAAAACCGTGCGGTTTCTCCGCGGATGAGAGCTAATAGCTGACAGCCGAGAGCCATTGTGTGCGCTAAAGCGCACTTATTTGAATATACAACCCCTCGGCAGCAAAGCTGCCTGCTCCCCTTGCAGGTGAGCCAATGAGGTGCGGTGCAAAATTCAGCAGCGCACTGCCGGGTTGCGTAGCAGATACGGTTTCCTCCATTATTCCGAACCGGGCAACAGCAATAAATGTATCGGTATCAGCATCAATTCGCCTCTAAAAAACAAAGGAGGTATCGACGGTGACGACGGCGAAGTGGCCGGGGAGCTTTTCCTCGACAGTGCGGCAGATGATATCGCGGAACTGCTCGGGCGTTTTGCCGCAGCCGGTGTCCATAACGACGTCGAAGATGAGGTTTGTGTGGCTCGGCCCCATGACCATGCGGAAATCGTGAATGCCGCGCAGCCCGTCAACGTCCTTGAGAGCCTCCTCGAGCGCGGCGCGCTCGGCGTTTACCTGCTCGTTGTCGGTCTCGACGGGGTCCATGTGGATCGTCGCGTCGCAGCCGAGCGTGCTTTTCAGCTCGCGCTCGATGGTGTCTATGCTGTCGTGCAGCTCGAAGATATCTCCGCGGCCGTCCACCTCGGCGTGCAGAGAGATCATCATTCTACCCGGGCCGTAATCGTGAACAACGAGGTCGTGCATGCCGATGACGGCGTCCGAGCTCATGACTATATCCTCGATGCTTTTGACAAGCTCCGGATCGGGCGCCTGACCGAGCAGCGGCGAGAGTGTGTCCTTTGCAACGCCGTAGCCGGCAAAGAGGATAAACACCGCGACCGCCGCACCTGCCCAGCCGTCGATGTTGACCTTAAACAGCCAGCTTACGCCCATCGAGAGAAGCACGACCATCGTTGCGACGGAGTCGGACAGGCTGTCCGCACCCGTGGCGGCCATGGCCGAGGACGAGATCTTTTTGCCGACGCTGCAATTATACGCAAACATATACAGCTTGACGAGGATTGACGCAAGCAGTATCGCCGCCGGGAGCAGGCCGACCTCGACCGGCTCGGGGCTGAGTATCTTTTCAACCGAGCTTATCAGCAGCTCAACGCCCATGATGACGATCAGCGCCGCGACTGCGAGGCCGGAGATATATTCTATCCTGCCGTGGCCGAACGGGTGGTCGGGATCGGGCTTTTTGCCCGAAAGCCGGAAGCCCAGCAGCGATATCGCCGACGCGCCGGCGTCGGATAGGTTGTTGAACGCATCGGCGGTTATGGCTATCGAACCCGAGATCGCGCCGGCGGCATATTTTCCGGCAAACAGCAGCACGTTGAGGAATATCCCCAGCAGGCTGCACAGCGTTCCGTAAGCCTTGCGCACCGAAGGATCCGTATACTCCGTCGGATTTTTTATGAACAGTTTTGATAACAGCTTAACCATTTTACGGCAGCACTTTCGCGCTCTCCTTATATTGTTTTGCACCTTGCGGCGCACATGAATTATATAACGCTTTTATCCCAAACACAAGGAAATTAATAAAAACTTGACAATAATCCCTTGATGTTTTTTTATCTGTGTAATAAAATATGTAGATACATCACCCGGGGGAGAATCAGATGCACAAATTAGCCAAATTTATCATAGACAGCAGAAAAATAATACTTATTCTTTTCATTGCGGCCGCATGCATGTCGGCGTACACGATGCGCCTTACGACGGTTCAGAACGATCTTAATCAGTTTCTTCCCGCCGAAACGGAGACGCGGCGCGGCCTGAAGGCGATGGACGGCGAGTTTATCACCTACGCGACGGCCGACCTTATGATCGAACACATTTCGTATGACGACGCGCTGGCGCTTTCGCAGGATATAGAGAATATCGACGGCGTGCGCCAGGCAAGCTTCGATGATACACAGGAGCACTATAAGTCCGGAACGGCTCTTATCTCCGTGAGCTTTGCCGGAAAATCGAGCGACGAGATATGCACACAGGCTCTTGACGAGATAAAATCGCTCGTCGGCGGAAAGTTCGACCGGGATAACGTAAAGCTCTACACCGAGGTCGGCACGGATTTCAGCAGCACTCTGCTGGGCGAGATGCTCATAATAGGCGCACTGAGCGTAGTTACGGTCATAATCCTGCTGCTTCTTACCTCGCGCAGCTATGCCGAAGTGCCTGTGCTGCTGATAACCTTTGCAATGGCCGCTGCCATCCAGCAGGGAACGAACTTTTTGTTCTCAGAGATATCATATGTCGCAAACTCCGTAACGCTCATTTTGCAGCTTGCTTTGGCGATCGACTATGCCATCATCCTGTGCAACCGTTTTTCCGAGGAGCAGCGGTATTTTGAGCCTTATGACGCGGCGGTGGAGGCACTGTCGAAGGCTATACCCGAGATAGCCTCGTCCTCGCTGACGACCATCGGCGGCCTTGTCGCGATGACGTTCATGCAGTTCGGCCTCGGCGGCGACCTCGGCAAGGTACTGATAAAATCCATACTTATCTCAATGCTGACGGTGTTCCTGCTCATGCCGGGACTGCTGCTCATGTTCAGCCGCGCGATAGAAAAAACAAAGCACCGCAGCTTCATGTCGAACATAAACGCCATCGGGCGCTTTGCGTGGAAAACGCACAAGATCGTGCCGCCGGTGTTCATCTGTATCGCAGCGGCTGCGTTCTTCTTCTCGAGCATGTGCCCGTTTTCGTATAACTACAGCGACGATTACCCCCTGCGCCTGAACGAAACGCAAAAGGCGCATCAGGAGATCATAAACACCTTCGGGAACAATAACATGATGGCGCTCGTCGTGCCGACGGGCGACTATGAGACTCAGGCGAAGATGCTCGACGAGATAGCGGAGCTTGACCACGTCACCTCGGTTCTCGGCATTGCCTCCGTTGAGGTCATGGACGGCTACCGCCTCGGCGATAAGCTGACCATCGGCGAGTTTTCCGAGCTTGCCGGACTTGACGACACGAGCGCGAGCGCGCTTTTCGTCTACTACGCCGCGCGCCACGCCGATTACGACCAGGTGCAGAGCAACATGCGCGAATATAAAATTCCGCTTATAGACCTGTTTCTGTTCCTGTATGACGTTGCCGAGGACGGCACGATAGAGCTTGAGCAGGACAAGCTTGATATGATCGAAAGCCTGTATGCCCAGCTTTCCGACGCCAAGGCGCAGCTTCAGGGTCAGCACTACAGCCGCATGCTCGTTTATTCCGACCTGCCCACGCAGTCGGACGAAAGCTACGCGCTCATCTCGCAGATCCACGGCGTTGCCGACAGCTACTACGGCGACGATGTTTACGTCACCGGCAACGCTACCGCCGCGCGCGACCTGAAGGATTCGTTCTCGACGGATAACATTCTGGTCAGCGTGCTGTCGGCAGTGTTCGTCGTGCTGGTCATCATGTTCGTGTTCCGCTCGGCAGGACTTTCGGTGCTGCTGATCGCGGTCATTCAGGGCAGCATCTGGCTCAACTTCTCGATATCGTATTTCACGCAGAACTCCATCTTTTTTGTCGGATATCTAATCGTAAGTGCGATACAGATGGGTGCAAATATCGACTATGCCATCGTCGTTTCAAACCGCTATCTTGAGCTGAGGCAGCGCAATGTTTCGCGCCGCAAGTCGATACGCCTTGCGCTCAACGGCGCTCTGCCCACGCTCGTCACAAGCGGCAGCATACTCGTCATCGCCGGACTTCTCATCGGCTTTATAAGCACCGAGAGCATAATTTCCGTCATCGGACTTGTGCTCGGCCGCGGAACGATAATATCGCTGGTGCTGGTGCTGTTCGTTCTGCCGCAGATGCTCGTCTGGGGCGACAGATTTATCTCGCGCACGACCGTCAAGGGCAGAAGGCTTCGCCTGCATCCGCTTTTTGACGAGGACTTCGAACAGATAGCGCTCAGAGACAGGGCGCGCAACGGGAAGTAATTCCACCGGAAGCACTGGGGGGAATGTGTTTCCGCAGGAGAAAGGAAGATATAATGAAAAGAACACTGTTAATGATCATGAGCATCCTGCTCGCCGCATCCTCGGTTTTCGGTATCGTCACAGCAGGCAACGGCTCGGATGAGCTGTCGGACATCATGCGCTTCAAGCGCGGCCAAAAGGCCGATATCATCGACTTTGTCGATGTCCTCGATAAGCGCGTTGCCGATCTGCGCAAGGCGGAGGAAAACCGCACCGAGGACGAAAAGGACTACACCGAGTCCGTCGTGACCGATCAGAAGGGCAACGAGCAGCTCAGTCAGGGCACGCAGGAATATAACGCCGGAGCGGCAAAGATCGCCGCAGGCCAGGCGGAATACGACGCTGCCGAGAAGCAGTATAACGAAAAGCTCGCCGAGTATCAGGCGGCAGAAAAGCGCCTGAGCGAGGGCGAAGCTCAGCTTGCCGACGCAAAGGCGCAGCGCGACGCGGCGCAGGCACAGCTCGATGCGGCAACGCCGTCATACGAGCAGGCAAAGCAGCTTTTTGCCTTTATCGACAAGCACCCGGCGCTCCAGATAGCCGAAAGCGTTCTGCGCGGCTTCGGCTTCACCTCGCTTGACGAGGCGAGAGCCGCAATGAAAGAATATGAGGACGGTCAGGCGCAGCTTGCCGAGGCAAACGCCCAGATATCCGCCGCCGAGCAGGAGATAAACGACGGCAAAGCGCAGCTCGCCGCTGCAAAGACCCAGCTGGATAACGGCAAAACTCAGCTCGACGCGGCAAAGGCGCAGCTCGATAACGGCAAGGCGCAGCTCGCCGTGGCCAAAAATCAGCTCAGCGCCGGTCAGCAGAAGCTCAACGACAACGTTGATAAAATGAATGATCTCAAGGAAACGCTCACCGAGCAGGACGATGCCGAGGCCGCAGTCAAATCGGGCATTGCCGTGCTCATGGAAAACGAGGGCATTGCAAAGCTCGTGAGCGACGAGAGCGACTACGAAGCCGTGCTCCAGGCCGCGCGCGACTATGTCGAGGACGACGCAGACAAGCTCAACAGCGAGCTTGACGTTCGCCAGAACCTGTATAACCTTCTGCGCATTATAAGCATCGTCGGCGTTCTCGCCGGAGTTATCGGCGTTCTCGCCTCGCTCAAGCCCAACCGCACGCGCATCTATGCGGCGACCGGCGCCGCCGGCATTGCCGCTGTCGCATCCCTTGCGCTGAACATCTACGGTCTGTCAAACGATTACCGCAGCTTCGTCTATTCGCTCGAGGACGGATCGGGCAACGGGCAAATGCAGCTTATAGCAATGCTCGTGCTGCTTGCCGTTTCGGTCATAGCGGCGATAGTCGCCGTCATCTGCGGCAGAGCGTACACCGATGCCGTAAACGGCAGGGAACGTGAAAAATATGTCCGCCCGTCGGAGGCCGTTGCCGCTCAGCCCGAGCTTGATGCAGTCGAAGAGGACGACGATGACGATGAGCCGGCTCCCAAGCCGCGCCGCAGGGACAACAAGAGTAAAAAGCACCGCACCGAAAAGCTTGAATACACGCCCGAGCCGGACAGCATCGACGAGCTTACCGAGCAGACGCGCCGCCTGAACGAGGAGGCCGAAAAGCTCGAAGCAGAGGCTCGCAAAAACGATTACGAAAAGGCGCGCCGGGAATACGAGGAGGCTCGCCGCAGATTTGAGGAAGCTCGCCGCCGCTCGGAAGAGAATAAGTGACAAACGGTATTACGCCATCCGGGTTCTCCGGATGGCGTTTTGAACAGGAGAACAGAAATGGACAGAGACACTCTGCGGCAGTATATCCTTGAAAACTATGCCGCCGTAAACGATTTCCCTTGGATATCGAATCCGACCTACGAGGTCTTTCGCCACGAAAGCAGTAAAAAGTGGTTCGGCCTCGTCATGGAGCTGCCGCGCCACAGGCTGGGCGAGCCCGGTGATGACATGGTCACGGTCACAAACCTCAAGTGTGACCCGCTGCTTTCCGGCTCACTGCGCGCCGAGCCGGGCTTTTTCCCGGCCTATCACATGAGCAAGGAGCACTGGATAAGCGTTGAGCTTGCCGCAGTCGATGATGATAAGCTGCGCTTTCTCATCGACATGAGCTGGGAGCTTACAAGCTGACGGCTCAGCTTACATAGCACTGGATTTTTTGCCGGTGATGATATATAATCATTTGTATCACTTGCCGCACGGCGGCAGATCGGAGTAAATTTGTATGAACAAGCACAGAATTAACATATTCATCGCCCTTGTGCTGGTGCTCATCATCATCGCCGCGGTCTCCATGTGGCTTACAAGCCGCGACATAAAGGACACCGTACCGACCGAGAGCGCGCAGCCGACCCCGGCTCTCACACCGAGCGTCATTTCGACCCCGACCCCGGCCCCGACCGAAAGCGCACAGCCGACCGCCGAGCCGAGCAGCTCACCCTCGCCGAGTGTACAGCCCGGTCAGACTGCCGCGCCGCAGCCGACGCAGAGCGCCGTCATAAACCGCACGATAAATCAGACCGGCAGCTTCGAGAGCAACACCGGCACCAAAATGATAATGTACGCAAACTGGACGGCCACCTCACTAAACAGCGAGACCGTCACGATAAAGCTCGACGTTATCCTGAGCACCTACACGCTGTCCGTCGGTCCTCACAACGGCGTTATCACCGTCGCCGGCGTTGACTACAGCTTCACAAGCCCCGGCATAAGCTACAAGAGCGAAAAGGTCAGAAACAATGCCGTTTTGACAAGCCGCAGCATCGAGGTCACCGTTCCGGCAGGTCAGGCGACGGCTATCCCCGTTTCCGTCAAGTGGGATTTCTACGGGACCTACGGCGGCGTTGAGATAAGCCGGGTCTCCGCCGGCGGCACGATAAACATTCAGGGATGAAGGTGATATCATGAGATCCACTCTCCGCAGAACATGGGCAGAGGTCTCGCTCGACGCGATAGAGCATAACTACAAAGCTCTGCGCGCGCGCATCGGCGAAAATGTCAAATTTCTCGGCGTAGTCAAGGCCGACGCTTACGGTCACGGCGCTGTTCACGTTGCGCGTACGCTTCAGGAGCTCGGCGCGGACTATCTGGCCGTTTCAAGCCTCGACGAGGCGATGGAGCTGCGTGCAAACGGCATCGTCATGCCCATCCTCATCCTCGGCCACACGCCCACCGAGCAGGTGCCGAATCTTATAGCCAACAACATCACCCAGACCGTCACCTGCCTTGCCAAGGCGCATGAATACAACGCCGCCGCGGCCGAGTTCGGCGCAAAGCTGCGCGTTCATATCAAGGTGGACACCGGCATGTCGCGCCTCGGCGTTCTGTGCGCCGGGCGGCATTTTGAAACGGGCGTTTCCGGCATCGTTGACTGCTGCGGCATGCCCAACCTCGAGGTTGAGGGCATGTTCACGCACTTTGCCGTTGCCGATGAAGCGGACGAGGCCGACGTTGACTACACCAAAAAGCAGTTTGAGCTTTTCAAAAGCACCGTCGCCGCCGTCGAGGAGCGCATCGGCCGACGCATACCGCTGCGCCACTGCGCCAACACCGGCGCCGTCGCGCTGTATCCGGAAACGTACATGGATATGGTGCGCCCAGGGCTGCTGCTGTACGGCTGCGGCGAGTTTGCCGAAAGGCTCGGCCTGCGCCCGGCAATGGCGCTCAAGGCCATGATAAACACGATAAAGATCTATGACGAGGGCACGGACATAAGCTACGGCCGCCTGTTTACGACAAGCGCGCCGACGCGCATCGGCGTCATCCCCTACGGCTACGCCGACGGGTTCTTCCGCTGCCTGTCGAACCGGTGCAGCATCATGACCGCCGACGGCCCAGCGCCCCAGCGCGGAAGGATATGCATGGATATGAGCATGATCGACCTCAGCGAGCTGCCCAATGTCGGCGTCGGCGACGAGGTCGAGATCTTCGGCCCGGATAACCCGGTCGAAACGCTCGCGCAGCTTGCCGGAACCATTCCGTATGAGCTGACCTGCGCCGTCAGCAAGCGCGTTCCGCGCGTTTACTTCAAAAACGGCCGCGAGATCGACCGCGAGCTGATGATGCGATTTTGAACATGAAAAAAGCGCCCTCATCCGAGGGCGCTTTTTTCAATAGATATCAGTGCTTATCAAACTTGAGTTTGGGCTTATAGAACTCGAAAATGACGGTGTCGTTGCCCTTTTCGTTGGCCCATTCGTGGCTGGTCCAGCAGACCTTCATCGCGCCGAGTGCTTCGCACAGCTTCACGGGGAACGGCTTGGGCGCGATCTTATACGCGATAAACTGCGGCCGCGCGAGGAAGTTGAGCAAGACGTTGCCGAGGATGAAGCCGGTCACTGCGTTTACCTCGCCGTTATAGTCCTTCGGTGGATTTGCCAACTGGCCGCGCACGACCTCGGGCGCGTTGATTTTAAACCAACGCACGATAAAGGGGTTGAAGCTTTCGATGCAATAGTCGCCGGTGTAGCGGCGCAGCAGAGCATAGGTCTTTTCGCACAGCTCCTTGTTGTTTTTGCCGTTTTTCAGCTCGACGATGAGCGCGCCGCGGCCTCTGACGGTTTTGAGAACGTCGGAAAACAGCGGTATCGTCTCGTCGGTTCCGCAAAGGCTGAGCTGCTGAAGCTCGGCAAGGGTCTTGGAATCGACGCGCGCGTCAACTCCGCAGACGCGGTTGAGCGTATCGTCGTGGAACACGACGACCTGTCCGTCCTTCGACAGCTGAACGTCAAGCTCGATGCCGTAGCCGTAGGACGCGGCGCGCTCGAATGCGGCCAGTGAGTTCTCCGGCACGGATTTATCACGTTTATGCAGCCCACGGTGGGCAAAATTGCGGTTTTGGAAAGGCGATCTCTGCTTCTTGCGGATCTTGCCGGGAGCAACGAGGTATATAAATCCGCCGACAGCGGCAGCTCCGGCAAATGCGGCAAGCTTTGCGGCGTTTACCTGTTTTTTCATTATAACACCTCCGGTGAACATTTCTATATCCACATTTTACACCCCTGTACCACCCCGGTCAAGGATTTTTAGAGGCGAATTGGGGCAGCTACGGATACGCATATTGCGGTCGCCCGGTTCGGAACATTGGAGGAAACCATAGCAAAAGGGCGATCAATGATCGCCCCTACGGCTATAGATTTAAGTGCCGGCAAACCCATCACAACGGAACATGCAAGCCCGTTCCCTACAAGGTGCGGCGCAAAACGCAGCTTGGACTATCGGGTTTCGCGGCGGCCACGGTTTCCACCATTGTCTCGAACCGGGCTACCAGAGATAACCGTATCCGTGACTGCCTCAAGTCGCCACTAAAAAGCTATTTAATAAGAAGGGTGTCCATGATCGCGAGCATTTCGGGGTTTGAGCGGAGCTTTACGCGCTCGTCCTCGTTATCGTCGCCCATGAGCACGACCGTTGTCAGCACATAGTCGGACGTCGAGTCTGCGGCCGGGAACGCCATGCAGTAGCTGCCGCCGTTTGTGAAGCAGATGCCCTCGGCGTTTTTGAAGCTGACCTTGCCGAAGTTCTTGTAGTTTTCGGCAACGGATCTCTCGAGCGCCGCGAAATCCTCGCCGTGATAGTACGGCGCGTACTCGATCTGGATGGAGAAGTCGTCGGTGTTTATGATCGCAACATGCGAGTCGCCCGAGTCGGTGATGTAGCCCTCGGACACTACGCCGAACGCGTGCTTATCGGCATCGTATGTGACCGTGACGGTGATCTCCTTTGCGTCCTTGTAGCCGCTTGCGAAGCTGTAAACTCCGGCCTTGGGGTTCTTGAATGAAAACTCCGCATTGTTTTTGCCGCCGGACTTCGGAGCGGCTTTCGCCGTGGGCTTTGCCGCTGCCGGCTTCTTCTCCGCGCCGGACTTGCCCTTGAGCGCAAGCGCAGCGCCTGCTGCCGCCGCTGCCGCGATGGGTGCTATAACCAGCCATTTTTTCATGGTTTCGACCTCCGTTTATTTTCATTTTCTGGCTTGCTATGATTTTAACCCATACCGGTATGCATAGTCAAGCGCATTGACGCGAACCTTAAGTTTTGCTACAATATTTTAGAGGCGCATTGTGGCAGTTACGGATACGCATATTGCGGCAGCCCGGTGTCGAGACATTGGCAGAAACCATAACGTTTCGCGTAACGCAAGTGCGACAAATGGTTTTGTCAGCACTCACCGGTCGGGCTGACGCAACAAACGTATTGGCATCAGCGTAAAGGCGCTACTAAAATGCCTTCCCCTGCGTAGCTTGAGGGGAAGGTGTCACCTTGGTGAC
>OLXH01000288.1_pt1 | contig 26250 bp, 21 predicted proteins | sample 1673391 | NCBI WGS metagenome assembly OLXH01 (sample SAMEA103958110, study PRJEB25191) | human gut metagenome | reverse complement strand
CCGGCTGATTTCACTCAGCCGGAGCCTGCAAATAATTTTGCGCATAAATCTTGACAGGACCGGGACAATAGCCCGCTTTAGCATATCCTGCGTAAGTTGATTGATAGCAGTGGAATTGCTGTCATCGAATACACTTCTAAAGAAACTTGAACGAAGGTAATGCACGATAAACTCAAAATACTCTGTCCTATATATCGCCATGAATGCGCCAAAGGATGCGGGTTCTCCCAAATCTGGAATTAGCGCGCATTTACCTACAAGCGACCTGCTCCCATTTCGGGCACAAATCAAAATATCATTCTTCTGTGCAAATTGATTTTCTCTGACAGTGGTTTTAACACGAACCAAGTCGTTCAAGTCAACTTGGTCGTTAACAATGTTGCACGAACGCAAAACCATGATGCCCCCTGGCTCTATATCAGTCGGACGATATGTGAGCCCAATGTTTGTTGTACCGATCATAGAAAGATTGCACCACTCCCAACCATCAGGAAGCTCAAAAGGCGGCTGATCATCAAGACAATGCAGCTTTCCATCAGCCATCTTCTCATAATAAGAGTTATCCTCACCACGGAAGATGACGGATTCCTTCTTGTCACGCTTAATCTTACCCTGCTTGATGAGTTCTTCTTTCTCTGCACGGATACGCTCCAGCAGGACAGAGGCAGGTTCATCATTCGGATCTTGTGGTATAAGCTGGCCACGAATAGCGAGATCGAGGATTTTGGATTTGGTGGCCATTATTATGGAGAGTAAAGACTTTTTCTCAGCATCAATTTTTGCTACATACGCCAACAAAGCCTGGGCTGTTGGAACAATTCTAAGTTGCTCGCTTATTGGCGGAAGAGGGATGAATAACTCTTTTAACGATGTGCCATTACAATTCGGTTGACCGACACCAACAGATTTGTCTGTAATCTGCGACCAATAACAAGCACTGTCAAAAAACTGGTATATATACTCGGGAGATAAACTTCCCAATAGGCGGATTCGGATTAAATATGATGCATAAACTGAAGGATATGGTGTTTCAGTAATCAAGAAGGACTTGCCAACAGTGGCTCCGGTGCGTGCAAAAACAATGTCGCCAGTTTTAAGTAAATAAGCCTCAGGATCATTTACTGTTGTAAACGGAACGGCATTCCAATCAACTTTTCCGTCTTGAATATCTGTAATTCGCAAAAGTCTGTGCGTACCTTGTGGTTCTGCTGAATTGCTCAATCCATACTGAATAGCTGCACTTATGTTCCCTAATCTCACCCATGCCCAGCCATCTGGCAGGCCAAACGGGACTTCATCCTCAATGCATTTCACGCTGCCGTCAGAGAACTTCTCATAATGTAAATTATCCTCACCGACAAAGATAATAGTATCGTTTTTAATATCCTTGGCTTTGAGTTTGCCCTCTTTTACCATCTGCTGCTTCTGCTGGCGTATACGCTCCAGCAGAACAGATGCCGGTTCATCGTTAGGGTCCTGCGGAACCAGCTTGCCGCGGATGGCAAGGTCAAGCACCTTTTGCCGTAATGCTTTCGTATCCATTACTCATCTACCTCGCCGATCAGTTCTTCCAGAGCAGCCACAGCTTTGGCGATGTTGGCGGACTTTTCCTTGATCTGATTCAGCAGTTCAGAGAGGGTGTAATCCTCGGTTCCGCTGTCAGACTTTATCCAAGTTATATCCAGGCTGGTCTTGTCGCGGGCCAGGATCTCCTCATAGGTAAACTTGCGCCATCTGCCGTTGGGATTCTCTGCACTGTAGGTTTCGCTGCGGACGGACAGGTCGCCGTCCTTATAGCACTCGACAAACTCGTCAAAATGGTTTTCTTTCAGCGGGTTAGTTTTGCCGAAGGAGGGCATATCGGAGCGCAGGTCATAGAACCAAACCTCACGGGTGTTACCTTTGTCCTCACGGCCACGGGTGAAAAACAGCACATTGGTTTTGACGCCCTGAGCATAGAAAATGCCGGTGGGCAGACGAAGAATGGTATGCAGGTTGCACTTCTCCATCAGGTCGCGGCGGATACGCTCACCATCACCGTCAGCGAACAGGACATTGTCCGGCAAAACAACTGCCGCACGAGCCTTGCCCGTCTTATTCAGACTGCGGTAGATGTGCTGCAAGAAATTCAACTGCTTATTGCTGGTGGGGAATGTGAAGTCATCACGGGTAGCCCGTTCACCGCCCTTCTTGGTTCCAAAGGGCGGATTGGTCAGGACAACATCATACCCCTTCATTCCTTTGCCAAAATTGGACAAGGTATCGCCAAGATAAATGGGGCCGCTAATATCGTGCAGCATGGCATTCATCAGAGCTAAACGGTGAGTATCATGTACCAGCTCACAGCCAGAGAAGGCCTGGGTGCGCTGGAACTCCTGCTGATCCACGGGCAGTTCAAACAAATCATCAGTATGGTCTTTGACATAGCGGTCAGCGGCAATCATGAAACCAAAAGTTCCGCAGGCAGGGTCGTTGCACCGCTCACCGGGCTGTGGAGCGACAAGCCGCGTCATGATATTAATTAGAACGCGGGGCGTGAAATACTGCCCGGCACCGGACTTTTTCTCATTTGCGTTCTTTTCCAAGAGGCCTTCATACAGATTGCCCAGCCCCTCCTCCTTGGCGGTGTACCAGTCAAACTGGTCGATGGTCTGGATGATCTTCTCCAGATTCTTTGGCTCGTCGATGTTGCTCTGGGCACCCTGATAGATTTCCCGGACGCGGCCAGTACAACTCTCGCCCAAATGCTCCAGCAGTTCTTTGTAAAATTTCTTCAGTTCAACGCCCTGTTTGGAAAGGAGCTTGTCCCAACGGTACTGTTCCGGGATAGCCCCTTCAGTGCCGGTTTCCTTGCACATCTTAAGAAACAGCATATAGGTCAGTTCCGTTACATACTGATGATATGTAATACCGTCATCCCGTAATACATTGCAGAGATTCCATAGTTTTGCTACGATTTCCTGATTGTTCACGCTACGCTTCCTCCATCGTCATAGAGATACTCATTGAGCTCCGTCATGATCTCACGAAGCTTCCCACCAAAACGGCGGTCAATAATCGTAAAGCCACCCGCATTCTTAAATGCGCCAACTTCAAAAATTTGTTCATCAAGAACGCTCTCTTCCAACAGAACCTTCTCGATCCGCTTGAGCCATTCTAACTGTGTCTTGTTGAATTCATGGTTCATTCTCAACTTTGCAAATGCGTGCTTTACTCTCTGCTCATGCCCTACAAGCGCAGAACCGAGAGCCTGTTGGCGGATAAATGCGATAATATCAGCTACAATGTCCTGGTTTGTCATTTCGTTCCATGCGGAATTCAACTGCTTTTCTGTAAAGTCATGACGATCAAGTTCCAATTTCAAGCTTTTAAGCGCTTCCCTGGTAAGTTCTGATGGTCTGGTACAAACTGTGCGCAGGGCTGCGATAGCATTCATGTTATTATTGATAAATTCCTTAAATGCTTCCAGATAGTCCTCCGGCTTCTGCCCTTCACCATAACCACGGGTATGGTCAATCACCTCATCGGAGTGATCATCAATAATGCGAGGAGATTTGCTATGGGGCCTGTCCTTGTCCAGCACCGAGAATGCCTCACGATGTCCCAGTAGTTCAGCGGTAGCCTCCTTGATCGTACTGCTGTTAAGGTGTTCTGCAAAGACGCCCAAATCCTTGCCGCCGGTAAGGTGAGCAAACTGCTCCAGTGCCTTTTTACTTACATTTCGGCGCTTGCGCTGCAGCTTGGCAACAATCAGGTCGATCTGATAGGCAAGCTGCTCATCGGTGGCTGCTACCTCCAGCCCCTTCATCAAATCTTCAAAGCTGGTGGAAGGATTGGTGATAACCGGCTTCATGTTGCTGACATCCTGCAAGGATTCGTACACACCCACGGGGTCATAAATCTCGAAATGCGTCTTACCGATGGAGGGGCACAGTCTGGTGGCACGGCCCAACATCTGCTCGAATAAGATACGGGACTTGATCCGGCGCATGAATACCAAAGTGGTAATCTCCGGCACGTCAATGCCTGTGGTCAGAAGGTCAACCGTAACCACGATTTTAGGTAAAGCCTCGTTTTTAAACCTTTTGATAGCTTCAGAAATTTTCTTCTTATTGCCTCCCGCAACGCTGCCGGTGATTTTCATAACGGTATCGTTATCCACACCGCCTTCAGCATAGATTTCTTTCAAAATCTTCACGATAAGGTCAGCATGGTTGTCATCGACAGCATAGATGAGGGTCTTGCCCTGACCATCCGGGTTGAAGTCCCATGCGATTTCTTCGAGGACAGTCCGGTTGAAATTCTCTGTGATGACCTGTCGGTTGAAGCTGTCGATTTCAAACTTCATATCATCTTCCAACTCAGCACTATTGAGGACTTCGCCGGTAACCGGGTCGTAAATAGCAAGCTGTTCGCCCTTCTGATAGTTGATACCCTCAACACGCAGTTTGGTGCGGATATTGTGTGGTGCATCATGATCTACCAGATAACCGTCAATCACGGCTTCACGGTAGGAATAGTTGAAGACAGGCTTTCCGAATATCTCGGTAGTATGCAACGCCGGTGTTGCAGTCAACGCAATTTTCACGGCATCAAAGTACTCGATGACGGTACGGTATTTGCTGATGTAGTCATCCTGGTTACGGTAGAGCATCTCGGATTCGCTCATTTCCTTATCCAGAATATATCCACGGTGTGCTTCGTCAACCACAATTAGATCGTAGTCTGTAACGGAGGGCATGGTATCTCCCTCGGGATAGAGGATACGCTTGACAAGGCTCTGGACCGTTGCGATATGTATTTTTGTTTCTCTGTCGATTTCCTTTTCATCCAGACCCTTGATGTTATAGATGGAATCCAAGGTCATCAATTCTTCGATTTTTACTTCCTTGAAAACATCTTCGGCCTGCTCACCAAGAGCAGTACGGTCAACCAAGAATAGAACTCGTTTGAATCGGTCGCTCTTAATAAAGCGATAGATCATGCCAAGGATGGTACGGGTCTTGCCGGTGCCGGTAGCCATGGACAGAAGGACAGTTTGCTTACCCTCGATAACGGCCCGTTCTGCTGCCTCAATAGCATTAATCTGATACTTGCGCAGATTCAGTCCATCCGGGTCACGGAGCAGATCGAAAGGCGTATTTTGGAGCGTGGAATTTGCGGCGGCAATATCCTTTTCGAGCTGTTCCATCAGGCCCTGGGGACTGATCCAGCCTTGCAGAGCCTTGGGTGCATTTGCTCCACTACGCAAATCCAGACACCAGATACCAGATTTGGTTTCGATTTGCTTCAGATATTTACGGCCATTGGTAGCAAAAACAAAGGGGACTTTATATGCACCCCACTGGCCGATAACGTAGTCCTTATGTTCAGCTTTAATACCCTTGGCATATTCCTTGCACTGGTGGTCAATTACAGACGGAATGTCAATAGCGGCTTTCTTTGCTTCCACGATGCCCACGAGCTTCAGTCCCACAAACAGAGCATAATCTGCATAACCGTTCTTGCCGACAGTAGAATCAGTGGGCCACTCAGCAATGGCAAGATTTCTCCCTTTCTGCGGACGGGTTCCCCTGGAGTAACGCAGATTATTGGTGTCGGCTTCCCAGCCGAATTTACGAAACTGCTCGTCAATCAGATAGCGGGTTTCAGCCTCGGAAAGATCCATGCTCTCGGATGCGGTTTCACCCTTTTCCGCACGTTCCTTGGATGTCTTGGACGATGCTGCGGTGGATACCGCATCGACCTGCTTGGAGAGTGCAACAATCTTTTCCTCCTGCTCTTTAATGATGGACTCATAGTCCGGCTGCACCACATTTTCAGGCATGACAAACGCAGGGGCAATATATCCCCAGTCGCCATATACTTCCATGAACCAAACCGCAAGGTTATAGGTCATAGAGAGCAGCGTTTTTGCATCCTCCACAGAGTCTGCACCCGCATGGACCGCATCGTTTCGCGTTTTGCGAAGTGCATACAGGATGTCGTCGATTTTCTTGGGAATCAGGCCTTCGCGCTTCAGCAGGCGAATCCGGTTGGCGTGGGTGTTGTCGATGGTCGGTTCCTTGATATGCTCAAAAGCAAAAATCTCAAGAATCAGCCGCTCACCAAACATACCCAACTTATACAGGCAGGCATTGGCATCGGAGTAGACATAGCTCTCCGCTGCCGCACCGATCTGTGCCAGCGCAGGCCAGTATCTGTTGAGAAATTCAAAGTTGGATTTCATGTGTGTCCTCCTAACTTTAGTAGTGCTTTTGATAAGTTGCTATTATCAGAAGTTGGCGGGCAAAATCAATCAAGATCCTCCGCAAAAAAGTCGCTGTCAATTCTTTTAATTTCGTATGTAGCTTCCGTGGACACCCCTAAATCATATTCAATCATCAATTTTGCCAGCGTGGTGCCATCAACAAGCACGACCTTTGTGGTGTGTTGCTTCTCTGCATATTGGCGTGCTTCTTTCGTGAACTTGGCCGTCGTAATGAACAATCCTTTGGAAGCACCTTGTCCAGCCAGCGCACCAACGAATTTCTGAATCTCTGGTCTGCCAACGGTTTTGTCACAATCCCAACGCTTCGCCTGAATATAAATCAAGCTGAAGCCAAGTTTGTCTTCACGGATGATACCATCAATGCCTTCATCACCGGTTTGCCCGATGACCGTGCCGGCATCATCCACCGAGCCACCATATCCCATTTGCGTCAACAGCTTGACGACCAGATGTTCAAAGAAAGCGGGAGGCTGCTTCATTATTTCACTCAAGAGATCATCTGCCAGGGTAGTGTTGATCTGCTGAAAGGCTTCATCCAAAATATCCTGTGGTGTTTTACTGGATACTTTTGCTGCGGGTGTCGAAGTGGTGCTTTCTTCATTATTGTTCGGAGAAATAAACTTTCGAAATGACTCAAAGCGCTGAAGATAAAGGTTATCGATTTGAGGAGGATTTTCATTGAGGACTTGTCTGCCTGCTGGCGTAATCACATAAATACCTCGTGACGGGCTTTGCACAAGGCCTGCCTTTTTTAGATATGTCCTTGTCCAGCCAATACGGTTATCAAAAAGCTGCTGCTTCCCGCTTGGCAGCATCTCAGCCCGTTCCTTTTCGGAAACCGAGAAAACCCCTGCAACCGCATCTTTTACCTCTTTTGATTTGTGCAGTTGGCCATCTGCCAAGCAATCAAGGAAGGCACGGTACATCTCATCATATTTGGGAATTGGCATCTGACACTCTCCTTACGCTTTCAGCTTATAAGTTCTGTTTCGATTTCCGCCTTCGGCTACAACAATTTCCTCCGCAGTCAGTTCAGAGAGGAGTTTCTTGGCTCGTGTACTTTTGACTCCAAGGAGCTCTGCAATATCGGCACTTCTGGCCGAAATATGATCAGTAAGGTATGCAACGATTTCTTCTTTCTGCCGCGCAGATTTTATCGTCGCTTTTTTATCGTCACTTTTTATCGCCGTTTTTTTATCGTCACTCTTGGAGAATAAGAGCGTTAATGTTGTCCGCTCCGGCTCGAGTTGCTCTGTAATATCCGGAGTTGTCCAATTTTGCTCGCGCCAGACGCGGAAGATATTCGGAATGCCGCTACCAGCACGCTCACCAATATCAATCAGGTTGAACATCTTCAGCATCGTTCCGTTCCGCGGATCAGAAACACCACCGCTCTTTGCGGCATCAATTTCGATGCGGAAGCTGCCCGGATTAGACATCGTAATGCTATTACGCTTTTTGACGATGACCAACCCCTGTCTGCCGTAGTAATCGGCATTCACCAAACAGTTGGCCAGTGCTTCACGCAGCGCCTGATGCACTGGGGTATCATCTATACGAGTACCACCGTCCATCTTGAAGGGCACCTTGATATCCTGGATCAGCTTGTTGTAGACCCGGAAATAGAAGTCGTATACATTGCCGCTCCAGTCGCCGGAGGAAGATATGATACGGTCAGTCCATCGGATATCAGCGTCATACTGTTCCTGATAGTCCAGAAAGTAAGCGTTAAATTCCCGCACAATATCGTATTCGTTGCCGAACATGAGAAGTCCTGCGGAGGTGGGATGCTTTTTCCCATCAGAGCCGATACCGACAGCACCCAGCTTCAGGAGGAAATCTTCATCCTCCAAGGCTTCCCACACATGGCCAGGGCGGGAGAGGCGCATCCTCTGGCGATAGCTGCGAATGCTCTCTTTATTGAACACCGTCATGTCCATTTCATTCAGGATGAGCATATCCTGGGTTTTCACGGAAGCATCCCGCACCATGGCCTGATATTCTTCCTTGGTGCAGCAGTAGTCACCCTCACCGTTGCGGCGGTAGGTGCAGAGTGGATTCCCATCCACATAAATCGGCTTATAAGAGCGCTCTGCACGGGGAACATTGATGACCACAATGCGGTCGCCATCTACCTCCTGGACGAATACATCCTTGGAGGACAGGACATTTACGCTGGTCTTGTTGGGGTTATTGACGATATCCCAGAACTCCTTGATAAGTCTGTCAGGGTCGGGCAGATCTACCGTGTGCAGGGATTTGTCTGCCCACTCTTCCACTCCCAGCAGGATAATACCGCCATGGGTATTGGCAAAAGCGGAATAGGTTTCCCAAATGCTCCTGGGAAGCCCGCCGAGGGCTTTCTTGGCTTCAATGCGGTTGTTCTCCCGATATTGCTCGATTTTGGAAAAGTCAATCATGCTGCTCCTCCTTCACCAATTCGATGATGTCGCAGAAGTCGCAATCCAGCACAGTGCAGATCTTCGTCAGGATCTCTGTGCTGACATGCTGGTTCTTGCCCAGCTTGGCAAGGGCGGTCGTAGACATGCCGGTAGCCAGACGCAGATCCTTCTTTTTCATGTTTTTATCGATCAGGAGCTTCCACAATTTATTATAGCAAACAGTCATTTTTCACCTCTGATTCTTCATATGCTCGAACAATTGATGCGGCCAAAAGTTTCGGCGTAAGCCATGAAGTTAATCCTTACATATCCATTGAACACGCTCGGAAAAGTACGTCGGATAGGCCGATAGGATATCCAAGATGTCATCTTTATGCGACTTTATAACACCTACGATGCTGTTAGCCTCGATTGAATCATGGCCTATTTCGTCTGCCAGAAGATTTGCAAGGAATCGGTCATTAAAGATTTTCTCGCATACCGAAACTGCGGTTTCTGTTTTGACTCCGTATTTCAATCTTCTTTGTAGAAGGAGCAAATTGGGCAATGGATTAACTAAGTCCTCGTCATTGATTTCGATGATATCCATGACGTTCCCCACAAAGAAACTTAATTCGTAAGAAATGGACTTGCTGCAGATATCTTCAAGATCCGCTATCGGCAAGGATGTACGCTCATGCATTTCAACAAATGAACAGCCTTCAAGCCACATTTGGCAAATATCCGCAAAGCAGTCTATTTCTTTCTTGAGCGTATGGGTTTCCTGGAAAAAAGATATTAGCATCTTAACCAGTTGTTCATCTGTATAATTCTGCTGGGTAAGGTGGTTTTCGGCTATCCACTTTTCAATTTGTAACGAAAGCTTAATGCCGACCATAGTTCTGGCGTAGTTCTTAATCTGTGATTGCTCAAGTTCACTTATCTTCGATGTGATGACATCAAAGATTCTTTCTAACAAGGCTTTTTCATTATCATTTGCCATGAAGTATGCCAGAGTTCCTTTGCAAATATCAGCCGCTACCGCCTGCTTATCAGCATCCTCACCGATTGAAAATACAAAACACAGGTGGTTTTCGATGGCCTCCACAATGCTTTTTCGTGCCATCATTGATTCCACAATGCTGTTGGCACTTTTTTGTGGATGTGCCTTGTGAAGAGCTGCAGTAAGTTTGCTGACACACTGTCCGAAACAATCTGTTTCAGCATAGTGGTCAATAATGTATTGAGCAACTTTGGCACCGATAACTCTGGTTTCATAGTCAATTCGGATGTCCTGAACAAGCGACAGGATTGAACTTCCACAAGGCTCCGCAGCGCTACTGTCAAACATCTTAATACAATCTTTCCATTTGTAATTGCCGCCATTTCTTCGGTTGTTCTTATTATCGAACAGCTGAGGGTCTGTAACGATAACACTTCCCTCGGTATACATTCCAGATCGCGCAGTTCGTCCCATCAAATTCTGAAAACTACGAATTTGCATACTGTTTCGTGCGACCATAAAGCTGGTCATAAACAGATACTTTATTGGAATGTTTACTCCTTGTGCAAGAGTAGATGTACAGACAACCAGACGCACAGCTTTGTTTCTAAAGGCATACTCTACAGCAAGACGCAGTCCATTAGGCAAGTTAGAATAATGCGGGAGAACTCCTAAATGGCAGGCAATTGTATATGGATGCTGTTCCCCATAATAGCTGGACATCAATTGTGCCAGTCGATTCATTTCCTCACCATCGCTGTTTCCTTTAATCTCAGCGAGGTCGTGTCCTCGATTCCTTAATTCAATAATTCTGTTGATTACGGTCAGCACGGTGCTGGTTCGATTAGCAAAAATGGCGGCTGCACCATTCTTGCATAGCTTATTTGCGTAATACATCGCAATATCTTTGGCATCTGTTAGCTCCGGGAAATAGCGTTGCTTTTTCTCGCGGGGACGCTTTTGTAATGCAATAACTTCTATACTGCGGGGGACATAAAAATCTTCTTGTGCTGAATCATCAGAATAATAGTGGATATCTTTTGTTTGCGAGGCAAACCCAATCGTTTTGGGCGTTGCCTTAATTTGGGGATCTGACGCTAAAACACCTGCTTCACCCAAGAGCCATTTCTGAATCTGCTCGGCATTAGAAAGTACCGCAGAAAGAAGAATGAGTTGTTCTTCCAACGAGATGTGACTCCGGATTTCAGAGATCAACAATTCGTAAATGGCCCCTCGACTTCCGTCATCAAACATGTGACCTTCATCAAATATGTACAGACCAATTTCATCCAGAAAATCAGCTTGGTGATGAATGATATAGCTGAGTTTCTCAGGGGTACAAATCAGTATTTTCGATTTAAGGGACAAGAATAAATCAAGAGAAAAGTCTTCCTCGAGAACATCAGAAAACTGGTTGACTAAAACCTTATCCCCAAATGCTGAAATCATATCATTTGCTATTTCGTTGCACAGAGCACGGAGCGGAGCAACTATTATTGCTGTGGTTGCTCTGCCTGAGGCAAAAGACGAGCGAATCACCAGCTCAATACTTTTAGTTTTTCCTACTCCAGTTGGCAACTGTACTATCGCGCTCTGACCCCTTAAAACTCCCTTTTCGCCAATAAGCTGTTGCGCAGGCCACAGCATTCTTGGCGCCTTGGGGCTTTTAAGGTAATCTGACCATAGGGACTGATCTAACTCAGAATACCTGGGCAGAAGGATCCACGATGACTTGGACAAGGCCACCATAACAATGGCACACAATATATCGACATAGTATATTTCCATCGGAGCGTCATTTTCATAAATCGCTTTTCTATACTCCGATAATAGACTCTGTATTTCCTCCGCCCCTTCTCCGGTGTTGTAATAGGCCAGCAATGAACGGCAGACTTGTTCTCCATCAGGAGTATCTTCACTTATATGAAAGTCTCGATTCAGTAGAAGATACCCAAGAAAGTTACCCATGATTTTTTGAGGCTCGTTGGTTTCCGGATTTATTCGCGCAAAATACTCGGAGCATAAAACTTTTGCACTTCCGAAGTCATCAGAAAGGAAATAGGACGCAGCGCCAGACAGCAAAAAATCAACATCATACTCTGCACGATCATTGGCCCCTACAGCCGCATCAAAGTATTGTGAAGCCGCCACTAAATGTGGTGAAAATTCTTCCATGTCAGCTACGTTGTTTTCAATGACACTTTCGGCGTATCGAGAAAGTATGTAAACAACAGGATAGGATAGTTCATTCGAATTTAATGGAAACTTAGGATAATCCTTTTGCGGAATGTCATACTCTACAAGTTTTGCTTTGGCCTTTTGGTATTTGAGCATATAATTTGAAGTATTTGAGAAAATCATTTAATGCACCTCTCGAATACTTGATGTGTCAGGGACATCAAATCTGCTCCATGGACATAAAAAACGGACTGATCTGTTTTCAATTCCAAATCTGCTCCCTTAATACCGACAATGACTTTCTTTTCGATAGCTGGCAAGCTTGAAATAGCAGCCCCTACATAGGATGTTCTATAAGGGTATTCGGTTTTTTGTTGAAACCTTGCTACATCCTCTGCTTCTGTTGACTTTCCCATAAAGCGGAGCTTTTTTCGGTAGTAATTCAAAGTATGAGAAACTCGATCCTCGTCTTTTTTTGAATCGGTAACTGCATCTTTAATTACTTTACCGGCCTCATTTGAAGAAAGAAGCGCTTTTACCTCTATTGCCACAAGCTCATCGTTTTTATGCGGGGCTTTTCCCTCAGCGAAGAACCTGTATGCAATTATATCTGTGCCATGCTCAGATTCATTTTTGCCGGAACGATTGTGCTGCTTACACCGTGGAACTTCATAGTTCAGGATGAACTCAAATAAATCTGCAAATAGAATTTCGCTAATATCATTTGACCGTGCCGTCGGTCCAAATGGTTCTCCTTTTTGCGGGATAACATATTGGCGCAAGTATTCCTCTACCGTCAACTTGTTCAACGCGGCATCTTCTTCCAATTCATCATCTGGAACATAATGCCTTCTAATGTGAAGTGCCCAGTCATCGAGGATAGCGTCATCTATGACATAGGATAGCCTGTAACAGTTCAATGGCTGCTGATCTTCGAAAACCACTCCGGCCTCTCGAACAATCCAATTTACATATTGAGGTCTATCCATACTAAGCATCCTCTCGTTATTTTCCCGGCATACGATGGCACTCGTCTAAATACTTATGTGCAAACGATATTAATGTAAGTATATCAAGAACCTTCGTTTCATCGGTTTTCCAATTAACTTTAGGTGTGTGCGCTACTGGATTCCTAACCAAGTGGAAGATTGCCTCAAGCAGCTCCTTCAAGCCTGTAAATTCGCTGCGCTCGCTATCTGTTTTCATTGCGTTAAAGAAGATATAAGGATCGTTCTTGGAAAACGCAGTTTGAAAAAGTGTTCCACCATCTGTAGTCAAGCCGGAAATCTGCCGGACACGTTCAGCCAATCCTTTTGCCGCTTCAAACACGGCATCATAATAATCTGCTCTCAAATAGTCTTTAACACAGTACTTCTGTACCTCAGAATGTATGGCACGGTCATATAGAGCTTTTTTCAAGTGGTTGACTCGCTTGTCAACTTCAGTAAGTGTTTCAGCTTGCGAAACTGCTACCAATCGTCCGCTTTGGTCAATCGATAACCCGGCAAAGAGAAGGATTTTGTTTGTTTCCTCAAACAAGTACCTGTATTTTTGCCTGCTATCAACACTCGTGTATGAAGCAGGATTCAGCGCTGCCTGCAAAAACGAAAAGACCCTACTAAACGATTGGCTCTTGTTTATCTCCGTTACCAGACAATTGTAAAGCCAGTCTCTTTTGTTTAAGCCTATGGTATATCCCAACTGATTACGGGAGGAGCCGTCATCAACAGCACAAATTCCGCATTGACCTAAAAGTGTTGTTAATTCGCTTTTGGTCAATCCTTCAGAAGTATGAGCCACGATACCGCAGAGGGATTTCAATTGCTGCTGATCTAATTTCTGAATAATTTGACTCATATGGACACCTCATACACTGAGTTTACTCTAACACAAGATAATCTTAACACAGGAAGATTAGTTTGTCTATTGAAAATCCATTATTTAGATTTGCAATGTCCTTTCCAGACGAGAGATTTTGAATTATAAACTGGCAAAGGGTAACCGCAGGAATGCTTTTTTTGCTCCCCTGCGGTTATTTCATTGTTTATGCGGCGCAATTTTTGAGGTCAGCCCATAATGCCAATTTTGTTGCCGTTCTCGTACATATCCTCGGCATACTCGACATGATTGGGTCCTTCGCTTTGTATCCAGCCAAAGCCGGGGACATAGACCATATCCGCCAGTTCATTATCGTTAGCTATTGGCCCCGGTGCCGATTTAGGTTCAGGTTGCGTGGGCTGTACCGGGATGGAATCTGTCTGCGTAGGAGGTACATATTCTTGTTCTGTCTCGGCTTCATCTTCTATTTCCGGTACAGGGATGGGCAACTCCTCGGTGGCTACTTCCGGGGCTGATTTAGTTTCCGGCATTTCCGTTTCTTTCTTTTCTGTTACCACTGGCAGCACCGGTTTCTCTGCTTCCGGAAGCGTCGGCTGTGGAGCGATCACGGCGGTCGTTTCGCTCGGCGCGGGTGTTTTCTCGACCGTTTCGGCCTGCGGCCACATGGCGGCGCACAGGGCCAGACAGGCGGTAATCGCCGCGGCGATGATGGTACGCTTTTTCATTTTGTTTCCTCCTCTTTGGATGTAAAATGATTGAGTTCTGTGGGCAACTCACCTTTTGCGGAATAGCTATCAGAACTTCAGAAGACTATCCAGAATATTTGCCGCCTGCTGCAGTTCGCTCTGGGTGGCTTTATCAGGCATTTCCTCATCCTTTTTTGCTGTGCGGGGCAGATAGGGTTCATAGTTCTGCCGGGTGATCGTGGGGCGGTAGTGTCCAAGCATCTGCGCCAACTCCTTGGCATCCATGCCGTTCTTTAGAGCAAGGATGGCGCAGGTATGGCGGAGATCCGTGAATCGGATATGGTCGATGCCCGCTTCCCTGATGATCTCCTTGTGCATCCGGCGCACCATCTGCGGCGAGTAGGGTTTCAGTGTGGCCGGGTGCATAAACATGAGTGGGCTGCTGGGGTGCTTGCTGTGCTCCATGATGAGAAGGTCGACCACCTCCGGGGTCAGCCTTATTGACCTCGTCTGGCTACCGTACTCCACCAGCTCACGCCGTTCCACCGCACGTTTTTCCGCGATGGTCAGCGTCCTTTTTTTCATATCCAGGTCACTCCATTTCAGGGCGATGAGCTCGCCTTGGCGAATGCCTGTCGTCAGCGCCAACATGAACATGGGGAGGTAGCCCAATTGCTCGGCGGCGTCCAGATAGTCCTCCATCTCCAGAGGCGTCATGATATTCGCTTTCACCGTCATGGACTTGCGGTAGCGGAACGCCTTGGCAGGATTCTCTGTCAGGAGACCGTCCCGTATGGCTTGATCCAAGCATTGCTGCAGCAGGCGGTGGATGTGCCGCATGGTTTCTTCTCCCAGACCAGAGCTGCCGGGTCGATGATTGCCGAAGCGCCGCCGCTCCTCCAAAAATTCTCCGACCATCTCCGATGTCAATTCAGAGAGCGGTATATCTCCCAAGCCGGGGAGAATGTGGTTTTTGAACACATAGTTGTGTGCCGCATAGGTGGTCGGTCTGCTTTGGTGCCTGTCGTAGGTTCCCTGCCAGAAGATGATGTATTCCCGAAGTGTCATATTCCCACCTCCATACACTGGCGCTGTAAGTCTCGAAAGGCTACCCATGGGAGCCTTGCCTGTTTCAGAATCTTCTTGTGCAGATAGTAGAACTCGTGGAGCTTGTATGGCGTTCTGGTCTTGGAATTGAGGAACACGTGAGGCGAGTTGGTTTTGGGTATCTGTTCCAGAAAGTATACCGCCTTGTCATTGAGCGTCAGCAGACGCTGGCCTTTGAGGATGTACCTGTAGCGGACATGAAAATCGGCCCACGACAAGGTGATCAGTTCACATTGCCGCAGGCCGCTTGATAGTCCTGTATAGATGAGGGGAAGTACGCCGAGCTGCTCGGCTGTGTTGAGGTAACGCAGAATTTGCCCCAATCGCAGAGGAGCTGCTTTGTATTCCGCCACCTTTGGTTCCTGGCAGAGCCGTACCGGGTTGTATGGAATAAGCTGTTCCTGTGCCGCTTCATCCATGCACCGGCGCAGGAGCAGATGGACGCACCAGATACTTCTGGCGCTGAGTCCCTGGCTTCGCAGGGCATCGTAAAAATCGGTGACCGCCTGCTCTGTCAGGTCGGGGAGCGCCACGCTTTCGATGTTGGGGATGATGTGGCTGTAAATCAGGTTGCGGTACCCGCCCTCGGTGTTGCCGTTCCACTTAGGGCGGTTGGCAATGAACCACTGGCCGCACCACCGCCCGACTGTCATGGTATTTTCTCTCTGCATGTCATCGCCTCCTTTTGGCAAACGAACAATATCACAGAAAGCAGGAAATAGCTACTGGAAAGAATGGAATATTCGCAGAATAAAACTATTCCAAATAATGTCGCTATCGTTCGGAATAATACAGTTGATTTTATGCGGAATAGTGGTTATAATGTTCTTGACGAACTGCAATGGAGGTGTTCCAATATGACGATCAAAGAAGCGGCTTCCGCTTGGGGTATTACCGAACGACGGGTCAATGAGCTTTGCAAAGCCGGACGTATCTCCGGCGCATATAAGGAGGGCAGGCAGTGGTTTATCCCGGACGGTACTCATAAGCCGATGGATAAGCGCAGCCGCCGGAGTGCTGGGAAGCCCGCAGTGTCATCCGCACACAAGCCCTTGCCTATTGGTGTGTCTGATTACCGGGATGCCTGCAAGAACTACTACTATGTGGACAAAACCCTGATGATCAAGGAATTTCTGGATGAGCGCCCCAAGGTATCCCTGTTCACCCGTCCGAGACGTTTTGGCAAGACGCTGAACATGGACATGCTCCGTACATTCTTCGAAAAGACGACCGAGGACACATCCGTTTACTTCAGAGACAAGAAAATCTGGTTTTGCGGGGAATTCTACCGTGCCCATCACAGAAAGTATCCTGTGATTTTCCTGTCTTTTAAGGACGTGAAATATACTTCTTGGGAAGAAACCTATCAGACGCTCCAAAAGCTGATCGCACAGGAATTCCGCCGTCACGACGAGTTGGCATCCAGCTCTGCGCTTAGTGATTACGAAAAAGAGGAGTATTCCCTTCTTGCAACAGAAGCCGCTGACGAAGTGGAATATCAAATGTCCCTGCGAACATTGACGCTGCTTCTCCATAAGCACCACAATGTCGCACCTATCGTCATCATTGACGAATATGATACTCCCATTCAGCAGGGCCATGTGAGCGGCTTCTATGATACTGTCATTGGATTTATGCGCAATCTGTTCTCCGGCGGTCTGAAGGACAATCCGCATCTGAGCTATGGTTTCCTGACCGGCATTCTGCGTGTTGCCAAGGAGAGTATCTTTAGTGGTCTGAACAACCTGAAAATCAATTCTATCTTGGATGAACGCTATAGCGAGTATTTTGGTTTCACCTCGGACGAAGTGCGTGAGATGGCGGAATACTACAGCGCATCTGATAAGTATCAGGAACTCTGCGATTGGTATGATGGTTACCTTTTCGGCGATACCGAGATTTTTAATCCCTGGTCTGTCATTGGATACTTCAATAATAACTGCCGTCCCAAAGCGTTCTGGCAGTCTACCGGAAGCAATGACATCATCCGCGAGGTGCTGGCTTCTGCAACGCCGGATATTATGGAGCGTCTGGAACTGTTGATGAAGGGCGAATCCTTTGTTACGCACATTGACACCGGCGTCATTTATCCGCAGATCCAGAATGATCCGTCCTCTGTTTACAGCTTCCTGCTGGTGGCAGGTTATTTGAAGGCTGTGAGCTGCGGCCAGTCTTACGGCGAGGATTATATGTGTGAAGTGGCTCTGCCCAACAAAGAGATTTCTTTCGTCTACAGCAAGGAGATCCTCTCTCAGCTCGAGAATATTATTCCTCGTTCTGCTGCTATCGCTATTCAGGAAGCTATCTACAAGGCAGATATCGAATCACTGCAAAAAGCCTTGGAAAAGTTCCTGCTCCAAACAATAAGTTTCCACGATGCTGCCGGCGAAACATTTTACCATGGTCTGATATTGGGTATGTGCGCTGTGATGGACAACAGCTATCGCATTACCTCCAATCGCGAAGCTGGTGATGGACGGTTTGATATTCAGCTGCTTCCTTTGAATAAGCGGCTTCCTGGTATTCTGATTGAATTAAAGGTGGGGAAAGACCGCTCTGAAACACAGCTTGAAGACCTTGCTAATGTTGCATTGCAACAGATCAACGACCGTGCATACAGCGTTGATCTGCAGGCAATGAATGTTACGTCAATTATAAAAATCGGCATTGCATTCTCAGGCAAAAGAACACGTATTGCTGCCGAAAGGCAAAACATCGAATAAACATCTTCGCTCAGCAGGCTGGCTATCATCCAAGTCAGCCTGCTGTTTCTTTGTCATCGCGCTTATTTCTTTGTTTATGCGGCGCAGTTTCTGAGCTGCTCGCTGCGGTAAAAAGCACCCGCCGCCGGGGACAATCCCGGTCGGAAGCACTTTTAATATACAGAATTCAATCCCACACAAATCCCAAAAGACGAGAGTGGTGTCTGAAATGAACAGAGCAAAAGAGTTTCAAAGAGGAACCGCAGGAGTGCCGGAAAGCACCAAAGAGGGCGTAACAGGCCTGTCTGAAGGTTCAGACATAGGTTTGGGACCAGGAGACCGGGCGTTCGAGTCGTACTACTCGGCCCCCCTAAAATCAATGATTTCAGAGGGGCCTTTCTCTTCTTTGATTCCTGCGGCGCAGAATTTGAGCCGCCTTACGCTTTCAATTTATACAGGCGGTCGCCTTGGTCTGTCTCCACAGTGACGATGCCCTCCTCGTCAAGCTGCTGCAAGAGGGATTCCGCGCGGCTCAGGGTAGTAGAACTCGTAGGCATTGCCGCTCCAGGCGGTGTCTGTTTTATCATAAAACCACTACTTCACGATCGCGTATCCCGCCTGTTTCAGAACCTCCAGCGCCTTTTTATAGTGTGCTGCTTTCGTCAGAACATAGTCGGTGTTGTAGGGGGAAATGGCGAAGATGGGGATACTATTTTCCGCCAGAAGCGCGGCGATTTTGGAGAGGATCCCCACCAGTGAAAAGTCCAGAATACCCTGAATGCGAAAGCCCTTCCACCCGTCGTCCCGCCGAATCACATTGGCGGGCACATCACCGGTGGCGCAGACCAGAGAGTACTCCTCGTCCGTTTTGCCGGTGAAGCAAAATTCCGCTGAAAGGTCACACGGTGGCGTCGGCGTTTCTCCTTTATACTGGCGGCATAGCTCCTGTCCCAAAAGCATCACAGGTTGAACTCGTACATTTTGAACTCAGTCCAGCCGGTGTCCTCGTAAAACATCGTTTTGGCCTGCACGAACTGAATGCCGCATTTTGTGTACAGCTTTTCCGCGACGGCGTTCTGTCCGAGAATGTCCAGCCGCACCGCCTTTTTGCCGTTTACTCTTGCGTATTGCAGGATTTCTTCCACCATACGCTGTCCGACGCCCTTGCCCTGCTGTGCAGGCCGAACACCCAATGCGTGAGGGATCAGCACCTCGGCAGCTCAGACTCCAGGGAATGCCGGCGTAGCCCTCATTGGACTCGCTGTTGAGAACGGTGCAGGCGTACAACTGCCCATCTTCCTCCAGCGTGAACAGTTCTCCCCGCAGCAGACTCTCCTGCAGGAACTCGTCCGTGGGATAGATGCCCTTCTTCCAGCCGATCACATCGTTCTGATCCTGTATCTCGTCGATGAGATCCCAATAGAAGCTTTTGATACGCTCAAAATCATTACTATATGCCTTTTGGAAAATCATATCAGGCCCTCCTGCCTGTCTTGATGGATGCCGTACATTGTTGTTGACCGATTATAGCACGCTGCCCTTGTGTTTGCAATGACCCATTGGCGGCAACGCATTTGCCATTTCCGGTGGCGGGAAAGTATAAGATCATTTGACACCTCCACGAACAACGATCCCTCTGCCTCTCTGCCGCAGATTATACCATTCCTCCGCAGCCCGTGCAGCCTCACTGATCCCCGTTTTCCGCCACCCATGTCCGCACATAGTCCACGAACAGGCGGGTGGAATTGGACAGGGCCTTCTCGTCCTTCACACCGATGCCGATGGTGCGGTGGAAGGTCATGGGCGGGCGGCAGGCGGTAATGGGCGCGGGACTGTGGCGCACCATCAGCTCCGGCAGCAGACTGATGCCCAATCCCTCCGACACCATGGACAAAATCGTCCGATCCTCACGGGCCACATACTTCACATTGGGCCGGATACCCATTTCGTCAAAGGCCGCCATGATCTCATAGTCGTCGCCCTCCTCCAGCTGGATAAACGGCTCCGACGCCAGCAGCTCCTTGGGAAACGGGTCGCTGCCTGCGTAAGGGTGGTCACAGGGCACGATGACCTGCAATTCGTCCCGGTGCAGGGCGTAGGTCTGCAGCCGCTTCACCGAGGGCAGCCGCAGAAAGCCGCAATCCACCGCGCCGGTGACGATCCAGTTCTCGATCTGGTCGTAGAAATCGCCGGTGACCACCTCAAACTCGATGTTGGGGTACAGCTTGCCGAAGCTTTTCAGGATCCGGGGCAGCCACTGGGCCGACACGCTGGAAAAGGTGGCGATCTTCACCAGACCGCTGTCCATATCCTTCAGGCCCTCCACCGTCTGCATGAGAGCGTGATGGGCGGCGCACAGCTTCTCGATCTTGGGCAGCACCGCCCGGCCATCCGCCGTCAGCACCACGCCGCCCCGGTTGCGGCTGAGCAACGTGATGCCCAGCTCGCTCTCCAGCGACGTGATGGCGTGGCTGATACCGGACTGGGTGAAGTTCAGCGCCTCTGCCGCCTTGGTAAAGGTACCGCAGGACACCACCTTCAAAAACACCTGATACTTGGAAATGCTCATGGGAACCACCTCGCTGTTGTCGATGCGTCTATTATACATGACGGTCGCTCATGAAATCAATAGCAAAGATGCGTTTTACAAATGCAGATTTCCGTGCTATCCTATGTACAGCTTACGAAACGGAGGACAGGAAGCATGGACACGCCCGCGAAAACCACCCGCTGCGCCCTGTGCGGCAGCAGCAGCGTGGTATACCGGAACGGACGCTATTACTGCGTTTCCTGCGGCGCCAAGGGCGACCATCCCATGTCCGACGCGGAGTTGGCCTACATCGACCAGGCCCTTTCACTGGGCGATGACAGTGCGGAGCTGGCAGCGCTGCGGCGTCGCTATCCCCGACTGCGTGTCAGATAATCCCCCTATCTGTACCCAATCTTTTCCATAATGAGGGTTATCCTCCCCTCGAATCACACCCGGTCACGCCGCCCTGTGGCCGGGTGTGATTTTGTCCCCTGTCCAGATCACACAGAGAAGCGAGAGGCACCACGAAACCCGCGATTCACGCCCTCCCCTTTTCACGCAAAAAAACTCCGGTTTTGCAACCGGAGTTTTTTGCTTTGCGCGAAAGTGTGATTACTTCATGAAGGTGCCGTCCATCATCTGCTGCAGATAGGCGTTGTACTTCTCAACGATCTCAGCAGGAACCAGCTCAGTGTTGATAGCGCCGGCGGACAGGGTGCCGTTCTCCAGCGTACCGTAGACGGTGTTGCCGCCGAAGTTACCGGCCTCGACAGCCTCCATGGAGGCGACGATCATGGCGGAGTTATCGGTGACCTGAGAGCAGATGATGCAGGGGTTCTGACCCAGAATGTCAGCAGGCTGGCCGATATCGTAGATCTTGATGGAACCGGCAGCGGTGTTGGCATCGTCGATGGCCTCGCGGGCGCCGGAGTCAACAGCGGAAGCGTCGCCGAAGAACACGTCAGCACCCTGGCTGATCAGCTCGGTGGCGAACTCCTTGCCCTTGGGGGCGTCGGAGAAGGAGTTGGCGTAGGGAACGGGCAGCAGCTCGACAGTCTTGCCTTCCTGCTCGGCCACATACTTGGCAGCCTCTTCGAAGCCGGCGATCTTGCCCTTGGTGGTATCCAGCTCCATACCGCCGATGAAGCCCAGCTTGCCGCTCTCGGTCATCAGACCGGCCAGAGCACCGGCGATCCAGCCGATCTGCTGTGCGTTGGGCAGCAGAGAGGACACGTTGCCGTTGACAGCCTCACCGGGGGTCTTCTCAGCGCCGTTCAGCAGAGCGAAGGCCACATCGGGATACTCCTCGGCCGCCTGCAGGACAGCGTCGGTGTACTGGTTGCCGGGGGCATAGATCATGTCACAGCCCAGCGCGCAGTAAGCCACGATGGAATCATAGTACTGATCCTGAGAGATGGAATCGGTGTACTCGGTCTCCCAGCCCATCTTCTCAGCCGCAGCCACCATGGCGTTGTAGCAGGCAGCGCCCCAGCCGCCGTCGCTGATGCTGGAGTCGCAGATCATGGCGACCTTGTAGACCTTGTCACCATCGGTGTTGGCGTTGGCGTCGTCACCGTCGTTGGCGGCGTTGTTGTTGCCGCCGCAGGCCACGAGAGACAGGGTCATAGCCAGCGCCAGCAGCAGCGCAAGAAACTTCTTCATTTTGTGTTTTCCTCCTAATGTAGATTCTTTATAATAGCGCGTTTCCGCGTTATTACCGTTGTTACCGCTGCTCCTTGCGGTAGGGCTGGCCGTTAGCCTTGGGGCCGGTCTGACGGGTGCCGATGACGCTCAGCACGATCACAGTGGCCACGTAGGGGATCATCTGGAAGAACTGATAGGGGATGCCGATGCCGGACACCTGCAAACGGATCTGCAAAGCGTCGCAGAAGCCGAAGAACAGGCAGGCCAGCAGCACACCCACAGCGTTCCAGCGGCCGAAGATGACGGCAGCCAGCGCAATAAAGCCGCGTCCGGCCACGATGCCGTCGGTATAGGTGCTGGAGTAGCAGGTTGTCAGGTACGCGCCGCCCATACCGGCCAGTGCGCCGCAGATCATGCAGGCGATGTACTTCACGCCGATGACGTTGATGCCCAGCGTAGCGGCGGCCTTGGGATGCTCGCCCACCGCCTTGTAGCTGAGACCGGCGCGGGTACGGTTGAAGAAAATCGCCGTAAACACCACCAGCACGATGGTAAGATACACCATGGGGCTCTGGTCAAACAGCAGCGGGCCGATGACCGGAATGTCCTTCAAGCCGGGGATGGCAATGCTGGGCATGGTGACGATCTGCTTCAGGTCGGAGCCGGTGCCGAAGTACACCCGGTAGATGAAGGACGCCAGCGCCGGGGCGAAGATATTGATGGCCATACCGTACACCGTATGGTCGGCGCACAGCGTCACCGTGGAGAACGCGTAGATCATGTTAACCAGCAGACCGGCCAGAGCGCCGCACAGCAGGCCCAGCCAGTTGGAGCCGGTGATGTAGCAGGTCAAAAAGCCCACCAGCGCGCCGATGGAGGCCAGACCCTCCAGACCGATGTTGACCATACCGGCCCGCTGTCCGTACAGCTCCGCCAGAGAGATCAGCAGCAGAGGGATGGCCAGGCGGATGGTGGCCAGAAGCAAACTGGAGATCCAATCCATTACTTGTCACCCGCCTTTCTCTTAGAGAACAACCGATTCTTCCATGACTCGAACTCCGGCAGCTTGGTCAGCGCCATACCGGCCACGGAGAACACGATCACCAGCGCCTGAATGATATCCGACACGCTGGTGGGAACGCCGGTGGCGGCCTGCATGGTAGTGGAGCCCACCCGCAGCGCCGCGAAGAACAGCGCCACGATAACCGTTGCAATGGGGTGCAGCTGGCCGATCAGCGCCATGGCCACGCCGTCGAAGCCGTAGCCTGCACCGAAGCCGTTGATCAGCCGGAACTGGGTGCCCAGCAGCTCCGCGCCGCCGCCCAGTCCGGCGATCGCGCCGGAGATGATGAAGCTGGTGAGGATGTAGCGCTTGACGGGGATGCCGTTGAAGCGGCTGGCGGTCATGTTGTAGCCCACGGCCCGCAGCTTGAAGCCGCCGCTGGTCCAGAACAGCACGTAATACATGAGCAGGCCCACCGCGATAGCCAGCACGAAGCCCCAGGTGAAGCGCATACCGGTCACCACGCGGGGCAGCTGCACCAGCTTGGAGATGGCCGGAGTCTGGGGGATGTTTTCATCCCGGATCCAGCTGGTATAGAGCACGCCCATAAACAGTGTGGCCACGTAGTTGAGCATGATGGAGATGATCATCTCGTTCTGGCCGCGGGTGATCTTCAGCACACCGGGGATCATGCCCCAGATGCCGCCGGCCAGCGTACCGGCCAGCAGCGCCAGCAGGATGCCGGCAAACCCGGTCAGGCCACTGAAGTAGGCCGTCAGGAACGCGGCGATGGAGCCCATCAGGAACTGGCCCTCGCCGCCCAGATTGAACACGCCGCACTTATAGGCAAAGCAGGCGCACAGCGCGGTGAACATCAGCGGAGTGGACTTATTCAGCGTGGTACCGATGTTGGCGCGGGAGCCGAAGGCGCCCTGGAACAGATACTTCACCGCCTGGAAGGGATCGGCGCCCAGCGCCGCCATGATGATGCCGCCGATCAGGAAGGCCAGCAGGATCGACAGCAGCGGCACCGCGAAGCTGCCCAGAGAGCGTTTGAACTTTTCCATATACACTCCCCCCTTACTTACCGGTCATGGCAAGACTGATCTCCTCGATGGGAGGATTCTTGCCGGAATACTCGCCCATGATCTGGCCCTCGAAGCAAACCAGAATCCGGTCGGACATTTCCAATATCTCATCGAAGTCGGCGCTGATCAGCAAAATGCCTACGCCCCGGTCACGGGCGGCGATCATCTGGTCATGGATGAAGCTGGTGGCGCCGATATCCAGGCCGCGGGTGGGATGAGCCGCCACCAGCAGCACCGGGTCGGACTCCAGCTCACGGGCCAGAATGACCTTCTGCTGGTTGCCGCCGGACAGGCTGCGCACATCCTGATCCACGGAGGTACAGCGGATATCGTACTTCTTGGCCATCTCGCCGGCATAGCTGCCGATGGCCTTCTTCTTCAGCAGCAGACCCTTGCCGCTGCTGAAAGCGGCGCTGTCGCAGCTTTTCAGCACCAGATTCTCGGCGATGGTCATATCGCCCACAAGGCCCTGCAAATTGCGGTCCTCCGGCACGTGGGAAACGCCGTCCTTGATGAAGCCGTGGGGATCGAAAATAGCAGGCCGCTGGCCGGAGAGCTCCACCGTGCCGCTGTCAGGGGTGATAACGCCGGTGATCAGCTGCGCCAGCTGGGTCTGTCCGTTGCCGTCCACACCGGCGATGCCCACGATCTCGCCCCGGCGCACCGTCAGGGACATGTCGTTCAGGCCGTTGTGCTTGGACTCCTTATGATAATCCACATGGGACAGCTCCACCGCCACTGCCGCGTCGGCGCAGTCCTTTTTCTCATATTGGGAGGTGACCAGCTCGCGGCCGATCATCATGCTGGCCAGCTTCTGGCTGTCGGTGTCCGCGCAGTTGACGGTGCCCACCACCTCGCCCAGCCGCAGCACGGTGATGCGGTCGGAGATGTGCATGACCTCGCGCATCTTGTGGCTGATGAAGATGATGCTCTTGCCTTCGGACACCAGCTTGCGCATGATGGCAAACAGGCCCTCCACCTCGATATCCGTCAGGGCGGCGGACGGCTCGTCCAAGATCAGCAGCTCAGCGCCGTGGTACAGCGCCTTCAGGATCTCGGTACGCTGCTGCTCGCCCACGGAGATCTCCGTGATCAGGCGATCCAGCTGCACGTCCAGACCGTACTTGGCGGACAGCTCCTCGATCTCCTTGCGGCGGGCAGCCCGGTCGATAAACAGGCCCTTGGCATGCTTGTCGCCCAGAATGATGTTGTCAAACACCGTCATGGCCTCCACCAGCATGAAGTGCTGGTGCACCATGCCGATGCCCAGCTTCACCGCCTGACTGGGCGACTCGATGCGAACCTCCTTGCCCTCCAGAAAGATCTTACCCTCGGTGGGCTGATACAGGCCGATCAGAATATTCATCAGCGTGGACTTGCCCGCGCCGTTTTCGCCCAGCAGCGTCAGCACCTCGCCCCGGTTCACGGTCAGGCTGATATCCTTGTTGGCATAGAAGCTGCCAAACCGCTTGCTGATATGTTCCATTCTCAGCAGCTCGCTCAAATGCTCTCACTCCCCTGCTTTCTTAATAATGAACAGTACGTCTGATAATATCGGCAAAAGTATACCATACATTTATCCCTTTGAAAAGCAAAATTTTCTCTGTTTTTTACATTTTCTCCCATAAAAATTTTTGTCACTTTCGTGCCCAACATTTTCTTATGTCTCTGTTCAGTTACCCGCAGATAACCGTGTTAAACCGCCCGCACTGCCCCCGAAAAGCAAAAAATAAGAGACACACTTTCATGTGTCTCTTATTTCATGGTGCGAGTGGTGATACAGCATTTTTCAAAAAACACAGTAATATCAATGGTTTT
>OLXH01000256.1_pt1 | contig 27998 bp, 29 predicted proteins | sample 1673391 | NCBI WGS metagenome assembly OLXH01 (sample SAMEA103958110, study PRJEB25191) | human gut metagenome | reverse complement strand
CGCGCCCCGAAGCGGTACATAATGCTGAACAAACCGCGCGGCTATGTCACCACGATGCATGACGAGCGCGGGCGCAAAACGGTGGCGGATCTCGTGGCTTCGGCGGGGGAGCGGCTGTACCCGGTCGGGCGGCTGGATCTCGATTCCGAGGGCCTGCTCATCCTGACGAACGACGGTGAGATCGCAAACTGTCTTATGCACCCCTCGCACGAGATCCCAAAGACGTATGAGGTGGACGTGGAGGGCGGCGACCTTGCGGCCGCGGCGGAGACCATGCACGCCGTCACGGAGCTGGAGGGCTATCGTGTCCGCCCGGCGGCGGTGACGGTGCTCGCGCCCGGGCACCTGTCCGTCACGATCCATGAAGGACGCAACCGCCAGGTGCGCCGCCTGTGCGCGCTTGCGGGGCTGCGCGTCCGGCGGCTCGTGCGCGTGGCGGAGGGGGAGCTGCGTCTTGGCACGCTTGCGTCACGCCAGTGGCGTCCGCTGACGGAGCAGGAGATCGCATACCTGAAATCTCACCTTTGAGGCGCAAATTTTTATGCAAGATTTTCTCCTTGAAATTGCAAAAACAACTTGCAAAGTGGTGCGAATTTGCTTAAAATAAAAAAATGTGCTGCCGGTTGGCGGCAAAAAATGCGTATCTACAAGGTGAATATATGAAAATGGATATTTTGTCTGTTTTGGAGCATAAATTTCCCTCCTTTTCCAAGGGCCAGCGCACTATCGCGCATTTTATTCTGAAAAACTATGACAAGGCGGCCTTCATGACGGCCGCGCGCCTCGGCGAAGTGACCGGCGTGAGCGAGTCGACCGTCGTGCGCTTTGCGGCCGACCTCGGCTACCGCGGCTACCCCGGCATGAAAAAGGCGCTGCAGGAGATCGTGCGCAACCGCCTGACCTCAGTCGAGCGCATCGAGGCGGCTGAGAGCACCATGGATGGGCACGACGTGCTCAAGGCGGTGCTGCGCGCGGACATCAACAATCTGCAGGCCACGCTCGACGAGGTCGATCAGGACAACTTTGACCAGACGGTCGATATGATCCTCTCGGCAAAGCACATTTACATCATCGGCATGCGCACGTCCACGACGCTGGCGGATTTTCTCGGCATCTATCTCAAGCTGCTGCTCGACAATGTCACGGTCGTCAAGGAGATCGCCGCGCGCGAGGTGTACGAGCAGATGCTGCGTATCGGCGAGGGCGACCTCATCATCGGCATCAGCTACCCGCGCTATTCCAAGCGCACGATCAGCGCCATGAAGTTTGCGCGCGATCACGGCGCGCGCTGCCTCGGCATGACAGACAGCAAGGTCTCGCCGCTCAACGAGATCTCCGACGTGTGCCTGTACGCCAAGAGTGAGATGGTGTCTTTCCTCGACTCGCTCGTCGCACCCATGAGTCTGATTAACGCGCTCATCATGGCCGTCGGTGCGCGCGACCGGGAGCGCACATTTGAGACGTTCCGCGAGCTGGAGACCGTCTGGAAAGAATACGAGGTGTATGGGACCGTTGAAAGCTGATGTAGTTGTGATCGGCGGCGGTGCGGCCGGGTCCATGTGTGCGCTCACGGCGGCGCAGCGGGGGCTGAATGTCGTGCTGCTCGAGCCGAACAAGATGCTCGGCAAGAAGCTGCGCATCACCGGCAAGGGCCGCTGCAACGTGACGAATAACTGCGATATCAAGACCATTCTTGCCAATATTCCGGGTGACGGGCGCTTTCTCTACAGCGCGCTCAACCGCCTGGGCCCTCAGGACACGATGACGCTGTTTGAATCGCTCGGCGTGCCGCTCAAGACCGAGCGCGGCAGCCGCGTGTTCCCGGTCTCCGACCGGTCGCACGACATTGCCAACGCCCTTGAGCGCGCCTATGCGCACGCGGGCGGGCGGGTCGTGCACGCCGCGGCGACAGACATTCTGACGCAGGACGGCGCGGTTTCCGCCGTCGTGACCACAGAGGGCGCCATCGACTGTGATGCCGCCGTCATCTGCACGGGCGGTCTGTCCTATCCTCTCACCGGCTCGACCGGCGACGGGTATCGCCTCGCGCAGCGGCTGGGCCACGCGGTCACGCCCACGCGCGCCTCGCTCGTGCCGCTGGAATCCGATGATCCCTGGTGCGCTGAGATGCAGGGCTTTTCCCTGCGCAACGTAACGCTCACGGTCTACGACGAGCAGAATAAGGTCATCTACTCCGATCTGGGCGAGATGCTCTTTACGCACTTTGGCGTGTCGGGCCCGCTGGTGCTGTCGGCGAGCGCGCACATGCGCGACTTTTCGCAGCACAAGTACCGCCTGTCCATCGACCTGAAGCCGGCGTTGGACGAAAAAAAGCTCGATGCGCGCATCCTGCGCGATTTTCAGAAATACGCCAATCGCGACTTTAAGAACGCGCTCTATGACCTCGCGGGCCATGCCATGATCCCGGTGCTCGTGCGCCTGTCCGGCATCCCGGAGGATACGAAGGTCAACGCCATCACGCGTGAGCAGCGGCATCGGCTCGTGGAGCTGTTCAAGCATTTTCCGGTGTCGGTCACCGGCACGCGGCCCATTGATGAGGCCATCGTTACCTCCGGCGGCGTGTCGCTCAAGGAGGTCAACCCGCGCACCATGGGCTCCAAACTTGTGTCCGGGCTGTACTTTGCCGGCGAGGTGCTCGATCTGGACGCCTATACCGGCGGCTTCAACCTGCAGATCGCCTGGAGCACTGGCTATGTGGCCGGAAACGCGGTCTGCACATAACGCACGAAAGGAAATGAACGTTTTGGATACACACATCACCGTTGCCATCGACGGCCCGTCCGGCGCCGGCAAGAGCACGATCGCCCGCGCGGCCGCGCGCCGCTTCGGCCTTATCTACGTGGACACCGGCGCGATCTACCGCACGGTCGGTCTTGCCGGCGAGCGGGCCGGTATCGACTGCGCGGACACCGCCGCCGTGCAGGCGCTGCTGCCGGGGCTGAAGATCGAGCTGGTCTATGACGCCGCAGGGGAGCAGCGGATGCTGCTCAACGGCGAGGACGTCTCGGAGACGATCCGCCTGCCGGAGGTGTCGATCCTCGCCTCGCGCGTGTCGGCGCTGCCGGTCGTGCGCGCATTTTTGCTGGACATGCAGCGCAGCCTTGCCCGCACGCACAGCGTCGTCATGGACGGGCGCGACATCGGCACGGTCGTTCTGCCGGATGCCGGGCTGAAGATCTTCCTGTCCGCTTCGGCGGCGTGCCGCGCGCAGCGCCGCTACCGCCAGCTGCAGGAAAAGGGCATTCAGGAGCCCTATGCCGACGTGCTGCGCGAGCTCGAGCAGCGCGATTATGACGATACGCACCGCGCGGTCGCCCCGCTCAAGGCGGCGCCGGACGCCGTGCATATCGACACGAGCGACCTGACGCTGGACGAGAGCATCGACGCCGTGTGCGCGGCCATCCGCGCGCGCTTCGGGCTGGAGGCGGAGACGTGAAGGAACTCATCGTTGCCAAGTCGGCCGGCTTCTGCTTCGGCGTCAGCCGGTCGGTGAAGATGGCCGAGGAAATGCTCGCCGCCGAGCAAAACTGCTATAGCCTCGGCGAACTCATCCACAATGACGATGTGGTGCGGCACCTGCAGTCCGAGGGTCTCACGGTCGTGGACGGGCCGGAGCAGATCCCGCCGGGCGCGTCCGTCATCATCCGCTCCCACGGTGTCAGCCGTGCGGAGTTTGAGGCGGTGCAGCGCACGGGCGCGACGGTGTATGACGCGACGTGCCCGAAGGTCAAGCGCATCCATGAGATCGTGGCCGAGGCATCCGCCGAGGGGCGGCAGCCGGTCATCATCGGCGCAGCCGACCACCCGGAAGTGCGCGCCATCTGCGGCTGGTGCGAGGCCCCAATCGTGGTCAATGACGCTGCGGAACTCGCAGCGCGCATCGCTGACGGCACCATTGACTGTGCAAAACCGCTGACTGTCGTCATCCAGACGACCCAAACGCAAGAGAAACTGCTGGAATGTCAGAAAATCATAAAAAAACAGTGTACAAACGCAAAATTGTTTGATACAATATGTGGTGCTACGTTTACACGTCAGACAGAGGCCGCGCAGATGGCCCGCACCTGCGGCGCAATGGTCGTCGTCGGCGGCGGCCACAGCGCCAACAGCCGCCATCTCTACGAGATCTGCCGCAGTGCGTGTGCAAACGTGCAATTTATTGAAAACGCAGCGCAGCTTGATACAAGCGCGTTCGTACATGCGGATACGGTCGGCCTGACAGCCGGGGCCTCCGTGCCTGCATGGATCATTAAGGAGGTAAAACAAAAGATGAGCGACGAGATCCTGACTCAAGAAAATCCCACGGAGACTGAAAATTTTGATGAAATGCTGGAGGCATCTCTCAAGCCTATATATAATGGAGAAAAGGTAACCGGTACGGTCGTGGCCATTTCTGGCACCGAGATCAGTGTCGATATCGGCACCAAGTATTCCGGCTTCATCCCGACCAGCGAGTTCACCGACGACGGCATCAAGGTCGAAGACGTCCTGCATGTCGGCGACACCATTGAGGCGAGCGTTGTCCGCGTCAACGACGTGGAAGGCACTGCGATGCTCTCCAAGAAGCGTCTTGACGCCGTGAAGAACTGGGCTGCCATCGAAGAGGCACAGGAGAGCGGCGAGATCGTCGAGGGCAAAGTCACCGAGGACAACAAGGGCGGCATCGTTGTGTCCGTCAAGGGCATCCGCGTGTTCGTGCCCGCTTCCCAGTCCGGCCTGCCGAAGGACGCTGCCATGTCCGAGCTCGTTGGCCAGACCGTGCGCCTGAAGATCACCGAGGTCAACCGCGGCCGCAAGCGCGTCGTCGGTTCCATCCGTGCCGTCGCCCAGAAGGAGCGCCGCGAGCGCGCCGAGAAGATCTGGAGCGAGATCGAGGTCGGCAAGCACTATCACGGTGTTGTTAAGTCCCTGACGTCCTACGGCGCGTTCGTCGATATCGGCGGCATTGACGGCATGGTCCACGTCTCCGAGCTGAGCTGGAGCCGCATCAAGCAGCCGTCCGACGTGCTGTCCGTCGGCGACGAGGTCGATGTCTATGTCATCAGCTTCGACACGGAGAACCACAAGATCTCCCTTGGCTACAAGGATCCCAACGGCAACCCCTGGACCAAGTTCGTGTCCACCTTCCAGGTCGGCGATGTGGCGAAGGTCACCATCGTCAAGCTCATGCCCTTCGGCGCGTTCGCCGAGGTGCTGCCCGGTGTGGACGGCCTGATCCACATCTCCCAGATCGCCAACCGCCGCATCGGCAAGCCCGATGAGGTCCTGACCGTCGGCGACATTGTCGATGCGAAGATCACCGCGATCGACGAGGAGAAGCACAAGATCTCCCTGTCCATCCGTGCGCTGACCGCTCCCGAGCCGGCCCCGGTGCGTGAGCGCCCGGCGAAGAAGCCGCATGCTCCGGAAGCTGATGCGCTCGTGTACGAAGTGTCCGCCACCGGCGAGGCCACCGGCAACATCCCCGAGATCGACGACGACGAGATCGACGAGTAATTTCCAGCCATGAAACATCCCTGCACACACCGTGCAGGGATGTTTTTTATTGTCCGCACCTTGCGCCGGTCCGGATTTCTGATTATAATGAAGCTATAGAATTTTGGATCATTGCACGATATTCGAGAAAGGAGCGATCCCATGGCACTTTACGGAAAGATCAAAGCGAAGCTCATCGGCAAACCGTTTTGCACGATGGTCGTTCTGGCGGCCGGTTCTTCCAAGCGGATGGGCCGCGATAAGCTGATGATGGAGGTCGGCGGTGTGCCGGTGCTCGTGCGCTCGCTGCAGGCGATGCAGGACTGTGCCGCCGTGGACGAGCTCATTGTCGTCACGCGCACGTCCCGCCTTGAGGAGATCGCGGCGCTGCGCGACCGGTACGGCCTGACGAAGATGACCAAGGTCGTCGTCGGCGGCATGACGCGCGCGGAGTCCTCGCTTGCCGGTGTGCTGGCGGCGAGCAGCAAGGCGACGCTCATCGGCATCCACGATGCGGCGCGCCCGCTCGTGACGGATGCCATCATCACCGAGACGATCCAGGCAGCGAAAAAAAGCCGCGCGGCCGCGCCCGGTGTCCCGGTGCGCGATACGGTCAAGATCACGGCCGGCGGTGTCATCACCAGTACGCCCGAGCGCGCGACGCTCACCGCCATTCAGACGCCGCAGGTGTTCCAGGCGGAGCTTATCAAGGCCGCGCTCACGAATGCCATGCGCAAGCATCTGGCCATCACGGACGACTGCTCGGCCGTGGAGCAGCTGCGCGTCAAGCCGGTCGTGACGCAGGGCTCGGATGAGAATCTCAAGATTACGACGCCGATCGATATCGAGCTCGCGGAATCCATCCTGAGGAGGCGCGGTCAGGCATGATGCGGATTGGTCATGGTTATGATGTGCACCGGCTCTCCATCGGCCGCAGGCTCATCCTCGGCGGCGTAGAGATCCCGTACGAAAAGGGCCTGCTCGGCCACTCGGATGCGGATGTGCTTACCCATGCGGTCATGGATGCGCTGCTCGGCGCGGCGGCCATGGGGGATATCGGCCAGCTTTTCCCGGACAATAACCCGGCTTTTGCCGGCATCAGCAGCATGGAGCTGCTGCGTGAAGTCATGGCGTGCCTGCGCGCGGAAGGGTATACGGTCAGTAATTTGGACTGCACCGTGCTTGCACAGGCGCCGAAGCTCGCGCCGTATATCGCGCAGATGCGCCGGAATTTGGCCTTGTGCATGGATGTGGGCGCCGACTGCATCAGTGTCAAGGCGACGACGGAGGAAGGACTCGGCTTCACTGGCTCCGGTGCGGGCATTGCCGCCCATGCGGTCGTCCTGATCGAACGGATTTCGTAAACGCCTGCACCACTCCCGCATAGAATGAGGCATAACGATGTGGGAGGGAGCTCATGATGCAGCGCTACTGTCTGATCATGTGCAGGTCGTTGACCTATGCACAGCGGTCATCGCAGGTGCTCGAGCGCGCGGGCATTACCGCCACTGTGCTCAAAGCGCCGCAAAGCGTTTCAAAGACCGGATGCACGTATTGCGTCAAACTGTATGAATCCCGTCTGGTTCGTGCGCTGGCGCTCCTGGACCGCGCAGCGATCCAGCGGGGGAAGGTGTATCGCCTGCTGGAAGATGGCACTTACCAGGAGGTGACGGTATGATCTATCTGGACTCGGCGGCTACGAGTCTGCTCAAGCCGCCGTCGGTGGTGCGCGCGACGGCCATGGCCATGCGCACGATGGCGAGTCCCGGCCGCGGCGGCCACAGCGCCGCCATGCGCGCGGCCGATACGGTGTTTGCCTGCAGGGAAGCGGCGGCGAGACTGTTTCACGTTCCGGAGCCGGAGCGCGTCGTATTCACCATGAATGCGACGCACGCGCTCAATATCGCGATCCACTCGCTCGTATCGCCCGGTGATCCGGTCGTGATCTCGGGCTACGAGCACAATTCCGTCACGCGCCCGCTCCATGCACTGGGCGCGCAGGTGCGCGTGGCGGAGAGCCCGCTCTTCGAGCCGGAGGCAGCGGTCAGCGCCTTCCGGCGCGCGCTGCCGGGCGCGAAGGCGGCCGTGTGTACGATGGTGTCGAACGTGTTCGGTTATCTGCTGCCCGTGCGGGAGATCGCGGAACTTTGCGCCGCTGCGGGCGTCCCATTGATCGTGGATGCCTCACAGGCGGCCGGCTGTATCGCATTCGACGCGGCGGCACTTGGCGCGGCGTTTGTGGCCATGCCAGGGCATAAGGGGCTGCTCGGCCCGCAGGGCACGGGCATCCTGCTGTGCTTTGCGCAGCCGGAGCCCTTGCTGTGCGGCGGCACCGGTTCGCAGAGCGTGCTGCAGAATATGCCCGAGGAACTGCCCGACCGGCTCGAGGCCGGGACGCACAATGTCCCCGGCATCGCGGGCCTGCTCGCCGGGATCCGGTATTTGTCGGCGCAGGGCGTTGAGAATATCGAGCGGCGGGAGCGGCGGCTCGCGCAGCGCCTGACGGCGCAGCTGCGCGCGGAGCCGCGGTTGGAGGTGTTCGCGGCGCCGGATCCGGCGTGTCAGACGGCGGTGCTGTCTGTCCGCTGCCGGGATATGGACAGCGAATTGCTGGCGCAGAAGCTCGCACAGTACGGCATTGCCGTGCGCGCGGGGCTGCACTGCGCGCCGGTGGCGCACCGCTCGGCCGGAACCCTGGAGACCGGCACCGTGCGCCTGAGCCTGTCGCCCTTTAACACGGACGCGGAGATCGCCCGCACGGCGCGCGTATTTCACGAGATCCTGCGTGCGGGTTGACACAGATTTATGTATTGAAATCCGCCGGGTTGTAGGGTATAATATTATAATTCATAAGATTGGCGTTTTGCATCTGCAAAACGGAAACCAACAGCCGAGGAAATGCTTATGGCACAACTTGCAGCCTTCTGGGCAAAGCTGACGATGCTGGTATCTACGATCCGGTTTTCGGACATCGTGGATATCCTGATCGTCGCTTATCTGATTTACAATGTCATCATGCTCATCCGCAAGACGAATTCGTATCGTCTGGCACAGGGCGTCCTGCTGATCCTGATCGCACTGTGGCTGTCGGGTGTGCTGAAGCTGACGATGTTCAACCGCATCCTGCAAAAGACGGTCGAGCTCGGCCTGATCGCGCTTGTCATCATCTTTCAGCCGGAGCTGCGCCGCCTGCTCGAGCGCATGGGCAGCAAGGCGCTCCCGCGCTTCGGCGCCAAGCCGCTGGAAACGCTGGGCATGGACAACGTCATTTCGCAGACCATTGCTGCCTGTACGCAGCTGTCTGCGACCAAGACCGGCGCGCTCATCGTTTTTGAGCGCAGTGTGACGCTCGATGAGCAGATGCGCAGCGGCACCACGATCAACTCGGACGTGACGGCGGAGCTGCTCAAGAATATTTTCTATCCCAAGGCCCCGCTGCATGACGGCGCGGTCGTGATCCGTGACGGCCGCATCGCGGCGGCCGGCTGTGTTCTGCCGCTGACGAGCAACACGAACCTCAGCCCGGATCTCGGCACGCGCCACCGCGCGGGCATCGGCATGAGTGAGCACTCGGACGCCGTGGTCGTGATCGTGTCCGAGGAGACCGGCGGTATTTCCATCGCCGTGGACGGCATGCTCAAGCGCCGCCTGTCTCCGGACACGTTTGAGGCGATCCTCCGCAGCGAACTGGTGCCGGCGGAAGAGCAGCAGCGCAGACGCTGGGATATCTTGGTCGATTTCGTGAAGAAACTCAATCCGCTTCGTCGGGAGAAACAACATGACAAAAAAGACGACGATCAACAAAATAGTCGGCAGTAAGGCTTTCTGGATCATCATTTCGCTGCTGGCCTCGTTCCTGCTGTGGACGTATATCATGTCCACGGAGGAGACGACGATCGAGATGACGTTTTCCAATGTCAAAGTCGTGTATCAGGGCGCGGATGATCTGCGCGCCACGCGCGGCCTGATCGTAACTGGGGCCGACGCGGACACGGTTTCCGTGCGCCTGAAGGGCACACGGCGCGTGCTCGGCAACCTCAGCTCGGCGGACCTGTCGGCGGTCATTGACGTGTCCGGCATCTCGCAGGCACGGGAAATGCAGGTGAGCTATTCGCTGCAATACCCGACCAATGTCGATAAGAGCAGCATCACCGTTCTGAGCAAATCGCCGGAGACCATCAGCTTCTCCGTCGTGCAGGAGGCCAACAAGACGCTTGAGGTCAAAGGCGTGTTCACCGGCAGCGTCAAAGACGGTTACACGGCCGAACCGATCCAGGTGGAGCCGTCGTCCATCACGCTCTACGGCCCGCAGGAGGAGCTCGACGCGGTGGACAGCATCTGCGTCTATGTCACGCGCACGGATCTGGACAAGTCCATTGAGCCGACCAACTGCCCGTATGTCCTGCTGGATAAGGACGGCAATAAGCTCAAGCCCAAGGAGATCTCCGGCAATTATGACACGGTCAGCGTGTCGATGCCGGTGCTGATGAACAAAGACCTGCCGCTGACGGTCTCATTGGTCGGCGGCGCCGGGGCGACGGAGGACAACTGCGTCGTCGAGATCGAGCCGAAGAGCATCCAGGTCGCGGGCGACACGACGGTGCTGCAAAAGCTCAATCAAATCGTCGTGGCAACGGTCGACCTGTCGAGCTTTGCCACGTCGTATGAGACGACGGTCACGATCCCCCTGGGGAATGATCTGAAGAACCTCAGCGGCGTCACGGAGGCCACGGTCCGTATCTCCGTCCGTGGGCTGGAGACGGCAAAGATCACCGCGACGAATATCACCGCGACCGGGACGAACCGGCATGTGGAGATCACAACGACGTCGCTGGACGTGACCGTGCGCGCGCCGGCAGGCGCGATCTCGCAGATCACGGCGGACAATGTGCGCGTGGTCGCGGATCTGACAAACTATAAGGCCACGAGCGGTACGGTCGCCGTGCCGGCCAAGGTCTATGTGGACGGCTTCTCCGACGCCGGAGCGATCGGAGAATACGTCGTGAATGTGCATTTTACGGGAGGATGATACCATGACGCAGGACGCAGTGGTGACCAAGCTGGTCAGCCGCCACGTGGCGGAGGTGGAAGTGGAGCGCGGCACGGCGTGCGGCGGTACGTGTGAGTCGTGCGAGGCGTGCGTGTTCCAGAACCGCATCCGCGCCGAAGCGGTCAACAAAGTCTCGGCGCTTCCGGGTCAGAAGGTCGTCATCGAGAGCAAAACGTCGGACGTGCTCGGTGCAGCGGCGCTGTTGTATCTGGTGCCGTTCGTGCTGCTGTTTCTGGGCTATGCCATCGGCAATGCGCTCGGCTGGGCTGAGGGCGGCTGTGTTTTGATCGGCTTTGGTTTCTTCGCGCTCGGCGTGGCGTTTAATGTTATTTACCAGCGCAGGAAGAAAGCCAGCCCCATTACTTTTGAGATCATTCAGATTCGGGAATCCTAAGATAAGAAGGGTAAGCCAATGATAAGAAGTATGACCGGCTACGGCGGCGCAAAGGGCGTCGTCGAGGGCCTGAACGTCACGGTGGAGCTCAAGAGCGTCAACAACCGCTATCTGGACATCGCCGTGCGCATGCCGCGCAACTTCCTCTTCGCGGAGGACGCGGTCAAATCCACCATCCAGCAGCACGTCAGCCGCGGCAAGCTGGATGTGTTCGTCACGATTGACTCCTCGCAGGCGGCCGACACCGTCCTGCGCGTGAACGAGCCGCTGCTGCGCGCCTATATCGACACGCTCAATACGCTCGCCGTGCGCTATGACCTGAAAAACGACATGTCGCTCATGTCGCTCATGCGTTTCCCGGACATTCTGTCCGTGGAGAAGGCGGAGGCGGATCAGGACAAGATCCGCGCCGGTCTGGTCGCGCTGACGCAGCAGGCGCTCGCTGACTATGACCAGATGCGCGAGCGCGAGGGCGCGAAGCTCCGCACCGACGTGGAGGAAAAGCTCGCGCGCATCGAGTCGCTGGTCACGCGCGTGGAGACGGTCGCCCCCGAAACGGCCGCGGCCTATGAGGCGCGCCTGCGCCAGAAGCTCGAGGCGGTGCTCGCCGCGACCGATATTGACGAGCCGCGCATCATTGCCGAGGCTGCGATCTATGCCGACCATGTTGCCGTCGATGAGGAGACAGTGCGCCTGCGCAGTCATATTGCACAGCTGCGCCAGATGCTCGAGAGCGGCTCTCCGGTCGGCCGCAAGGCGGATTTCCTCATTCAGGAGTTCAACCGTGAGGCGAACACCATCGGCTCCAAGTGCCAGAATGCGGACATTGCGAAGGTGGTCGTGGACCTCAAGTCCGAGATCGAGAAGATCCGCGAGCAGATCCAGAACATCGAGTAAGGAGCCGCGGACTTGAAACTCATCAACATCGGATACGGAAACTATGTTTCCGCGGAGCGGCTGTTGGCTGTCGTCAGTCCAGATTCCGCCCCCATCAAGCGCATTGTGCAGGACAGCCGTGAGATCGGCATGCTCATCGATGCGACCTATGGCCGAAAGACGCAGGCCGTCCTCATCATGGATACCGGCCACGCAGTGCTCTCGGCGCTGCCGCCGGATGCGGTGCAGGCCCGTGTAGAGGCCACAGATCTGGAAAGCGGAGGAGACGCAACATGAACCACCAGACAGGGAAACTGATCCTGATCTCCGGGCCGTCCGGCACCGGAAAGAGCACCGTGATCGCCCGGCTGATGCGCCTGCGGGATGACGTGTGCTTTTCCGTCTCGGCCACGACGCGCGACCCGCGCCCCGGCGAGGTGGACGGAAAGGACTATTTTTTCGTCACGCGCACGGCGTTTGACGCCATGGTCGCGGCGGACGAGCTGCTGGAGCACGCCGAATACGTCGGTAACTGCTACGGCACGCCGAAGAGCTATGTGGAGCGGCGCTGCGCCGAGGGTATGCATGTCCTGCTGGACATCGACGTGCAGGGTGTGCACCAGATCTCCGAGAACCGGCCGGACGCGATCCGCGTGTTCATGATGCCGCCGTCTCTGGCGGAGCTGGAGCGCCGTCTGCGCGGCCGGCACACAGACGATGAGCAGAAGATCTGCGAGCGTCTGGCGCAGGCGCGCCGCGAGTGTGCGCTGGCGTATACATATGATTACATCGTCATCAACGACGATCCCGACGTTGCGGCCAAAGAGCTCGACGCCATCATCACGGCAGAGTGCTGCCGCTATCCCGATCGGAAAAACTATTTTACAGAGGTGCTTGAAAAATGATGCTCTATCCTCCCATGAGCGAGCTGGCCGCCAAGGCCGGCAGCCGCTATCTGCTGGTGAACCTGGTCGCGCGCCGCGCGCGCAACATCGCCGCCGCCGCACAGGCTGCGGGTGAGCCGCTGGATACCAAACCGGTTTCCATGGCGATCGACGAGGTGTATGACGGCCGCCTTCAGGTCGTGCACAAGGAATAATCGCTTTCAGGCGGGCAGTACCCGCCTGATTTTTTCGGAGAGGGGGCGCGCAGATGCTGCAGATCCCGGTCGCAAAAGTCGCCGTTCTGGCTGCAACATTTGCGTTCGACCGACCGTATACGTATAAGATCCCGCAGCCGCTGGCGGCGACGCTTCGCCCCGGCTGCCGCGTCGTGGTGCCGTTTTCGCGCGGGAACCGTCCCTGCGAGGGTATGGTGCTTGCGCTGGGCGAGGCGGAGGACGACCCGAAGTTCAAGTCCATCACGCGCCAGCTCGATCCCGAGCCCATCCTCTCGCCGGAACTGATCCGCCTGGCCGCCTGGATGCACGACCGCTTTTTCTGCACGATCTACGATGCGCTGCACGCGATCCTGCCGGCCGGCGTCTGGTACCGGGTCAGCACGGTCTATTGTGCGGCGCCGGAGCTGGACACGGCTGCGGCACTGGCCCAGTGCGGGAAATCCGAGCAGCGGCGTCTGGCGCTGGAGACGGTGCTGGCGGCCGCTGTCCGCTCGACGAGCTGCAAGCGGCGTTTGGCGATAAAGACCCGGCGAGCGCTCTGCACTGGCTCGTGCAGCAGAAATTTCTGACGGTGGAGGGCGCGGAAACGCGTGTCGTGCGCGACAAGCAGCTGGAGTATGCCAGCCTCGCCGTCCCGCTGGAAGAGGCGCAGGAGGAGATCCGCCGCCGCAGGCGCGCGAAGCACCAGGTCGCAATTCTGGAGCTGCTGTGCACGATCGGCCGCGCGTCGGCCGGTGAAGTGTGCCAGTTCACCGGTGCGCCGAGAAGCACCATGAAAACGCTTGTGCAGCAGGGCGTTGTGCGCATCGACACCGAGCCCTATTTCCGCCGCCCGGTGCACTACACCGGGCAGCCGCAGCCGATCCCGGCGCTGACGCCGGCGCAGGAGCAGGTGTTTTCCGGCCTGAAGGCACTGCTGCGTGCGCCGGATGCGCAGGCGGCGCTGCTCTTCGGCGTGACCGGCAGCGGCAAGACGCTCGTCTACCTGCACCTGATCGCGCAGGCACTCGCAGCGGGGCAGGGCGCGATCCTGCTTGTGCCGGAAATCTCGCTGACGCCGCAGATGATTGAGGCGTTTTCCGCCTATTTCGGCGACACGGTCGCCGTCCTGCACAGCGGTCTGCCGCTCTCGGAGCGCTATGACGAGTGGAAGCGCATCCGCGCGGGCCTCGCGCGCGTCGTCGTCGGCACGCGCAGCGCGGTCTTTGCACCCGTGCAGGATCTCGGCCTGCTCATCATTGACGAGGAGCAGGAGGACACCTATAAGTCCGAGAGCACGCCGCGCTACCATGCGCGCGATGTGGCCAAGTTCCGCTGCGCCCAGCACCATGCACTGCTGCTGCTCGGCTCGGCAACGCCGGACGTCGTCAGCCGCTATTACGCCGAGACCGGGCGCTATCATTACTTCACGCTGCCGGACCGGTTCAACGCCCGCAAGCTGCCGGACGTCATCATTGCCGACATGAAGCAGGAGCTGCGCAATGGCAATGCCGGCTCTATCAGCTCCGTGCTCTATGGCGAGCTGGAGGAGAACCTACGCCGCGGCGAGCAGAGCATCCTGTTTCTCAACCGGCGCGGCGCGAGCAAGATCGTCACCTGCGCCGAGTGCGGCGCGACCTATTCGTGCCCGAACTGCAGCGTCAGCCTGACGTATCATCAGGGCAACCAGATGCTCATCTGTCACCACTGCGGCTACCGGCGGCGGGTCGACCCGCAGTGCCCGGTCTGCGGCGGGGAGCTGCGCTTTCTCGGCGACGGGACGGAGCGCATCGAGGCAGATCTGCATGCGCTGTTTCCCGGCGTGGAGACGCTGCGCATGGACGCTGACGCCATCGCCATGGCCGGTACGCACGAGGCGCTGCTGCAGCGCTTTGCGCGCGAGCGCATCCCCATCATGATCGGCACGCAGATGATCACGAAGGGTCTGAATTTTGAAAACGTCACGCTCGTCGGCGTGCTCAACGCCGACCAGAGCCTGTACGTCGGCGATTACCGCGCCAATGAGCGCACGTTTTCGCTCATCACGCAGGTCATCGGCCGCAGCGGCCGCGGCGACGCGCCCGGCCGGGCCGTTATCCAGACGTTCACGCCCGCGAACGAGACCATCCAACAGGCGGCGCGGCAGGATTACGACGCGTTTTACCGCTCGGAGATCCGGCTGCGAAAGCTTAACGGCACGCCGCCGTTCAGCGAGGTGCTGGCCGTCACGGTCTCCGGCGCGCAGGAGAATGCGGTCGTGCGCTGCTGCGCCTATATCCGCGATTACTTCCGCCAGACGGTCGGCGAGCGCGCGGAGGTGCTCGGCCCGGCGCCGCTGCCGGTCGTGCGCATGAACAACCGCTACCGCTACCGCGTCACACTTTACTGCAATCAGAGCAAGGCGGTGCGCCGCGCGGCGGCGAACATCGTCATGTACTGCAACACAGAAAAATCATTCCGCGATGTCACCGTTTTTGCCGATGGCAATCCGCTGGATTAGAGGAGAGATACACTATGGCTACAAGAATAATTCTCAAAAACGGTGACCCGCAGCTGCGCAAGCACTGCCATGAGGTCAAGGATTTTAATCCCCGGCTGCACATGCTGCTCGACGATATGCGCCAGACGCTGGCGGAGTCCAACGGTGTTGGACTCGCTGCGCCGCAGGTCGGTGTGCTGCGCCGCGCCGTCATCGTGCTCGAGACGAACGTTCCGGACGACGAAGAGGAATATATGATCGAGCTCATCAACCCTGTCATCGTGGAGACGGCCGGGGAGCAGACCGGCGCCGAGGGCTGCCTGAGTATCCCGAACGAGTTCGGCATCGTCCAGCGCCCGGACTATGTGAAGGTCCGCGCGCAGGACCGCCACGGCGAATGGTTCGAGGTCGAGGGCCATGGCTTGACGGCGCGCGCTTTCTGCCACGAGATTGACCACCTTGACGGTGTCCTGTTCATCGACAAGGCCATACGGATGCTCTCTCCCGAGGAGCTCGAGCAGCAGGCAAAGGGGTGAGGCGCATGCGCATTGTGTTTATGGGCACGCCGGATTTCGCGGCCGTGTCCCTGCAGCGCCTGCTCGACGAGCGGTTTGACGTGGTCGGCGTGTTCACGCAGCCGGACAAGCCGAAAAATCGCGGCATGAAGCTCCAGCCGAGTCCGGTCAAGGAGATCGCGCTCGCGGCGGGGCTCCCAGTGTTCCAGCCGGCAAAGATGCGTGATGGCACGGCGCTGGCCGATCTCCAAAGCCTGCAGCCGGACATTCTCGTCGTTGTGGCCTATGGCCGCATCCTGCCGGATGATCTGCTCGCAGTGGCTCCTTATGGTGCGGTGAACGTCCATGGCTCGCTGCTGCCGAAGTACCGCGGCGCCGCGCCGATCCAGTGGGCGGTGCTCAACGGCGATGCCGTGACCGGCGTTTCGACCATGTACCTCGACCGCGAGATGGACACCGGTGACGTGATCTATACCGCGCAGACACCGGTCGGCGAGTTTGAGACGGCCGGAGAGCTCTTTGACCGTCTGGCGGTCATGGGGGCGGACCTGCTCGTGCGCACGCTGCGCGATATCGCCGCGGGTACCGCGCCGCGCACGCCGCAGGATCATAGTCAGGCGACGTATACACGCCCGCTCACGCGTGACGATTCACCCATCGACTGGACCCAGTCCCCGCGCGCGATCGTCAAGCATATCTGCGGTCTGGAGCCGTGGCCCGTCGCAACGGCGGAGCTCGGCGGCCAGACGTTCAAGATCCATGCGGCGGATTATTCCGAGCGCACGACGCACAAAGCGCCCGGCACCATCGTGGCTGCCGGGAAAGACGGCGTCACGGTCGCCTGTGCCGGCGGGCAGACGGTGCGCATCACGCAGCTGCAGGCGCCGGGGAAAAAACGCATGTCGGCAGCCGACTACCTGCTCGGGCACACGCTGCCCGTTGAGGATTGACCATGGTCATGACTGCCCGGGAAGCCGCCTGGACCGCGCTGCAGCGCTGGCGCAAAAACGGCGCGTGGTCGGATGCTGCGCTCAATGCCGTCCTGCAAAGTGCGCAGCTGGAGCCGCGCGACGCCGCGCTCGCAGCGCGCATTTGCTACGGCACGCTGCAGAATCTGACCCTGTTGGATCATTGCCTTTCCGCCTACTGCACGACACCGCTGCAAAAGCTCGAGCCGAAGGTGCTCGACCTGCTGCGGCTGTCGGCCTATCAGATCGTGCTGCTGGATAAAGTCCCGCCGCGCGCTGCCGTGAACGAGGCGGTCGCGCTCTGCCGCAAGGGCGGCTGCGCGCGTGCATCCGGTCTCGTCAACGCGGTGCTGCGCCGCGTGGCGGAGCACCGGGACGCGCTGCCGGAGATCCCGGGCACGGGCACGGTGGACTATCTTGCCGTGCGCTACAGCCACCCGCGGTGGCTGGCGCAGCTGTATATCGACGCGCATGGCTATGCGTTTGCCGAGCGGGCGCTGGCGGCGAACAATGCCGATGCACCGGCCTGTCTGCAGGTGAACACCCTGAAAACGACGGCGGATGTACTGGCCGCGTCCCTGCGCGCGGACGGCATCGAGACGGAGCCGCACCCGTGGCTTCCGGATGCGCTGCTGTGCCGCGGCGGCAATCTGGCGGCCGCGCACGCTTTTGTCGACGGATGGTTTTATGTGCAGGATGCGGCCGCGCACTGCGCGGCGCTCGTCTCCGGCGCGCAGCCGGGCATGCGCGTGCTCGATGCCTGCGCTGCCCCCGGCGGGAAAAGTTTCGCCGCCGCGGTGCAGATGCGCGATCAGGGATGTATGATTTCCTGCGATATTCACGAAAATAAATGGAAGCGCATCCGCGCCGGTGCCGAGCGGCTGGGCCTGACGTGCATTTCAACGCGCACGATGGACGCACGCCGCCCGGACGCGGACCTGCTCGGCGCGATGGACGTGGTGCTGGCCGATGTGCCGTGCTCCGGGCTGGGCGTCATCCGCAAGAAGCCGGAGATCCGCTTCAAGGATCCCACAGAGCTCGAGCGTCTGCCGGCTATCCAGCGGGACATTCTTGCCGGCCTTGCGCCGTGCGTGAAGCCCGGCGGCGTGCTGGTGTATTCCACGTGCACGGTGCTCGCGCGGGAGAATGAGGACGTGGTGCGTGATTTCCTGCGCGCGCATCCGGAGTTTTCGCCGGAGGCATTTTCGCTGCCGCTTCCGGGCGCGGACGCACCCGACGGTATGTTCACCTTCTGGCCGCAGGAACACGGCACGGACGGATTTTTTGTTTGTAAGCTGAGGAGACACAAATGAGAGACATCAAAGCCATGCTCCCCGAGGAGATCGCGGCGGCCCTCGCCGAAATGGGGCAGCCGAAATACCGCGCCAAGCAGATCTTTCAATGGCTCGCGCGCGGTGTGACGTCGTTTGACGAGATGACGAACCTGTCCAAGGACCTGCGCGCCGCACTCTCGGAGCGCTTTTATATCTCAAAGCTCGAGATGCTGCGCAAGCAGGTGTCAGCCATTGACGGGACGATCAAATATCTCTGGCAGCTCGGCGACGGCAACGCCGTCGAGACTGTCGTCATGCACTATAAGCACGGCAACACGGTCTGCATCTCCTCGCAGGTCGGCTGCCGACAGGGGTGCGCGTTCTGCGCGTCCACAATCGGCGGCCTGATCCGCAACCTCGAGCCGTCGGAAATGCTCGATGAGGTGCTCTATTCCGAGCGGGAGTCCGGCAGCAAGATCTCCAACATCGTCCTCATGGGCATCGGCGAGCCGCTCGATAACTTTGACAACGTTATGCGCTTTCTCGAACTGGTCAACCACCCGGATGGGGAAAACATCGGCATGCGGCATATTTCGCTGTCCACGTGCGGCCTCATCGAGCGCTTTGACGATCTGGCGGCGCGCGACCTGCAGCTGACGCTGTCGGTCTCCCTGCATGCGCCGGACGATGCTACCCGCTCGAAGATCATGCCGGCCAACCACGGCCGCGGCGTGGCAGCGCTCATTGACGCCTGCGTCCGGTATTATGAAGCGACCGGCCGGCGCATTTCGTTTGAATATGCCATGATCGACGGCGTGAACGACACGCCGGAGCATGCCAAACTGCTGGCAAAACACGCGCGGCGCGTCTGCGCGCACGTGAACCTTATCCCGCTCAACCACGTGGAAGAGCGTGCGTTCCGGCCGTCTACGCCGGAGCATCTTAAGGCGTTCATCCGCATTCTGGAGCAGGCGGGCGTGAACGTGACCGTGCGCCGCAAACTCGGCAGCGATGTGGACGCCTCGTGCGGCCAGCTGCGCAAAAAGGTCGCCGATCATCGAGCCTGAAGGGGGAGAGCCCATGCATTGCTTTGCACAGTCGGACAGAGGGTCCGTCCGCAAGGAGAATCAGGATCGCGCCGCCTGCGCGCATATCCGGCGCAAGGGCTGCACCGTCGCCGTCGTCTGCGACGGGATGGGCGGCGCCGCCGGGGGAAAGCTCGCGAGCGATCTGGCAGCATCCACGTTTCTGGCAGATTTCCGCCGCGAAATGCAATCGGGCAGCGCGGTCGAGCCTGCCATGCGTCATGCCTGCGATGCTGCTAACAGCGCCGTTTATGAGCGCGCGTGCGCAGAGCCTGAGCTGCGCGGCATGGGCACGACGATCGTCGCTGCCTGTGTGCGGCACGGCCGGCTGACGGTGCTGCATGTCGGCGACAGCCGTGCGTATCTGGCCGGACTGCGCCGGATGCAGCAGCTGACGACGGACCACTCGCTCGTGCAGGAGCTGGTCGCGAGCGGCCAGGTATTGCCGGAGCAGGCGCACCGCCACCCGCGCCGGAACGTGATCACGCGCGCCGTCGGCGTCGGCCCCAAGGTGGAGCCGGACTGCTGCACGCTGCCGTTTCCGCTGGGTGCGCGGCTGCTGCTGTGCACGGATGGGCTGTCCAACACGCTCTCGGAGGCCCAGATGCATGATTTTTGCCGCAGCTCGCGGGATGCAAAGCAGATCTGCAGCCGCCTGATCGCGGCGGCGCTGGCACGCGGCGCACGCGACAATGTGACCGCGCTCGTTCTTTTCCGCTGAAGCGCAACAGGGGGATCATTATGGAACAATCAATGAATCGCTATATCGGCCAGATGCTCGATGACCGCTACGAGATCCTGGAGATCATCGGCAGCGGCGGCATGTCGGTCGTTTACAAGGCCATGTGCCACAAGCTGCACCGCTATGTCGCCGTCAAGATCCTGCGCGATGAGATGGCGGCGGACGCCGAGCTGAAAAACCGCTTCCAGGCGGAGGCGCACGCGGTCGCTATGCTCTCGCAGCCGAATATCGTCTCGGTTTACGATGTCGGCCACAGCGGCGAGACGGAGTATATCGTCATGGAGCTCATTGAAGGCGAAACACTCAAGCAGCGCATGGCGGAGCACGGTGTATTCGGCGCCGCAGAGGCGCTGAACTACGCCACGCAGATCTGCAAGGCGCTGCAGCACGCGCATGCCCACGGCATCGTCCACCGGGACATCAAGCCGCAGAACATCATGATTACAAACGACGACATGGTCAAGGTCGCTGATTTCGGCATCGCCGCGCTTGAGAATATCCACGAGGAGCGCAGCGGCCAGGCCATCGGCTCCGTGCACTATATCGCGCCCGAGCAGGCCAAGGGCCTCAATGCCGACGCACGCAGCGACCTGTATTCCCTCGGCGTCGTGCTCTATGAGATGCTCACGGGGCACCTGCCCTATGACGCGGACACCCCGGAGGAGATCGCGCTCATGCACATCGCCGGCAGCGCAAAGCCGCCGCGGGAGTGGAACAGCGACATCCCAGAGGAGCTCGAGCGCATCACACTCCGCGCTATGGAGCCGGACCTGCGCAAGCGCTATCAGTCGGCGGGGGAGATGCTCAAAGCGCTCAACGCCTGCAAAAAGCACCTCAATCAGCAGCGCCCGCTCGCCGAGCGGCGCCGGGAGAGCGCGGAGAAAAAGGACTCCTTTTTCGGTGTGGGTCAGGACCTGACGGAGGAGGCATACCAGCGCCGGCGCAAGCGGGCCAAGCGCGTGAGCTATTTCACGGGCATTTTCTCGGTCGGCGTCTTTGCCATTTTGCTGTTTGTTTTCCTGTGGAATTTCTGGCTTGAGGATCTGTTCCGCACTGCAGAGCGCGTGGATGTGCCGGACTTTACCGGCAAGTCCTACGAGGCGGTCGTCAACGATAAGCAGTATGCCGACTACCACTTCACAGTCGTGTACACGGTCGATCCCGACGTGCCGGACGGTGTTATCATCGAGCAGGACCCGGTCGCGGGCAAGAGCCGCATGCGCGTCTCGGACGGTATCAACGTGCAGCTCACCGTCAGCACCGGCGTCGTCATGACCGATGTGCCGTATGTCATCAATGAGGACTACGAAGCGGCGACGGCCGCGCTCGAAAAGTCCGGCTTTACGGTCACGACGGAGTTTCAGGCTTCGAAGGACGTGACGGCGAAGTATGTCATCAGTTGCGAGCCCGCGCCCGGCGAAAAGGCGGCCGCCGGTTCCAGCGTGAAGCTGATTGTCAGCGGCGGTCCCGAGCTGCGCCCGGTCACGGTGCCCGACCTGTCGGAGTTGACGGAGTCGGCCGCCATCGCGCGCATCGAGAGCAGCGGCCTGTGCTACGGCGGCACGTATAAGGAGGCCAACGATGCCAAGCAGGGCACGGTCTTCAAGCAGAGTGCGCCGGCCAACACACAGCTCACGGAGTACAGTAAGGTCTATATCTGGGTCTCCGACGGGCCGGCAAAACCGTAAAGAGATAAAGGAGCAACAACGCTTATGGTGCAGGGTGTCATCATCAAGGCGCTCAGCGGCTTTTACTATGTGGCCGCCGGCGATCAGATCGTGGAGTGCAAGGCCCGCGGCCGCTTTCGGTACGATGGGTGCAGTCCGCTGGTCGGCGACCGCGTGGAGGTCAGCTTCGACGCGCACGGCAAGGGCCGCATCGACACCGTCCTGCCGCGGCGCAATGCGTTCATCCGCCCGGCGGTGGCAAACATTGACCAGCTCATCATGATCGCGGCGAACGTCAATCCGGTCACGGACCCGTTTCTGATCGACCGTGTGGTCGCCATTGCGGAAAACGCGGACTGCGAGCCGGTCGTCTGCCTCAATAAGTGCGACCTCGACCCGGCGGACCATCTCTATGAGATCTACCGCTCCATCGGCTTTCGCGTCCTGCGCACGAGCGCGGCAACCGGACTCGGTCTGGACGAGCTGCGCGATACGCTGCGCGGCAAAACCAGCGCCTTCACCGGCAACTCCGGTGTCGGCAAGTCGAGCCTGCTCAATGCGCTCGATGCGTCGTTCGGCATTGCGACCGGCGCCGTCAGCGAGCGGCTCGGCCGCGGCAAGCACACGACGCGCCATGTCGAGCTCTACGCGCTCGGGGACGATACGTTTGTCGCCGATACACCCGGCTTTGCCTCGTTTGAGGTGGACATGGTCGATCCTATCTCGTGTGAGAATCTGCAATATGCCTTCCGGGAGTTCCGGCCGTACATCGGCCAGTGCCGCTTTCGCGACTGCGCGCACCTGAAAGAGCCCGGCTGCGCCGTTCTCGCCGCCGTGGAAGCCGGCAAGATCGCGCCGGAGCGCCATGAGAGCTATGCGCGCCTTTACGCGCTCTCGGCTCAGGTCTGCGACTGGGAAAAGAAGAAGTGACGCACCAAAGCACCGCCCTCCGCATACACTGTAGGGAGAACCTGCAAGCGGAGGGCGGTGCTTTATGTTTCGACGGCGGGGGATTTGCTTCTGGATCGGCATCGCGTGCGTGGTCGCCGGTGTGTTCATCATTCTGGCGCTGGTGCTGCCGGCCGGTTTCTGGTGGTTTGCGCTCGGCGGTGCGCTCATTGCGGCAGGCGTGTGGCTGCTGCGCTGTTGATGGCGGCATAACCGGCGTGTGCCCGGCATAAGGATGTACAAAAACGACAAGGAGCACATCTTTATGGAACTACAACTGGGCAAGCAGAAACGCATGATGTACGCGCGGGTGTTTGACCGCACGGAGGAGGAGACCTGCAGCGCGGACGCCGTTGTGCCTGACGCGCTGGGGGATATCGGCGCGATCGTGGTCACGGAGGGCACGTTCTGCCTCTGGAATCTGGACTTTTCGGACAAGAGCGCGCAGATCGAGGGCAGCGTCGCGGCCGATGTGGTCTACGCGGAGGAGGGCGGCGCGCTGCGCAGCTTCCCAGTGGAGCTGCCGGTGAAGGTGCGCATCAGTGGCGAGACGCTCTCGCCGGACGTGCGACCGTGGCTGCGCTGCACGCTCGCCGCGCTGGATGCGCGCGCGGTCAATTCGCGCAAGGTGCGTGTGACGGCGCGGCTGAGCCTGAGCCTGCGCGCCTACCGGGAGACGGAGCTCGCACTCACGGACCGCATCGAGGGCGATGGCGGCACGGTGTTCACGCGCACGGAAACGCTCCGTGTGCAGGTGCCGGTGTCCGTGGAGGAAAAGACATTCACCGCTTCGGAGACGCACCGCTTCACGGCCGGGCAGCCGGAGGCGGACCGTCTGCTCTGCCACACGGAGACGGTGCTGCTCGATGATGTCAGCGTTGTCGGCAGCCGTGTGATCCTGCAGGGACGCGTATGCGCGGCGGTTTCCTACCTCCAACAGGGACAGATGTGCCCGACGGTCGAGACCTTAGAGACGCAGTTTTCGCAAATGCTTGACTGCCCGGCGGACACGTCGCCGTGCCTGCTGCACACGACCGTCAACCTCACGGCGGCCTACCTGAACGTGAGCGCCGCGGCCGACGGCGCGGCGCTGGAGGCGGAGTATCATCTCGTCGCGCAGACGGTGTGCCTTGCGGATGCGGAGGTAGATTGCGTCACGGACGCCTACTGCAACACGGCGGAGCTCACGCTCGAGCGCGAGACGGTGCCGGCCGGCACCGTGCAGCCGGGAGAGCCGCTGCGCCTGTCGGCGGAGGGCACACTCGCGTGCGAGGCGGGCGCGCTGACCGTCGTGTTCCGGCGCGCCGTGGTCTGCGGTCTGACGGAGGATGGCTGCGACGTGCTCGTCCGCCTGCTCGTGACGGATGCCGAGCAGCGCGTCTCCTGCATGGAAAAGCGCCTGCACCTGCCGCTCGAGCCGGAAAACGGCGCGCGGCTGGAACTGTTGAGCGTGCAGCCGGAGGAACCGGCGGTGACGGTCACGGCGGATGGGTTTCTGATCCGCGTGACGGTGACGGTGCGGACGGCCGCGCTTCAGGAGCCCGGCTTCCGGCAGGTCACCGGTGCAACGGCGCAGGAGCGCGCCTGTCCATATGCCTCCGTGCCGTCACTGACGATCGTGCGCTGGGGCGGGGAGGACCTGTGGGCGCTTGCCAAGCGCTACTGCTCGAGCGAGCAGCTCATCCGCGAGACGAACGGTCTCACGGACGAGGCCGCCATGGCCGAACCGCCGCAATATCTCCTCATTCCCAAAACACAGGCGTAGTTTTCGCGCAAATATGCGGATTTTTCTTGCCACGCGGCCCGGAGTGTGCTAAAATATTCAAAGCATTTTAGCAAGAGGAGTTGTGACTATGTCCGGACATTCCAAGTGGCATAATATACAGAAAACCAAAGGCGCGCAGGACGCCAAGCGCGCGCAGGCGTTCACGAAGATCGCCCGTGAGATGATCGTGGCCGTCAAAGAGGGCGGCAGCGGCGACCCCAATAACAATTCCCGCCTCGCTGCTGTCATCGCCAAGGCGAAAGCCGCCAACATGCCGAATGACAACATCAAGCGCACGATCGACAAGGCGCTCGGCTCCGGCAACACGGATAACTACGAGTCCATCACTTACGAAGGCTACGGTCCGTCCGGTGTCGCCATCATCGTCGAGACGATGACCGATAACCGCAATCGTACCGCCTCCGAGGTGCGCCATTACTTTGATAAGTACGGCGGAAACATGGGCGCGACCGGCTGCGTGTCGTGGTCGTTTGATAAGAAGGGCGTCATCGTCATCAATGACGAGGATCAGGAGCTCGAGGAAGACAAGGTCATGGAGGACGCGCTCGAAGCCGGCGCGGCCGACTTTGCGCCCGACGAGGGCGTTTACACGGTCTATACCGATCCAGACGATGTGGCATCGGTGGCCGAGGCGCTCACGAATGACGGCTATGAGCTGCTGAGCGCGCAGGTCGAGATGGTGCCGCAGAACACCATCAAGCTCACCGACGAGGGCGACATCAAAAACCTCCAGAAGATGCTCGACATGTTCGAGGACAACGAAGATGTCCAGAACGTGTGGCACAACTGGGAAGAGTGATCTGCCTGTGAAACGCATGCGTTTCCGGACACAAAACAGCATATTTGACGGATAACATGGCGCTTTGCGGCTTCAAACGTCGTTTCCTGCGGGAAAACACGGCGTCAGCTGCGACATACATGGCCACCTCTGTTGTGACATACATGAGGGGGACATAGGTATGAAGATGCAAAGTGCTGTCGATGAGTATCTGGTTGAGATTGAGGTTCGCAAGTATACCCCGAAGACGATTCGGAGTTACCGGTGCAACCTCAATCTCTTTTTGCGTTTTTGTGCAGAGAAATTGCACGTCGAGACTGTCGAGGCGCTCACGTCTGCAGTTGTGCGGCAGTTTTCACGCTGCATGAGTGAGGCAGGGCGCAAGGGCACCTATATCAATGGCGTGCTCAAATCGATCAAATCGTTCATTCAGTATTGTTATGAGGAAGGATACGGCGGCTTTGATACGCGCAAGACGTTCAAGTGGTGCAAGGAGGAGAAGCCGGTTATCACTGCGTTTTCTCCGGAGCAGGTGCGGATCATGCTGCAAAGCTGCCGTGGGCATGATTATCTCTCGCTGCGTGACTATGCGATCCTGACATTGCTCTTTGAGACCGGAATTCGCTGCTGGGAGCTGTGCTGCATCCGTGAGGAAGATATCCACGACGATTTTATCATCATCAATGGCAAGAACCATAAGCAGCGCGTGGCGCCGATTACGCCTGTTCTGAAAAAGGCGATGCTCAGATATGAGAGCGGTAAAGAGAAGTACTTTGTGCTTCGCCCGCATGATGCGTTTTATTTCCTGTCGTTCCATGGCAGGCAGTTGACGGACGGAGCTGTGGAGTATGTTCTTCGCAAGCGCGGAGCGGGGATAGAAGGTGTTCGCGTGTCACCGCATACATGCCGACATTTTTTCGCGCAGCAGCAGGTGAAAATGGGAACGGATCTCTATACGATCAGTCGTTTGCTGGGGCATGAGAATATCGGGATCACGCAGACTTACCTGAACAGCCTGCGCGACCAGGAAGTGATTGAGATTGCCAAGCAGAAAAGCGTGTTGATGAATATGCGATAAACAGCGGCGCCTTCTTTTTTGAAGAGAAGGCGCCGCGGTATTATATTTATTGCAACTTGCTGTTATCACGTTGGCGATTTCTATTCGGACAATGCGCTTTGGCCTTGGCTTGGGGATATCATCCGCGATTTGTAGCTCTGCCGGGTGTAGGTGGTGTATAGGGAAAAGTTTCGTGCAGCCGCTCATTTATCTCTCAGACGAGCGTTACGAGCATACATCCTCCTACATAAAAGGAACCGTTTCTTGCGTTCGGCAGAAGAAGATCAAAAACACGATTGTGCAAATTGAATTTCTTTGCGATGCAAGCAACAGCTAATATATTTGAGAGACAGGGCTCAAGCAGATATTCGCGAAAATAGTCTGTCGGATAAAGATATAATTACGCGAAAGACTTGGAAGAATCAGGGGTTTTGTGCTATACTTAATCAATATCTATCTTAATTACTCACTATAAGATAAGGATCAAGCTGTAGCCGAATAGCAGGATTTCAAAATTGGGAGACTCACAGTAACGGTAAACTCCGGTCTTCTGGAGCGGGATGTCGCTGTAGGTCTCGATATCGATACTGAGTGTTTTCATAGGCACATCCTTTCGGAGCGGTGGAATATGGGTGGCGGGATTACTCCCACCACCCGCTGGATGAGGATTACGATTTGTCGAGCTCCTTCATACGAGCTTCGTGATATTCCACCTCGCGCAGGGCACGCTCCTTTTCAAGCTGCTGGCGTTCGGCCTCCCACGCTGCATTGCGTTTGTCACGCTTGTGGTCGTCGATGGTGTCGATGATTTTCAAAAAACAAAAATGCCCTCCGGCCACCGGGAGAACCGATGGTCAGGGGGCCGGGAGAGCTGGGGATTAGAAGCCCCGGATGCGCCGGAGCTCCGTCCGGTACTTCTTCATCTGGTCGGCGAAGGTGCGCTGGGGCCGACCGAGGGCCTTGGCAATGGCGCAGTCGGAGACGTTGTCGTCGTCCATCCACATGGCGATGATGGTGTCCGCATCGGGGTCAAGCTCCCGGAGACGGGCGAAGAGGCGGTCAAGCAGGTCGCGGTCTGCAATGATGCTCTCAATGGCCGGAGCCTCAGACGGAACCATGTCCATCAGGGTATCCTCGCCCTCCTCACCGATGGGAACGTCCAGAGAAGCCAGGTCGCCGGAACGATGGTACTCACAAATGAGGCAGTCGCCGTCACAGGCCCAGACCTTGCTCTGCGGGCAGACGCAGCGTCCATGAGCCTGCTCCTTCATCCGGATACGGGCTGCCTCGCCGTAGTAGGCGTCGCGGATTTCCTTGCTGACCGGGATTTTCTCGCAGGTGGTGCGGTCGTAGATGAAGGGTTGATTCTGATTGTCGAATTTTGTCATAATACGGGCCCTCCTTTGGCCCACAGCCGCTGGTACGGTGTGGTGAAACGGAGAGCCCGTATGGGTGCCAGCGGCGAAAAATGGACGCAGAAATCCCACCCGATGCGGGAGAACAAAGTCTCCGCTTCAGATTGCGTCCAGCTGTTCGCGTGCTGGTCTTCCTATTCAGTTGTCGATCCTGCCTCGGTGGCGAACAGTTCCTCTTTGTGCACTCGGAACGATCACGTCGACAGGTCGGAGCAGTTTTGCGTCTTACTCAGGATGACTAAAGTATGCCAGTTTTCGTTTTCAAAACCTCAGACACAGGCATGTCCGTTTTTACGGTGCTGATAGGCAGAAACGAGAAGGCCAAGATGAACTTTATATTGAAAAATGGATAAAAAAAGACCAGACATA
>OLXH01000240.1_pt1 | contig 29293 bp, 37 predicted proteins | sample 1673391 | NCBI WGS metagenome assembly OLXH01 (sample SAMEA103958110, study PRJEB25191) | human gut metagenome | reverse complement strand
ATTCCCTGACGGACGATGTACGACTTGATCTCATTTCTCAGATTGGATTTCATCAGCTTTTTACCTCCATATTTTCGTATAATCGTTTTTTCCATCGATGATGCCGGTGCATTTGCAAGTGAAAAATCCACCGTATGACAAATCCGCTCAGATTTCCGTCCGTGATGCCCTGTTCATAACAGCACCCTATCGGCTTCATCGTTCTGTGTGAGAACATACGAAGCCGCAGAATATGCCGCAGTCCGGTGCAGCAGCTTCACGCTTCGGTAAATCACCGGATGGTGCATCGTGTTCGACCTGCGGCGAAAAACTTCACGGATTTCACAAGCATTGATTTCAGAACTGCAAAATTGAGCCGACGGTGTACGGCTCGGTACAGAAAAGCTCTCTTGTGTACGCTTCTGTACGCCGGTTTTGCGTACCAGCCGCCGATTCAGCGGCAGATTTTACACGCTGCTGTGAAATGTTTCGCGATACGCACAAGCAAAATGGTTTTTAAGAATGGAATGAAAAACAGCCGTACAGAGTGTACGGCATGTACGGCAATTTTGAAGTCCATTCCTCATTTTCAATACGGCAGCGGATTGACTATCTCAATGCCCATAAAGCCACGCACCCGCTTACCGCCGACATGGACATTGTTGGTGGCTTCCACATTGTAAAGCAGCTCGTTTTGTGCAAGCTCAGAGCTGACACGGTTGGCAGACATGGGCTTCTGCGCGTTATCGTCGCACCATCTTGTATAGGCTTCATAGATTGCCTTGGAGCTGGCTTCGCTGTCTGCCCGAAAACGGATATAGCCCTCGGATTGCAGGAACTCGATCACATTGTTGCTGCTGCGCTTGACCGTCTCCATGTTCTCTCTGGCTTTGCCCGAAATGCTGAACTGATAGTTGTTCCCGATCAGCCTGTGCAGTCCCTCCAGACACCAGAGGAAGATCCCCTCTTTTTCGTGCAGCAGCTTATCCACCAGAAACGGATCGTCCGCTCTGCCTGCGGGCCGGTCTTTGGTGGTCAGCACGATCTGGCGGCGAAAAAAGCCGTCGGACTTGTCGTGCAGGGCGGTCAGCGCACCGTTGCCGAAGCAGAGGAAGCGAACATAAAGCTGGCTCTGATAGCTCTGAACGCCCTTGCGCTCCATGTCCATTTTGCACTCCGAAGTCACGATGGATTTGATATAATTCGTCTTGGGCAGAGCGCTCATATCCATATCATCGTCTACCATCAGGAGCTTGTTTTCCAAGTCCGCACGGCTGAACCGGTTGCTCTCAACCTTCTGGATGCTGGTGGTATTCATGCTGTCGCCCAGCAGTGAGCGCATGACCAGTCCAATACGGCTCTTGCCCTCGCCGCCCTTGCCAATAAGCATGAGCATCTTCTGTCCTTTTGTGGTCGGCAGCAGGCAGTAACCGAGAAATTCCTGCAAGGTGGGAATGTCCTCCGGTTGCAGCAGCTCGGATAGGAATTGTAGCCAGCGTTTCGGCGCAGGCGCATCAGAATTGTAAGAGACGGTCAATCGGTTGTTACAGTAGCTCTTATCGGCGGTGAAGCTGCCGTCCATGAAATACGTTCCGTTGGAAACGTGGATGCGGTCAGTCTCAATGGGCAACGGCGGCGAATACGCTTGCAGCTTGATGCTGGCAAGCAGGTTCGCAACCGTCTTGGAGAGGTTAGCGGTCAGCACCCCGGAGATTTCCTCCAGAATGAGATTGCCGATCTGACCTTCGTCCTCAATCAGCCCATCCACCGTGAACAGCCGCCCGCGCACACATTTCATGGGATGCTTGTCCAAAAACTGCTGACAGAACAGCACTTCATTGATGTGTCTGCCGTCGTACCACTCAGGCCACGCCTGCGGTGTCGTTGTCATTTTCGTCCTCCTTATGAATTTCCTCTAATCTTTTTCTCAGCCTGTCCAGTTTGCCGTCCTCCATCTGCTGCTGAACCACCTCGGCGCGTTCGTGGGAATCCCCGGCGCACAAAATATCCAGATAGTATTCCGTTTCGTCGAGCTTGTGACAGGCTTCCGTAAACCGTGCGTGAACAGGCTCGTCAGGAGATTGCGGCGAATACCGCACCCTCCAGTCCCGCAGCACACGGACGTAATCCGACAGAACAGAAAAGCACAGCCGCTCGTTTTCCATGAGCTGCTGTGCTTCTGTTCGGATGCGCTTTGCGTGGAGCGCCGCTGCGCTGGGCGGTTTGTCCGGGCTGAGATGAAAATCTGCCATCAGCTTCCGTGCCGCATCGTAGGGTGATAGCTGAAACAGCCTACTTACAAAGTCGATCACGTCTCCGTGCTCCCCGCAGGCGAAGCAATAATAGTGGTCGTCGGCCACATACAGGCTGGGGTGCCGGTCGTTGTGAAAGGGGCAAAGGGCTTTGCCGTACCTGTTCACATCGATCCCGTACAGCTCTGCTGCTTCCCGCAGATTGACATTCTCTTTTACGATTTCAAAAATACGCATGATACCTCCATTTCTGCGCAAAAACGGCGGCCTGCCCGATCTGGGACAAGCCGCCGTCTGTGTCTTTTCTTATGCTGTTTTGATTTCTTCCTCGTTCTTGGCTTCTCGCAAGGCTTTCTTCCGTGCGCCCTGCAGCTTGATCTGCGCTGCATACCGGCAAGCATCGGAGCAGTATTTGACGCTGCTTCGCGTCGTAAGAAACACCTTGCCGCAGTTTTCACAGGTACACTCTCGGCTGCGGTTTTCTGCTGCCTCCTGCCGGTAGAATTTCGCCCGGCAGTTGGGGCCGCAGAACAGGGTGGTTGTCCGCTTGGATGCAAATTCCTTCCCGCAGCACTTGCAGGTCAGTGTGAAAGGCTGACCGACAGCGTGTTCCCCTGCCTTGATTTTTTGATACCGTTCGCGGCTTTTGATGCGGTGCCGCTTGAGCTGTTCCTGCCGCTTGCTTTCTTCCTCGGTCAGCTCCGGTGCGGGTAGCTCGAATTGCCCGATAAAGCGAAGGTGGATCTCCACCTCCTGCACCCGGTCGCCGTCAATGCGCTCCGGGGCGTGGACGATGATTTTCTCAATAAATTCGTTGATCATGGGCGTGGTCAGCTCGGAAAAATCGGTGTACTTCCTTGCCAGCTCCAGAAACTGCTCCACACGGGCGGTGTCCTCCGCAAAAGCGGACAGCTTTTCTTCCGCTTCTGTGACAGAAGTTTGCAGCGCTTTTTGCTCGGCTTCGTAATCTGCCAGCAGACTGTCAAAGCGCTCATCGGTAATGCGCCCGACAGCAAAGGATTCATAGAGCTTTTTGATGATGGTGTCCAGCTCGGCAATACGCTTTTTGTCCTTGTTCAGCCTTCGCTTGGCGTCCTTGGCCGCTTCCGACTGCCGGAGCTGGGAGGCGGAGTGCACCTTTTCTATAAACGCCGCCTGATTGGAAATTGCGAAAGTGCTGACCGTGCGGATGGTGTCCAGAATCAGGGTACGCAGGGCCTTGGTCGTGATATAGTGGCCGCAGCAGGCGGTGGCACGCTTCTGCCGGGCAAGGGTATAGGAGGAACAATCGAAGAAGTCAGATGGATAGGGATTGTTCTCCGTGCCGCCCTTGGAGCGGTGATTATACATCTTCTCGCCGCAGTCGGCGCAGTACAAAAGGCCGGTCAGCGGATTCGCTTCACCCAGCGTGTCGATGCGCTTGGGCGTCTTGCGGAGCTTTTGCGCAAGCTCCCATATTTCCCTGTCCACAATGGCCTCGTGGGTATTCTCAAAAATCAGCCAATCCTCCTTGGGATTCATCACGGCGTTTTTATCCTTGTAGGACTGCTTGTGGGAGCGAAAATTCACCGTATGCCCCATATACTCCGGCTTGGAGAGGATCTGTCCCACAACATAGCCGCTCCAGTTATAGGGATTGGAAAATTCCTCTTTGCTTTTCCAGATGCCCTTGCCCTGTTTGCCGAAGTACACGGCAGGCGTCTCCACCTTATCCTCAAAAAGAATGCGGGCAATATCGTAGGGGCCTTTGCCCTCGATGGTCAAACGGAAGATGCGCCGCACCACGGCGGCAGCTTCCTCGTCGATCAGCCAATGGTATTTGTTCTCCGGGTCTTTCCTGTAGCCATAGATGGCGCAGTTGGTGGTGGGCTTGCCGGATTCCCCTTTGACACGAATGGCGGTTTTCTGCTTGCGGCTCAGGTCGCGCAGATACCATTCGTTCATGATGTTGAGGAAGGGCGCAAATTCGTTGCTATTCTGGTCATCGCTGTCCACGCTGTTGGCGATGGCCACAAAGTGAACGCCGTGCTGCCGGAAGAATACCTCCGTGTAAAACCCGGTTTGCAGATAGTCGCGCCCCGCCCGGCTCATATCCTTGACGATCACATGAGCAACCTTGCCCGCCTCAATGTCTGCAATGAGCTGCTTCCATGCAGGCCGCTCGAAATTGCCGCCGCTCCAGCCGTCATCGGTATAGTGTCGGCAGTTAGTGTAGCCTCTCTGTTGGGCATAGCTTTCGAGATATTTTTTCTGATTCACGATGGAGTTACTATCCCCGGCATTGTCATCGTCGCGGGACAGCCGCTCATAGAGAGCGGTAATTTTGCTTTCAGTCTGTTTCACGCTCATGATGCGCTCCTTTCAGACTGTCGGCTCATTTGTGGTGTCTCCATTATACCACAGGTTCCTCCGCTTGTAACCATATCATTGCGTACAATCCGCAAAATTTTGTCCTCCATGGTCTCGCCGCCGCTTTCGTTGAACACGACTCTGACCTTGTAGGTGGTGCCGCCGATCCGGCGGATGATAAACTGTTCTCGTTTGTTCTGCTCCATAGGCATCCTCCTTGCGTGTTTGGTTGGTTTTTGATATAATGTGTTTGGTTCCGTTGGCTGTAAGCCAACCGTGTCTTTCGGTTGCTTTTCCATGCTCCATATCCTCCTTTTCTCTGCAAACCGCCTCATAAGTAATCTGTGTAACTTGTGCTAAGATTACTTCCTCCACTAATAGGAGAAATACGGGGTGTAAATCGGAACTGTTTTTGAAAAAAAGAAAAATATTTTTTCGGGGGGGTGAAGCTGTTGTGGAACCATGGGAGGATGAACTGCTGTGGGATGATGATTTTTCCGATGAGGAAGAAAATGCCGGGGAGCAAATAGAGGAAACCGGCCTTGAAACGGATGAGGGCAGCTTTGCCGATTGGGAGGATTCCTCTGACACTGCGCCGGTGGATGAGACGCTGGAGGAAGCGCTTGCAGAGGAACGCACGCTGGAGCTGGAGAGCGAGCTGGAGCAGGACGAGCACCCCAGAGACTATGATGCCGAGCTGGAGGACGAGGAGGAAGAAGCCGCGCCTACCAGTGAGAAGCGACTTAAGCGGGAAATCCGCGCAGAGGCTCTGCGGCGGTTGGAGGAAGCAGCACGGACGGAATCCGATTTTTTGAATGTAGTAGACGAGTGGAATAAGCTGGACAGAAATCGGGAACGCCGAGAGCGTGACCACGAAAACCTGCGTGGAGACGTGCCGTTGGAGTTTCAGGCTGTACCTGATCCGAAGATTGCTCCCCTCTGGATGAATCTGCCGAGGTTCCGCCAGCTCTGTCAGGGAAATTTTCTCGACATCATCTTCTCCTGTCCCTATGAGCTGCACGAGCTGACAGCAAACCGGTTTCTCTCCAAGCTCTTCTTCACCCTCAGCGATGAACAGAAGGAGGTGCTGTATTACCTGTTCGTTAAGCAATACAGCACCACACGGCTTGCCGCCATCCGTGGGCAGTCCGACCGGAACATCCGAAAGCTGCGGATGACCATTCAGAAGAAGCTGCAAAGGCGGATGTATGAGCATCTGAGCGAAAAGCTGGAAAACGATCATGGACTTACGCTGCGGGAGCGAGAGTTCGTAGAGGAATATGAAGCACTGCTGCAAACCATGGGCAAAGATGCCGTGATCCGCCGGGAAAACAAAACCAAACCGAGAAAAAAGAAAACCGCCCTTGACGATGTCAAGGACGGTTGATACAATAGTAATATGGTTAATATATAGTTGGATTACGAGTTGAGAGGATCGACGCCATGAAGAATCTCTTTGAGCAGTCCCGTTCCCATTGGGTGCGGTATGACCGCTATGAACTGAAAGCCGCCGCAGATGGGAAGCGGTACATCACGCCGGGAAAGAACGCTAAACCTGACATCTATAATCCCTTGAAGGAAGCGCCGGGAATCGTGCTGGATGCGCTGAATGTGGGAATGTTGATGATGAACCGCAGTCCGGAGGACGAGGTGGAAAAGGCCATTCTGGAGTTTGTGACGCATTACGGCCTGCTGGGCCTGATGACAGCGCTGCCCACCACGCCGTCCTTCATGGACTATGAGAAAGTGTATCTGCCGAAAAACCATTTCATCAGGGCAGAATCCATGGAAACCGAGGACTATCTGGCGCTGTTCTATCCCTTTGACCAGCTGGATTTGGTCAAGAAGGGCATTGAGTCCAGCTGGAGCGTGTCCGGTGACCGCACGATGGTGGCGCTGACCATGACCTTTGCAGATGAACCCATGGCGAAAACCATGAGCTTCCAGCGGGAGTACGCTGAGCCGTATGAATGGGTGGCACAGCAGTTCAAGGACTGGGCCTTTACCCTGACCACATCTATTCTGTACTACAACGATTATAATCTGATCGACGAGGATACAAGAAATCTGTACCGCATGGGCATGGCCGCCTTTGGCGGCATTGCGCCCAGCTATCATATTGAGCTGCTGGACAAGCCGACCATCTATTGGGATTTCCACTCTCTGCTGCTGGGCATCCAGATGATGTTCAGCTTCCTGCTGGTGGACGGAGAGAAGCCCCTGCGGCTGTGCAAGCACTGCCAGAAGGTGTTCCTGAGCAGCCGTTCCAATTCCGCATTTTGCAGTCCCCGGTGTAAGAATCAGTATAATGTCTATAAGAGCAGAGGAAAAAATAAGGGACAGGACGGTGAGAATGATGATTGACCGCTGGATCGCAGAAGCGACCGAATATGATTTCAAGGTCGCGCTGGAGGTAAAGAAGCCGAAAAGCTGGCTCAAAAGCGTCAGTGCCTTTGCAAACGGCATCGGCGGCACGCTGTTTTTCGGGATTGATGATGACAGAAACGTGATAGGCTTGTCAGATGCGCAGACCGATGCGGAGACGATCAGCCGTCTGATCAAAGAGCGAATCACGCCCTATCCGAGTTTTGTCCTTGCTCCTGAACGAGAAAATGGTAAGGACATTCTTGTCCTGTCCGTATCGTCCGGACGGTCTACGCCGTATTACTATAAAGCGGACGGTATCATGGAAGCCTATATCCGAATGGGCAATGAAAGCGTGATCGCCCCGTCCTATGCGCTGAATCAGCTGATTCTCAAAGGGATGCACCGCACCTATGACGAACTGGTTTCCGAGTATGATTTCAAGGATTACGCTTTTTCCAAGCTACGCGAACGGTATAAGTCTTGGACGGGCAACAGCATGGAAGAAAAGCTGTTCGATTCCTTCGATATGCGGGACGAACACGGCAAGCTGACCAATGCAGGCGCTTTGCTTGCGGATGATTCTCCCATCCGACATTCCCGCCTGTTCTGCACACGCTGGAACGGCCTTGATAAAAGCGGCGGCATGGTGGATGCACTTGACAGTGCGGAATTCTCCGGCAGCCTGATCATTCTGCTCAATGAGGGCGTCAGCTTTGTCAAGCGGAATATGAAAACGCGCTGGAAGAAAACCGCCGATTCCCGTGTTGAGATGCCCGACTACTGCGAACGAAGCGTTTTCGAGGCCCTTGTCAATGCACTGATCCATCGTGACTATCTGATTTTGGGCAGCGAAGTCCACATCGACATTTACGATGACCGCCTTACCATATATTCTCCCGGCGGTATGGCAGACGGCACACGGATACAGGAGCGTGATCTGTCCAGTATTTCCTCCACGCGCCGCAACCCTGTCCTTGCAGATATTTTCGGACGGCTGGGCTATATGGAGCGGCAAGGCAGCGGCTTTAAGAAAATCACGGAAACCTACCGCGCCGCTCACAATTACCGTGACGAACTGGAGCCTAAATTCTATTCAGATGCCAGTTCTTTTCAAGTTACGCTCTATAATCTGAATTACGGAACTGCGGCAACCGCAAACAAGGTTACGATTGAGGACGAAAATGCTGCGATTGAGGTTGCGATTGACCGGCTGAACGCAAGCCAAGGTACGATTGCAAAGGCGAAAGCAGTATTTGCAAATATGGGCGCTGATGGCGTCTTTGGCCGATCTGACATTGCTGCTATCACAAAGGATTCTGTTACTGCCGCAGGCAATCTCATTACAAAACTGAAAAATGCGGATTTGATCGAGCCTGTCAGCGGCTTTGGAAAGGGTAAATATAAGTTTATAGCACCAAAAGAATAAAGATAATGCCCGTTATTGGCCATACTGCCAATAACGGGCATCTGTCATTCATATACAAGCTCAGTCAGAACGATTTCCTCGGCACGGCTGCGGATGTTGTTCATCCGGCGTACCCATTCCATCTGGTCGGCGGCTTTGAGCGCTTCGGTCACACCCTCTTGCTTTGCCATAGCAGAAACGATGATTTCCATACGCTCATTGCAGGCTTGGTCGATCTCGGCAAGATGCTGGTGCAGCGTTCCGCTCGTAAGATAGTTTGCATAGAGAACAGGTCGATGAGCTTTCAGATAGCTACGGCGCATACGCCCATACTTGCCGATCTGGTAGTCCGGCTCATCTGGCAAATAGAGGTTTGGGATAAGGTAATCGCCCTCTTGCCGGTATGTGCCGCCCATTTGCTCAAACAGTGATTTCATAAAAATTAGCTCCTTTGCGTGTTGATTTCCAGCGGTTATAAGGTGTTTTTACTCCTTTCCTACAACTGCTGTTCCATTCACCACAAATGAGCCGCAGTCATATGTATTAGGTGGCAGAAACCACCCTTTACATATTAACTCTTGATTGATTATACTGTTACTGTCGCCTGTGAGGTCGTCGTCGCGGGAAAGACGCTCGTATAGTGCGGTTATCTTGCCGTTGTCCGTTTTCTTTGCTTTCATTGAAAAACTCTCCTTTCTATGGGCGATTTCTTATCCTCCTTTCACAGCATATAGCTTCAGTGAAATGCTTTGGAGGTGTGGTTTTCCCTTCCTTGATTTCTGCCTTTGTGACAGGAACGACAGCGTCTGCTTCGGTATTGGTGATCGTTTTCTCCGGGCTGGCCTTTTCCGGGAAGAACTGATTCACGATGCCTTTCCAGCCCTCACTGACGACCACCTTGCCTTTGGAGGTGAAAATCTCACCTGCACATTCAGCGGTTACGGTGGTCTCAACAAACCGGTACGGCTCAGAAACAGCTGCCAGCAGCCGAATAGAAATCAGCCGCAGAATCTCCTGTTCTCCCTTGGGCAGGGTTTCGAGATTTACACTGGAAACCGACTTTGTGGGGATGATGGCATGGTGATCGGATACTTTTTTGTTGTTGATGACCTGCTCCGTGTTCAAGGCCACTTCACCGCTCACATGGAACAGTGTTGTAACAGCGGGAACCAGCTGCTCCAAAACCGGCGCAGCGTCTTCGGTCAGATACCGGCTGTCCGTCCGGGGATAGGTGACCAGCTTCTTTTCGTATAGGGATTGTGTGTAGTCGAGGGTTTGCTGGGCTGTGAATCCAAGAATACGGTTTGCATCCCGCTGAAGTGTGGTCAGGTCATAGAGTGCAGGGGCTTGACAAGGGAACGGCCAGTCAGTTTGGTGGTACTGATTGCCAGATTGACCGTTCTGTTTTCAACTTCCTCCTGCATTGATCACACCTCCTCTCAGCAGGTACATCATCGGGCATCATGGCTGGGGGCTTTCCTGACAGCTTCCTGTTTTCGCGCCTTCTCTGCCTTCCGAACTTCCTTATCCGGGATGGGAATTGCCATCAGATGACCACCCAGGCGAATAAATGTCTCCGGCTGATGAAAGAGCTTTTCGTAATGGGCAAGCTGATCTTTGGTCAGGGAAGAAAAGTCCTCCTCGCCCAGACCGACAATCAGCATATTCCCGGCAGTGATATCGTAGATCTCACCTTCCTCCGTTCGCAATGCCCGATTCAGCGGCAGCTGGTCGAGTTTACCCTCTTCGTTGATGATGATTGCGGCTTTGTCCTCCCACGGATAAACGGCCTCAATCCAGCCACCGACAGCCTTTTGCAGGGGTTCCAAACCCGGGTCAATCTCGACGGTTTTGGGGTAGCACGCAGGCTCAATCAGAAGGACGGTGAGTTTCTCCCGCTGTTCCATGCAGCACCTCCTCAGTCCAGCTGAATGGCAGGGATGTTGTACTTGCCGGCATGAAGGGTGGTGCTTTTGAACACCATCAGGGACTGGAGCAGATGGATATCATCCACAGTGATGGGGATGTCATTGCCGGACGCATCCGTGCGGAAAATGATGCCGGGACCGATCAGGAAGTTCTTTTCATTGGTTTCCACGATGGCACGGGGATCAGTACCCAGCTTCAGACCCATACCGGGGAAGTCGATCACCAGATCGGCAATGCCAAAGCAGGGAACGGCGGTGAAGCATTCCTCCAAATCCATGACGGTGATGGGAAGCTCCGGGGCCAGCATCGCGTAGTACATAACAGGTTCAGCGGTGGTTTTCTTTGTAGTCTGTTTCTTTGCCATATAGTTCTCCTATCGTTCTTGGTCGCGCTGACGCTTTTTCTGCCACTGCGTCAGCAGTTTGATGATGACATCGTGCATTTGCTTGGGGGTGTAGGACTTGGGAAAGAACTTTCTGAGGTCATTTCCGTCGATGGTGACTTTGTCCAGCTCACTCTTTTTCTCCTCGGACATCATGGCATACATCGCCATGCGGTCACAGCTGCCATCCTGACTGAGCTTCTTCAGACGCTGCGCCTGCGAAAGAGAGGGCGTAGACTGCCCATACTCCATTGCGTCCAGCAGATTTGTCTGTTCCTCGGCAGTAAGGAAAGACAACTCCACAGCCGGATTGAACGCTATCTTCTTGTTATCCACCATCTCCATGAGTTCCGGGATCAGATTCGTCAGGTTCACATACCGCTGAACCTGACGCGCACTTTCGCCGGTTTGCTCAGCAATAATCCCGCGGGTTTCTTTCCCTTCCAACTTCCGGCCAAGTTGGCCGGAAGTTAGATCGGAACGGTAACCCTGCCTTTTCATGGCATCCATCTTCATCTTGTATGCCTTGGCACGCTCGCTGGGCAGCATGGTTTCCCGCTGAAGATTGCTGTCCACCATCGCAATAATAGCGGTATCATCGTCCATCTGGCGGACCAGCACTGGCATGGTTTCCAATCCCAGAAGCTGGGAAGCATGAAGACGCCTATGTCCGGCAATGATTTCATAACCGCCTTCCGGTCGGGGTCGAGCGATTGCAGGAGCCAGAACTCCGAATTGCGAGATGCTCTCTACTGTGCGCTGCATGGCTTCATCATCCAGCACTCGGAAAGGATGATCTTTGAATGGGAACAACTCAGCAATCGGTATTTCCTGTACTTGCTCACTCTGTTTTGCCATTGGGCTGCACCTCCTTTTGTGGGAACAGAATTTGCTTTGCAATAATCCGCTTCCCATTGCTGATGGATTTGCGACGGTCTGTACCCTGAAGCAGAATGGGGGTACACATTTCCAGAACACGGCTGTATATCCTGGCGTGGGCAACATCCTGAACGCTTCGCATCTGCTTTGGGGTCAGATTGGTTGTAATGATGAGCGGCAGATTGGCTTTGTATCGTTCGTCAATCACCGCGTATACCTGTTCCACGGCAAACTCCGAATTTCGTTCCACGCCGAGATCGTCGATGATCAGCAAATCCACCTTGCCAAAAGAGGCAATATACTGACATCGTTCTTTGACTTGTAAATCGCTCAGCTTATTCAGAATCCAGGTAAAGTTGGTCATCCTGACAGAAACGCCCTGATCCAGAAGCCCGTTGGCGATGCAGGCGGCAAGAAAGGACTTGCCTGTGCCCACATCACCCCAAAACAAAAGGCCAAGGTTTTCCGCCTTGACCTGCTTCCAGTTATTCACATAGCGCTTCCCCATCTGCACATAGGGCGTATCCTCTGCTACCCGAAAGTTCCAGTCCAGCAGATGCGTGTCCTGAATGCCTTTCTGTCGGAGTTCTGCGATCTCCATCAGGCGTTGCAGGCTGCGGTATTCTTGCTCCAACATGTTCAATCACTCCTTACAAACTGTCATTGCCATCATAGGTGTACATGCCATGATGGTAGTCGGTATTCCTCTGTGCGTCCTTCCGTGCCCAGCTGCGAATGGTCGCAAGATGATTTTTGTAGGTCTTACCGCAGGAAGCCATGTACTCGGAAAGACGATCAATCCGGGCAGAGTAGTCCACAGGGAATTGCTCTTTCAAGGATTGAAACTCTACATCTGACAGAAGCACATTGCGATACAGACCATACCGATGGCGGGATGCCCCATTCTCTCTTTCTTTTTGTTCATCTGTCATTGTTCTATCTGCTCTTATTGCTTCTATATTTCTTTGTGGGGGCTTTTCCTCCGCAGGCTTTTCCTCCGCAGGCTTTTCCTGCACAGGCGTATCCTGCATAGGTTTTTCCCGAGCAGGAATATCCTGCGCTGGTCTTTCCCGATCTGGAATATCCAGAACTGGTTTCTTCAAAGCAGGCTTTTCCAGTTTAGGCAAACCCTGTTCTGGAGTAGCCGGAACTGGTCTGCGGTGGGGCGGAATCTCATAGATGACATACTCACTGTCACCCAAACGGCCCCTCTCGTTTCTATACCGATGCCGTTCCAGATACCCGGCGGCTTCCAGTTCCTTCAGCCCGGACAGGATACCATCTTTGCCCTCTTTGGAGATGGCAGCAAGACCGCTCACAGAGTAACTCCAATCCTTTGGAAGACTCAGGAACATAGAAAGGATTCCTTTGGCTTTGAAGGAAATGGTGTTGTCTCTGAGGTGGTAATTGCTCATGGTGGTATAGTTGGCGTTCTTTTCTACACGGAAAACAGGGATAGGCAGCACCTTCTTCCTACGCAGCGGCAATCTGGCATCTATGCAGACTCGCGGATGCGGCTGGCAAGGCGCATAAACAGGAGTTTACCGTTGGGGGTAATCAGGGTGTGGTGGGCAATCTGCCCGTACCCATAGTAGAAGTCCTTCACGATGAACAGCCCCTCGTTGGACTTCTTGGCGTAGGGCATCAGGTAGCCCTTGGCAGTCCTGTACAGGTACTTGTTCTTCAGCATCCACGCGATGAACTGCTTTTCGGGCACCTGAATCTCCTTGGCGGTGGTCCGAATGTTGGTGCAGTCCTCGGCGGTGATAAAGGAATCGAAATACTCCACCTTGGGTTTTGCAGCTTTCACTTCGCCTTCCAGCCGCATCCGCTGACCGCGTTCCTTCAGCATGTCAGATGTGACCTTGTAGATGATGTCAGGCTCGTTCATCAGCTCACTCAGGAGATTGTCGGTCATGTAGCCGCCGGTCTTGCGAATACAGGGCAGCACTTCTTCAAAGACCCAGTGCTCGAACTTTTCAGCAGAGGGGAGCTTGCTGTGGATGATCAGCCGGTACAGATCTCCCTCGGGAATGTAGGACAGGCTCTGAACACCGCCCGGAGTAAGGGTGTCGCGTTTCGCGACACCCTTGCAATGCCGCTGCAACGCAGCTCTGGGGTTGGAGTAGCCGAGTGCAACTGCCGCATCATTGGCACAGAAGAGATACTTGTCGCCCTCCCGCAGAATCCGCATCTGGCCAAATTCGGGGTTGTCAAACACTTCGAGGCTCAGTGGTTCGTTTTTGCTCATGTTTCATCCTTTCTTTTCGAGGCTGTTTCGGTGGCTCGATCACCGTGAAATGGTCTTGCTTTCCCGTAGAAAAAAAGAGCGGCTACCAACCACCGAGGAATCTCGGAAGTTCATAACCGCTCTATGTATGTGTTCTCAAGCAGCACCATATAGACAGCACTCCGTAAGCCGGAGTGCCTGTCTACACCTTGGTGCTGTCTATGCTTATTTACTTGGAAATGTGGTAGCTGCGCAGAATATCCTTTAATTTCCGCATATTCTCCAGCAGAATCTGCCGCTCATTTTCAGAGCAGTCAAAAAGGATATTCTGTTCCTCGGAGTTCATATTGCTGCCTGTCACAAGAAGATTATTTGCAAGCAGCTCATCCGCCGAGACATTCAAGGCATTTGCAATGTTGATAAAGGATTCCATACTGGGAATTCTTTCTCCACGCTCCAAATAGCTGATGTGAACCCGGCTCACCTGCGCCAGCTCTGCCAGTTCTTCCTGCGAGATTTTGTTTCTTAATCTGTGATATTTCACCCTGGACCCGATACTTTCTATGTCGATCACTGAGACTTTTACCTCCTTATTCAAAACACCAAGGTGATCGACTGTATCGGTTTCTGGCTCTTCGATTCTGGGGAAGGATGCAAGATTGCACCATTTTTGATGCTCCCCGGTGTGTTGCAATCTTGGTTGAAATGTAACCGACAGTTACATCTCCGAGAAAATGTAACCGTCAGTTTGTGGAGTAAATGCAAGATTGCAATTATAATATTTCCATCATATTTCATAGGTAGCATCTTTAGGCCGCTCAGAGAGGAGGTAGCTGAATGATTGATATGTGCGACGGAAAATTGAAGCTGTATTCCGGGGTCACCGAAACGGCTGTTGACTGGCTGTGGTATCCGTTCATCCCGTATGGGAAGCTGACATTGCTGCAAGGTGATCCCGGATGTGGAAAATCCACCTTGATGATGAACCTTATAGCAGCGGCATCCAGCGGGAACTGTTCACCAGACGGGAAGAAACTCAAAAAGCCGCTTCATGTCATCTATCAGTGTTCAGAGGACGGTATCAGCGACACAATCAAGCCCCGACTGTTGAACGCTGGCGCTGATTGTAATAATGTCGCGTTTTTGGACGAGGAAACGGACTGGATCACGCTGAATGACGAAAAGATTCGCAGGGCAATCGCTGACTTTAACGCAAAGCTCCTTGTAATAGACCCTGTTCAGGCGTATCTGGGAGAAACGGATATTGCCAGCGCGGCGGCCATGCGAAAAGTGCTTCGCCAACTAGCAGCCTGGGCTGCTATGTATGATTGTGCGGTTGTGTTGATAGGACATCTCAATAAGAAACAGAGTTCCAAAGACCTGTACCGGGGCCTTGGGAGCATTGACCTTGTTGCAGCTGCCAGAAGTGTTCTGCACATCGAACGCCTGCCGGAGGATGAGGATATTGCAGTCATTCATCATGTCAAAAGTAGTTTGACCCAAAAGAGCAAGGATGTGTACTTCACACTGGATGCCAATCATCGGGTGGAATGGCTGGAGCAGCCTTTTGAAGTTCCGCCAGACAAGTCTACAAAACAGATGATCGCAACGAGTATTCTCAAAATGCGATTGGCAAACGGCCCAGCCAAGGCGACGGATATCCTTGAAGAACTGAAAAAAGAGGGCATTGGCGAAAGAACCATTCATCAGGTAAAAAAGCAGTTGGAAATCCGTTCGGTAAAGCGTGACACCGCGTGGTATTGGCTTCTGCCAGAGTCCGAAAGTGGAAGGTGAGTACATGTCGAGGGATCAGGCGAAAGAAGAACTTCGCCAGGTATATCAGAGAGCGGAAGCACGCTATCAAGCGTATATCCCAGCAAAACCAAAGGTCAATCTGTATGGAGACGAGCATGTTTTTCGCGTCTGCGCCTACTGTCGTGTTTCTACGGAAAACGATGAGCAGCTTTCTTCCTTTGAGTTGCAGCAATCCCATTATAAACAGCTGGTGATGGATCATCCCAACTGGGAACTGAAACACATATACGCTGACGAAGGCATTTCCGGCACTTCCCTTAAAAACAGGGATCAGTTCAATGAGATGATTGCTGCATGCAGGCGGGGAGAATACGATCTCATTGTAACCAAAAGCGTATCACGGTTTGCCCGAAATCTGGTTGACTGCATTTCTCTTATTCGTATGCTGAAAGGCCAAGTGCCGCCGGTTGGCGTTTTCTTTGAAACGGACAATCTCTATACTCTGGCAGAGAATACAGAGTTTATGCTTTCTTTCCTTGCTACTTTTGCGCAGGAGGAATCGGTGAAGAAAAGCGAGGCAATGAACTGGTCATTACAGCAACGCTTCAAAGATGGAAAGCTCCTGACCCCTGCGCCGCTGGGATACGACCGGCAGAAAGATGTGACAGGCAGATACATCAAGTATGCACCGCTGATCGTGAATGAATCGGAAGCGAAAATCGTTGTATTCATATATGATGCCTATCTCACGGGATGGTCCATGGAGCAGATTGCATTATTCCTGAAAGATATTGGCGTAGAAACGAAAGCGGGCGGCACGGATTGGAATGCCGGCTCTATTGGCTATATCCTGACCAATGAACGATATTGCGGTAATGTCCTGACTTGGAAAACCTTTACCGCAGACCTGTATGAACACAAACACCGAAAAAACAGGCAGGACAGAGACCAATATCTCTACACCGACAAGCACACCGCCATTATCCCGGAAGAAAAGTTTGAAGCCGTTCAGGTACTGATGGAGAACAGAAAACACCATGTGCGCGGTGGCTTGCCCGTTATGCATGTCATTGACGAGGGTATCTTCCGGGGGTTCATTCCCATCAATCATCATTGGGTCAATGACGACCCCGGCACTTACTACGATATTTCCAATAGTGTCCGGCAGCAGCCCAATAGAGCGAAACGGATTGAAAAATCATCCCTGAGTGCGTTTGATTTGCAAGGCTATCAGGTAGTAAGGGGGCAGTTCCTTCAAATTCGTTATGAGGGGCCAACGCTGAATATCACAAATGAGCGAATCGCGTTCAACAAATTCTGTATGCAGAAGTTTGACAGCGTTGCTTATGTCCAGCTGCTTCTCCATCCAGCGGAAAGAAAGCTGGCGATCCGCCCCTGCCGGGAATCCGATGCCCACAGTATTCGGTGGAGACCCGACCCAGAGAAACCGCTATACAGCAAAACACTGAACTGCCAGCATTTTGGGAATGCACTCTACTCTATCATGAAGTGGAACCCGGACTACACCTACAAAGTGCGTGGGACATGGGCAAGCCGCCGGGGGGAGCAGATCATTGTGTTTAACCTGCCCAATGCTGTCCCTGTCATGCTGATTCCGGCAGATGATGGTGGTGAGGAAGCAAAGCAGAAAAAGCGAATCACGCTATGCCCGGAGGAATGGGAAAATGATTTTGGCGATGAGTTTTACGAACACACAGTAGAGAATGGCTTTTACTACATAGCACCCAATACCGAGTGGCACTCGCAGGCCAGAAGCGTAGTCGCTCCCGGTGTTGAGCAGTATATGGGGCCAAGTCAAGAACAACTACAAATGACAATCGACGATCTTTTGAGAGGAACGAATAAAATAGATGGAAACAAAGGAAATTGAACACTATTTCGCAGACAGCACCATCCTTCAGGAAAATCCCGAGGAAGCGGAAGAACTGGTCAATCTTGCCGGATATCAGGTGACAAAGGCGGAATTGTTTGCGCACACAAGAGAGCCGGCTATTACAATCTGGGACAGCAGAATCAAGTTCAACATGGCATGTCTACGCCGTTTTCCGGGAGTAACACACATCCAGATTCTAATTCATCCAGAGCAGAAACGGCTTATCATCCGCCCCTGCGCCCCGGATGCCCCGGACTCCCTCCGCTGGGCCAGAGGCGGCGGGGAAAAGGAGCTTTCCAATCGAGATCTTCTGTGCAAAATCTTTGCGGCAAAAGTCTTTGACTTGATGGGCTGGAACCCTCAGTACCGATACAAGATGATGGGAAAGCCAGCTGTTTGTGATTCGGAAATGCTGTACCTGTTCAAACTAACGGACTTTGAGCTGTTTGTAAACGGGAAAAAGTCGAAGTCCTACCTTCCGGAGGATTGGCGCAATTACTTTGGAACCCCGGTGGATGAGCACGAAGATTCCTACAAGATCAATTTAGCAGACGGATATATCACAACCAACAAAACATAGGAGGTAGTAACCAATGAGTCAATTTATTCCGATCGAAGAAATGAGCCTGGACGGATATCAGATTGTAAATGCCGGCCTGTTCCATCATCCCGCAAGGAAGTGTGAGGCGACATGCACGGTATGGCCTTCCAGAATCTCTTTTAACAAGCTGGCTCTGGAAAAACTGCATTACTGTGATTACATCAAAATTCAGGTGAATCCCACCACAAAGTGCCTGCTTGTTTGTCCGGTAACTTCATCTGACAAAGACGGCATTCGCTGGATCAAAGGAGAAAAGGAAAAGTTCCTGCGTAATCTGGAATCAAAGGCTTTTGGCGAGCAGTTATACCAGAAGTGGAATCTGGACCCGGACTATACTTACAGATCGGTAGGGCATTTGGTGACAGTGAATCAGAAAGTGATGATATTGTTTGACTTCAGCCATCCCGAAGTGTGGAAGACCTGCAAGTCAGAGGGTACTGCATGAGCAAAACCCATCTCTCGTTCTACCTCAAAGCAAATCGAATCCATATATTTGTAGACGCTCTGCGGTTAATCGGGTCTCCAGCCAACATTTGTTTTATGATCGGAGAAAACGGAAAAACGCTGATTCTGAAACCATATCCGAAGAAAGATTTTCATTCCCATCGCGTTTCGGCGGAAGTCTACAAGGGCAAAAGGAGCATGGAGATCAGCAGCCTGCGGCTTTGCAGAATCATGGCGGAAATGCAGCAGTGGAATACCAGCTGCTCTTACCGGGTGCCGGGAGTTATCATGCCCCGGCAGCAGATATGTGTTTTCTATCTCGATCAGGCGGAGCCAATCAAGCCCGTGTAAAAAGCTGCACCGCCATTTCATGTGATACTGCTCCTCACGCCGCTATCACTATAACACCATCCGAGGCTTGCAACAACACTTCATTTCATTCGACTATTTTTTGTTGACTTAATATCACCGTGGTGATATTATAAAGAAAAAACGAATGGGAGGAACTGCCGATGGAGAAACTGATAACGCTGTATCATGGTTCGGAGCAGCTTGTGGAGGAGCCGACTTTTGGAAAAGGGAAAAAGAACAATGACTTCGGCTTGGGCTTCTACTGCACGAAAAGTGAAGATCTGGCAAAGGAGTGGGCCGTGTCCTCTCTCCGAAACGGATTTGCCAACCGCTATACACTGGACACGGAGTATCTGAACATTCTGAATCTGAACAGCCCCGATTACACCATTCTGAACTGGATCGCGGTCTTGGTGGAGCATCGTCTGTTTTCCATCAAGACCCCTGTGGCCCGGAGGGCCAAGTGCTATCTGATTGACCATTTCAGCGTGAATGTAAACGCCTACGACCTGATCACCGGCTACCGCGCTGACGATTCCTATTTTGACTATGCAGAATCCTTCTTGAACAACGGAATCTCTGTGGAGCAGCTTGCAAGGGCTATGCGCTTGGGAAAACTGGGGGAGCAAATCGTCATCAAATCTCAGTTTGCATTTTCGAGACTCCATTATGAAGGCTTTGATGTGGCAGAGAAAGAGAAATACTATGTCCTCCGCAAAGCAAGAGACGATGAAGCGAATCAGCTTTATCTTGACATGCTGGAAGAGGAGAACGATGGCCTGTATATTCAGGACATTATGAGAGGAGGTGTCCTCAACGATGACCCACGCATACCAAGAAATCTATCTGAGTAAGGCCCAATCCATATTGGGGGATGCCTTTGACTATGCGATCAATATTTGCATCATTCCTGGAGACAGCTTTGTAAAACTATTTGTTGCCAGCACGATCAGCAGGCGAATGGAGAATGGCGAACCGGACTATCTGGCTGGGAAAAGCGGCATTGAAGTGGCAATGGATATTCTTGTGGAAACAACCGGAAAAGCGCCGGAGGCTTTGCCGCAGGACCACTATGGCCGTTCCAGAGAATACTGGATCGGCTGGGCAGTCGCGTATTATCAGTGGTTTTCCGGCAGAAGGTACAGCGACATCTTCAAGGCAGTTACCTTTGAAGACTTGCAGAAGATGTACTACACCCTCCACGAAGCGGACATTACAAAATTTGCAGGTCTTATGGATGCCCGGATGCGGGAGTTCTTTACCGACACCAATTTGAAGCGTATCCGCACTGCCTACGGCTGCACACAGGCAGAGCTGGCCAAGCGATCCCAGGTCAGTCTCCGTTCCATCCAGATGTACGAACAGCGCAACAAGGACATCAACAAAGCCAGCGCCGAAACCGTTCTCAGGCTTTCCAGAGTTCTTGGATGTACAATGGAGGATTTGTTGGAAAAGTAACCGGCATTGCAGTAAGAAAACCACATCAGCCATCCATGGGTCGGTTGATGTGGTTTTGGACATTATATTGGATATCCATCAATGGTGTCGCGTTTCGCGGCACCCTTCAATTCATGATACTTCATGTTCGTGAGTGCAGCACTGAGTATTTCTTCCCCATGGTATCTTGGATTCAGCCAATCAGCAGCTGCCTCCCGAGGCAGGATGACGGGCATCCGGTCGTGGATCATGGCAATATCGTCAGACGGAGTGCGGGTAAGAATCGTGAATACTGGCAGATTATTTTCAAAGCGGTAGATCCCTGCCAACAGCATACCACTGGATTCTTTTGGCGCAATCACGTATTTTGCCTTCCCGTCAGGCGTGTCCTGCCATTCAAAATAGTGAGAAGCCGGAATCAGGCACCGGCGATGTGCCATGCCGTCTGCAAAGATGGCCTTTTGCGCGGCGGTTTCGCTGCGGGCATTGAACAGCAGTTTCCCATTCGGAAGGTGATACCCCCAGAACATTCCAAAGGGTTGGGGCTTCAACTCCCGGTTGCTGGCAATGACAGCAACAACATCACCGGGGCTGACTTCGCCGGTTTTCACAGATACATTCCTGGTTTCAAGGTTTTCTAAGATCTTGCGGAGCATAGCTGTTTCGCTGTCCTCCGGTACATAGAATCTGCCGCACATACATTCACCCCCATAAACAAAACAGGACGGTGAATAAAACCGCCCCAACATTACTATCATAGCATGACGCAGAATCGCCGTCAACATATACTTGCCGGAAAATGCGGATTTCTCCTGTTTGAACAGAATGTTCTGTACTATTTTATCACATATTCCATCTTGCAATTCAGGCTTTTTATAGTACCATGTAGTTACAGAAAAGGAGTGGGTCCAATGATCATGTAACTCCCGGATACCTGAGGAAGGATATCCAATCTGCAGAAAGCGAGGTCAAATCGACGATGCTAGATGCCAAGAGTGAATAACAACCCTCAGTATTGGAAGGACGATACTGAGGGTTGTTATTTTCCCTATTAGCACATCGTATATGGACCAAGACGAAACAAAGGTGAAGAAAATGAAGTATATTCTGTACCGTTCCTTTGGGGACTTGGACAAGGACATCAAAAAGCACGAACTGGTTGCCGTGGAGATTGGCGGGAGTATCGACGAAGTGACCAATGCACTCATCAAGGATGTAGCGGAGGATCTGGCAGAAATGCCTGAGTATGCGCACTGTGAGATCGCCGCCTATGCACCCGAGCTGATTCACAACTTCCGGCGTGTTAAACGGTATCAATATGAAATGCAGGGAATGGTTTCTCCTCCTCGTGCAAAGGAGAACATTCTGATCGACTACGGGATTGTGGAAACCGAGGAGTGAGAAACAACCCTCAGCTCTTGTTAGCGATACTGAAGGTTCTCTATTTGCCCAAACGGCATATCGGTTTTGGAATCAAAGGGTGTCGCGTTTCGCGACACCCTTGCTGACCGGCTATGCCTCCTCTGAATCGGCAGTTTGGCTATCCAGCCATCTTCTGACCTTATAGGCGGATTCGGCAACCATCTTGATATCCTCCAGAGGCAGCCGAAGCAGTTCCCTGTAAAGCCTGTCCATTTTCATGCCTTTATCCGCTTCATCAACATAGAAGAGAACCTGCGGGCAAATTTCCAGCGTATGAATGATTTCCGTGAGCAGATCATACGCGATATTGCCCTGACCGCTTTCTATCTTGCGGACAGTGCGGATATCGATGTCTAACTCATCAGCCAGATACTCCTGATCCCATTCTTTTTCTTCACGGGCTTGCTTGGCGAGCAACCCCAGAAACTGTTTCGCATAATTCAAATCATAATCCACAAGCGAACACCTCTGCTTTCAGTATAGCAGATGGTTCAAAACATTTCATTTCATATCTGCCTGTATTTTGCCGCTCTGAATACCACGACCCTTCTTACATTGGATCATCGCACCATCGCCTGTTCGGTGCTACACAATCATAATAATCATCATAATTATCATAATCATCCCAAAAATTGGGGTTGCATTCAGAGGGATCGATTGGATTGCTGATGGCCTCCTTGGGGATTGCTTCTGTTAACAGCCAGACAAGGTTGAGAGCGCAATCAGCCCTCTCAGTGCGCTGGTGCTCATGATTGAATTCATAAAAGGCGATACTGGCGAGGCCATTGATCAGTTCACTTACATCTTGTAAGGATTGGAGTCTCAGATCGACCTCTGTAATTCCAAACTCCTTCTTGAGGAAGTAACGCTGCTCTGCTGTGATTTTCAAAATGATAGGTCCCCATACTGTAGGGTCAATCATGGTATATACCTCCTAATGAGTTTTGTTGATTTACGCTTCGTTTTGGGGATATGAAAAAGGGTGTCGCGTTTCGCGACACCCTTTCGAGAAAAGCATATTGATTTCTGTTATGGTATTTGAGCCTTGAGGATTTGTCTGTACTTTGCGTAATGGCTACTCAGAACATAGTCGATAACGCACTGCTTTGGGATGTGGTACTCGCCACGAATTTTGAAGCTCTTAACAGTTTTGTTTTGAAGCAGCCGTCTGGCCTGAACCTCTCCCAAACCGCCGAGCATTTTGCGAAACTCGTTTAGGGTTACGACATCGTCGTACTGGCTCCAGTAGGCTTCGTAGTATTTTCTGCTCTGCATGAAATCTCCTCCTTGTCTGGTAAGCTTTGGGGTGCATATCCGCTCAAAGATCCCTCCAACTCATCAAAATCCGCATCAAATCTTTTCAAATGTCTATTCGCGTCTTCGATGCCGGTTTCCAAAGAAATCCGAACAATTCAATTAGAAATTCGAATTGGATGGCATAATTGCGGTGAAATACCGTCATAAATACTGGCAGCTTGAGGTTGCTATCTTACGCTACTGTAGGAATAAGGGATAGCACTTAAAATCTGCCGAAGAGTGATCTTCGTACCGGTTCGATTCCGGTTAGCGGCACCATCTGGAATCTCAGAGCAGGTTTTCTGCTCTGAGATTCTATTTTTCTGGCAAAATGTAAAGAATTGCGTTTGCGGACGACAGCTTATTATTTTCGTCCAGATGCGTGTAAATATTAGCGGTTGTACCTATTGTGCTGTGACCAAGCCATGCTTGAATTTCTTTTAAGCTGACGCCCTGGGAAAACAAAAGTGAAGCACAGCTGTGCCCTTACGGTATAATTACGACAAACCGGGAAAGCCCTGAATTACCAACGGTTTTTGGGATTCTGCGCCCTGATTCTTCGTCCTTTTCCAACCCGAAAAATCAAGCAGAATGAAGGCAAATTTTTGGAGGTGTTAAATTAACGACAAATTCATATCCCCCGGATAAGGCTTCCCTTATCCAAGATTCAGGGCATTTCCACACTACGGGAATGCCCTTTTTCTATGCCCAAAATCTCTGAAAGGAGGCAATGCCATGCCAAAGAAAGCGCCGGAAAAGATTGGTTCCGTTCTCCGTGTGCCGTTATCCCAGCTTCACCCACATCCGCAAAATCCTTTCGCCGTGCGAGACGATCCCGCCATGCAGGAGTTGAAGGAAAGCGTCAGTCGGAACGGTGTTCTTGTCCCTGCCATTGCCCGACCCCGCGCGGAAGGCGGCTATGAACTGATCGCCGGTCACAGGCGGAAACACGCCTGCGAACAGGCCGGGCAAGATTCTATGCCCGTGATCGTTCTGAACCTGAATGATGATGAAGCTGTCATCCAGCTTGTAGACAGCAACATCCAGCGGGAGGACATTCTGCCCTCGGAACGGGCCAGGGCATACAAGATGAAAATGGATGCCATCAAACGGCAGGGTGCGAGGACCGATTTAACTTCGCCGAACGGTTCGGCAAAGTTCCGAAGTGATGATCTCATTGGAGAAAGGGATGGGGTCAGCGGAGACACCGTGCGCAACTACATTTCTCTGAACAATCTCACCCCGCCGCTGATGCAGATGGTGGACGAGAAGAAAATTGCTCTTACCCCTGCCTATCAGCTTGCTGCTCTTTCAGAGCAGGAACAGGAACTGCTGGTGGAAACCATGAGCAGCGAGCAGGCCACCCCGTCACTGTCCCAGGCACAGAGAATGAAAAAACTGAGCCAGATCGGAGAACTAAATGAGGACACCATGCTTTCCATTATGATGGAGCAGAAAAAGCCCGTGAAGAATGATATTGTTCTTCCCGGCGAAAAATTGCGCAAGTATTTCCCCCGTTCCTACTCTCCCGAAAAAATCCAGGAGACCATCTTCAAACTGTTGGATGCCTGGATACGCAAGCGCCAGCACGACAAAAGTCGGTAAAACTGAATATCCCACCCAACCGGACAGGCTCCCGCTTGCCCGGTTATTTTTATGTCAACCGCAGGAGGTTTCATGTATATCCGAAGATTTACCTACAAGAAAGAAGATGTGGACTGCAAACTCTGCACGGAGTTCCGGGGCAGAAAGAAATGTCCGCACAAGATCTGCCCGTATATCACAGAACGCATTGAAGCCGGGGCCGTGACCTACCAGGAAGCTGTAAACGCCATGGTGCATTCGGGATGTCAGCTGATCCGCCGCCTGCCCAAGCTGATGCAGATCTATTCGGGTTCCTTTTGGCTGGATGACCGGCACAAATCCCGCATGGAGTTCTTCAATACCCGCATGGGCTATTCTCCCAGCAGAAACACTCCGGCCTATTACGCCGCCATGTATCTGCTGACTGCCAATGAGACGCTCTACTGGCGCATGGCAAACTGCTTCTGCCGTTCCGGGCTGGATTTCAGCTTCGCCATTCTGAGAGGTATCAGTCCCTACAACTATGCTCTGTACCGCGCCGCCGTCGGTTTATTTACCGAACGCAGGGGTGTCACCCTTTCGGAAATGGCTGACCGGGAATTGGTGGACGATGATGCCTTCCGGCTGATTATCAACGCCATGCTCATTGCCCGGTATGGAATCGCCGCAATGAAACTGAAAAAGGAGGAAACATCCCATGACAAGTGATTTCGGCGTAACTGCCGGTCATGTTGAGTATTCCAACCGCCGCTTCGATTTCGACACCCGTCACATGGTGATGATCGAGGTTTACCGGCATACGGAGGCACTGGAACAATTCGATTACGAACTCCCCGTCTATGATCGGAACGAGCCTTACCGCGCCCGACTGTATTTGTCGGAAGATGAGTTCAAAACCGTTCGCAGGATGGAACTGAACGGGATTCTGCGCATCCTGCACCATGCCAATGTCGTGGGCGGGTATCTCGTTGACGATAGAAAACCGAAAAGAAAAAACGCCAGAAAAAACAAGGAGGAAATGTAATTATGAATACCACTACTACCATTGAAAAGATGATCGATTCCATCGCCGCTGTCTGCATCGACCTAGGGCTTCGGGGCGGGTACACCCCGGAGGAGATCACGAACCTGGTCTGCGACATTGCGCTCGCCCATATGTATGATGCCCTGCGGGACCGGGCGGAGACTGTGTATGCCTACTCCACGGACGGTGACCGCTCCATGACGTTGAAGTACCGCAGCAGAAAGCTGTTTGACCGGGAGGCTATGCTGCTCTGGCGGGAGCCTGTGGTTTGCGTGGATGAGACGGAGGTGGCATCCAGCCGGTATCTGGAGCTGTGGCTGCTGGAGGATATGAGCGTTGCTGTGGTGTCCTGCGTTCAGATCGTTTTCTGCGACGGGAATGACTACATCACTGAGTACCGGGAGTACAAGGGCGATGAGATTCCATTCTCCGAGCCGGTGCCTGACCTGCTGGACTTCGTGGACCGGTTGGAAAGTCTGTGCCCCGATGAATACCACCCGGATGAGGTCGTTATCTACGAAACCTAAGTCCAGGGCCATTATGGGCAGGGGCTGATTCTGCCCCGCCGAATGCCCCTGCGAAAAGAGGTGATGAATTATCGCAGTATTTCGTGTAGACAAAACCAGAGATTACACCGTCATGGCAAACCATCATCTGCGTAACAGGGAGCTTTCCCTGAAAGCAAAAGGTCTGCTTTCTCTCATGTTGTCCCTGCCAGAAGATTGGGATTATACCACAAAGGGGCTTTCCTGCATCTGCAAGGATGGTGTAGACAGTATTTGCGCTACCATTAAGGAGCTGGAAAAGGCGGGGTATGTAAAACGTCGTGGGCTTCGGGATGCTCAGGGGCGGCTTTCCGATTTGGAATACACCATCCTGGAAAAGCCTGAGCCTCTGCCATCTCCTCCTGAGAAAAACACGGAGAAAATCGAAAAACTCCAGTCCCGAAACACAGAGCTGAAAAAGCAGATTCAGGAGCTGGAGAACATCGACATCATCTACATGGTGCGCGAGTGCGGCCTGACGCCGGAAGCCCTGTCCGGCCTGCTGGCAAAAGTCCAGGCTGCGCCCAATGCCGCCGAAACCAAGGAAAAGGAGGATGCTTCCATTGAGACTTAATCGCCGCTTTTTCACCCTGTTTGCGGTGCTGATGCTGTGTATGTCCTTTCTGACCATCACGGCATCCGCCGAAGCCAATCCCCCCAAGGATGATGTGATTATCTACACCGCCGACCCCACGGAACCCAAACCTACGGAGGCTGCACCGAAGCCCACAACGCCGAAACCCACCACACCGCCGAAAACGGAGCCGCCTGCCACCACAGCTCCAACCACGCCCACCGCGGTGAAACCGGTGGAACCATTCACAGAGGGAAATGCCATTGCGAAAGATCTCCAGTTTCACGCGGACACCAATAAGCAGTTCATTACCATTGAAACCCGCAGCGGGGAGATTTTCTACATCATCATCGACTACGATGCCCCTGTGGATGAAAAAAGTGAGCAGTTCAGCACCTATTTCCTGAACAAGGTGGACGATGCGGATTTGCAGGCGCTGCTGGAGGACGGTGAGAAAGTGGAAGTCTGCGGCTGCATTGACCGTTGTTACGCCGGTCATGTGAATACCACCTGCCCCATCTGCGCCAAGAATATGACCGAGTGCGTGGGCAGAGAGCCGGAATCCTTTGAGGAACCCACCATCCCCGCGACAGAGCCGGTGAAGGAGCCGGAAAAGAAATCCAATTCCGGCGCTGTTCTGGCGGTACTGCTGATGATTGTCATGGTCGGCGTCATTGGCTGGTACTTCCTGAAAAACAAGATGCCCAATCCCAAAACCAAGGGCGACACCGATCTGGATGACTACGACTACGGCATGGACGAGGATGACGAGGACTATGCCGAATTTGAATCCTATCAACGCCCATACTTTTCTGTTTCTCTCTCAGCGGCGAGAGAATCGTCCCCAAGAATCCGATCTACATTTGCTTTGGCAGTTTGCAGAGATCGCATATCCTCCCTGGCTTTCTGGTAATCTGCGTACATGGCTTTCTTCTCAGATAGGAGCTGGGCGTATTCTGTTTGCAGGCTCTTGACGGTGGGCAGCTTTTTCAAGCCCTGTTCATCAAAGAACTGCTTTGCCGCCTTATGAAGTATGATCTCAGGCTCATGCTCCGCAAGGAACTTTTTGGAATAGCCAGCCTTCCGATAGGCAACATAGGTGTCGCGGGTTTTGGCGTAATTGATGATGTGCTGCTGCAACACTTTGATTTCCGCCATGCGCTGCTCGGCGGACTTCATCTTGGTGGATAGGGCGTGGTACTGCGCTGTGACGGCGGCAGTGCATTCTTCCAGAGCGCTTCTGTCCAGCAGATTGTTTTTCTCCAGATAGATCAGCGTTTGGGAAAGCTGTTTCAGATTGAAGTTCTTTGCCCACCGTGCATAACCGGCACCCTTTCCTTCTTGCAGCTTTGCCCGAATATCAATCAGCAAACTGCTACTGGGTTTTGCGGGAGCATCCATGACCCGCTTCTTTTTCAGGGTATGCGCTTTCGTTCCGGCAATGATGGCACGAAGATCATCCGGGGTATAGCCTGCGCCCAGCGTGTCCATACGGATAAATCGCTTCTGTCCTTCCCCCAGCAGGGCGGGAACCTTGCCACCCTTGACCTGATACCCGGAGAGTTGCAGCTGCTCCAGCAGCTTCTCAAAGCTCTGGGGCTTCTGTGCCAGCGCTTCATCGATGGCATAGCAGATATGCTCCCGGTGGGAGGGCTTCTTCTGCTCGCCCAGCCACTTATCATAGGACTTGCCTTTGCCCTTTGGATTCTCCACAATGGAGTAGCCGTTCTCAATACAGATTGTATCGCTGAGGCGGCGAATCGCTTTGGTGCTGCCCCAGAAATTGCGGAACTTGCTTTGCTCATCGAGAGCGGTGGAATTCCAAATCACATGATTGTGAATATGGGCTTTGTCAATGTGCGTACAGACGATATAGGCATGATTGCCTTTTGTGAACCGACGTGCCAGCTCGCGGCCCAAACGATTTGCCTCCTCCGGCGTGATCTCACCGGGACGGAAGGACTGGCGGAGGTGGTAAGCAATCACATCATCCGCACCCCGCACTCGCCCGGTGTTTCTGATATACTGCTGCTTGGAAAGCAGGAACTCCCTGTCGGCAACACGGCTGTCGCATTGCCAGCTTGTAATGAGTCTTCCGCTATCTGTCTTTTCCGGGTTTGCTACATAGTCAATGATGGCTTCGATTGCGGTGCCAACTGTCCGACCCTTTCCGGTGTGCAGCGGCATCAGCCGCGTGGTCGCCAAATGGTATCACCTCCAGATATGATTATGAAATGCGGGCTATTATAAAGACCACCCAAATAGCACAGCCGCCTCCGTTTGGAGGCGGCTACTTGTCATTTCCTCGATGTGAGTATAGGAAGCCGTTCTTTGGGGAATACGTCACCAGAACCGCTATGCCGAGGATGCCAATAATTCCACTGACCAGCCTGAGAAGCATTGCGGAGCAAGAGATGATACCTATGCAGATCAGCGAAAACAGGTCGATTGCCAGCGTGACAGGGGCGGTTAGGTTTTTGAAGATCAGTTTCATATGGAGAGATTCGAACTCTCGCGTCGGTTTGAGCCGACCTACCGCATTTCGAGTCAGAGTCGCTATCCGGACTTTGAAGGAAAACGGCGGAAACTCACGG
>OLXH01000238.1_pt1 | contig 29345 bp, 34 predicted proteins | sample 1673391 | NCBI WGS metagenome assembly OLXH01 (sample SAMEA103958110, study PRJEB25191) | human gut metagenome | reverse complement strand
CGAGAAGTATATTGCCGCCCTGTCCGGGGCCGATTACTGTCTCAGCGGCGATGACAACGGTGCAGGCGCGGTCTCAGCCATCCGGGAGGCAGAGGAGGCCCTTCGGGGCATCCGCACCCTCAGTGATGAGTTGGGTGAGCTATACAAACGGTTGGAATCCATTCGCTGTGAAGTATATGACCTTGCCGAGACGATTCGGGATAAACGGGCAGAATTTGCCTTTTCTCCCGCGGAGTTGGACGCCGCGGAGGCCCGGACCGACCAGCTTTACCGCCTGAAAAAGAAATATGGCGCCACTGTGGAGGACATGATCGCCTATCTGGAACAGTGCCGCAGTGAACTGGACGCCATGGAGACGGCGGACGATACCCTGATCCTGCTGAACGGTAAATTGAAGAAGGCGGAGGCTGTTGTCCGTGCCGCCAGCGCGGAACTGACCCAAAAACGGAAAGCGGCTGCCCAAGCGCTGGAGCAGCGAATTCAGTCGGAACTACGGGATCTGGACATGAACAAAGTTCGCTTTGCTATCGAATTCACGGAAAAAGAGCCTGCCGCCGACGGCTGCGACGTGATCCGGTTCCTGATGTCCGCCAACGCGGGAGAGGACCTGCGGCCCATCGCTAAGATCGCCTCCGGCGGCGAGTTAGCCCGGATCATGCTGGCCTTGAAAAACGTGCTGGCGGAGCAGGAGTCCATTGCCACGCTGGTATTCGACGAGGTGGATACCGGCGTTTCCGGCCGCGCGGCCCAAAAGGTGGCGGAAAAGCTGACTCAGGTGGCCCGGCACAAGCAGGTACTCTGCGTGACCCATCTGCCACAGCTGGCCGCAATGGCAGACACCCATTTTTCCGTGGAAAAAGGGGAGAGCGGGGGACGGACGTTCACAAGAGTCATCCAATTGGACCGGGAGGCCCGCAAAGCGGAGTTGGCTCGGATTACCGGCGGCAGTCAGGTAACGCCCGCGCTGCTGGAAAGTGCCGGCGAACTGCTGGATCAGGCGGACGCCTATCGAAAGCAGCATTTTGTGTAAGCCTGTCTTTGTATTGCCTCCTTGTTGCAAAGCTTCACAAGGAATTTGTGTACTTTTGCTGTCGCCCCCTCGTGGGGTATGCGGGTTGAAATGTATGGGCGCAGAGCGTATGAAGCAGATGACGGACGCCATCACACTATTCAATCTTGTTTTTGAAAAAGAAATGGAGACACAGGTGAATGAACACCGCACTGAACAAGAAATTCTTTTCCTATGTCATTCCGTCCATCCTCGCATTCGCATTGTCGGGGGTTTACACCATTGTCGATGGGTTCTTTATCGGGCAAAGCCTCGGTGATACAGGATTGACCGCCATCACATTGGGCTATCCGATTTCCGCACTGATCGGAGCGGTCGGTACGGGCCTTGGCCTGTCGGGAGCGATTCGCTTTACGATCCTGAACGCGCAGGGGGAAACCCAAAAGCGTCAGGAGTGCTTTTCCGGAACAACGCTGCTGATGCTGCTGACTGCCGGTTTATTGACGGCGATCCTATTTGCTTTTGCCCAGCCGATTCTTCATCTGCTGGGTGCAAGAGGCAATATGCTCACGCTCTGTGTCATGTATGCCCAGGTAATCGCGCTGGGCGCTGTTTTTCAGCTTTTGGCAACCGGCTTCGTCCCATTTATCCGCAATATGGGCGGGGCAACGGTTGCCATGATAGCCATGGCTTTCGGCTTTGCAACGAATATTGCTTTGGACTATGTTTTCGTGTGGGCCCTGAACTGGGGAATGGCCGGCGCTGCATGGGCGACCATTATCGGACAGGCCGTGACTATGATCGTGGCAGTCATTTTCTTCCTTGTAAAAAAGAGCGGATTTTGCCTGCCGGAACTGCGGGAGCTATGCAGGCTTTGGAAAAATGTCCTGATCGTCTCGATCTCACCCTTTGGTTTGACCTTTTCTTCCATCATCACGATGCTCCTCATAAATCGCTTTCTGCTTCTGTACGGGGATGAGCAGGCAGTTGCGGTTTACGGCTGTATCGGCTATATTACCGCGATCCTCTATCTGCTGCTGCAAGGAGTAGGCGACGGCAGTCAGCCGCTGATCAGCCAGTATTACGGAAAGGATGACCGATCTTCCGTTCAGGCTGTCCGAAAGCTGGCCTACCTGACCGCTGCTGCGATCACGGCAGTCTGCACGATCGGTGTCTATCTCGCGAGAGCAAAGGTCGGCACGCTGTTTGGCGCTTCGGCAGAGGCAAACGCCGGGGTCATCCGGTATCTCCCACTTTTTCTCGCAACGCTGCTGTTTCTGGCGTTTGTCCGTATTACAACATCTTACTTCTACGCAACGGAAAAGAATGGACTTTCCTACCTTCTCGTATATGCTGAGCCGGTCTGCACGCTGCTGATGCTTCTGATCCTGCCGCCAATGCTGAAGCTGACCGGTGTCTGGCTTGCCACGCCGGTCGCGCAGGTCATCACCTTTGTGATCGCATGGGCCGCCAAGCAGCGTGTAGATGTAAACATTTAGAGTGACACCATGATGCACCGTTTGCAGAGGTACGGAACCGTGAATAGCAAAAGACATCCAAGAAATTTGATCCTTGGATGTCTTTTTGTCAGTAGTTCTTTTCATTCGGTTCCATCCAGTGCGCTTTGCTTTGCCAAATCTCAGGAAGTGGATCCCTCCCGTTCCCGGAGGAACTAAATAGTGTCATTAACGTTGGGATCGTTGGGGCAGATCGACCTGATCGTGATCAAAGGAGGTCAGCCGTTTCACCCGCGACCTGCGGCAGGGCGGGATGATTCGATTTGAGCCGCAAGGCAAAAAAATAAGCACATCCGGGCGGATGAGCTTAGTAAATTAAGCGGTTAGAATAAAAGATTGATATAAAATAAACCAGCCAAAAATAATGCAATAAGAAAGACGATCATTGTATTTTGAACCCGTCTGTCATGGTGATCGCTCCTTGGTTTTAATTTCTTATGGCCATTGGAAAAGCCAGATGAAAGTGATTACTTCAATTCCGAAAAGAAAAAGAAGGAGCTTTCCCGGCACAGAAGTCAGAAAGTCTTTCATTTCATCCTTGAAACGCATAACAATCCCCCCAAATTTATTGTAGCAAAGATCGCAAAAATGTCAAGAAGGGGAGATGGCGCATACGCGAGGAATCCACCATTGTCATCAAGGCGACAGGCCGATACTCGGAAAAGGTCAAGTGGATGGGAATTGATAAGGGGCATGATCCTCAAGATGGTGAACAAATTGATCGGCAGTGCAAAAAGACGGTCAATTATCTCAAAAATTTGCCAAGACCTTTCTGCGCGGAAGATTCCGTATTTCTGAAAGCATGAACAGACCGCCGCTCTCAGAGCGGCGGTCTGTTTTATTATTTGGACGGTGTATCAAAGCTGGGGTTCAGATAATAGACGTTTTTGCTGTTCATCCGCTCCTTGGCCAGACGCAGCGCCTCGCCAAATCTCTGGAAGTGGACAACCTCCCGTTCCCGGAGGAACTTGATGGCATCGTTGACATCGGGATCGTCGGAAAGGCGTAGGATGTTGTCGTAGGTGACACGGGCCTTCTGCTCTGCTGCGATGGCGTAAGAACAACATTCCAAATGTCGAATTGTGTCTGAATAAAATCTTTTATTCTTCCCATTTTTGTGCTATAATAAACAAATATTGGGGACTTGTCAACCACTTTGACAGGATCTAACGGATAATCAATTATAAGGGAGGGTTTCCATGAGTACTGAGTACAAAAGAGAGCGCAAAGAGGAAAAGCCTGTACTGGCAATTTGCTATGACTTTGATAAAACGCTGTCACCGGACGACATGCAAGCGCAAGGGTTTATCCAGTCTGTCGGGTATGATGTAGAGACATTTTGGAAGAAGTCAAATGGATTAGCCAGCGGCAATGACATGGATCAAAACCTCGCCTATATGTTGATGATGCAGCAGGCAGCGGAAGGGAAGAAACTCTTTACTCGTGGAGAACTAATGAAGTGCGGAAAAGAGGTAATGCTTTTCCCTGGTGTCAAGGATTGGTTCAAGCGAATTTGTACATATGGAGAAGAACACGGCGTACTTGTCGAACATTATATCATTTCTTCCGGGCTGAAGGAGATGATCGAGGGAACCGATGTTGCCGGTGAATTCAAGAAGATATATGCCAGTTCATTTTTCTACAATGAAAAAGGCGTAGCGATTTGGCCGGCCCAAGTAGTCAACTACACGAATAAGACACAGTTCCTATTTCGTATCGAAAAGGGCGTTTTGGACATCAATGACCCCGGCGTAAACGATTCCTTTGCGCCAGACGAAATGCGCGTTCCGTTCCGCAACATGGTCTATATTGGTGATAGCGATACGGACGTTCCCTGCATGAAGCTGGTCAATGTCAACGGTGGATATTCCATCGGCGTCTACAACGCGGATACCAAGGACAAGACCAAGGTCTACAAGATGATGCGGGAAAATCGTATTAAGTATTATGCCCCTGCGGATTATTCTGAGGGTAAGGAGCTTGATATCCTGCTCAAGGCGATCATTGACCGTACGGCGGAAAATGAAGCTCTGGAATCCCGGTTCTATGCTTATAAGAGAGAGCAGACCGATGCAGACAAGCAGACGAATGAAACCGAACGCGAAAAGGTTGATCTGCTTATCAAGCTGGAGAACAGCCGCAGCTTTGCCACCACACATGCCGTCATTGAAAAAATGCGGCAGATCACAGTATGGACGAAAGACGAAACAGAAAGCCTCTTTACTATCGCAGTGAACAATAGTCAAGTGTTCTATATCCTGGGTGATATGGATGTCAAAGCGTTCTACCAGAAACTGCTAAACGGATGCAAGGTGCCGTCAGAGAATGCAGAGAAGGTCAAGGCGCGAATCGAGGAAACGGAGAAATGATGGAAAAACAGTAAGCAAGCACTCTGCTTGCTTACTGTTTTCTTTTCAGAAATTCCAATAAATTTCAATGGGAACGTCCTGCGTTCCGGGAACTCGTTTGCCTACGGTGATATAGTCAATCAAAATTTCCACCATCTCACGGGTCAGGTGTTCCACATGGGTGTAGCGTTGGATGATCTCTTTTCGCTGATCTCCGGCAAGCATCTGGGCCTCCAATTCTTCCAAATGGCGGTCAGCTTCTTTGATCTGATATTCTGTGCGTTCCCGCTCTTTGGAAAAGTCATTTGCCATAGTAAAATAGTCCTTTTCACCGACAAGGCCTTTTACTTTATCCTTATAGAGCGCAAGCAAATAATTGCTGTTATCTTCCAATTGCTTTTGGAGTTTTGCCTTGGCCTTCAGACAGGCCACTTTTTGCTGCTCTAAATTCTGGTTGAACTCTACGCTGCGTTCCAATTCGTCCTGATCAAGATACCGCTGTGAGAGGGTATTCAACTCCTGGATCACGATTTTTTCCAATTTATCAACCGCAATGAAAGACCCAATACAGGCGTCCTTTGCCACATGCCGGTTGGAGCATTGCAGATAATGCTTACCGCGATTTTTGGATGAACGCATCGTATAGCCGCAGTTGGCACAGCGTACCTTGCGGGCAAACAGGCCAACAGTCCCCACATCAAAAGGCTTTGCGCGGGCGGCAATGATCGACTGCACCCGATCCCACAAATCCCGGTCGATGATGGCCTCATGGGTTCCTTCCACACGATACCAGTCATCCTTGGGACGGGGTTTATTCTGCTTGGTTTTATAGGAAACGCTGCCATACTTGCCCTGCACCATATTTCCTATGTAAATTTCATTGGTCAGCATATCGGAAATGGCAAAATACTTCCAAAGTGTGCTGTTCCTGCACTTTGGCTGCTGATACCGCAGACCGTGCTGCCGCTTGTATTCTGTGGGATTCGGTACGCCACGCTCATTGAGCATCCGGGCAATGGCGGTCTTTCCGTACCCTTGCGAAAAGAGGGTGAAAACCTCCCGCACAATTGCGGCTGCCTCTTCATCTATGATGAGGTGTCCCTTTTGCTTCGGATCTTTCTGGTAGCCGTAGAGCGCAAAAGCGCCGATATGAAAGCCGTTTTTGCGGCGATTGGTGAGAACGGCACGGATATTTTCAGACATGTCCTCCAGATACCATTCATTGACCAGACCATTGATCTGACGGGATTTCTTGTTGCCCTTGTTCGCCGTATCAGCGTTGTCAACCAGACTGATAAAGCGGATGCCCCAAATGGGGAAAAGCCCATTGATATACTTTTCCACCAGTTCCAATTCGCGGGTAAAACGGGACTGGCTCTTGCAAAGAACGATGTCAAACTTATGTGCTTCGGCATCGTCCAACAGACGCTTGAATTCAGGCCGATTCCGGTCAGAACCGGTGTAATTATCATCGCTGTAAATGTTATATACTTCCCAGCCTTGCTGAATGGAATATTCCAGCAGCATGGCCTTTTGATTTTGGATGCTGTTGCTGTCATCCGTTTCCTGTTTCTTGTTGCGGTCTTCTTCAGACAGTCGGCAATAAATCGCAACCTTTTCCATTTGCTCTGCCTCCAATCATATGAATCAACATATAAAAAGACCCGCTTTCATCACAGCTTGAGCGCGATGAAAGCGGGTTGATGTATTTGCACCGATATTCAGTTATCTGGCACCGGACAGAATCATCTTGGATCGTTCCAGCTGATTGATCAACTGAATCCAAATGTTGGTATAGTTCTGAACGGTGGTGCAGTCCTCGCCGCTTTTAAAGTAGCTCTTGCAATGAGAGTCATTCATAATAAAATTCCTCCTTAATTGAGAGTATGCCGGTATCCGGCTGGGCAGAAGTAAAATTTTTGTTGCCCTTATAGAGTTATTGGGGTGAAATTAAAATTTAAACACAGAAAGGTTATGCGAATATTCTGGGTGAGGTTAGGGGAGTAGGAGTAGCGCTTGGATTGAAGGCAGCACATCTATTTTTGAACGGGCTTCAATCGTAACAGGACTGATGTTAAGCTCATAGAGCTGCTGTATGCGCTTTTTTCTATTTTTTATTATTTTAACTTTAGGTGCATCAAGATATGAATGGTGATTGGTTTCGCATAGGTAATCTATCAATTTCTCTTGCACATCGTATCTTAATCCAGCGGTCTGAACAACTATCCTTGCGGCATTGAGACTGTAAAAGTTTCCGTTGGGTATCAGCATATCAATTAAATCTTCCATGATAGATGCTCCGGATATGCAGAGTTCCGTAAGTAGATCCGGCCATAGAAGATCGTAGTCGATTTCTAACCGCTGCATTTGCTCCCGAATACCCGGTCGCAGTAGTGCAGTCTCAATTCGCAAAATCTGATAGGCTTCATGCCACTGAAACGGTTCGGTACTATGCTTGGAACGATCTGACTGAGATAGCTCAAATATCTTGTCATACATTGTGACTTTATAATCATCCCGCTTGCGGCGGACTGAGTGACCATCACGTTCATCGCCAAAGCAGTCTTCCGTCCAATATGAACGATTTGCGCCTTTTCTGAAAAGACGAAGATATTCCATCAGATGTTCCTGCTTTTCTAATCGTACATCCTTGCAAATGTCTAAGCGATTTAAGTAAAAGTCTTCAATATCTCTTGGAAATTTGATTGCTCGGAGCAGTATCCCAAGAGAACTAACGACGTCTTTTAGCTCTTTTTTCGTCGGTAAGAATAATTTTGTTGGGTCAGTATTTCCCAGAAGAGTTGACGGATTAACCTGCAATCTCACAACCGCACCAGAACGGTTCTTGTTCTTGCGCATTGAGAGGCTGACCCCAGCAGATCGAAATCCACGAAAATTTAACCATTCGTTTTCATCAAAGCATTGCGCGTCTATTTCTTTTGCGGTAGCGTATAAAATATTCCGGCAATTCTGATATTCTTCCACTGTAATAATCAGCGAAAGTTCAAAGGTATGCAAGGGCATCATTTTTATATTAGACATATCATTTCCTCCTTTACATGGTGTGTTGCTCTGCGTAAATTTTTACGCAGAAGAACGAACCTATAATGAATTACAGGTCTTGTTAGCCTGATATAATTTTTAAAACGAGAATTTATATAGAGACTTCATGTAATCGAACTATTTACTCTATACTCCATGAATCCTTGATGAATACGGGAACTATGATCAGATAATAGGAACAAAATATCACTTATAAATAGATAGGGCATTCTGGTGGGAGTGATACACTTATAAATAATATCTGACTTCCAACATGATAGTTTGCGGGTAACTGACCCATCATATTTAGATTGACTGTTATAAGGGCAATGCTATTTTAAACTCAGGAAAGAATCGGTGCTCCAGAGCGGGCATGATTGAGTCGATACGCTCTTTGCTCCCTAAAATAGCATTGTTATTTGAAACAAAAGCAACTTGATTTCTTATAAAAATTTTTATAAAATATTTGTGGTTTTGTGGTTTTCAAATACAAGAAAAAAGAGGGCTGTTTATGGGAAAAAAGTCGAGCAATTACTTAGAACTGTACCGCAAACTCATTCCGACAGAACTGCCACACATTGAATCTAAGATGTCCAATATTCCCAATCATATATGGGAACCGGCTACTGCTGTTTGGAGAAATGCCTGGCGTGATGCAGGCGTATATATGAATTACCATAATCAGTACAAATGCAATGGCCACTATATTGAAATTAAACATCTATATCTTCCAGAAACAGTACATACCACGGAGTATGAGGTTGGGAAGAACCGTTATATGTGGAAGAATGTTCTGCATATAAAAGAAAAATACAATGGTGACGGAACTTATACAATTATAAGAAGGAAGGATCAAGGTGATCTTTCAGATAATGACCTGATAGAGAAATTGGTCGAGAAGAATCATGTAGATCCTTCAACCGCAAGAAAATTTTTATTACATTACAGAAGACGCCTGCTTGCTTTTGGAATGCAGGAATACGCGCAAACTCAACAGTTGAGCGGGTATGGTCGGAGAGAAACGCAGTATGGGCGGCTGCACTATTTTGTGACTCCACCGCTGAAAGAATATGAACCGGAGACTGCGCACAGAGGCGTTTTGAAATTAAGGCAACACACAGAACTGGAGTGTGTTTTCTTTATTGCAACAGTATGCTCATTGCTTAAAACGCCAATGAGCCGTGTATTAAAAAACGATTGGAAGAGTTTGCATTTCTTGTTGTATGTATATTCGAAGCAGGCAATTAAACAGGAACATTATGAGGACTATCTTGATTGCATGTCATATTATTCCAACTTATATTGCAATTATCGGAACTGGAATGATGACTTAGCAAAGAGTTATTGGGGGGCGAAGTTTTGGTATCGCTACCCGGAAGAATGCAACTCGTCTATATCTTTAGCCTCCTGGAATCATCTTTGCTTCCCGGTCATCTTTTCAGACTATCAGAATATCGAAGAAGACGAAGAAGACGAATGTGATAGCAGTACGATTATGCAGACAGAGGAGCAAGAGTATATTTTCGACCAAGATAATACGGATACTTTGCCAGAAACGGAACAGTGTGTGCCGATCAACAATGCGCATAAATATCTCAAAAAACTGTCATGCTTACCAATATTTTTGCTGAAGGAAAGTGCTTTAGGCAAGGCGAGAAAAGGAAAAGAGATCCTATCGTTAAAGTGGAATGCCAGCAATATTCCTGATGTTGTTCCCAATGAGGCGCAGAAACACCGATTGATCATGAATGGGTATATCGGGTTGCTGGAGGCAATTAACGAGGCTGGGTATGAAGCCTTTCGAAGATGCTATTCTGAAGCGTCAAAAAACGCCTATAAAGAAATAGGGGTTTTTAAAAAGAATGCAGCAAGAGACCAGCGGTATTGTGCTACTCTGTTGATCAGTCTATTGATTGCGGATCAATACGCCACAAAAAACACCATGTTTTGGATTGCGGTGCAGGACAGTCTTGCCTACTTGAGAACCTGTGTAATACATCATGCAGATACAGCTGATTTTGCGCAGTTCGTTAAGTGCTGCATAACAGAAAAGCACGAAGTGCTTTTTTTTCAGGATACGGATGGGATCTATCTGCATTACAAGCAATACTGGCCAGCATTTCAGAAATATTGCAAGAAGCATGGAATTATACTATCGGACAGCGCTGCGCAGTTTAGAAGAGCAAAATTAAATGGATACATCAAGCCGCAGTATACTGCCGGCGGCTCGAAGTATCCTCGTTATGATTACAGGAAAAAGGTCGATGGGAGAGAAGTGTCTGTTTTGAATGTGCGCCCCAATATATTAAAACTTGCAGAATCAAAATAACTGCTCAAGCACTGCCCGCTTTACCCTCCATTGTTTCCCAACACGGAAGGCCGGGAGTTCACCGGACTGCACCATTCTGTAAAACGTATTCTTCCCAATAGCCAGCAGCTCCATGACCTCTCTTGGTGTCAGATACTCATTAAGCTGCACCGTCCCGTCATAGTCCTCGCGTTCATAGCCAAACTCGTCATAGCGTTCATCATATCGTGTCATAGTCAAAACCTCCTGATTTGAATTGGCAGTCTGCCCTATATCTTTGTTATCCCTTTTGTACCATTTAGCGTTATTTCTTACCTTTCAAACGTGTATTATTAGTAAGAGAAAGAGCCAGAATCCGTAATCCTCGGTGATTACGGGTTCCGGCTCTTTTTCAATTTTGCAGAGAAATCAGGGAAAATACCGCTCTGCAAACTGCAAATCTGTATGAAAATCAAGAAAAACGTGAAGGGGGAGAAGAACATGCTGAACCATCTGCTGCGCCTGATCCGCGCTGTTTTGGCGGAGATCATCGGCACATTCCTGCGAAAGACCATGCTGGCCTGATTGCACTAAGGAACAAGAAGGGAGAAGATCACCAATGATAAACTGACTTTTGATTCCAATGACATCATTGGAATCCTGCTGGCTGCTGCCGCCGCGCTTTTGTGCGCAACCATTGACTATTATACAAAGGAGATTGACAACGATGACTGAACATACTACCTGCTGCCATTGCGGGCAGATCATTTCCGGAACACCTGTGATGGTGGGGAATGATTCCCTGTGCGAATGCTGTGCAGAGGAAGAAACCACACTCTGTTCCCGCTGCGGAGAGCGAATCTATCGCCATGACAACGCCGGTGACGAGGAGACGCCCCTCTGTCAGCATTGCTATGAAAACCACTATTACAGATGCGACCGATGCGGACGGATCATTTACGACGGTGACGCCTATTATGCCAGCGATGATGAAGACCAGAATTACCGCTTTGCCATGCCTGCTATTCCAGCAGAAATCGTGACCGGGCGATTCAGGACTATTACTACAAGCCGGAACCGCTATTCCGTGGAGATGGCCCCCGGTATTTTGGCGTGGAGTTGGAGATTGACGGGGCCGGGGAGGATAATTCCAGTGCCCGTGAGGTCATGGAGATCGCCAACAGCAACGGCTTGGAAAATCTCTACTGTAAGCATGACGGTTCTCTGGACGATGGTTTTGAAATGGTAACGCACCCCATGACGCTGGATTACCACAGGAAAGAAATGCCGTGGAAGAAGATTCTGCATTGTGCGGTTGATATGGGCTATACCAGCCATCAGGCAGGCACCTGCGGTCTGCATGTCCATGTGAACCGCGACGCCTTTGGTGATACGGAGAGGGCGCAGGATGCGGTGATTGCCCGGATTCTGTTCTTCTTCGAGAAGAACTGGGAAGAACTTTTGAAGTTCAGCCGCCGGACACAGCGCCAGTTGGATCATTGGGCGGCTCGCTACGGCTACAAGGATCATCCCAAGGAGCTGTTGGATCATGCCAAGAAAGGCCATGCCGGACGTTACACCAGCGTAAACCTCACCAATGCTGACACCATCGAATTCCGCATCTTCCGAGGAACCCTGAAATACAATACACTCATTGTCACATTGCAGCTTCTTGACCGGATCTGTGATGTGGCTCTTTTCTTGTCCGATGACGAAATCAAGGCGATGTCTTGGACCACCTTTGTCTCTGGCTGTACGGCTCCGGAGCTGGTGCAGTATCTGAAAGAGCGTCGGCTGTATGTAAATGATCCGGTAGAAAGTGAGGGGGAAGTCTGATGTGCTGTTTATTCGGTATTGTAGATCATCAAAGCTATTTCAGCGTTAAGAAGAAAAACCACATTCTATCCGTGTTATCAGCGGAGTGTGAAGAACGCGGCACCGATGCCACCGGTATCGCCTACTGCTCCCACGATCATTTGAGTATCTATAAGCGCCCTCTGGAAGCCCACAGGCTGCGTTTCCGCATCCCGGAGGATAGCCAGGTCATCATGGGACATACCCGTATGACAACGCAGGGGAGGGCCAGCAGGAACCGGAACAATCATCCCTTCTTCGGTGAGGCCGGGGGAGAGCTGTTTGCTCTGGCCCACAATGGAGTCCTCTGGAATGACGATATTCTCCGCCGCTCCAAGCATCTTCCGAAAACGAAAATCGAAACGGACAGCTATATCGCCGTCCAGCTGATCGAGCAGAAAAACACCCTCGGCCTTTCCAGCCTGAAATACATGGCGGAGCAGGTCGAGGGTTCCTTTACGTTTACGGTATTGGATGAAAGGGAAAATCTGTACTTCGTGAAGGGAGACAGTCCCATGTGCCTGTACTACTATCCCCGCTGCGGCGTGTATCTGTATGCGTCCACAGAGGCAATTTTAAACCGGGCACTGGGACGCTTGAATCTGCCGATTGGCAAGCCGGAGCGGATCATGCTGGACTGCGGGGACATTCTGAAGCTCACGCACTCCGGGCGGCGGGAAATGGCGTCCTTTGACGCATCCAGTTTCCTGAATCCGTGGGACAACTGCTCCCTGTGGCCTGTGCAGACCGCAAGGTCAAAACATAAACGTTCCGCAGAGCAGGCCTATCTGGAAGAACTGAAAAGCGTTGCTGCCTGCTATGGCTACTCTCCGGCCTCTGTTGACAGGCTGCTGGAATCCGGCTTTTCCACCGATGAAATCGAAGAATTCTTATACGAAGGGACGATGTATCAATGAGCGTTTATGAAGTGGATGCCAAAGTAAAGGAACTGCGGGAATTACGCAATATGGAAGCGGAGGTGAAGTCCGCCATTACTGCTATCGAAGATTCCTTAAAGGCGGAAATGCTGGCAAAGAATACGGAGGTCCTGGCTGGCAAGGATTACCTGATTACATGGAAAACCATCATTACCAACCGTTTTGACAGCACGGCTTTCAAGCTGACCCACGCAGACCTGTTTGCACAGTTCAGCCGCAGCACAACCACGCGGCGATTTGTGATCGCGTAAGGGGGATCGTCCATGCAGGTAGTGATTGTGGAACCAAAGAAGAAACCCACGGTGCAGAACATCGATGATGGCTTCGAAGCCATGCAGAAAATTGTGGGCGGAACCATTCAGGCCATCTATCCTTTTGAAGAACCGATTGCACTGATCTGTAATGATGAAGGCAAGCTCCTGAATCTGCCGCTAAACCGTGCGCTGCGGGACAGCGATGGCAGAGTCTATGATATTGTGGCAGGAACTTTCTTCCTCTGCGGAGCAACGGCTAGTAGCGACCGCTTCGACAGTCTGACAGAGGAACAGGTGCAGCACTTTCTGAAACGCTTTTCCGCTTCGGAGCAGTTTGTCCGGGTGGGAGATGCTGTGTTCGTTCTGCCGGAGCATTTATAATCCGTCCCGATAGGGCGTACCCTAACGGCACAGCAAAAAAGAGTCCCATTAGAGTCACTTTCCGACTTTTGGTACGCACCATCTGCGGAGAGGACTCTAATGGGACTTTCACTTATTGCTGCGAGGCGATGATCGATTCGCAATATTTTTTCAATGTGGGAATGTCATCCGTGATGATCTCCCAAGTGGTTTCAGGGTCAACGGTGCCGTAGCTGTGTGCCACAATGTTCCGCATGGCCTTGATCTGCCGCCAAGGAACGGCGGGGTGCTGCGCCCGGAACTCGTCTGTCAGCTTGCCTACCAGTTCACCGATTTGCAGGATACAGAGAGCGGCAGCGTTGCGGTAGATGGGGTCATTCTGAAAAGTCTCGGCGCTGTTGCCGAATCGCTCCATTGTCTGCTCAATCTGCTGACAGTAGGAAACGATATGCTCCAGCACACTGATATTTCGGTCAAGAGGCTTCATACAGCAGCACCTCATCATCCCGGATGGAATCCAAAAAGCGTTGGTCAAGGCTGGTGGTAGGCACCAAGTCCACGGAGCGCCCAAGGGAGTCCTCCAAGTCAAGGAGCAGTCCCGCTAACTGAAAGCCCTTAATGCTGCCCTTATCAATACGCAGGTCGATATCGCTGGAATCGGTCATATCACCGCGGGCGTAAGAGCCAAACAGATAAACACGTTTTGCGCCGTACTGCGCTGCAAGCTTGGAGACAATTTCCCGAATCTCAGCCAGAGTATAGGTTTTCACGGAGGACACCCCCAATCGAAAAGATTTTCTAACTGTAGTATATCAAGGAAAACACCAATTTACAAGCGAAAGGAGTGACGCATTTTGAAAATCGGATATATCCGTGTCAGCACACAGGAGCAGAATACCATCCGGCAGGAGGTGCTGATGAAATCTCTCGGTGTGGATGAGATCTATATTGATCGGATGAGCGGCAAGAATGCCAACCGTCCGGAGCTGCAAAAGATGATGGAATATGTCCGCAAGGGAGATACCGTCATTGTAGAGTCCATCAGCCGGTTTGCCCGCAATACTCGTGATCTGTTGGAACTGGTGGAGCAGCTGACTGCAAAGGGTGTGGAATTCGTCAGTCGAAAAGAGGCCATTGACACCACCACACCCACCGGAAAATTCATGCTTACTGTCTTTGGGGCCGTGGCGGAACTGGAACGGGAATATATCTTGCAGCGCCAGCGGGAAGGTATCGCCATTGCCAAGGAGCAGGGAAAGTACAAGGGACGCAAGCCTATTGAAGCGCCGGAGTTTGAGCAGACAATCGCAAAATGGAAAAGCGGCGCCATCACTGCTGCGGAAGCCATGCGGACACTACACATGACGAAAACGACGTTCTACCGGAAAGTAAAAAGACTCCGCTGATCAAAGCAGAGCCTTTTCCTCATTGCTGTTCATGGCGGCTACAAAGATTTTCAGCAACTGCTCGGCGTAAGTGCGCTCCCGCCTTGAACAGTTTTCCAGCATCATCATAACGGAATCGGGATTTTCCTGTTCCGTTTTTCCATAAAGGATGTAATCGGTGGACAAACGAAGTACTTTGGAAATCCGGCAAAGCGTAGGAATTGACATTCCCTTGGCACCCGTTTCGATGTCAGAACAGAATTTCGGTGTCACGTCGATCTGCTCCGCAAACTGTTCACGGGTAAGACCCATGTACTCCCGCTGCTGCCGAATCCGCTTTCCAATTGCAATCCAGTCCATGGAATAACCTCCTGCTGTATGTTGCAATCAGTTTAACGCCTACAGTTACCCTCATAAATAAACTTTAAAGGGAGAGAAACATGAACTTTCAGCGCACAAAAATATAAACTTCAAGAGTTTTGCAGATGGACAGAATGTGTCTAAGCATCTGCGTACAATAAAGGCAACATCCAAAATGATAAAATATTGACATCATAAAGGAGAAGAAACTATGGAAGAGAACCGTGCGGATTTACCGGAAAATTCTACCGCAGAAACAGAAAGCCAACCAATAACCAAAGCAATCTCATTCACTCCGACCGAGACGAATGAAACCGCAGCAACCACGGCACCAACCGAAAAGAAGCCTGCCTGGAAGAAGATTTTGGGTGCGATTGGCGATATTGTGCTGGTATGTGTAATCGTGCTTGGAATCAATGCCTATTACACAGATCAGATGCGGGAGCAGTTTGACAACGTTGCACGATATGATGCCAATGAAACCATCAGCGAACTAAAAGATATGGGCGTTTCCTGCACGGTGGAGGTTACGGATGAAAAACTTCCGAAGGCAGAAAAGTATTCCTGGAAAGAGATCCGGGAGGGCGGCGGAAAACCGTCCATGCTGTTTCAGATGCTGATGTACAATGAAAGCTTTCCGGATATTTTCAAAACCGGGAAAAGCGTCAAATACCTCAACTGCACCCGCAACGTTAAAGTCTATATCGTTCCGGACGGTGCGGAGGAATCGCAGTACATCGGAGATGTCAATGTCGGCATTCAGGCGTTTTATCAGGGCTATGGGAAAAAAGGCTTTCTCTATTTTGATGACGCAGAGCCGGATGCGCAGTTGGAGAGCTTTATCAGCAGCTATGCAGACAAACGGGAACAGGAGCTATTCAAGCAGTCCTTTGTCTTGCGGGGCAGCAATGTTGATTACTACAATGAAACGATCACCATCTCTTACGACTGGACGAATCCCTGGGATGAAGATGTGAGTCCCATGTGGGCTTTTTCACTGTCGGCTTATCAGAATGGTCAGGAACTGCGGCAGGATTACTACAATTCCGAAACCGATCCCACCAGCAGCCTTGCTCCCGGCAGCACCGGCAGTTACGCCATCGTCTATTATCTGCGTGATACGACAGCCCCGGTGAAGCTGGTCGTTGCCAACAGTTACAGTCATTTCTCCGAAGACGATCCGCCGACCATAGAGTTTGATATCTCTATGCCGGAAGCAAATACAACATCGCAGAGCGGCGGCTATCAGCGACCGGGGGCTTCATTGCAAGGATACTCTGATATTTATGATCTGTATGAGCAATTTCAGGACGATATTGCGAATGGAAACTATACAGAGGGTGCGCAAGGGGATTTCTATGATTGGGAAGAAGTCAGGGATTATTGGAATTACGATGACGGCGAAGATTTGGCAGAATTGACACTACATGACTTCGGTGGATATGGAGAAGTTTCATTTTACGCTCTGGGACAGGACATTCTGACATATGATGTCACATTTGAAGGAGCCTATGCGTTTTCTGGCTATACGGTGGACTGCTTTCAATTTGATGACTATGAAAGTATTCAGGATCTCTTGGTTTTCCGCAGTGGAAGTCAGGAATGGCTCGTTACATGGAACGATCATCATAAAGACGGTGCGGTCTATACTTATGAACCGTAAAAGAAAACGGGCAGCCGCAGCAGGCTGCCCGTCTTTTCCCTTGAAAGTATGTCTAAAGCAAAAACTTTTAGCGTTGATAAATTGAAACTTTTAGTTTATAATGAAGGACAGGAATCCACGTTATTTGTACAGAAGGACATATCCTGTCTATGTAAATGCGTATGATGGCAGACAGGAGGAACGTGATATATGGAAATTGAGAAAAGTGCGAGGCTGTTGTACCTGTATCAGGATTTCATCAAGGGAGCCGGGATACAGAAGAAGGCTGCCGCTGACCGCTTTGGCGTCAACGAGCGCAGTCTTCAACGGGATATTGAAGACTTGCGCTGTTTTTTTGCAAACCAGACCCCTCCGGGGGAGATCATCTATGACGCAAGGCAGAAGGTTTACCGTTTGATCGAGCGGGATACCGCCCATTTGAGCAACAGCGAAGTACTGGCAGTCTGCAAAATTCTGCTGGAAAGCCGTTCCATGAGGCGGGACGAGATGATTCCCATTCTGGACAAACTGGTAGGCTGCTGTGTTCCGGCAGAACAGCGCCGTGCGGTGGTTGACCTGTTGGCGAATGAAAAACACTTGTACATTGAACCGCATCACGGAAAGCGCCTGCTGGACGGCCTCTGGGAGCTTGGAGAAGCCATTCAAAAGCATCTGGTGACAGAGATCACCTATGAGAAGCTGAAGGGCGGAGAAACCGTTTTACGGACGATTGAGCCGGTTGGCCTGATGTTTTCAGAATATTACTTCTATCTGGTGGCATTTATCCGCAATATCGACAAGGATACTGAATTTGAAAATCCGGATGACCTGTTTCCGACCATCTATCGGGTGGATCGCATTCGGAGCTTCCGCGTGACAGACGAGCATTTTCAAGTGCCGTATCTGGAGCGCTTTCAGGAAGGCGAATTCCGCAAGCGGGTACAGTTCATGTACGGCGGTAAACTGCAAAAGATCCGGTTCAAGTATACAGGCCCGTCCATCGAGGCCGTACTGGATCGGCTGCCCACGGCGGAGATCGAGAAGCAGACTGAAGACGGTTGGATCGTCAGGGCCGAAGTTTTCGGCAAAGGCATTGATATGTGGCTGCGAAGCCAGGGGGAATATGTACAAATACAAAGGGAGGGGAGTCATACTAATGAATGATGTTAATAGCAATACCTCTATCATCGAAAAAGAAGATGCTAAGTATCTGCAAGGAAATTCGTGCGATGCTTGTGACTATTTAACCGCAGTTGCTTGCGGTGCAATTGGCGGATTAGTTGATATTTTTTTCGTTTCCACTCCAGAAGATTCAAAGTTGGGAAAATGGACAGATCAGCAGGTTGACAACACGGTTATGGCATTTGCCCGCAAGATGGGGTGGAATCCTAAAGAAAAAAACATCAACAATGTCAATAGTGCAATTGGCTTTTTGGAACAAAGATTCAAAGTTAATTATGATCAGCGTCTTTCTACAGATGTCGATAATTTGTTCGAAATTTTGCCTAAATCACATCACATGATGTCGTTAGCTCACTCGCCGGATATTATAGGACTTTTCTTCTCTGTGCTGAACCAATTCACGTCTACGTCAACTTTTGTTGCTGGCGGTACGCTCATTACAATCAGTACAAAGACTTTTGAATTGCAAGGGACAACCTTTATTTCCAAAATATTTTCTGGCGTTGTAAATTGGTTTGGACATCTCATGTCAGACGTTGCGGGAAGTTCTGGCAGTCATGGGCGTGGAACCGGAATTGTGATGCCATTCTATGAACTATTTGGCTTCTGCAAATTTGGAAATTTTGATAATAAGACTCTGGCCGAACTTGCAATGCAAGCATTTCAACAGGGTTATGATTTCCGTTTTGGAATTACTCAAGCAATACCAGTAATACTTACGGATTTGATTATACGAGTTGTGTGGTCGTTTAGACAGCATTTCCAATTTAAAAAAGCATTGACAGATTGCGTCCCCAATATGTCGCATGAAAATCTGCGTACAATGCTTCTATTGGGGCACGGTACTCTGTGCTTAATGGATGGTGCCGATGCTGTCATTCGATCGGGAGGAAATTGGATGCTTTTCTTTATGCGAATGAATTTAATTGCATGGGTACGCTTTTCCGCATTAGTACTGAAGGAAATCTGCATTAGAATTGGAATAGCACTGCCGCTTCAGGAAGAGCTTGATGCGTATAAACGTCTTGCGAGTTATATGCAATCCTACTATGAAGCACTTAAAAAAATCGATCTCGACCGTTTTAAAAAGGAAACAAGCGAATATAACCAGTGGGTTTCGTGTATGGGACGGGTAGAAAATGAGCAACAACTCAATATTGTTTTGCGTAAAACCATGATTGATCTCAATATTCAACTCCCGTGGACAGGTGATTTTGATTCCTTCATGCAAGATACCAGCACACACCTGGTATTTCAATGATGTTTCCATGTGATCAATGCGGCGAATGCTGCCGCAATTTACAGATGTCTGAGCTGTATAAAGAACTGGACAGGGGAGATGGAGTGTGTAAATTCCTTGACGGAAATTTGTGCAGCATTTATCAGACCAGACCGCTCTTGTGTCGAATCGACGAAAGCTATGATTGTTTTTTTAAGGATTCAATGACAAGAGAAGAATTTTACTGTGCAAATCTGCAAGTATGCAGTGAGCTAAAAAGAAAACATATTTAGGAGGAATTGATTATGCCATTACCGTTGCTCTTAGGCGGAGCTGCCGCTATCGCTGGTGCTGTTGGAATCGGAAGTGCCGTCCACGGCGGTGTAAAGATGAAGGAAGCCAACGATACCATGAAGCTTGCTGAAAACAAACATAAAGAGGCCATTGCCCGCTTCGAAGCACAGAATAAGAAGACTACGACCGATATGGATCGTCTGGGAAAAATGGAACTTGAGATTCTGGATAGTTTTCAGCGTTTTTCTAACATTTTTGAACAGATTCACAATCGTCCGGAATTTAAGTCCTATAATAAAGAAGATGTCAGCATCCCGGCCTATAATGCAGAAGAACTGAAACAAGTCTCCGTTGGTGCAGGTGTTTTGCTGGGTGGACTTGGCGGTGCCGCAGTTGGTACGGCTGGTGGTTTTGCGGCTGCTGGTGCAACTACGGCAGCTGTAATGGCACTCGGAACTGCCTCTACCGGAACTGCTATTGCATCTTTGAGCGGTGTGGCCGCCACCAATGCAACGCTGGCTGCCCTTGGCGGCGGTGCGATTGCCGCCGGTGGTGGTGGCATGGCGCTGGGTACTACGATCCTCGGCGCTACGACGCTTGGTGTTGGCATTCTGGTCGGCGGTATCATCTTCAACGTAACTGGCGGTAAGCTGTCTGATAAGGCAGATGAAGCATTGGAGCAAGCCAACAAAGAAGAGAATAAGATTGGGGCAATCTGCCGCTACATGCACACACTAAGTGACGCAGAAAACAGATTTGAGGATGCCCTTCGGACTGTTGATAAGATTTATCGCCGCCATCTGGAAAAGCTGGGCGATTTGGTGGTTCTCAGTGGAAAGACTGACTGGAACACTTATTCTGACGCCGAGAAGAAACTGACAGAAAATACTGCGTTGCTGGTCGGACTGCTGTATAGCATGTGCAAGGTACAGCTCGTTTTCCAGAGCAACGATGCGACCGAGCTGAATCGCGTCAATGAAGCAGGCATTGAAGCCTCGCGTGAAATGGCGAAAAATTTCCTTGCTGACAGTGGACTTGCCGTGCTCGTGTAACCGAAAAGCAACTGTATAGTACCATAAAAATCAATGCCCTGGAGATGTTTCCGTTTGAATCTCCAGGGCATTTCTTATGTTGTCCTTACATGATCGCGGCATCTGCGGCAAGATCCTCGGTGAGATCCGCGATGGTATCGCCTGTGACCTGCATGGTGGAAGCAGACCACGGATAGCCGGAGGCGAACTGTGGGAACACGCCGGTAGTGTGATCCACAAAATAGGCGTCGAAACCGGCGGTCTTGATCTGCTCCTCGGTCAGGTTTCGAGTCAGCTGGTGAACCAGCGTGCCGATCATCTCCAAATGCCCCAGTTCCTCTGTGCCGGCCGTGGAAGCCCAAGGGCCACAAGTACGAAAAAGCCTTGCGCCGCAAGGGTTACAGGCCGAAAAAGAGAGGGAAAACGCGAATGTGCAAAATGCCGGTTGGCTCCATTCCTTTGACGCGGACTACCACTATCGCGGCTCCGACCTTCACTACCATGTGAATGTGTCCGCCGCGCTTTCGGAGGGAGGGGCGGTATGGTGAAGGAATTTATCTCGCAGCTTCCACCGGACAAGCTGTCGCCCTTTGCAAAGCACCCCTATCAGGTGCGGGAGGACGCTGCCATGGACGAGCTGGTGGAGAGCGTCCGCACCTATGGTATTCTGTCACCCTTACTGGCGCGGCCAAAAGGGGAGGGCTACGAGCTGGTCAGCGGGCATCGGCGGCGATTGGCGGCGCAGAAATTGGGCCTGCCCACCGTGCCGGTGCTGGTGCGGGAAATGACCGACGATGAAGCGGTGATCCTGATGGTGGACAGCAACCTCCAACGGGAAAACCTGCTGCCCAGCGAAAAGTCGTTTGCTTACAAGATGAAGTTGGAGGCAATGAAGCATCAAGGAATGACTTGTGGACAAGTTGGCCACAAGTCAAGGGATGCCGTCTCAAACGATGACAGTGGGCGAACTATTCAGCGCTATATCCGCCTGACCAACCTTGTTCCGACGCTGCTTCAGATGGTAGACGATGGCCGTATCGCCCTTTCTCCCGCCGTGGAGCTGTCCTATCTCACCCGCGACGAGCAGGCGGAGCTGTGGGACTTGATCGGGCAGGAGGACGCCACACCGTCGCTGTCACAGTCACTCCGCATGAAGCAGCTCTCCCGCGAGGCAAAACTGACGCCGGAGATATTGTACGCCATTCTCACCGAGGAAAAGCCCAATCAGAAAGAGCAAATCCGCATCAAAACCGAGTCGCTGCGGAAGTATTTCCCGCGCAATTACTCTGCGCAGCAGATGGAGCGGGAGATCATCAAGCTGCTGGAGGCCCGTTACCGCGCGAAGGACAGGGGAGAGCGATGATTTTCGCACACTGGCGCTATACGGCACTTTTCCGTACAATGACGGCAGAAAGGAGCGAGGATTATGGAGCAGAATTTACCGCCATTGCCGCCGATCATTTTTGAGAACGGTCTTTACTACGAGCTGCGGGGCGAGCAGTATTATCCCTGCCTTTTGCCGCCGGAGCCGGACACCACGGAGGACAAGCTGCTGGAAACCATCATACGCCAGATGGCGGAAGCACAGGGCATCAACGAGGACTTGAAGGCGCGGGATCAAATGGCGTGGGTAGGTGCGATGAACAACATCAAAAGCGCCGCGCTTGAGATCCTGCGAGAGTCCAAATAACGCCCCAAGAAGGAAACAAAAGCAAAAAATCAACGCAAGCGGAGACAGGTCAAATGCCTGCCTCCGCTATTTTTATGCCCCAATGGGCAAGGAGGAACAATATGGATTATTTCTATGAGCATGAATCAGAGCTATTTACATTTTACCGTGTTCCAAAGGTGCTGTTTACGGAGGAACCATTCAAAAACATGAATTGTGAAGCAAAATTACTTTACGGATTATTGTTGGACAAAATGGGACTTTCCCGCAAAAGCGGGTGGTTCGATAAGCAAGGGCGCGCCTTTGTTTACTATGGCATCAACCGTATTATGGAGGACTTGGGCTGCGCCCACAGCAAGGCGGAGAAGCTGCTATCCGAACTGGAGCAAGCTGGCCTGCTGCGCCGGAAACGGCAGGGGTTGGGGAAGCCGTCTGCACTGTACCCCCTGAAATTCGAAAACCGAATTTCTTGACTTTCGATTTTCGAATTTCAAGAACGCTGAAAATCAGCGCACCTGAACGCTGATTTTCAGCGTCTAATAAGACTGAGTAGAGCGATACTGAGATAAATATATACCAAGCCGAAAAAAGAATAATAGGGAGGATCATCAGATGAAGAACAAAGAGAACTTACGGGAAAAGCAGGTAAATCTCCGCTTGACGCAGGCAGAATACGAGCGGCTCACCCGCACCGCGCAGGACCACGGCATCGGGCGGGCGGCGTATCTCCGCATGGTGCTGCGGGGCGCGTGGCTGCGGGAGGACGGCAGAAAATCAGAATAACTTTTTCCGCTGGAATTTGATGCAGGCCGTCACTCGGTCACGGATATAGGGAGCATCCCGCTTGGCGTAAAACTCCAGCGGCTCTGAAAGGGCCGCCATGATCTCTTTTTCGGCAAAGTCGCAGCGAAGCTGCCGCCCATAGAGATTTTGGGCCGCATGGACCTGTCGGACAAAGCCCGTTTTCATGGGCTGAGCCTTGAGCTGCCGCGCCAATGCGGCCGGTTCGATCTCCATGGGATAGTCCCGTGTGTTGGACAGCAGGCCCGCACCAAAGTCGAAGATGGGGCAGTAGTCAAAGCCATCACCGCAGCGCAGCACAGCGATGTTGTTCAGATGCCGGTCCTCGTTGCCGAACAGCATATCCACCTCGAACAGCAGCGTCAGATAGGTGCCGAAGCGGTCAAGTCCCGTCAGCCGCTCAACCTGCTCCACCAACCACGCAAGGCGGCTCTGAAGATTGGGCAGGCGGTTTACCGCGGTCTGCCAGTCCGGGCCAACGCCTTTTCGCAGCAGTTCCGCAAGGGTCAGGATGGCCTCGCCTGGGCGTAGAAAATTGGCACTGGAACAGCCGTTTCGGATGTGTCCGTGGACTTCCATCCGCTCCATGCGGTAGGTCACATAGCGAAAGCCCAACGCATCTGTATTGGTCTGTGCCAGCAGCGCAGAGGTTACGGTTTCTGCCAGCCCTTCATAGCCGAACAGATCCAGCTTGTACCAGCGGCCATCTGCCAGCCATTTTTCCTGATTGCCCTTAGACGAGGTTTCCGCGATGCGGCTTCCCGTTGTCAGTCTGATCGACATATTCAGCCCTCCACAATTTTGATCCAGCACGAATCCTCTGCCATGCGCCCTTCGGTCTTGCGGATGATCGCCAGCGGGTCATAGCAGTCCAGTCCCAAGTCAGACAGGTAATATTTCAAACCGTCCCGCTCCTGCGGTACACAGCGGTCTTTCAAGAAGGTTTGCAGATCGTCCCATGTGGGCTTGCGGTTCACGCCGAAAGCGGTGGAAAGGGGAGAACTGACCTCGTTTTCGATGGCAAGTTGATGAGTGGTTTGGTCAGCACAGATCTTCGTACAGAGCTTGTTCCCATCGTAGTAGTACAGGATCATGAGGGCGTGAGCGCTGCTTCGGGCATTGGCCAGAAAGACATCGTAATCAGACACGGCAGGGCGGCGGATGGTGATGCTTTCCCCATCAAATTGCAGCGTTACGGTGCGGCTGCCCTCAGAGATGCCCAGGGCCTTCATCCAGGCAGATGGCAGAGCCACGCGGTAGCCCTTGGCATCCGGCCCGGCGTTTCCACCCGCCTTGTTGATAAGAATATTTGCAGTTCGTTCCTCGTGTAGCACGGTCATTCACCTCAAAAGTTTCTCACAATTATTATACATATTGGACACCAATAAATCAAGAAGTTAATTTTACAACAACGTTGTCACGAAAATGAAACCGCTATACGGAAGCTGCTTTCGCAAGCATAGCATTTGGCCGTCCAAATGCGCTTGTTAGGGGAAGCAATTCCCCTATAACCCCTTATGAATTGAAAGGAAAAACGATCATGAGAAAACGACCAATCAAAATATCGCTTCGTTTGAATGAGCAGGAGCATGAACATTTGAAACAGCAGGCTATGCTCTCTGGCTTCCCAATGGAAGTATTCCTCCGTGCGCTGATCTCTGGCATGAACCTCCGATCCCGACCACTCGCTGAATACGCTGAAATCCGGCGTCAACTCGCCGGCATTGGAAATAACATCAATCAAATTGCTCATGTTGTCAACACCCGCGGCTTTGCCACGAAGGAAGACATTGCCGCAGTCACGACAGCACAGCGGGTGATCTGGCAGATCGCAAAGCGGCTTTGAGATAGCTTATTCCAAGATATATGCCGTCTGAACAAGGCCAACGACAAAAAGCAGAGCGCGCAGCCTCCTTTCTCAAGGCTGCGCGCCCGTTTTTGTTATATCCCGCTTCTGGGACGCAAGCATCGAAATATTGCTTGTGGATACAGCGTTTTATGGTATAATTATTTTGTGAGATTATAACCAGAATGGTCAGTGAGCTTGAAGGCTTATCAAAGGAGTTGGTGTGATGACAAAGTACGGAATTGATTCAACGGTTATTCACCAAATCATTAATCTGGCAAATAGGCATCACATCCAAACGGTGATTCTCTTCGGCTCCCGCGCGCGAGGGGACTTCCGCCGCACAAGCGATATTGATTTAGCTGTGCAGGGAGGCAATGTATGCCGTTTCAGACTGGATGTTGAGGAAGAAACGCATACATTGCTGACCTTTGATGTGATAGATTTATGTTCTGATTTGTCCCCAGAATTGCGGGAAGCCATCAGCAAGGAGGGAGTATTGCTCTATGAAAAAGTTTGATAACTACCGTAAAAATTTAGACGTTCTGCGGCGCTCTGATCAGCAGAATCTCAACAATGAATTTATCATTAGCGGCATCATTGACAAGTTCTCCATTCAGTTTGAATTGGGCTGGAAGGTCTTAAAAGAATTGCTGACTTATGAAGGCATCGATGCAGCTAAGACAGGCTCCCCGCGTGAAATTATCAAGCAGGCGTACCAGTATTACCCTTGCATAGAGGAAGATGTGTGGCTGGATATGCTGTCCCAGCGCAACAATATGGCGCACATTTATGATGGAAATGCCGCAAAGGAATTGGCATCGGAGATCATCAGACGCTTTATTCCGGCCTTTGAAAAGCTGGAAAAAAGCATTTGCGAGCGATACGCCGATCTTCTGGATACGCTCTGAGAAACTATTTTACAAACACATGGAGGCCCACGATGGCACTTGAAAATAAACTTGGCATCACCAACTCTGCCGAGCTTGCCCGCGAGGAGGAGCGCATCAGCAAAAGAAAAGCCGTGGAACTGTTTGAGAGCGGTGCTCTGGACAAGCTGGCCCCCGGCAGATTCGCGTCGCTGCAAGCCATTCATAAGGCACTTTTCGAGGATATTTATGACTTTGCCGGTGAACTGCGAACGGTGAATCTGGCAAAGGGCAATTTCCGTTTTGCCCCTTTAATGTATCTGGAGGCAGCGCTTGGAAACATCGACAAGATGCCCCAGTCCACCTTTGACGAGATCATCGAAAAGTATGTGGAGATGAATATTGCCCACCCGTTCCGCGAGGGCAACGGCCGCAGCACTCGTCTGTGGCTCGACCAGATGCTGAAAGCCGGTATCGGACAGGTGGTGGATTGGAGCAAAGTGGATAAGGAGGATTATCTCCTCGCCATGGAGCGCAGCCCCATCAAGGACGTGGAGATCAAGGTGCTGCTGAAAGCGGCTTTGACTGACGAGATCAATAGCCGCGAGGTCTATATGAAAGGCATCGACCACAGCTACTACTATGAGGGGTATACGACCTTCAAGGCGGAAGATCTGTAAGTGGAGTACAATTCCATAGTTGCAACGAATGGAGCTACAGAATGCTATTTATCAAATTTGGAAAAAAAGAACATCTTGAACAATTAAGAAATGGCATCGTGCATTTTTCTACATTGAAAACATTTCAGAAAGATCCAACGTCGTTCCGTGGAGATAAAATGGAGGGCCGACTCTATATTGATCCAAAACAGCCGATGCTGGTCAATGGGCTCGATATATCATCATTCATGAAAGAGTGTGTTATTTCTTACGAAACAAATTGCCCAGAATTTTCTTTTTCGGCATCCATATTATCAAGAAAAAATTGTCACAAATGCACAGATGGTTTGTACACAGTAAATCAAGAATACCTTAATGAAATGCGACAGTTTGGAGAGTGTTTTTTGACAATAAATGCTTTTGAGCTTATAGAGGCACTACGGACTGAGTTTTCCAACACGGGCAGTGGATTTGAATATCACCCCGTCGTATATATCAATAAGACGAATTATTCTAAAATTCAAGAATATTTTAATAATTTATCCAGCAAAAACAGACTAACAGGGCATTTATTTTTGAAAGATGATACGAATTCCTACCGCATTCAGAATGAGTGGAGAATGGTATTGTTTGATTTCAATAATCACTACCCGGCAGATAATAATGGCGTTAATGTTAAAACATGCTATTTAACAGAGATGCCGGTTCTTGACACAGAAAGTTTAGCCACTTTACGCTGTAGTGAAGAATATTTATTTGACGAAAAGGAGAACTCTCATGCCGACACTTGAATGGATTGGAAAGAGCAAGGTGATCAATCACCATCAGGACGTGCCGTTTCGGGTGTTGGAGCGCAAGTATAGCTTTGATGAAAACGGGCAGCACGACGAGGACAACGGCAGCGAGAACATGATTATCCGGGGCGATAATCTGGAAGCCCTGAAAGCGCTGCTGCCCCGGTATGAGGGGCGCGTCAAGTGCATCTACATCGATCCGCCCTACAACACCGGCAACGAGGGCTGGGTCTACAACGATAATGTCAATGACCCGAAGATCAAGAAGTGGCTGGGCGAGGTTGTCGGCAAAGAGGGCGAGGACTTGACCCGCCATGACAAGTGGCTGTGCATGATGTACCCGCGCTTGAAGCTGCTGCAAAAGCTGCTGGCGGACGATGGTGTTATTTTCATCAGCATTGATGACAGAGAGCAAGTATTACTACGGATGATATGTAACGAAATTTTTGGTGAAAATAATTTCTTGGCACAATTTGTTTGGCAAAAACGCACCTCTCCCGATATGCGTAAATTGGTAAGTACCGCCCACGAATATGTATGCGCGTATTGTAAAGACATCTCTTATCTCCCTAACGCAATAAGCAAAGTTGCATTAAGCGAAGAAGATGCCGAGAATTATAAAAATCCAGATAATGACCCCCGTGGTCCGTGGGCATCGAGCGATTTTACAGCGCAGGGTTTTCGTCCGAACCAGATGTATGAAATTATTACACCAGGCGGAGCGAGATATACTCCCCCAGAAGGTCGTTGTTGGAAAAACGTGGAGAGTGAGTTTATCAAGCAACGTGATGAAGGACGAATGTGGTTTGGAGCTGACGGAAAGGGCATACCGCGTCGAAAGACCTACTTATCTGAACGGGAGGGTAAAAACGTTTGGACTTGGTGGGATAACAAGGGCGTCGGGCATTCGCAGGAAGCTACAAAAGAGATTGGAAAAATCTTCGGTACGCCAACAGCTTTTGACTATCCAAAACCTGTTCGATTGATACAGCGTATAATTCAAATTGCTACAAGAAAAGACTCGATTGTACTTGATTCTTTCGCTGGGTCTGGTACAACAGCGCAAGCGGTTCTTAACATGAATAAGCATGATGGTGGATGCAGAAGAATCATCCTTATTGAAATGGGAGACTATGCTGACAGCATCACCGCCGAACGCGTCAAGCGTGTTATCAATGGCTACGGCGAGGGCAAGAATGCCGTGGCGGGTACGGGCGGCAATTTCAGCTTTTATGACTTGGGCGAACCGCTGCTTGTGGGCGATTGCCTGAATGAAGCGGTTGCCCCAGAGAAAATCCGGGAATACATCTGGTTCATGGAAACCAAGCAGCCCTACGCCCCACCTATCGGCGACAATCCGTATTACCTCGGCAAGCACAACAGCACAGGCTATTACTTCTACTACGAGCCGCAGCGCGTGACGGTACTGGATTATGCGTTTCTCTCCACCATTACGGAAAAAGCTGATGGGACGGTGATCTACGCCGACCGCTGCTCTATCAGCGAGGATAAGCTGGCAAAAATGGGCATCACATTTAAGAAAATTCCGCGCGATATTAGCAGACTGTAAGGGGGTGTTCGCTGTATGGAACTGAAATCATATCAGAAAAAGGTTATAGCGGACCTGACCCGTTATCTGGAACTGCTGAACGAAACAAAGAGTGACGCAGCGGCGTTTCGCCTGTTTTGGCAGGAAAAATCAGCCCCGACTTTAGGGCTATACCAAAACGTTATACCCGGTGTTCCAAACCTCTGCTTCAAGGTGCCGACAGGCGGCGGCAAGACCTTTATTGCCTGCAACGCCGTTCGCCCCATCTTTGACGCGCTCCCCGCTACCAAGACAAAGGCGGTCGTGTGGCTTGTTCCGTCGGACGCGATTTTGACGCAAACGGCAAAATCACTGAAGAACCCGCAGCACCCCTACCGTCAAAAAATCGACGTGGATTTCGGCGGGCGTGTGGAGGTCTACACCAAGCAGGAGCTTT
>OLXH01000234.1_pt1 | contig 29597 bp, 25 predicted proteins | sample 1673391 | NCBI WGS metagenome assembly OLXH01 (sample SAMEA103958110, study PRJEB25191) | human gut metagenome | reverse complement strand
GCAGTGGTGAGCAAACTCGGTTATATCAAAAAGGTCGGATGTTATGCGCGACATAATTTGACCGATTTTTGTGTCGTCATAATAAGAATAGGGCAGAGACTGCAAATGTGCGAACATATCTCGGCGCATCTCCGTCTCCATTTTTGTTCCCATTATATGACCGCCGGCTTGCATATAGTAGTTGGCGGCGCAGTCAAACGCTCTGAGAATTAAATAAAACAGTGCGATTTTGCCTATGTATGAAAAGGTCAAAAGCTCCGGGTGGTTTATGCCCGTGTCGGTTATGTTCCTTGCGATTATCGGCAGAGCAAGCTCACACACAACCGTGAAGCTCGCGCAAAAAAGGTCAAGAATAAGCGAGCCGAGGTGCTTTTTATAGTACGGTATAAATCTTTTTAACAGCACAGAGGTTTTGTGCTTTCTTACTGGTTTTGCTGTTTCGGTGCTCATGCAAGCCCTCCTTTAACAAATGGATTATAACATAAAATTTTGCGGAATAAAAGAGCGGAGCCGCCGCAAATTCACGGCAACTCCGTTTTTTTATAAAGTTTTTATATATTCGCCTATATTTTTGAGCAGCTCGTCTTTGGCTCTTTCGAGCGGACCCTCAAGCTGGCAGCCTGCCGCCCTCGGGTGACCGCCGCCGCCCATCTTTGAGCAAATCAGAGACGCGTCCGCAGGGGAGTGGGTGCGAAGCGAAACCTTAAAGCTGCCGTCCTTGCGCTCCCTGAGGGTTGCGCCGATAACGACGCCCTCAATCTGGCGCGGCAGTGAGGCGATTGCGTCACACTCGCTCTCATCGGAGCCGCTCTCTTTAAACATATCCTGCGTCAAGGTTATCAAAGCGCATTTTTCGTCAAAATACATTTTCATTGACGCAAGGCATAGCTTTTCGAGTGCAACATAGGTTTTGGTTTTTGTCTCAAACATAACGGTGTTTATCATGGAATGACGTGCGCCGGCCTCTATCATATCTGCCGCCATTCTCATGGTTACGGGCGTGACGTTTGAGTAGCGGAAGCAGCCCGTATCTGTTGAAAGACCCGTGTATATGCAGTCCGCAATCTCTTGCGTTACCTCTGCGCCGAGTGCTTTGACTGTTTCTAAAATTATCTCGCACGCCGCCGCGGCTTTTGCATTGAGCAATGTCTCTTTTGCAAAAAGACGGTTAGAGCCGTGGTGGTCTATGCAAAGGTCAATTTTGTCACAGTATAGCTCCTCATTCTTTTTGCCGAGAAGCTTTGTGTCCGCAACGTCAACCGCAACTATAAATTTCGGCTCAAATTCGGTTTCTTCTATTCCTGCCGAAAGGTATGAATATTTCGGCGGTATTTCGTCCGAACAAGAGACTTTTGCCTTTTTGCCGAGTGACAAAAGCGCGCGGCAAAGTGCATAACCGCAGCCGAGCGTGTCGCCGTCCGGGTTCGCGTGAGTGAGAATAAGAATGTCGTCTTGCCGCATCAAAATCTCTGCGGCTTCGCGTGCGGATTTAATCATCATTTTCCTCAGCCCTCAAATCGTCCATTATCTTAACTATGCTCATGCCGTGCTCAATAGAATTGTCGGCTATGAATTTAAGCTCCGGCGTTTTTCTCAAATGCAGGCGCTGACCGATTTCTCTTCTGATATATCCGGTCGCACCGGTGAGCCCCTTAACGGCGGTTTTTGCCGTGTCTATACCCTCCATTGCGCTGATATAAACCTTTGCAAACGAAGCGTCGGAGCTTACCTCAACGCGCACAACGGTAAGAAGCTTATCCATAACGCGCGGGTCTTTAAGCTCTCTGATAACGGCTGTTATCTCTCTTTTAATATCTTCAGAAGTTCTGTCTATTCTGTAACCTGCCATAGAATTTGCCCGGCGGCGGGCAAAAAACGCCGCCGCATCCTTTCTTAAAATAATCAGTCGCGGTATTCTTCGGTAATAAAGGCTTCGAGAATGTCGCCCTCTTTAATGTCGGAGAATTTATTAAGTGCAATACCGCACTCATAGTTGCTGGCAACCTCTTTAACGTCGTCTTTAAAGCGGCGAAGAGAAGCGATTTCATCCTCTGCAACAACTATGCCGTCGCGTACAACGCGGATTTTGCTGCTTCTTGTAACCTTGCCCTCGGTGACGTAGCAGCCTGCAACCTTGCCGACAGAAGAGATTGAGATAACGTTTCTGACTTCTGCTCTGCCGAGGTCAACATCGCGGTATTTCGGTGCGAGCATACCCTTGATAGCTGCCTGAACGTCCTCGATGCAGTCATAAATAATTCTGTACATACGCATCTCAACGCCGTCGCGCTCCGCAAGATTTTTTGCAACCGCGTCGGGTCTGATGTTAAAGCCTACGATAATCGCGTTTGAAGCCGCCGCAAGCATAACGTCGGATTCGCTTACTGCGCCTACGCCGCTGTGAATAACTTTTACGCGGACTTCGTCGTTAGAGAGCTTCTCAAGGCTCTGCTTAACCGCTTCGGCAGAACCCTGAACGTCTGCCTTGACTATGATGTTAAGCTCTTTAAGCTCACCCTCCTGAAGAGAGGAGAAGAGGTTATCAAGCGTAACCTTCTGAACGGATTTGAACTGTTCCTCTTTTGCGGACTGCTTTCTCTGCTCAACAAGCTCACGCGCAAGTCTTTCGTCGGATACGCTGTCAAATACGTCGCCTGCCTGCGGAACCTCTGCAAGACCCATAATCTCAACGGGAACGGAGGGACCTGCTTCTTTAACGGTTTCGCCCTTGTCGTTTTTCATAACTCTTACTCTGCCGACCGCAGTACCTGCTACGATAATGTCGCCCGAGTGAAGAGTGCCCTTTTGAACAAGGAGTGTCGCTATCGGACCCTTGCCCTTGTCGAGTCTTGCCTCAATGACAATACCCTTTGCCGCTCTGTTCGGGTTGGCTTTAAGCTCCTGCATTTCTGCAACAAGAAGTATTGATTCAAGCAGCTTGTCAATGCCCATGTGCGTCTTTGCCGATACGGGTACGCAGATAACGTCGCCGCCCCACTCTTCGGGAACAAGCTCGTGCTCTGTGAGCTGCTGCATAATTTTGTCGGGGTTGACGTCGGGCTTATCCATTTTATTTATCGCAACAATAATGCTTACGCCTGCCGCCTTGGCATGGTTGATAGCCTCAATGGTCTGGGGCATGATGCCGTCGTCTGCCGCAACAACAAGAACGGCAATGTCTGTTGCCTGTGCGCCTCTTGCACGCATGGATGTGAAAGCGGCATGACCGGGAGTGTCAAGGAAAGTAATTTTCTGACCGTTGAGGTCAACTCTGTAAGCACCTATGTGCTGAGTAATTCCGCCTGCCTCGGTTGTGGTTACGGAGGTGTGTCTTATCGCGTCAAGAAGAGAGGTTTTGCCGTGGTCAACGTGACCCATAACAACAACAACGGGGTCGCGCGGCTCAAGGTTCTCTTCGTCATCGTCGCTGTCGTCGATAATTCTGTCTTCAATGGTGACGACAACTTCTTTTTGGCATTTTGCGCCAAGCTCCGTGGCAACGATTTCTGCCGTGTCATAATCTATAACTTCGTTGACGGTTGCCATCTGACCGAGCGCAAAGAGCTTTTTGATAACAGCCGCCGCAGTCAAATGAAGAAGCTCTGCAAGCTCGCCGACGGTGATCTCTTCCGGTACGGTAATGACCATCTGCGGTTTCTTTGCTCTCTCTGCCGCAATTCTCTTGAGCTTTTCTGCCTCGGTCTCTCTGCGGGAGGAGCGCATGCCCTGCTTGCGGTATTGCTGAGAACGCTGTTTAAGCTTTTGCTTTGAAACCATGCGGTCTGTTCTCATATTATTGTTGACGGGCGAAATATTTTCATACTTCTCGTTATATTTTTCAAGGTCAACATTGCTGGATCTTGTGTCAACTGTTCTTGTTTCGCCCTTTGTGCGGCGCTGAATGTGCGTGCTTTGCTCTTTTTCTTTCTTTTTGGGCTGAGCGGAGGGCGCGGAAGCGTCGGCCTTTTTATCCGAAGCTTTTTCGCTTTTTTCAGCCTTTTTATCGTTCTTTTTGCCGTCGCTCTCTGCGGGAGCTTTCTCCTGCGGCTTTTCTTCTTTTTGCTTTGCGGTGGCAAAATAGGCGTCAAAATTTTCTACCTGATTTTCCTGTGTAAAGGTTTCAAAGATAACGTCAAGCTCATTTTCTTCAAGAGCTGTCATATGTTTTTTCTGATCGTCAAAATATTTTGCGAGCAGTTCGATAACTTTTTTGCTCTGCATATCAAAATCTTTTGCGACTTCGTGCACTCTGTATTTATTTATCATATATCGTGTTCCTCCCCGGGTTCGTTTTCTATTGTGAGTTTTTTCATCACCGATGATGCAAAGCCCTGATCGTTTACGGTGATTATTCCCGCTTTGTAGCCTATTGTACGGTGAAGTTCGTTAATGGTCGGTGATATTCTGAAAACAGGGATTTTATGATTTTCGCAAAGGTTTACAAACTCGTCATACACTCTTTGCGAAGAGTCGCTGCACACAAGGCACAGCTTTGCTTTGCCCGAATTCACTGCCGACTTGCAGGCGTCATGACCCATGGCGAGCTTACCCGCTCGTCTGCATAGGCCAAGCAGCCCCGTGACGCCGCTATTCACTGCTTATCAGCTCCTGTTCCAGTTTATTATAAATTTCATCGGGTACGGTGCAGGACAGAGCCTTTTCTATTCTCTTTGATTTTTGCGCCTTTCTGAGGCACTGCGGGTCTTTGCAAAGGTATGCGCCTCTGCCGTTCATTTTGCCCGTTGGGTCAAGAGAAATTTCGCCCTCCGGGGTTTTGACTACTCTGACAAGCTCTTTTTTTGGCTTCATTTCGCCGCACCCGGTGCATTTTCTCAAGGGTACTTTTTTGTTTTGCATACCGATCCTCCCGATAAAAATTTGCTTTAAATCCCGACTATGTCTTACAGTACGATAGAGGGAGCTTCTTTGCCGCTTTCCGGCTTAATGTCAATCTTCCAGCCGGTAAGCTTTGCGGCAAGGCGTGCGTTCTGACCGCGGTTGCCTATTGCGAGCGAAAGCTGCATATCGGGTACTATTACCTTGCAGGATTTTTCACCGGATTCGTCAACCGTAACGGAAACAACATCTGCCGGAGCAAGTGCCGCCGCGATGAACTCTGCCGGGTTCTCGCTGTATTTAACTATATCAATCTTTTCGCCGCCGAGAAGGTCAACAACCTTGCCTACTCTTGCGCCTCTGGGTCCTATGCAGGCGCCGACAGCGTCAACATTTTCGTCAGAGGAATAAACTGCGATTTTCGTCCTTGAGCCTGCTTCTCTCGAAACGGACTTAATCTCAACCGTTCCGTCATAAATTTCGGGAACCTCGGTTTCAAACAGACGTCTGACAAGACCGGGATGTGTTCTCGAAATGGTTGCTCTGGGCATTCTTCTGAGGTTGTCTCTTACATCTGCGACATAAACCTTTATAAGGTCGCCGGGGGCAAGAACCTCGCCCGGTATCTGCTCGCTCTTGAGAAGAAGCTCCTGCGATTTGCCGATTTCAACAATAGCGTCGCCTGTTTCGGGGTCGATACGCGAAACCTTGGCGGTGACAATCTCTTGGTTTTTGCTCTGAATTTCTTCACGCATTTTGCCGTGCTCCGCCTCGCGGATACCCTGGCGGATAACGTGCTTGCCCTTGTCTGCCGCAATACGGCTGACTTCTTTTGTCTCAAGCTCAATCTCAATGATGTCGCCGGGCATGGCGGTGGGCTTGTATTTCTGAGCCTGTTCAACGAGAATATCCTCGTCCGGGTCAGAGATTTCGGATACGACGTTCTTTCTTACAAAAACGCGCATTGTCTCGTCCTCGGGGTTAAGCTCGCAAAAAACGATGTCTTTGTTGTTGTAATCGCGCTTAACTGCGGTTACAAGTGCGCGCTGGATTCCCTCGCACAGCACGTCCATAGAAATGCCCTTTTCTTTTTGAAGCATTCTGAGTGCTGCAAACAATTCTTTGTTGACCATTATATTTCTCCTCCAAAATCGTCAAGCTTAATGTATGACGTTTCTTTTTTATTTACCACAAAACCCGAACCGTCCTCTAAAATGAGCTGAACGGCTCCGTTTTCATATCCGCCGAGTATACCGCTGAATTCGCGCTTGCCCTCAAGCGGACGAATGAGCTTGATTTTGATTTTCATACCCATGCACTTTTCAAAGTGAGAGTCTCTTTTGAGGTCTCTTTCAATACCGGGTGACGAAACCTCAAGGCAGTAGCTCTGCTCTATCGGATCTGCGTCGTCAAGGGGCTTGTCGAGCGCATGGCTCATATCCACGCAGTCGTCAATAGATACGCCGCCGTCTTTGTCAATAAAAACTCTGAGATACCAGTTTGCTCCCTCTTTTTCAAAGCGAACGTCCCACAAAGTGAGACCGAGGTCTTTTGCTATCGGTTCGGCAATTTCCCAAACCGCGGCGACCGTGTTGCCGCCCTTGCCTTTAGCTGCCATAAAAGCTCTCCTTAATTCATTTGGCAAAGCATAAAATGCTTTTGCCTCAAACAAACATAAAAGAGCGGGTCGCCCCACTCTTTTAAATCGTCCATTCTTACATTACTCTCATAGTTTAACACGAAAGCAATAAAAAATCAATAGCTTTTAAAAATTATTTTTTCTTTTTCTTGAGCGGATTTTCGGGCTTTACGCCGCCTGTAAGAAAACCGCTTATATACATAAGATAAGCCGAAACAACCGAAACAACAACGCAAATCGGGATAAGCGTGCCCGTGCCTATGCTGCCGTCAAAAAGGAGTATGATTATTGCGGTGAGAATCGGAACTATCGAAATGCGCCAGTGCTTTGCAAAATAGCCTGCGCCGAGCGCGCCGAACAGAGCCGGAAGCACCTGCTTGAATGCCGGAGCAAACGCCGAGCCCTCGTCCGTTATTTTAGTAAGAAGAGGGGAGAGCGCAACAACGCCGACCGCAAGAATAATCGTTGTGACTATTGCAGAGGTGCCGACCGCGATTGTGGAGATGATTTCGTCCTCCTCGCTGCCGGATTTAACATTTGCGTTCTCTTTTGCGTTGAGAGCGCAGGGGAGCTTGAGGTTTGTTATGTTGCCCGTTACAAACGAGAGGTATGTTGCGCCCGTGCCGAGCATCGGAGCATAAACTATAACCTCGAGCACTGCCGAAGTCCAGAATATCGGGGCAACCTTGAGAAGTCCTTTAAGAACCTGATTTGCCGTTGGCCAAGCGTTGTAATAAACGCAAATCGAAATCGGCAGACAGATAAGAACAAATATGGCCGTTACCGAAAAAATACGTCCCCAGGTGTGGGTTGAATCTATGTAAGATTTTTGTTTGTTTTTCATACTACCGGCCTCCATTCAAACAATGCTATGTTTTCGGGGAGAATCTGATATATAAGTATCGCCATTCCCATACCGGCAAACATGCTTATAGGCATTACGAATGTTTCAAATTTAGTCCAGTTAAACTTTTTACACAGCCACTGCAAAACGAGCAGAACAACTATCGAGGTCAAAAGCACAGCAACCGACATGATGCCCGCGCCCATGCTGACGGCTTCTTTTTTGCCGTCAATCTCAATAACAGAGGCTTTGCCTGCAACCGCGTTGCCGATAAATGCCGCTATAAGACCTATGAATGTTGCGGCAGAGATTATATCGCCGAGCTTATTGTCGCCGCCGCCGCTTGTGACTTTGCCCATCTTTTTCTGAATGGTTTTTAAGAATAGCGGAAGCAGTACCAGCGGCAAAATGCTGCCGAGGGTCATAACCCATGCAACGGCCGCAAAAACCCGTGGGTCTTCTATTGATCTGCCGAATACTTCGCCCTCAAACGATTCCATAGCCGCCTGAGCCGCAGTGACCTCGTACTGAAGGTTGCCGATAACCGAAAGGCGAATCCACGGCAAAACAATGCCAAGCGTGCCCGCAAGGGTCAAAACGGTTGCGAGAATCGCAATCGCCGGCGCAATGGTAAACAATGCGCTCGATGTAACCGTATTTTTTAAATCTTCAAGAGGGATACCTATTTGACGTCCCCGTTTCCATGCTCTGACAATAAAGAACACGGACTGAACAACAACAAACACTATGATTATGCTTGCCACTGCATACATAAAAGGACTTTCTTTGAACATTTCGTCCATTCACAACAACTCCTTTTTTATTTGAATAATCTTACCACAACAAAGGTTAGCCGTCAATAATGCAAATATCAAAGATTTTCTATGACTCTCAGCATTATATCCGAAAGTGCGGTCTCTGCGAGGTTGTTCATCTGCCTGTAATCTTCGGCAGCGGAGTCCTCACTGTCGTCCGAGATTTTTCTTATGCTCAAAAACGGCACCGAGCAGGTGTGGCAGACCGAGGCTATGGCGCCGGTTTCCATATCAAAAGCGTTGATGCCGAAAAGACGATAAAATTCCTCCTTGACGGAGTCTTTGGTTATAAAGAAATCCCCGGTGCCGCATTTTAAAAATCTGATGCCCAAATCCTGCGGAATTTTTGAAAGCAGCTCCTTATCCGCCTCATAAACATAGTCCTGACCGGGCTTTACGCCTTTTTCGTAGCCGAGCGCGCTCAAATCGAAGTCACACTCCCTAAAAGAAGTGCCCGCAAAAACCGTTCCTCGGTTTACGCCTCTCACTCCGCCGGAAAGTCCTATGTTAAGAACACAGTCGGGATGTTCCCTTTCGATAAGCAGTGCCGTTGCCGCCGCGGCGTTGACCTTGCCCACACCGCATTTAACTGCTTTTATGTCTTTGCCGCCGAGAGTGAAAGAAACACTCTCAAACGAATGTATTTTACCGTGTGTTAATCCGAGCTCTTTTGCACTTTCGAGCAGTGGAGCAAACTCCATATCGTCCGCAATGACGACGCCGATTTTTGTATGATTCATAATTTGCGCTCTCCTTGCATAAATATCGGTTTATTATATAAGAAAAAGCGCATATATGTCAATGCCTCTTTATTATAATGTAAATATATACATAATTGACACTGATTATTTATGCAGTTTTTTGTTTGACAATAATATGCGTTTTTGTTAAAATAAAACAGTAAATATGTTCAAAGACATTCAAAGGAGGAATATGTTTTGACAGATGCAAAAACATTGGCGTATATCAATATGTACGCCGTACTCGGAACACTCGAAAACCTTTGCGAGTTAAGCGAGCAGGCGAGAGAGCTTGTTATGACCAAAAAGCCGATTTCGATAGGCTTTGAGGTTAAAGACGGCCCCAGCGCAACGCTTACTTTCAAAAACGGCAGATGCCGTATGGAGCAGGGCTGCACATCATGCGATGTTAAGCTCCCGTTCAGCTCTTGCGAGAAATTTAACGGACTTATCGACGGCACGGTTACTCCCATTCCCTCAAAGGGCTTTTCAAAAATCAAATTTTTGCTTAAGCAATTCACTCCTTTGACGGATCTCCTTTCAAAATACATGCGCGCTTCTGAAGAAGACCTTAAAGACGAAGAATTCTTTAAGCTCAGCACAGAGCTTATGTTCTACACCATCACGGTTGCCATTTCTCAGATAGGCAATAACGATGAAATAGGCAAGTTCAGCGCTCACTACATACCCGACGGCAACATGAAGATGTCTATTCTCGGCGGTCCTGCCGCAACAATCAGCGTTAAAGACCACCACATGGTTACCGTAAAGAAAGCTCCCGAGAAATACCGCGCGGTTATGGAATTCGGCAGCATGGAGCTTGCCCATGACCTTTTTGACGGCAAGGTTAACGCCATTGCTCAGATAGGCGAGGGCACAATCACCATGAAGGGCATGGTTAATATGCTCGATAACATGAACCGCATCCTTGACAGGGTAGCGCTTTATCTCGCATAAGGAGGATGAATTATGAGTTTTAAAATAAATAAATATAAAAAGAGCAACGAGCTTTTTAAAAGAGCCTGCAAGGTAATCCCCTCGGGCGTTTACGGCCATCTCGGCCCTGCCGAGGGTAACTTCATCCCCGTCAGCGCATGGCCTTTCTTCTCCGAAAAGGCACAGGGCGCATACTTCTGGGATGTTGACGGCAACAAGTTTATCGACTATATGTGCGCTTACGGCCCCAACATTCTCGGCTATAACGACCCCGATGTTGACGCTGCCGCCATGGAGCAGGCAAAGCTCGAAAACTGCACGACTTCACCCTCTTATAAAATGGTTGAGCTTGCAGAGCTTTTGGTTGACACCGTCAACATGGCAGACTGGGCTTTCTTTGCAAAGAACGGTAACGACGTTACATCATGCGCGGTTCTTGCCGCCCGTAACGCAACACACCGCAAAAAGATAATTTTCGTAAACGGCTTTTATCACGGCGTATCTGCATGGACTCAGAAAATCGACTACCCCGGCATTTTGCCAGAGGACGTTGCAAACAACCTCTATGTAGACTGGAACGACATTGAAGGCCTCGAAAAGATAATTGAAGAGAACAAGGGCGAGATTGCCGCATTCATCTCAACACCTTATCTTCACGGCAACTATTTTGACAACGTATTGCCCGCAGAGGGATATTGGAAGAAAGTCCGTGAGCTTTGCACAAGAGAGGGCATTGTTCTTATCATGGACGACGTTCGTGCCGGCTGGCGTCTTGACACGGCAGGTTCGGATCATTACTACGGCATAGAGGCAGACCTTCTTTGCTTCTGCAAGGCTCTTGCAAACGGCTGGAACGTATCTTGCCTTTGCGGTAAAGAGTGGCTCAAGGGCGCAGTCAGCGGCCTTTCATACACAGGCTCTTACTGGATGAGCGCAATCCCGTTCGCGGCGGCTATTGCCAACATCAACAAGATGAAGGCTATCGACTGCCCGGCTCTTCTCAGAGAGAAATCGGTTAAACTTCTTGACGGACTCAAAGCAACTGCCGCAAACAACGGCTTTGACCTTGTTGTCTCGGGTGAACCCGCTTTGTTCTACCTCAGAATTGCCAATGACGACAGCATGATGATTCACCAGGATTGGATTGCGGAAATGGTCAAGCGCGGAATTTTTCTTGCAGGCCACCACAACCACTTCATGAATGCCGCTGTTTCGGATGAAGATATCAAGCACACACTTGATGTTGCGGACGAAGCATTCAGAGTTACAAAGAAAATGCACCCCGAAGCATTTTAATGTGTAATTAGGATTTTTGCCTGCGTTAAGACGTATCGCCTCGGCGCAGGCATTTTATAAAAGACTTCAAAAATTTATAACCAGGGAGGAAAACATATGCCATTATCAAAAACAGAATGGTTAGCTCTCGAAAAGAAAGCGAACGAGCTTCGTAACCTCTGCCTTGACACAACATTCTGGGCAGGCAGCGGCCACATCGGCGGCGGCATGAGCGTTATGGACATTATGACCGTTCTTTATCACAAGTATCTCAACATTAAGGTTGACGACCCCCAGTGGGAAGACAGAGACCGCTTTATAATGAGTAAGGGTCACGCAGGCATAGCCTATGCACCCGTACTTGTTGACAAGGGATTTAACGACCCCGAGCAGCTTAAAACCTTTAACCTCACAAACTCAAAGATGGGTATTCACCTTGACTCAAACAAGGTTATCGGCGTTGACGCTTCAACAGGCTCACTCGGTCACGGTCTTTCAATAGCTCTCGGCACAGGACTTGCCGCAAGAGTTCTCGGCAAAGACTACAAGACATACTGCGTTCTCGGCGACGGCGAGTGCGACGAAGGCTCAAACTGGGAAGCAGCAATGGCAATGGCTCAGTTCAAGGTAACAAACGTTATCAGCTTTGTTGACCGCAACAAGTGCATGATCGACGGCCGCACAGAAGACGTTATGGGTCTTGAGCCGTTTGCAGATAAATGGCGCGCTTTCGGCTTCATAGTTAAAGAAGTTGACGGCCACAACCTCAGCGAGCTTTGCGACGCTATTGACTTCGCTTTGGGTCAGGACGAAGCTCCCGTTATGATAATTGCCAACACCATAAAGGGCGCAGGTATCGACTACATGGCAGACGACTATCACTGGCACTACGGCGCTATTGACGAGCCGCACTACAAAGACGCAAAAGCAAGCCTTGAAAAATACTACAAAGAGCGTGTTGCACGCGCAGAAAAGGAGGGCGTATAATTATGGCAGGCGGATTAACTTATACGGCTCTTGAGTCAACCGAGCTTTCAACAGCCGAAATTTACGGTCAGACTCTCGTTGAACTCGGCAAAGAGCACCCCGAAATAGTCGGTCTTACAGCAGACCTTGCAGGTTCCACAAAAATCGGCGTATTCGGCAAAGCATATCCCGACCGTTTCTTTAACGTCGGCATTGCAGAGCAGAATATGTTCGGCGTAGCCGCCGGTATGGCAAAGGCAGGTCTTGTTCCCTTCCTTTCAACCTTCTCGGTTTTCGCTTCTCTTCGCAGCGCAGACCAGCTCCATACGGATATTTGCTATCAGAATGTAAACGCTAAAATCATAGCAACACATTCCGGCACATCATTCGGTCAGGCAGGCTCAACTCACCACGCAATCTGCGACATGGCAGTTGTTCGCTCAATGCCCAACATCACCCTCATCTGCCCCGCAGACGGTGTTGAAACAGCAGAAGCCGTTACAGCGGCATATGAGAATTTCGGCCCTTATTATATAAGAATTAACCGCGGCTTTGACCGTGTTCTTTACGGCAAGGATTATCCGCATGAATACAAATTTGAAGTAGGCAAGGCAATTGAGGTTAACCCCGGTACCGACATCACCGTTATCGCCTGCGGCTCATGCGTATTCCAGGCATACCAGGCAGCAAAATTCCTTGAGAATGCCGACGGACTTAAAGTTCGCGTGCTTGATATGCACACAATCAAGCCCCTTGATAAAGAGGCTGTTCTTAAAGCAATTCAGGATACCCGCCGCATCATCACCGTTGAAGACCACAACATCATCGGCGGCCTCGGCTCCGCAGTTGCAGAGGTTATGGCAGAAGCCGGCAAGGGCTGTGCATTCACCCGTCTGGGTATCCCCGACAAGTTTGCACCCATCGGTCTTCACGAAGATATTATGTCTATTCTCGGCATCGACAGCAACGGCATCATCAACGCCGTTCGTGAGGCTATGAATAAAGACTTTGAAGAGGACGACAACTGGGAAGACGACGTTTAATACCTCGCCCTATCCCGCAGAAAGGAATGATTTATTATGGCAAACGAAACCGTATTGACCAACAAAATATTTCTTAACGCTGTGTTGCCTCTTGTGAAGGTTATTGCTACCGACGTTCCTTCGCTTGCGAAAAAGTTTGAGCATATGCACGCGGTTTTTCAGGTCAGCGCGCTTGACCCCGAAAGCCCGGCAGGCAAAGTAGCCACACATTTCACAGTTAATAACGGTGAGTGGCGCGTTTGTGCCGATAAGGTTGCAACAAATGCTTTTGTTGACCTTGAGTTTAAAAGCCTTGAGGCCATGAACGCATTCTTCAAGGGCAAAATTGCTCCCTCAACTCTTCCCAAAATGAAGGGCGCAGTGAGATATCCCAAAGTGTTTGCGGCACTGCTTGCAACACTTTTGAAGATGTCTGCACTCCTCAGCGCAAAAGAAGCCCCCGAAAACGAAGATGATAAGCATCTTATGGTTAAATGCTTCTTCTACCTTCTTTCGTCGGGCATCAGCCAGCTCAATAAGCAGGGTCATGAGGCGGTACATGACTGGGCGCTCAAGAGCCCCGACCGCGTTTATGCCTGGGCAGTTGACGGTTACCCCGAAATCTCAGCTTATCTGAGAGTTAAAGCGGGCAAAACCAGAGCCGGCAGAGGCGAATATAAGAGAGCGATGCCTTTCTTCACCATGCGCTTCAATAATCTTGACAGTGCTCTTGGCATCTTGCTTTCAACAGACGATATGCTTGAATCTACCAAAGAGGGCAAGCTCGTTATGGACGGCGCCCCCGAGTTCGGCGCACAGATCGGCGAGTATATGATGCTCGTAGGTTCTTACGCACAGGGTTAAATAAAATAAAAATTACGGAGCCGTGTTATTTTTGCGGCTCCGTTTTTTTAAACTGAAAAAACTGCAAATGCAAGGAGGAATACCATGTGCAATTTAATTAAAAAATTATTGTCATTTATCTTGAGTGCTTTACTGTCGCTCGGCACAAGCATAGGTTTGATTCCTTACAGTGCGACCGGTGCCGAAATAGACCTTTCAAGGTTTGAGCTTGCCTTCAGCGATGAATTTGACGGAGACTCCCTCGGCTCCGAATGGCGCAGCCATCATTTCGGTATGGGTGACACCGTGAAAAGGCGCGGAAGCTATTGGAACCGAGACCTTGCACAGGTCGAATCGGGTCAGCTGCATATTAAAGTCAAATATCTCCCCAACGGAACGGACGGCAGCTCCGAGCCGGGCTGGTACACGGCAGGCATAGACACGGGCGCATCATACCGTCAAAAATACGGATATTTTGAAACCAGATGTATTTTGCCGAAGGGCGCGGGCTTGTGGGGAGCCTTTTGGATGTTCAGCGACGGAATAAACGACAGCTCCGTTTCGGGTGCCGACGGAACTGAAATAGATATTTTTGAAAGCCCGTATTATTCCGATTGCAAAAACAACAAAATCTCCGCAAACCTTCATTACGGCGGATATGCTCAAAACCACCGTCAGCTCGTCGCAAAACGCTGCCGCGTACCCGGCAACCCGTATGAAGAATTTAACACCTACGGCGTGGAATGGAACGAGAACGGATACATCTTTTATCTCAACGGAAAAGAGTGGTACCGCACCGATTTCGGCGGAAAAGACAATATTGCCGCCGTGAGTGAATATATGATTCTCTCTATTGAGATTGACGGCAAGGACGCGGTTCCGAATAGAGAATTTATGAGAAACGACCTTGAAAATTTTGAGAGCGAAATGATTGTAGACTATGTGAGAGCATACAAATACAAATAAATTTTATAAATCGGTTAGCCATGTTGCCGCCGTTACATAAAAAAGGGGTTGCCGCGTTCAACGCAGACAACCCCTTTTGTTTGTATAAGGCTTTGTCTTAATACCAAATCCAGCCAAAGAGAATAATTTTAATAAGCCACTGCCAGAAAGTATAGTTTACCGTTACTTTGCAGGTGTCGGAAACTGTATTGCCGTATGAATCGGTTACGGTACAGGTTATTGTTGCCTCACCTCTTTTGGCAGCATAGACCTTGCCGTTTTCATCCACTGTCGCAACTTTCGGATTGGAGCTTTCGTATTTTACAATGTACTCCGCCCCCTCGTCAGCGGTGATTGTAGGATTGATTTTTGCCGAAGCTTTATAATTGATAATAATATCATTAATGCTAACATTCTTGACCACTGAAGAAGTAGTTGTCTTCTTGTTGACAGTCAAATTAACATAATTGCTAATCTCTCCATCTGTTGTTACAACATATATTTTTACATTTCCCTCTGACACACCCAGAATTCTTCCAAATTCATCAACTGTAGCTATGGAATCATCGTCCGAGTAAACAAACACACTGTTATCAGAAGCATTTAGAGGTAAAATACCGTAATTTGCATTCGTAGTTTCTCCAATATTTACAGAAATGTTTTTGTCAGAGAAAGTAATTTCTTCGACAGGAATAAATTTTTTAGCGGTAAATGAAATAGAATCGGACTTGTTTCCGTCCTCAGCGGTTATGGTAATAGTAACATTTCCTTCTCCGACAACCTTTAACAAACCTTTATCATCAACTGTTGCCACATTATTATCCGAAGACGACCAAGTTGCGTTTATGTTTGTAGGAGAAATTGGATTGAATTCGTAATTCAATAAAATCTCCGTACCAACATAAGGATCAACAATGTTCATTCCAATATCTATACTTTTTACCGGAACTGTACAGTTTACAATACAAGATGATTCAAATCCACCGTCTTCTGTCCTAACTGTAATCATTGCAGGACCCGATCCGACTGCTGTAACCAATCCCGAATCGGAAACCGTGGCAATCTCCTGACAATCCGAAGACCAAATTACTTTTTTATTCGTTACATCTGATGGAGCAAAAATTGCCGAGAGCTGAAGTTTTTCACCGTATTTTAAATCAGCTATTTTCTTAGAAATATCGATTCCTTGAACTCGATGCAAAACATTGCAATTAACATCGTTTGCCTGTACTCCGTCCAATGCAGATGAAGTTGAATAGCATGCAACATTCAAAGATGATGAACAGTTTGAAAAAGCCGAGGAACTGACAGATATTGCAGATTCAGAAATCATAATTTCTTTTAACGATGTACAACTTGCAAACGCTTCGTCTTTTATTGTCAGAGGTGCGTTATTATCTATATTAACCGTTTTCAACTCTATGCAACCCATAAATGCGCTATTTCCAATTACTTCAACAGATTCGGGTATATTTACAGATTCCAATGATGTGCAGTGTGCGAATGTACAAGAACCTATTTCTCTGGTGTTCGTCGGCATATAAAAATCTCTAAGATTCGTGCATCCATAAAAGGCAAAGTTACCGATTGAATATATTGCGTCACTCATAGTAACCGAACTTAACGAAGTACATCCAGAGAATGTACTGCTTCCGATATTTATAACTTGTTCTGGTATAACTATCTCACTGAGATTTTTACAACCTAAAAATGTTCCGTTGCCAAGAACTACTACAGAATCAGGAATTGACACAGAATCTAATTTTGAACAACCGGAGAACATTCCGTCAGCTAAAAAATCAATACCTTGCGGAAGAGATACCGATTCAAGTGATGTGCAGTTTGAGAATGCACTTTCACCAATCATTTTTATATCTTCAGGAATTGTTAGGTTTGAAATAGAGCTGCAACCGCTAAATGATTGACTGCCAATGCGGGATATGTTATCAGGAATGTCAATATTTTGAATAGAAGTACACCCGGAAAACGCACCATCAGAAATTTCTGTAACGGATTTCGGTATATCAATTGATTTTAAATTACTGCAATCGAAGAAGGCGGTATCTTCAATAATTGAAATTCCCTCAGGAATTGAAATATTATCAAGTGAAGAACAATTTGAAAAAGCACCTTCACCAATCATACCTACGTTCTTCAAGTCAAAACTTTCGAGGTTTTCACAACCGGAGAATGCAAAAGCTCCGATTTCTGCCGATTCCTCCGTCATAGCTGCTCTTGTGCTACTCGATTTTCTTACATTTTTTAAATTTTTGCAATTAGAAAAAGCATACGGTTTTATATTTGTATAATATGGCAAAGATATATAGCTTAGATTTGTGCAGTTTGAAAACGCATGATTATAAATGACATTCATGGTCATAGGAATGTTTACATTTTTTACTTTGCTAAAACCGTAAAACGCATACGAACCTATGGAAGTAACTCCGCTTTCTATTTCAATTGTTTCAACTGTGCCTCTATATTTTGACCAATCCGGAAGAGAACTCTGACTAAAAAATGCCATATCGCCATTACCGGATATTTTTAGAGTTTTTCCATTATCGAGCAATTCTGATTTGATATAATAATCTTTTTTCCAGATAGCATATAAAGTGGTGTTGCTGTTGATTTCGTTTGTTACTAAATCTCCGGGTCCAAAAATCGGTGTAGTTCCGTTCTGAATATTAGTCCAACCCATAAATGTATAATGTTCGCGCTTGGGAATTACATCCGACAACGTCAGATTCTTATTTGACTGCTTAGTTTGAGAAGCAGGAGCCCCGGAACCACCGCTTGCGTTATATTTAACTGTATATTTTTTAAATGCAGTTATATTCACGCAAGTTGTATTAAGAGTGTTGCCTTTACTGTCACGAATATAGATATATAAAATATCATCGCCATCTTGTAAGGCTTTTATTGTAACTGTGGCTTTTAAAAATCCGGCATTATGAAGCTCAAAATTGCTTATATCGGTTAGTGTACAATAAGTTTTTTCTCGATTTGACCTAGTTACAATTTTTGAACCTTTTGGCAAATATCCTGAGATCGACAATGTAACAGTATCTTTGCTGTTTTCATTTATGCAAATTGAAGATATGTATTTTGAAAGACTGACATTTGTAATGGTTGGCTCCCAAACCGCCTTGAGTGTTGTTGAACGGTTAGCTGTATATGTTGCTCCGGGATTGACGCAAATTTTATTTACGGTATCATCCCATTGAACAAATCGATTCCATTTTTTTGTCGGAGTTGATTTTGAAAGAGCAACATTTTGATTTTTCTTCTTTGTTTGTGAAGCAGGAGCTCCGGAACCACCGTTTGCATCATACTTTATTACGTAGTTTGACAGCTTTTTAACTCTGCCTTCATAAATCCAGCTATCGTCATCTAACTTATACCATTTGTTGCCGTAACTGTTAATATTATACGCCTTGGCGTGTAAAATCTGACCTTTCGGGAATCTGCCAACTTCAGAAAATGTTTTAGCAGGTCCATTTCTATGTATTGCATCGGCAACTGTTGTTTCTAAATCAATATCACATGGTTTCTCTGTGCTTCTAGACACAATATCATTCAAAATGTAGTAGCAGCCTTTCCAAGTTGAGCTTTTGAAGTTCATTCTTTTGGTGCTTGGGTTGTATGAAGTTCTTCTGATATTAAACCATGTTCCACCTGCTCCGGAATTAAGGGTCGAACCATTTGAATTGATTGTTGAATAACCGTTATATACAATGTTTGAAACATCTTTGTTTGGATACATTTTTGAATAGGCGTGCCCTTCGGAAAGAATCACTGTGTTTGTGGCTTCATCAACAGCTTCTACAAATGCGGCATGATCATCCCAAATTGCAACCGAGCCGGCTTTTGGATAATCTACTTTTTCGGCTCCACAATTTAGCAAATGATTTGCAAGATTGGTAGAAGCCTTTGTTACTCCCTCAACATCCCATCCGCATATCTCCTCGATTCTATAACGAACATATGTTGTACAATTATTCATTGTATACTTGGCATAGCAACCAGCCATTGTAGGCGCTGTTAATCGTGGCTGAAAATTGTTATGCGAAACAATTCCTTTTGCACTTGCATACATAGGCACAGACCCAAAAACTACACAAACTATTAAAAATAAAGATATAACTTTCAAAAGATGTTTTTTCACTTTATTATCCTCCCATCAGCCTACATAGGTATAATCCAAGACCCACATATTTGCTCTGCCACACTGAGGACAAGCATATGCTCCCAACCATGCTATTGAACCATTTTGATAGCCGTCATTTCGGTTTAACTGATATGTTAAGTCGATTCTGTGAATGTTGGCTTCTGTAGCATTTGGTGCGGTCTCTCTTGTTCCCCATACCCATTTGCCACTATAGTTTTGTCCGTAACAATGGTAATAAACATAGTGAGTTACACCGACGCTATACGCAATAGTAATAGTAGAGCCGACTGCTACCGATTGTCCTCCTGACACACTTTGCCAAAATACTGTTCCCGGGGCATAATTCCCGTTCTGCTCAGCACTCAACTGGACATTCATTCCAAGGCCTTCTAATACCGCTTTAGCATTCTGATAATTCATGCCAATTACATTGGGAATTGTTTTTGTGTTTAATGACCAATGTGCATAAAGTGTTATATCTCCGGTGAGCTGTTTTGAAGTAGTAATACGAGTTCCGCCATTAGCAGAAGTGTACCAGCCTTCAAATTTATAATTGTTTCTTGAAGGCTCATTTAATGAGCCAACGATGGGATTTTCCCATTTTGCATACAATGTCTCATTCGCTTTCGCAGTGTATTGAGTTCCGGCAGCATAGCGAACACTTGTAAAACTTGAATTCTTATACCATCCATCAAAGGTACAATCTCTTGTATAGCTGGATTTTGCAACATATCCGCCGGTCGCATTTAACCGTATTGTATAAGATTTAGTTGGCGTTGGAAGTGTAAACTCATGGCTGCTCTTTATCTTTTGTTCTGATACCGATGAGCCTCCGTTTGAGTCAAAATTAACAATACATTCCGGTATGGCGTTATACATATTTACAGTTCCGTAACCATATATATTATCTCTACCATTGTCGCCGAGATCTTTACAGTATTTTATAATATATTCTTCAATTTGCTTTGGTGAAAATGACGGATTGCTAAGTTTAAACATTGCTGCCACTGCTGAAATGTGCGGAGTCGCCATTGATGTTCCGCTCAATACAGCATACTCACCGTTTTTGAAAGAACTTAATACTTTTACGCCCGGTGCAACAACATCAACCGACGAACCATAATTTGAAAACGAAGCAATTTTTCCATTGTTGTCAATTGCACCGACAACAATTGCATTTGTATTGTTCGCGGGACTTGTTAAAGCTGTGTTAATAGGCTTGCCTGATTCATCTCCATTGCCTGCTGCCGCACATACAACAACGCCTTTATTCACAGCAGTATTTACTGCGTCATCTATTAATACATTTTTTGAACCGCCAATGCTAAGATTTATTACATCGGCACCATTATTAACAGCATACTCAATACTCAATGCTATAACTTCTGAAAAACCGCGCCCAGTGGCGTCCAGTGCTTTTATTGGCATAATTTTTACGTTTAAATTGTTTGTACAATCCACTATAGTTCCGGACACATGCGTTCCGTGACCATTGTCATCTTCAGGAGTTGAACTTGAGTTTATAAAATTATAGCCACTTGAAAGAATTCGACCTTTAAGATATGGGTGATCCAAATCAATTCCAGTATCAACGACAGCAACAGTAGACATATTAAAATACTGATTGGTTTCGAGATAATGCGAATATTCATCGGAAAAAATATATTTTTCGCCCCAGGAGTAATCACCCGAAGTTGAAAGTTCAGTAGCAATAGCTGCGCTTCCGATTTCCTGTGAAGTCATTAAGACATCAGGTTCGGCAAAATCGACAGAAGAATTTTTGCCCAAATCATCTGCACATTGTTTAGCAGCTTTGTCATTGCTAAATTGAAGAACCGCCCTATCTTCTTTCATTACGATTTTATCCGGATTGTAAGATTCTAAATTTAATTCCTGAACATCATCAGATTTGACTACTATGCGGCGGGAATAATAGTTGTTGTTTAAGGCTTCTTCTGTATCAAAATTTTTGTCATCCAATGTATTAACCGCTAACTTTGAAACTTCCTTTAAATAATCTGCTTCATTATTGGCTTCGATAACTTCAGTTAAATAATTGTAATATACTTTAACCTTGTCGGTAACAGTTACTTTTCCATAAGTAGTTTTTACTTCAGATGAAATTGTGGATCTTCCATCATCAAAATCTACAGACGGAATGCTTTTTGTTCCGCTAAATATATTTTTAATCAACAAAATAATCATTGAAAATATATTCAATTTGCCGGGTTTGATTGTTGCGGAGTAAGAGTATGTTAAACTTTCGCCGGGATTCAAATTCTTATCTTTAATATACAAATCGCCACTTATAGGCTGTAAATCATTAAAATCGCTGACCGAACTTATTTTATCAACAGGTTTTTCGCCATTGTTTTTGATTGTAATAATATATTTAGCGGTGCTGATTGAACTGTATTTCGATTTATCAGTTTCCACTGTAAGCTCAAGTGGACAATATGCTACACTATTATCACTAATATTTTCTGCAGATGAAGCAATGCCAAAAGTTTCTATGGGAAGCATTGTTAATATCATAGTTACTGCTAATAATATGGATGTTAATTTTTTAAAATTCATAGTGAGTTCCTCCATAATTAAAATTTGTATTGCACCTCAACATAAGGCTTTGTTTGATTTAAATCATCTTATTTTACAGCATCAGTTACTTTCCCCATCATTTTTGCTTTACAGCCTGACCGAAGTTATATATTTCAACTTCATATTCTTTATCATCAAAGTCAACGCTGCCATCGTTAATATATCCGCTGCTGTAAGATAGGTCGGATATATACCCGTCATCATCAATGACGATATCTAAGGTTACCAATGTATTGAAATATTCATCGAAGTCATCAAAGTATTCATTCATCTCTTTGTCAAATTCATTGCGGTTTTCGCTATTGTCTAACATTGTAGTATATATGTCGGTGTTCTTTAGATATTCCCAGCAGGATTTAATAAATTTATCAACATTTATGCTCAGAGAATATTCGGTGCCGCCGTCAACTTTGCTTTTATTATTGATTGACACAGCGTTTTCGTTAAAATAATCGTCTAACAGCATATCTTTTAAGTTATTGATAATCTGTCTATATGTTAGCGAATCAATACTGGAATCCCAATATTTCACAAATTCACTGTTTGCAAAAGGGATATAAATTTTGTTTATAACTTTTTCCAAACCGTTCTCATCTATTGTAATGCTTTGGGCTTCTTCGGCAGTAAGCGGATAATTCTCGGTTTCTTTTTCTTCTACATCGCTGAATTTATAACCGTCATAAGAATATTTCCAATGCCCGTTCTCAAATTTTATAACATATCGCAAACCGTCATCATCGCCGGAATAAAAATAGATATAACTGTCTGCAACATTTTCACCCCATATTACACAACCGTTAAAGTTTTCGGGGCAAAAGTAGCTGTAATCCTCACCGTCGATGTAATCATATTCTGAGTGTTTTCCCTCAATGTTAAAATTATAGCTTCCGCTTTGGAATACAGTTTTTGCTACAGCATTCGCAATCACATAAAGGTCTGCTTTGGGCTTAATATAAATGCCGATTGCAACGGCAGAGGCGATTACTGCGACAGCAGATATTATGCAAATTATTGTAATTACAGCCTTTTTGGCATGAGCTTTCGGAGCAGCTTTTCCTTTAACACGAAGATTTACGTTTTGCTTTTTATCATTAGCTTTATAGTCCGAGTTGCTTGATTCTTCGGTTATGCGGCGAGGCTTCACTTTTGAACGATTTGTATTGCTGAAAATATCTGTGGGCTCCTGTGAATAAAATGACGGCTCTTTTTGACCTGAATAGATATTAGACTCCGGTATTTCGTTATACTGCGGTTCCGGCTGAGCTTCGGGCAACGGCTCCGAAGCAAAGAAGTTTTGCTCATTGCTTATGCTTTCGGGTTCTGCTTTTTTCTTGGAATGTACCTTGACGCGATATGCGTTAGTCGATTGCTCGGATTCATTTGCATTATCTAAAATGTTATGTCTTTTTTCGTTATATGTTATCTTTGCTCCGCAATTTCCGCAAAACAAAGAGTCGCCGACATTGACACCGCACTTGGGGCAAAATGCCATTTTTATTCCTCCTTTACTTAATGCACTTCATTTCAAATGCCATAAGCTTTCCCTCGTCAAAATAAAAGCCTACCTGATTTTTCTTAATATTCAAAACATTTTCACTTGCTTTTTTGCTGTAATGCAATTCCTCAATGTCCTCATATTCTTTTGTCGGGTTGCCGTATTTTGAAATGATGCTGTCTCTTGTTGTTGTGCCGAGTTTAACGCCTTTGGGCAGCTCAACACTTACCTGCGGCTCATCATAATAATCATCGTATTCTGCGCTTACATAGTAAACCAAGCACTCATCCATAGTTGCCGAAGTTTCTGAAGGATTATAAACGCGAACATCTATATAAATATCTTCGTTATCATTAAGAACCATAGTTGTATATTCGTAATCGCCTGCGTCAACGGTTGACTGACCGTCTGCGGCATATTCAAACACCCAACCGTTTTTTTGGAACTTGCTGACGGGGTCGGGGAGCGAATAAACCGTTCCGTTGATTTTGAGCTTAAAATCATAAATATCGCTGCCGGCAAGAGAAGAGTTTAAAATGCCGGGCAATGTTGCCGCGCAAATTATTGCCGCAATTATAACGACCGCTATAATAAGTTTTTTTCGGTTGCTTGATTTTGCCGAGCGTTCCTTTTTGCTTTCGGCAGCAGTTTCTTGTGCAGGGAGAGTGTTATTGTACTGTTCCACTTTATTTTTCCTCCGTTATTTGCTTTGCTGTGATTTGTTTGCGTTGTTTGCAAGCACACCTATTATGAGCATTGCAAGGCTGACCCAAAGACCTGTTTGTATAATGTCTTTATAAAAGAAGCAAACCTTATACATTATTATTTCAAGATCTGCACAGTCCAAAACATTTATGTCGTCGCCGATGATTTTTCTGATGATTTCAAGCAATGCACTTTCGGCAAAAAGCACGCCCATGCAGGCCAGAGTGCTGAATTTTGTTTTTGCTATCGGTGCAACGTATTTATTGTCTAGCAAGCTTTTGGTTGACTTGTTGTTTGCGAGAACATTTATCAAGCCCTTTACGCAAACGGCAAGAGCGATGAGGAAGAATAAAATATAGAATATGTATCCGTATTCAAGTTCGGCGAGCTGGACAAGATAATCATCTTTATACTCAGAGAATTTATCTAAAAATACGCTTATCCAATAAATAAGAATCACGCCAAACGATATGCCGGCTAAAGCGTTAAACAATCCGCCGGAAGCCATTGATTTTTTGAGAACGTCTGCAACATCTCCCTGCTGCTGAGGCTGTGACTGCTGAGAAGCTGATGGCTTTTCATTTGTCTGGGGTTCATACTTCTCTTCATACACCGGTGCAGGCTCATAGCCGCTGTCCTGTGCATTGCTTCTTTTGACCGGTGCGCCGCAAAATGTGCAAAAACGCAAACCCTCTCCTATTTCTTTTCCGCATTTTGAACAAAACATAATTTTCAAACCTTTCCTTTATTTATTGTTTATATTTAAAGCCGTTGTCGGCTTCAAATTCATTTTTCTTGCGGCTCATGACAATTATCACGACCACAACCGCTATGATTGCCGCCGCCGCAACGCAGATAATAATTATCATCGGCGTTGAGAGCTTTTTGCTTTTGCTCTCGGCAGTCTTTTTTTCTGCCTTATTCTTTTTGGCTGCGGCATTTGAGCTTGCCTCGTTTTTGTCGGCTACCGTTTCGTTTGCTATTCCGTTGCTGTCGGCATAAGCCTGAGCATATGAGCCGTCCTCACACATGATTTCTCTGCTTTCGCCGTCGTCCTGCCCAAAGGCGTTTTGACCGAATTGCGAAACAGACGACGGAACATAAATTATCTGTGCCGGAGTGCCTGCAAAGGCGTTGTCCGCTATGCCGATAACGGGCTTGCCGTTTATTTCGGACGGAATTTCTACATAAGTGTCACTGCCGGAGTAATTGTTTATAACTATGTTGTAGTTGACGTCTATGTAATAATAAAAATTACCGCTTTGATAGGTCTGCGCGTTATTATCTGCGGTGATGTTTATATAATCGGACGAAGAAATCGCAGTGCTGTGTTTTGTGGTTGTTGTGCTTTGAGTATTCGGTGTTTTTGACGGCGCAGTTGAACCGCCGCCCGAGCTTGTGGAGAAGTTGACCTTGAGGGAGTAGTTTGTTGTGCAATAGCTGTAACAATCTACTTTAATATAATATGTACCGGCAGAAAGACCTTGCTTGGCGGAAGATTTTTTTTCCTGGGAGTTGGAAATATAAAAATCCATATGTTCTTTGTCGTTTGTTCCATCATAAGAATATAAGTACACATTGTGAGAGTCAGCCCCGTAATCATGCGTAAAATCTATCCACACATATCCGTCCCGATTAGTTGTAAATTTATACCAGTCTTTCGAGTCTTCACTGTGCGTTGAACCGAAAACCGTTTTACCCGCAGATATGGTGTTTGCCGTAACAATTGTATCGTTAAATTCTTTTTCCCAATCATTTGCCGCTTTAAAATTAACCTTTAGAGAGTAGTTTGTTGTGCAATAGCTGTAACAATCTACTTTAATATAATATGTACCGGCAGAAAGACCTTGCTTGGCAGAAGAATCTTTTTCTTGGGAGTTGGAAATATAAAAATCCATATGTTCTTTGTCGTTTGTGCCATCATAAGAATATAAGTACACATTGTGAGAGTCAGCTCCGTAGTCATGTGTAAAATCTATCCACACATATCCGTCCTGATTGATTGTAAATTTATACCAGTCTTTCGAATCGTTACTGTGCGTCGTTCCGTTTACAACCGTGTTCACCGAAATTGTGTTTGCGGTAACTATGGTGTCGTTCGGCTCTTTTTCTTGTGCGGCAAAAGCCGAGACGGTGCACATTGCAATGATGATAAGTGCAAGTGCCGCAGCAGCCGCTCTTCTAATTGTTCCTCTCATTTTTTACTCCTCCGTTTTTGTTTTATATCAAAAGCACTCAAAGCGGTTTGAGGCTTTCGGTTTAATGCTCCAGCTGTTTTTGTTTTTATCGTAACAATATATCTTTCTGCCGCAGCCGCATATTATTTTTTTGTTTGCAAAGAAGGCAACATGAAGCTTTTGGGTTTTTCCGGTGCTTTCGTCATATTTATATATTTCGGTCATTTTATCGCTTTTGTTTTGCACCGCATAATAAACTGCCGTGCCGTCATAAAGCGTGCTGTAAATCTGCTTGCCGGAAAGCTCACCGCAGACAACCTGTTCTTTTGATTTGCCGCCGTTAAAATCAAAAAATGCAAAGCAGACAACTGCCGCAATCACCGACGTTAACGCACATGCGGCGATGACGCTTACTTTTTTCATATACTTAAACCCCGTCCGCAATACCGTATTTTTATAAGCCGAGACGGCCTTTTAAAAGTCCTGTGTTCAATCGACTGCCTCATTCTAACATAAAAAAATCGAAAAAATCACAAAACGGCACGAATAGCTATTTTAGCGGTACGAATTGATAAAAATTGACTTTACAAAGCTGTTTTTTATGAATAAAATATATATGCTTGAAAAATTTTGTTTTTCAGTGTATACTTTTCAAAACATAACATTGATAAGTTCTTTTGAAATTATAAAATCGAATAATTCCTTTTTCAATATATGCGTGATGAATAACCGAGTTTGCGTGGTAAAAAACTGTGCGCCTCGGGGGATTTTGTATTATAATTTGAATTGCGAAGGCAGAGTGATGTATTATGTTAAAAATCGCGGTATGTGACGACCACAAAACAGTGACGAATTTTATAGCCGAAGCAATAGACGACTATAACGAATATAACCGTACAAACATCGGTTATGAGCTGTTTTATGATTATCGGGATTTGAGCGACAGAACAGATGAATTTGATTTGTTTTTTCTCGATTATAAAATGCCCGGCGTAAACGGTCTGGATTTTGCACGCATGATAAGAGATAAGGGCGGATATAACAAGGGGATAATTTTTATCACGGCATATCCGGAGTTTGTATATGAGTCTTTTGAGGTCAGAACATTCCGATTTCTTGTCAAGCCCATCAGAAAAAGCAAAATAATCGAGGTGATCTCTTCTTTTGTCGAAGACACCCGCACGGCGCAAAAAATTGTTATAAAAGTTAATGACGAATCAATAATTGTTGACATTAACGATATTTATTTTATAGAGGCGGACAGGAAATATTCGGTTGTTCACCTGAAAGACAGAGATATTGTTTGCAGAAAAACCATGCAGGCTTTTGAAGATGACCTGACAAAATGCGACTTTGTCAGAATTCACCGCGGATATTTGATAAACATAAACAAAATTTCGAGCTTTGACAGCAAAAATTGCGTCATGCAAAGCGGTCAGGTCTTATGCGTCAGCCACAGCAAGTATAATGATTTATGCCAAAAATATCTTGAGGTAACAAAATGAAGCAATATATCTTAGAGTGTATACTTGCCTGCCTTTATATTTTTGAGGGTGTTGCATTTGAAAGCTTTTTAATGAACAAGCTGTTTGGCTATCGTTTTTGCGTTAAAAAGGCTGCTTCGGTCGTGTTTTTCTCTTTTTTGCTCTTGTCCACGGCGGCGGCGCTGCTTTTTATCGGCGACAGATATGCCGCAACCACCGTGCCGGACACCGCCTCAATGCTTGCATTTGTAATAGGACCGTATTTCCTTTTTAAATCCAAAAAGAAAATGACTTTTTTCTGGTTTGGATTTGTATTTGCGGTAACGTCGGATTTTGTTGTTTTGACCGTTCGCACATATTTAAAGCTGACAAGCTTTTTGTCTGAAGCGATTTGTTATGTTGTTCTGTTCTCATTGCTTACGGCGATAGTTTTTGCAATAACAAAATTCAGCTCGCTTTATGTGCCGCAGGACTTTTTTGAGCAGATACCGTCAATAGTTTATGTTGTAATAATCATTGCCGACTTAGCGGCATTTTACGGTGCAACACTTGCAGAAGAAAATTCATACCGCGACGTTTATCAAGTGCTCACGCTTCTTTCGGCAACGCTGGTTGTCGGGTGCTTGTCTTTTGTTATTTACAAATATTCTTCAGCCGCAAGGGCGCAAAAGGAAGCAGAAAATCAGTTGTCCTTGCAGTTGAAGCATTATGAAGACTTGATGCAAATGAACAAAGATATACGCAGCTTTCGCCATGATATAAAGAACAATCTTTTTTCTTTAAACGCGCTTATATCCGAGGGCAAAATCAAAGAGGCTCAAAACTACATAGATGAGCTTGGCGGCAAAGTGTCGCAAACAGAAAAAACATACTTCACCGGCAACCGTCTTGCAGACGCAATAATCTCCGACAAAGCAAGAGACGCAAAAAAATCCGGTGTGAACATAATTTTTGACGGCACTATACCCGAAAGCGGAATCAGCAATTATGATTTGTGCACAATCCTTTCAAACGCACTCTCAAATGCGGTTGAAGCCTGCAAAGATTTAAGCGGCAGCGACATTATAGTTAAAGGAAAAGAGAGCAAAATGGGCTTTTCACTTACCGTGAGAAATCCTGTAAAAAACAAAGTCGTTATTAAAAACGGCAATATAAAAACATCTAAATCAGACAGCAAAAATCACGGCTTCGGCATAAAAAATATAAAAACCGCCGTAAAGAAATACGACGGTTTTGTAGATATGAGCTGCGATGAATTTTTCAGCATCACAGCTTCGGTAATTTTAAAAAGAGAAGGGGTTTAAAATGAAAAAATTTTTGGCAGCTTTGTTGGCTGTTGCGGCATTGTTCACCGCTGTGCCGCTCTCGGGAATCTCTGCCTATGCTTTGCAGAATGATGAGTTTGTGTATGAGCTGAACGGAGACAACATAACGCTGACACATTACAAAAGCTCAACAGCCGAAGAGTTGACTGTGCCGAGCGAAATAGACGGACATCCCGTTACTAAATTTGAAGGTACGGTTTTTTCGAAAACCAACAAAAATCTTAAAAGAATAATTATTCCGAGCACAATTACATTTATGAGTGCTACACATTTTAAAGATTGTCCGACAATCGAAAAAATAACGGTAGACAGTGAAAATACACGCTATTTTTGCGATGATAACGGAATACTTTACGAGCATGATACATATGACGCATCAAAAACGAATCTTATATATTGCCCGCCTAAAATTACAAAACTGACATCTGCAATACCTGAAAGCGTCTCAGATATAGAAAAGTATGCTTTTTACGGTTCGTCACTCGGGAATATTTCTTTGCCGTCAAATGTAAGCTATTTTGGCGAAAGTGCATTTGAAAATTCGGCAATAGAGTCAATGTCGATTCCGGATAAGGTTAAGAATATAAACTATTATTGCTTTAAAAACTGCACGTCTCTTAAAAGCATAGAATTAAATAATGTCACACGCATTTGGAAAGAGGCTTTTGCTGGCTGCACATCTCTAAGAACAGTAACATTGCCGGAGACAATGACAACGGTGGAAGAAAGCGTTTTTAGTAATTCGGGACTTCAATCTGTAATTTTTTCTTCTAACATAAAAAGC
>OLXH01000230.1_pt1 | contig 29805 bp, 24 predicted proteins | sample 1673391 | NCBI WGS metagenome assembly OLXH01 (sample SAMEA103958110, study PRJEB25191) | human gut metagenome | reverse complement strand
CCGACGGCAACCCGCGTCCCACGATGCTGGAGAGCGACCTCTCGGAAGCTCTCAAAGAGTTCAACGCAAAGAAGACCGAGCCTCTGACCCTCGGCGGAACGCTGGTTGAGACCCCCGAAGAGGCCGAATTTTCGGAATTCGAGATCACCGGCTGGGAAGAGGTGGACGCAGAAGATGTAAATGTGACCCTGTAACAGAAACGATATAAAATATAAAAAACAGATTTACAATGAGAGCCCGATTTTTTGCTTTCGCAGCGCTGGCATTGACACTTGCCGCCTGTAACAACGACAACGAGAACCTGAATGACGGCCCGGTAGCCGCCCAGTTTATCGCCGACATTTCGCCCGCTACCCGCGTCAATTCGGAAGGAACCGAGTGGACCGACGGCGACCGCATCGGCGTCACCGGCGCCGGCTTTACCAACGTGCCCTACAAGAGAGAGAGCGGCCAGTTCGTGACCGACGGTACGACCATCTATTTCAATGACACCGAAACGCATACCTTCCATGCCTACTATCCGTATCAGTCTGAGGGCGGAACGGTGACCGTCAGCACCGCAGCCGACAAGCAGGGCGCGGACATCGACTTCCTCTTTGCCTCGGGAGCCACGGGCGACACCCACAACCCGGAGGTGAGCTTCACCGACAAAACGAAGGATGGCGGCCCAGACAACTCGTTCCACCACTGCATGAGTCTCATCAAGTTTACCTTCAAGCCAGGCGATGGTCTCATTTTCAACGAAACGGAACCTGCGGGCTATACATTGTATGGGCTGAAGCTCGAAGGCACTTTCGACACGGCTACCGGCACGACTGCCGTAACCGCAGCCTCCGACTCGCCGATTACCATGCAGCTTAACGGTGCCACCGCTTCGCAAGTCATCATTCTCCCGCAGGAAGTGACCAAGCCTCTTGAACTGAGCGTGTCTTACAACGGACAGAGCTACAAAGCCCAACTGAAACTGCCTGTCAAGCCTGCCTCAAACCATTACGCCACAGGCTATGCCTACACCTACAACGTAACGCTCAACAATAAGGACATCGAGGTGAGCGACCCCACAATTAACCCGTGGGAACCCGGAGATTCGAACGATGCAAGCGCAGAGTTGTAATCCCCACATACAGCTGCCCCGGCGCAAGCGTCAAGCCGGAGCTGCCCATAGACAGAATGGTGCGACGGCCGCCTTCGCAGGCGGCGGCAGCACAAAACGAAAACAAATAAAAAACAACCCGATATGAAGAAAAGACATTCCATCCATCTGCTCCTTGCCGCAGCCGCGCTGCTACTTGCCATGGCTGCCTGCACGAAGGACGAACTGGCGGACGGCGACCGTCTGCCCGAAGGACAATACCCCCTTGAGATAGCCCGCATCACCCTCGGCGTGGAGGGCGGCGAGGCGCAGCCCTGGGGCACACCGCAGACGCGCGTCAGCGAGATTGCGGACGGCAACAGCAGCAAGTTTGACGCGGACGACAAGTTCGCCGTACAGATAGACGGCAAGGACGAGGTCGGCACCTACGCCGTGCAGGACAACAACACCGTCAAAGCCGAAACACCCCTGTACTGGAGCGACACCGGCGAACATACCGTCACCGCCTGGTACCCCGCCACGGGCGGCACCCTCGACCTCAGCGACCAAAGCCAAAGTCTTGCCTACCTGCTGTACGGCACAGGCAGCGGCAACTACCAGACTCTGGTCACGCTGAATTTCACCCACGCTCTGGCGAAGGTGCGCGTGACGCCCACGGACGATGCACTCGGCGAGGTGCAGAGTCTTCAGCTCTATACCTACACACAGTGTACTTATGAAAAGGGCACGGTAGTGCAAGGCTCGCAAGAGGGCTGGATAGAGATGAAGAAGTGCGAATACACCGAGAACGGCGCCACCATCACCTGCTGGGAGGCGAACGTGGTGCCCGGCTACACAATAACCAAGCTGCGGGCAAACGGCACCGAGGAACGCAACCTCTCTGCTGCCATCACCCCTGAGGCGGGCAAGTTCTACAACATCACGCTGGATTATGACAAGGGATATAACCTGTCTACTGACGGCAAGACCTACGAAGTTTACAACGCCAACGGCCTGCTGGCATGGAACGAAGCCGCACGGAATGACCTGTCGATAAATTGTACCCTAATCGCCGACATTGACCTTACTGGCAAAGAGTGGACACCGATAGGCAGCTATATAAACTATGCTCATACCGGATACACCGGTACATTCGACGGTCAAGGCCATACCATCTCCGGACTTACAATCAACCAAGCAAGATATGCTGTAGGATTGATTGGTTGTATAGACAAAGGTGGCACGGTAAAGAATGTGAAGCTGAAGGATGTAAATATATCTGGAAAAGGAGAAGTTGGTGGCATAGCGGGAGCCAGTCTGGGTATCGTTATTGGATGCTCGGTTGAGGGCGGCAACGTGACGGCCTCTTCTACATATGCAGGTGGAATAGTTGGACGTTCTCTAGCACTTGGCACTGGAGAACATGGCGACATCATTGGTTGCTCATCTTCAGCCAGCGTCCAAGGAGTAAGTTATGTAGGTGGTGTGTCAGGCGTTATAACTTACGGCTTCATTACCGCCTGCTATTCCACAGGTGATATAGTTGCAACAATGACAAGCTCATATGCCGGCGGTGTTGTAGGAAATAGCACCAGAAGCACTATCACTGCCTGTTATCATGCCTCCGGTACCATTACCGGACAAAGCACCATCGGTGGTCTTATAGGAAATAATTTAGCTGGCGCCTTAACCGCCTGCTACTGGAGTGACTATGAGGGCAATGGTATCGGTTGGAACAATGGCGGTACAGGCACTCCAACGAAGGTAGACGGCACAACCGTTACCTGGCAGACGGCCGTTGATGCCATGAACGCCGCCCTGCAGAATGCAGGTTCAGAGTGGCGTTACGAACTCACTGGAGAATTGCCTACCTTGAAAAAATAGTAAACCGTCGGGCGGGCCCCAAATCGGAGCCCGCCCTTTTTCGTACCGGCAAACGCCCGATCACCGGATCTCGACCGGCTCGATGGGCTGGCAGGTCACACGGTCGAGCGGCGCATCGCGGTAGGCCACCCGCCCGAAATCGATCGTCTTGAGGTCGATGCTCCGAATCCGGCTGTCGTACATCGTCCGGTAGTAGATCACCCGGTTGCACATGTCCGAGGCCGAGGTCCACTGCGTGGCGCTCGGGATATCGGCCGGCACCTTCCCCTCGGGAAACTCGATCCCGATCGGGATATCGAAGTTGTTCAGCAGCTGGAAACCCTGCCGCACGGCATCCTCGGCCGTGGACTGTCGGGGTGCCGTAGCCTGGAAGAAGGCCGCCCGCACGAAGCGCGACGGCGGCGTGACGTCGCCCGGGATGCCCAGGAAACCGCTCCCCGCACCGAAAGACGAGAGACGGAGAGCCCCCAGCTCCTGCCCCGGAGCCGAACCCGGGTAGAGATTGACGTAGTTGTTCAGGTTGGTCAGCTGCCACTCGAAGCCCGGGGAGTTGGTCAGCACCCCGAGGGCGTTCTCGTAGAAGACCGGACGTCCGTCGATGATCTCCAGCACAAGCTGCCGGCCCGAAGTGTCGGTGAAGCGCCAGTGCACGGTCGAGGCCCGCGGATCGACCGCCACGACACGGACCCGCCCGACAGCCTCCTTCACCTCGTCCACCGTGCGGCACTCGCCGAGGAGCCACGCCACCAGCTGCAGGTCGGCGATGCTCTCGTCGCGCCGCGCCGGGTCGTACGCCTCATACCGCCCGTAGCCGGGGAAGTAGAACAGCCCGGCCGAGAGCCCCTCCTCGTTGAGCCCCTCGGCCACGAACTCCTTCTGCTCGACGGCCAGCCCGACATAGCCGTAGCGGGCCGTGAAGCGCATGCCGTCGATTCCCTCCGGGGTGTAGGAGCGTTGCGCATATCCGCGCGGCACGACGACATAGCGGCTGTTGAGGTTGCTCCCGCCCCACTCGATGGTCCGGGCCACGATGCAGGCCCCGTCTGCTGCGCGCAGCGTGATTCCCGTGCAGGCCTCGGCCCGCGGCGTCAGGGCCAGTCCCAGAAGGAGGCACCCGACCGACATACAGCGTTTCATCATATCCATTTCCGTTTTTGGTTCTGCGGCCGCCGCCGGCCCCATCGGGGCACCGGGCATGTGCCGCCCGTACAAATATAAGAAATAAACGGACCGCCGGGTCCCGTTCCGGCACGGAAAACCGCACGGCCGCAAAAAAAAGTCCCGGAGCGGAATGCCCCGGGACCAACCGCACGACGGCGGTATCTTTTTGGCGTCGGATTACTTGCGGTAAACCTTCTTGTAGCCGTAGATGGCCTCGTCGCCGAGCTCCTCCTCGATGCGGAGCAGCTGGTTGTACTTGGCCATACGGTCCGAACGCGACATCGAGCCGGTCTTGATCTGGCCCGAGTTCGTAGCCACGGCGATGTCGGCGATCGTCGAGTCCTCGGTCTCGCCCGAACGGTGCGACGTTACGGTGGTGTAGCCGGCGCGGTGAGCCATCTCGATGGCATCGAGCGTCTCGGTCAGCGAACCGATCTGGTTTACCTTGATGAGGATCGAGTTGGCGCAGCCCATCTCGATACCCTTCTTCAGGAACTCGACGTTCGTCACGAAGAGGTCGTCGCCGACGAGCTGGCACTTGTCGCCGATCTCGGCGGTCAGCATCTGCCAGCCTTCCCAGTCGTTCTCCGACATACCGTCCTCGATCGAGTCGATCGGGTACTTGGCAACCAGGCCCTTCAGGTACTCGACCTGCTCCTTCGACGAGCGCTTGGCTCCCTTCTCACCCTCGAAGATCGTGTAGTCGTAAACGCCGTCCTTGTAGAACTCCGACGAAGCGCAGTCCATGCCGATCATCACGTCCTTTCCGGGAACGTAGCCGGCCTTCTCGATGGCCTTGATGATCGAATCCAGTGCATCCTCCGTACCGTTGAGTGCGGGAGCGAAACCGCCCTCGTCGCCTACTGCGGTCGAGAGGCCGCGCTCGTGGAGCACCTTCTTGAGGTTGTGGAACACCTCGGCGCCCATGCGCAGACCCTCCTTGAGCGACGGAGCGCCCACGGGACGGATCATGAACTCCTGGAATGCGATCGGGGCGTCGGAGTGCGAACCGCCGTTGATGATGTTCATCATCGGAACGGGCAGCGTCTTGGCGTTGGCACCACCGATATAGCGGTAGAGCGGCATGCCGAAGTAGTCGGCAGCGGCGCGGGCTACGGCCAGCGAAACGCCGAGGATGGCGTTGGCGCCGAGCTTCGACTTGGTCTTCGTGCCGTCGAGGGCGATCATGGCCTTGTCGATGCCGACCTGATCGGCAACGTTCATGCCGATGATGGCCGGGGCGATCACCTCATTGACGTTCTTCACGGCGTTCAGCACGCCCTTGCCCAGGTAGCGGCTCTTGTCGCCGTCGCGGAGCTCGAGGGCCTCGTTCTCACCCGTCGATGCGCCGCTCGGAACGGCTGCACGACCGAATGCACCGGATACGGTACGAACTTCGACCTCAACGGTCGGATTGCCTCGCGAGTCGAGGATCTCCCTTGCGTGAATCTCTACAATCTGCATAGTTGTAATGGTTTGAATTTTATGGAATTAATCGCTAATAACCCATTTTGCACCGCAAAGTTACAAATAAATCGCGAATTGCGGTTCGTTTGTTGTTAAATTTTTCACGCGCCCTGCACCGGCGGCTGCGGCCCCCGTTTCGGGATTTGTGCAAAAGTCGTATCTTTGCCCCGCGGCCCGTTGCCGCACCGAGCAAACAACCGGCATGACCTATGCGAAAAGTACTCTCGTTTTCCCTTTTCCTGATGCTGGGACTCGTCGCGTCCCAGCTGCTCCCGGGGCTTCTCGGCCCGGGATACTCCTCATTCAAGGCCACGACCGACACGTTGCTGTACGTCTGCCTGGGCTTCATCATGATCAACGTCGGCCGTGAATTCGAGATCGACAAGAGCCGCTGGCGAAGCTACACGGCCGACTACTTCATCGCCATGGCCACGGCGGCACTCCCGTGGCTGCTCATCGTACTCTATTATGTCTTCGTGCTGCTGCCCGCGCCGCTGTGGGGCAGCCCCGAGGCGTGGAAGGAGAACCTGCTGCTGAGCCGGTTCGCGGCCCCCACCTCGGCCGGCATCCTCTTCACGATGCTCGCCGCACTGAAGCTCAAGGAGAGCTGGATCTACCGCAAGATCCAGGTGCTGGCCATCTTCGACGACCTGGACACCATCCTGCTGATGATCCCGCTGCAGATCCTCATGATCGGGCTGCGCTGGCAGATGTTCGCCATCGTGGCGATCGTCGCCGTGCTGCTGGCCGTCGGCTGGCGCTGGCAAGCCACCTGGGACGTACGTCAGGACTGGAAACGGATCCTGGGGCTCTCGGTCATCGTCTGTGCGCTGACACAGGCGGTCTACCTCGCCACGAAACACTGGTACGGCGCCGAGAACAGCATCCACATCGAGGTGCTGCTCCCGGCCTTTGTCGTGGGCATGCTGATGCGCCACCGCCACATCGACACCCCGGCCGAACGGCGCGTCGCGACGGGCGTCTCGTTCCTCTTCATGCTGCTCGTCGGGCTGAGCATGCCGCTCGTCACGGGTTCGGGTGCGGCAGCGGCAGCCGATTCGGCCGCATCGGTCACGGCCTCGCAGCCGATGATGCCGTGGGGCATCCTCGTCCTGCATGTCCTCGCCGTGTCGCTGCTCTCGAACCTCGGCAAGCTCGTCCCGCTCTTCTTCTACCGCGACCGGTCGCTGAGCGAGCGCCTTGCCCTCTCGGTGGGCATGTTCACGCGCGGGGAGGTCGGCGCCGGCGTCATCTTCATCGCCCTGGGCTACAACCTCGGCGGCCCGGCACTGATCGTCTCGGTGCTGACGCTGGTGCTCAACCTGATCCTCACGGGCGGCTTCGTCGTCTGGGTCAAGCGGCTGGCCCTGAAGAGCTATACTCCCGAAAAATCCTGACGCACCGAGCCATGAGGAGACTGCTGTCGGTTATCCTGGCCGCCCTGGCGTCGCTTCAGGCCATTCCGGCGCGGAGCCAGAATTCCGAGCGCAACCTCATCGTCGTGCACGGCGGGGCGAACATCGCCTTCTTCGCGGCCGCCTACGACAACCTGTCGGGCACGACCTCACCCCGCGCGGGTTACTACGCCGGCGTCACCGACCATATCCGGCTGCACCGCCGGATCCCGCTCTACATCGGGACTGGGCTCATCTTCTCGAGCCGAGGCGGCCGATACATGGGTTTCTCGGCGCGCCCGATGTACCTCCAGGTCCCGCTGACGATCGACTGCCGCATCCGCTGCTCACGCACGCTCTCGATCATTCCCACCGTCGGGGCGTGGTACGGCGCGGGCATCGGCGGCAAGCTCCGCCACGACGACGGCTGGGCGGAACTCTACGCCCCCGAAGGCCCGATGCGCCGCTCGGATGTCGGCCTGCGCATCGGGGTGGCCCTCGGCTGGGGCCGCTTCCGTCTCGAAGCGGGCTACGAACCGGGGCTGCGCAACCTTGCCCGCCCCGACGCTACCCCGACGACGCTCCTTCCGGTCCGCTTCACCCGCATGCACAGCCATTGCTTCACGATCGGGCTGGGCTGCGAATTCTGACCCGCAGCGGCCTGCCGCAGCCAAGAAAAAAAGAAAAAGGAGACAACCCGAGGGTCGTCTCCTTTTTTCAAAACCGTTCCTGCAGCACTCAGTCGCGCAACAGCACCGACGAGTCGCCGTAGCTCAGGAAGCGGAAATCGTGCGCCAGGGCATAGTCGTAGATGCGATGCCAATCGTCACCCACGAAGGCCGAGACGAGCAGCAGCAGCGTCGATTTGGGCTGGTGGAAGTTCGTCACGATGTTGCGAACGATGCGGAACTCATACCCGAGCGGCGTGATCATGATCTGTGTCGCGGCTTTCAGCCGCTCCACGCCGTGCGCCTCCATCCAGCCGAGCAGATCCCCAAGCGCCTCGCGTCCGGTATAGTCCGCCGGGATGTCGTAGAGCTCCCACTGCCCGATGACCCGATCGGCGTCCGGCGTACCCTCCTGCCGGATGCGCCACGCCAGCGCCGTGAGCGATTCGAGCGTCCGGACGGAGGTCGTCCCCACGGCGGTGATGTGCCCCCACTTCTCGAGCAGACGGGCCACCGTTCCACGCCGTACCTCGAAGTGCTCGGTATGCATCGGATGCCGGGCCGCATCGTCGTCCTTCACCGGAAGGAAGGTTCCCGCCCCGACGTGGAGCGTCACCTCCTCGAAGCCGAAGCCGCGCCCCCGCATCGACTCGATCAGTTCGGGCGTGAAGTGCAGCCCCGCGGTGGGGGCAGCCACCGAGCCCTCGAACTTCGAATAGACCGTCTGGTAGCGCGTGTTGTCGATCTCCTCGCTCTCGCGGTTCAGGTAGGGCGGGATGGGAATACGCCCCAGAAGCTCGAGCAGCTGGCCGAAGGTCACGTCGGCCGACCATTCGAAGCGCACGGTGCACTCGCGGCCGCGTTCCTCCTCGATCCAGGCCCGCAGGTATTCGGCATGCCCGTCACGCTCGAAGTTGATCTCCACACAACCCTCCTTCCACTTCTTGCGGTTGCCGACGATGCACGACCAAACGCACCGGCCCTTCACGGCAAAGGCACGCTCGTAGTCGGCCGGGGCGTGCGGTTCGAGGCAGAAGACCTCGATGCGCGCCCCCGAGGGCTTGTGCATGATGATCCGCGCGCGGATCACCTTCGTATTGTTGAACACCAGCAGCTCCCCTTCCGGCAGCACGTCGCCGATGTCGGCGAAATGCCGTTCGGCGATCTCCCCGCCGCGGTAGATCAGCAGCTTCGACGCACTGCGCTCGGCCAGCGGAAACTTGGCGATCCGCTCCTCGGGGAGCGCGTAGTCGAACCGGTTTATATCTATGTGTCGTTCCATTTTGCCCGAATTTTGTGCGGCAAAGTTACTATTTTTTGTAACTTTGCGGCGCGTCAAGGCAATAGAAAAAGGAAAACCTCCATGAAAACCGACTTTCTGGTCATCGGATCCGGCGCGGCGGGACTCTCGTTCGCGCTGAAGGCCGCGACCCACGGTCACGTGACAATCGTGACCAAAGGCGAGATGAACGAATGCAATACCAACTACGCCCAGGGCGGCATCTGTTCGGTTACCTACGCCCCCGACACCTTCGAGAAACACATCCACGACACGCTCGTCTGCGGCGCCGGCAAGTGCGACCCCGAAGCGGTCGAACTCGTCGTGCGGCGGGCCCCGGAGTTGATCCGCGACCTGATCGCCTGGGGAACACGTTTCGACAAGACCCCCGACGGGCGGTTCGAGCTCAACCGCGAGGGCGGCCACTCGGAGCACCGCATCCTCCACCACGAGGACCTGACGGGCGCCGAGATCGAACGGGCTCTGGTCGAGTCGGTCCACAAACACCCGAACATCACGGTGCTCGAGCACCACTTCGCCATCGACCTGCTGACGCAGCACCACCTGGGCGAATTCGTCACTCGCCACACGCGGGGCCTCACCTGCTTCGGCGCCTATGTCCTCAACGAAGAGACCAACGAGATCGAGACCATGCTCTCGCGCTTCACGATCGTCGCCACGGGCGGCTGCGGCAACATCTACTCCTCGACCTCGAATCCCATCGTGGCGACCGGCGACGGCATCGCCATGTGTCACCGCGCCAAGGCCATCACCGAGAACATGGAGTACATCCAGTTCCACCCCACGACGCTCTACAACCCGGGCGAGAAGCCCAACTTCCTCATCACGGAGGCCATGCGCGGTTTCGGGGCCATCCTGCGCCTGCAGTCGGGCGAGGAATTCATGGACAAGTACCACCCGATGAAATCGCTCGCACCGCGCGACGTCGTGGCCCGGGCCATCTACCGCGAAATGACGCGCCGCGGCGAGGACTTCGTCTACCTCGACGTGACGCACAAGGACCCCGATTCCGTCCGCAGCCACTTCCCCAACATCTACGAGAAGTGCCTCTCGATCGGCATCGACATCACGAAGGACTGGATCCCCGTCACCCCGGCGGCCCACTACTGCTGCGGCGGCGTGCGGGTCGATACCAACGGGCAGACCTCCATCAAACGGCTCTACGCTCTGGGCGAAACCTCCTGCACGGGACTTCACGGCGCCAACCGCCTGGCCTCCAACTCGCTCATCGAGGCGGTGGTCTACGCCGACCAGGCCGCACGCCATACCGCCTCGCTCATCGACCGCACCGACTTCCAGGAGGGGATTCCCGACTGGGACTTCGAGGGCACGCAGCACACCGAGGAGATGCTCATGCTCATCCAGTCGAAGCGCGAGGTACAGTCGATCATGTCGAACTACGTCGGCATCGTGCGCTCGAACCTCTCGCTCAAGCGCGCCATGCGGCGCCTCTCGATCCTCTTCGAGGAGACCGAGGAGCTCTACAACAAGACCAAACCCAACCGCGAACTGTGCGAACTGCGCAACATGATCGCCGTGGCCTACCTGGTCATCAAACAGGGCCGCGAGATCAAGGAGTCGGTCGGATGCCATTACAACATAGATTACCCCAAGCAATAACGCATGACCCTACAGGAAGAGATCACACGCCGGCGGACCTTCGCCGTCATCGCCCACCCCGACGCGGGTAAAACCACCCTTACGGAAAAACTGCTCCTCTTCGGCGGTGCCATCCACGTGGCCGGAGCCGTCAAGAGCAACAAGATCAAGAAGGGGGCCACCTCCGACTTCATGGAGATCGAGCGCCAGCGCGGCATCTCGGTGGCCACGTCCGTCATGGGCTTCGAATACGAAGGCCGCAAGATCAACATCCTCGACACCCCGGGCCACGAGGACTTCGCCGAGGACACCTACCGCACGCTGACGGCCGTCGATTCGGTCATCATCGTCATCGACGGCGCAAAGGGCGTCGAGGCGCAGACCCGCAAGCTGATGGAGGTCTGCCGCATGCGATCGACGCCGGTGATCGTCTTCATCAACAAGCTCGACCGCCCCTCGAAGGAGCCCTTCGACCTGCTCGACGAGGTCGAGAAGGAGCTGCACATCCGCGTGCGGCCGCTGGCCTTCCCCATCTCGAACGGCCCCACCTTCAAGGGCGTATACAACCTCTACGAGAAGAACCTCTCGCTCTTCACCTCGGACGAGAAACTGACGGCCGACGCCTCGACGGTCGAGATCTCGGACCTCGCATCGCCCGAACTGGACCAACGCATCGGCGCCAAATATGCCGACCAGCTGCGTCAGGATGTCGAACTGGTCGAAGGGGTCTACGACGACTTCGACCGCGAGGCCTACCTGCGCGGCGAACTGGCCCCCGTCTTCTTCGGTTCGGCCGTGAACAATTTCGGCGTGCGCGAGCTGCTCGAGTGCTTCATCCACATCGCCCCCTCGCCGCGCCCGGCCCCGACCGAGACCCGCACCGTGGAGCCCTCGGAGCCCAAGATGACGGGCTTCGTCTTCAAGATCCACGCCAACATGGACCCCAACCACCGTGACCGCATCGCCTTCCTGAAGATCTGTTCGGGCACGTTCGAGCGCAACCGCAACTACCTCCACGTCCGCAGCGGCAAACAGATGAAGTTCTCTTCACCGACGGCCTTCATGGCTGAGAAGAAGTCGGTGATCGACTTCGCCTATCCGGGCGACATCGTGGGCCTGCACGACACGGGCAACTTCAAGATCGGCGACACCTTCACCGAGGGCGAAAAGCTCAAGTTCACGGGCATCCCGTCGTTCGCCCCCGAGCAGTTCCGCTACATCGAGAATGCCGACCCGCTGAAGTTCAAGCAGCTGGCCAAGGGCATCGACCAGCTCATGGACGAGGGCGTGGCACAGCTCTTCACCTCGTCGCTCAACGGCCGCAAGATCATCGGCACGGTGGGCGCCCTGCAGTTCGAGGTGATCCAGTACCGCCTCGAGCACGAGTACAACGCCGCATGCCGCTGGGAGCCCATCTCGATTTACAAGGCCTGCTGGATCGAGAGCGACAACGCCGCACAGCTGGCCGACTTCAAGCGCCGCAAGCACACCAACATGGCCGTGGACAAGCACGGACGCGACGTCTTCCTGGCCGACACGAGCTACGCCCTGGCCCTGGCCCAGGAGAATTTCAAGGAGATCCGGTTCCACTTCACCTCGGAGTTCTGACCCACGGAGGAAGGGGGCTCCGATGACCCGGGACGGTAATCCGCCCCGACCGGCCGGTCTGCCGCCGGGATCGACACCCCGACGCCTCCAACCGCTCCAACATACAGATCGGGCCGCCGCCGGAATCCCGGCAGCGGCCCGATTTGCATTTGGCCCAAGGCTGAGCGGCACCCACCGTCCCGCCCGCCTCCGGCGGATCACTTCACGGAGTCGATCTCCTTCAGCAGCTCCTCGACAGCCGTCCGCAACTGCGTATCCTCCCCCTGCACGACCGTCTCGGGCGCGTTGAGCACCAGGATGTCCGGATCGAGCTGCTTGTTCTCCAGATAACTGCCGTCGGGCAGGCGGTAACCGATAATGGGAATGCCGAAGACCAGCGACGGATCCTGCAGGGTCTCCCACGAGACGCTGGTCATGGTTCCCGGCACGGGTGCGCCGACCAGCTTGCCCAGTCCCTGGTGCTTGTAGACCCACGGCGTGCCGTGCGCGTTCGAGTAGTTGGCCTCGCACTGGAGCATGATCGAAGGCTTGTTCCACCGCCGGCTGGGCATGTCGCACGCCTCGCGCCCGCGGATGACCTGCGTCACATACTTCCGGCCGCTGAAGAGCACCTCAATGTCCTCGTGCAAGCGGCCGCCGCCGTTGAAGCGCGTGTCGATCACAATGCCGTCGCGGTCGTTGTAACGGCCCAGGATATCGGAATAGATGTCACGGAAACTCTCGTCGCCCATCGAGCGGATGTGCACGTAACCCAGACGTCCGTTCGACCAGCGGTCCACATCGGCCGCCCGCTGCTTCACCCAGCGCGTATAGAGCAGGTCGGAGAAGGCTCCGGAGGTGATCGGCAGCACGACCTCCTCCCACCGCTCGCGGCTTTCGGGGTCGTAGAGCGACACGAGGGTCTTGCGGTGCGCCTTGCCGTTGAGCAGCAGCGAGCAGTCGTTCTCGGGGGTCACCTCCTCGCCGTCGATCTTCTCGATGACGACGCCCTTGCGGACCTTCGAGTTGGCGTGGTCGAACGGCCCCTTGGCCACCACCTCGGCCACCATCAGCCCCTTGCCGGCATAGTCCCAGTCGAAGAGCAGGCCGAGACTGGCCGTCGCCTCGACGGCACCCCGCGCGGAGTAGCGGCCGCCGGTGTGCGAGACGTTGAGCTCCCCGAGCCACTCGCTCAACAGCTCGGCAAAATCGAAATTGTTGGCAATGTGGGGCAGGAAGCGGCGGTAATTGGCCGTCATGGCCTCCCAATCGACCCCGTGCATCTGCTCCGTGTAGAAGCGCTGCTTCTGCTGCATGTAGACATGCTGGAACATGGCGGCACGCTCCTCGGCCAGATCCATCTTCATCCGCGCCGAGAAGGTCACCGGCTTGAGATTCGACCCGTCGAGCTTGCGGAGTTGCCCGCCCAGGAGGAAGATCGTCCCCTCGCCGTCCATCTCGAAGCGGCCGTAACCGGCATTCTTCGACACCAGCTGCGGATCCCGCTTGCGCAGGTCGAGTTTCCAGAGGTCGAAACCCTTCTCGAACGACGCCAGGTAATAGAGCGTCTCGCCCTTCTTGTCCACGATCGCCGAAGCGAGGTTCGACGAGTTCGGCGTCAGGCGCGCGATGCGGTCCTCGATTCCCTCGAGCTCGACCACGATCGGCTCAACGGCCGGCGTCTCCTCCTTCTCCTTCGCGGCAGCCTCCTGTTCCTTGTCCGACTTCTTGCCCTTCTCCTTGGCTTTCTTCTCCCGCTCGGCCTTCTCGCGGGCCTTCTTCTGCTCCTCCTCGAGGGCCTTGCGCAGTTCGTAGTCCTCCTTGCTCAGGCGGAACTTGTCGTAGGCATCCTGATTGAGGAAGACGAGCATCACGTCGCTCAGCGAACCCCACGAAGCGTGGGCCCGCATGCCGTAGCGGTCGGTCTCGAAGAGGATGGCATTGCCGTCGAGCACCCACTGCGGCGACGAACTGAAGTAACCGCTGCGGGTCAGGTTCGTGATCTCACCGCCCCCCGCGCTGACCAGACCGATATCCGAATAGGGGTCGTGGCGGTTGCCGATGAACTCGAGGGCAAACCACCGCCCGTCGGGCGACCATCGATAGTCGAAGCCGCCGCCGGTCCCGTACCACGTGCTGCCGTCGGTGACCTGGTGCACCTTCTTCGAGTCGAGATCGACGACCATCAGCCGGTTGCGGTCCTCGATGAAGGCCAGCTGCTTGCCGTCGGGCGAGAACTGCGGGCAGGTACGCTCGAGTTTCGACTCGGGCAGCAGCCGCTCCTCGCGGAGCACCGTCGCGTTGGGGAATCCTTTCTCCTCATCGCGCACGATCGTCGCCCGATAAAGGTCCCATTTGCCGTCCCGCTCGCTGGCATAGACCAGCGTCCGGTTGTCGGCGCCCCACGTCACGTCGCTCTCCGTGGCGGCCGTCTCGGTCACCCGCTTCGTCGTGCCGTACTCGACCGAGGTCACGAAGAGTTCGCCGCGCACCGTGAAGGCGATCTGCTTGCCGTCGGGCGACACGGCCGGGTCCGAAGCCCCGGAGGTGAAGTGGAAGATGGTCTCCTGCCCGGCATCGTCGCGCGTAAGGTCGATCACCACCTTGCGGGGCTTGCCGCCGGCCGGCTGGGTATAGATCTCGCCGTTGTAGGCATAGCACAGCGTGCCGTTGTCACCCACCGAAAGGAAACGCACGGGATGCGTGCGGAAATGGGTCACGGCAGTTACCTCGGCCGGGTTGTCCAGCGGGAACGAGTAGACGTTGAACGACCCTCCGTCGCGCTCGCTGAGGAAGTAGACCTGCGCCCCGTCGGGTGAAAGCACCGGATTGCGGTCCTCGCCGGCTCGCTGCGTCAGATTGACGTGGCTGCCGTCGGCCGGACGGTAGAGCCAGATATCGCGGGTGATCGACGAGGTATGGTGCTTGCGCCACTCGTCCTCACCGCCCTTGCGGTCCTGATAGAGAAAAAAGCTGCCGTCGCGGCCGAAGCAGACCGCCTCGGCCGGAGTGCCCAGCACCTGTTCGACACGTCCGCCCCCCACGGGCACACGATAAAGTTCGGGCATCGAAGATTTCGGGAACAGGGCACTGGCGGCCGGATCCTGGATCGAGGCTACGAAAAGAACATATTCCCCATCGGGCGAGAAGGCCGTGGGGACCTCCGAGGCGGAATTGAAGGTGATCCGCCGGGCGGGACCGCCCTCGGACGACATGACATATAGGTCGGAACCGCCTTCGCGGTTGCTGGCAAAGGCGATCCGCGTCCCGTCGGGACTCCAGACGGGGCTCGATTCATACGACTCCTGCGTGGTCAGCTGCACGGCCTTGCCGCCGTCGGCTGCCACCTTGTAAATATCGCCCTTGTAGCAGAAGGCGATCTGCTGCCCGTCGGGCGAAATCTTCACATCGCGCAGCCACAGCGGCTCGGCGGCAAGCGCCCATTCCGCCGCCAGGCCGAGGGCCATACAGAGAAACAGCTTCTTCATCGGTTCTTGGTTTTTGCAGTAAAACTGGAATTATTCCGTGCTAAGATAGGAATTTATCCGCGAAAAGCCCGCGAATCGACCCCGAAAATGCGTCCTTGAAGCCCGGGCCACACCGCGCGCTCCGCCCGGCGGGAACACAACGAATCACCGGCCGAGTACGTCCCAGAACCGCGCGGGGAGGTGGATGTTCTCCACCCGACGGGCCGCTTCGAACAGCGGGGCGATCTCCGCGGGCGTGAAACCCGCAATCCCGCAGCCGATCTCCGTGACGAGAAACGTCATCCGGGGATGCTGCCGGGCGAAACCGATGAACTCGTCCACATAGGGACGGATCGTCTCCACTCCGCCCTGCATGGTGGGGATGGCATAGCTCTCTCCCTGCAGCCCAACCCCCTGTCCCCAGACGGCCCCGAACTTCAGGCAGGCCAACCGGGCAGCACCTCCGCCGTGCATGCCCGCCAGGTTGCTGCCGAATACGAATATCTCCCCGGGCCGAAGCTCCGTGATGCGGTCAGGTGTCGTTCTCATAGTGATGCGTTTTGTTGTAAAGATACAAAAAAATACAACCGCCGCGACAGGAGTATTTCGCAGCAAACAAGCCATTACCCCGTCCGTCGGGTATTGTGTACGGGATCGGTATTGGATTGACTTCCAAAAGATATCCGAACGAGTTCACCCGTTTGTCCGCCCGTCCATCCCTGGTCTCGCACCGTTTCCGCCAATAAATATAAGATTATCAGAAAAACAAGCACAAAAAATGACAGACTCCGCAAAAGGTCTTACAGATGAACCCTTCCGCAAAGTCTGTCACTTTTTATTCGGCAAGCGCAAATCAGATTCTCTTAAATGTATATGTTATTGCTGCTTTATAACCGTCATCGTCTATTTCCTCGAAAAGGACGAGTTGCGTTTTCGTTAATTGTTCGATTTTAAATGTCCCATTATATTCATATTCTTGGGGAATTGTCAAAACATTGTTTGAGATAGAATATTTTAAGGGCCATTCTTCCTGCAATTGGTTGTTTTCATAATAATTAAAACTTTTGTATGTGCCCGATCCATCCTCATTGAATGTGTAGGTGTAATAGAACCCGTAATCGTCGTTCACATCATCGATCGGATAGGTTATATCCTTATCAAATTTACCTTCTCCTGGCACAATTTCATAGCCGACCTCACGTGTAATCTGCCATGTTCCGACGATCGACGCATCTTTGTTATCGTCTTTGTCATCATCGGAGCATGCCGAAAACGAGACTGCCGCAAACAGAGCGGCCGCAAAGAAAAACAACTTTTTCATCGTTGCAATAAGTTTTTGTTTGTCGTCCCAGCACCCGTACGACGGTTAAAGTTTGGGTTTAAAGAAACAGAAAGCGTGGTGCTGAACGCCTATTCACACTTGCAGGCCGTAGGAAACCTTGGTAGATAAATAAGCAACAACACCACGCCGTATCCATGAAAGGATATGACGCGGCAAGATGTCAGCCATTCTCTCTACCTTTTCGAATTTCCTACGTTCGCAAGTCGAGAACAAGCTACACTCTCCGTGTATTCAATATGTTACTGCAAAAGTAACACATTCGGCGGAAAATGCAAAACATCTTGCCCGTTCGGGTGTTGTTGCTCGTATTTATGATTCTATGGTGCAAGCATAGCCGTATTTATTCTGTCACTACATAAAAACAGACCCTGCAGTCGGTCATCAGTCCGTCTGGCAAAGTCTGCGCCTTGATTCGCCCCTTTTGCTCGGCGACAATCATCTGCGGGGTAAATTCCTCCTCGTTCATCTCTTTCGCCAGAATCTTCCCGTTGTACTCGGATTCATATTTCAGCATGATCTGGCGAATCAACTGTCGATTCGGACAGTTGGGTTTGGGTTGGTTGGTGTCAAAATTCCAGAATTTGGGATCGACCGACACGCCCAGACTTTTCATCGTCCGTTTACGATCCTTCGTAATGCGCAACATGAGCGGATGCTCCCCGTTGGCGAGGGTCTTACTTTTGAAGCAAATGACTGAAATTGTGGCGTCCATAGCCTTTTGGCGGTTTACACCACGGTTTACACACCCTGCGCAAAATGCCGCAGAAACGGGGTCGGAAGCCTCAGCCCGAACGGCCTGCCAGAAACGAAAAAAGGCTCGACAATCATGTGATTGTCAAGCCTTTTCTTCAGTCGGGGTGACTGGATTCGAACCAGCGACCACACGCCCCCCAGGGTTGAAATTCAATTTTGCAGGTAAATGTAATGATTTATCTTACAATGGATTCATCAAATACCCTGTCACCTGCAAGTTTCCGTTATATGGATCTATTTCGATTTTGCATGTTCCATTTGTGTTCCAGGGAATTTGCAAATTATATCAATTGATTTTATATCAAATTAAATTTTATTCTTTTAATTTAGAAATAATTTTAGAGCGCATAGTATTCTAATAACGAGATAATTACGCGCATTTTTCCCTAATATTTCATTTGCAAATTTTAAAATTGGAATCATCTGTCGAATCTCTTTTTATATTTGCATCAGTCTACGACTAATCAGCAATATTGGATCGTATCACCTTTCACTGGAAAGGGATTACGGTTGTGCTTCAGTAGAAGATGTCGATATTCTACTTTGACAGTAGCTTTATTCGCTTGTCGTATTACTATTCGATAACCCCCTTTGCGAATAAAACTAAAAATGTCATGAAGCCATGGCCTATTCCATCCGCTTTCCTCGCCGACGCGATATTTCTGACCGAAATGGCCGTTATGCCATCCGGTTATGTGTCACTAAAGACAAACGGCGTAAATACATTGCACTCAATCTCTATGTCCTGCCCCAATATTGGGATGAGGCTGGCGAACAATTCATCATCCTGCGTAATCTGAAAGGGGCCGAACAGAAGGCCGAAAACAAACAGCGTGAAGCCGACAACGCACTCTTGGCCAAATTCAAGGTCCGCGCCCGTGAGATTATCGAACGCTTCGAACTAGAAGGCATCGACTGGACGTTGAATCAGTTTGAAGACGCCTTCCTCAATACCTCCAGGCAGGGACGATTCAACGACTATTTCACGGCCCGTATCGAAGAGCTGCATGCGACCGGACACATCGGCAATGCCAAAACCTACGAGCAGGCGCAGGATATGTTGAAACTGTATGATCGGAAACTGGATCAACGCCTTTTCTCGGATATTGATCTACGCTATGTCCGGGGATTCGACGCATTTCTCCAGAAAAGAGGCTGCCGGGGCAATACCCGCAAATTCTACTTCAAGGCCTTGCGGGCCATTTTGAATCGAGCCAATGCCGAAGGAGTCGGTTCCGAGGCGACCTATCCATTCGGTCGGGGCGGATTCGAAATCTCCAAACTCGAAGAGACTACTGACAAGCGGTATCTGCCCGCCTCTGAACTCTTGAAACTAAAAAACGCCTCTGCCAGTGATCCACGATGCGAATATGCCCGCAAACTGTTTCTCTTTTCCTACTATTGCTATGGAATCTCGTTCGTCGACATGGCTCTGCTCTCCGCATCCCACATCAAGCATATGGAGGACGGAGACTACATTGTCTATAAACGGCAAAAGATCAAGCGACAAAAGAATGTGAAGCCAATCTCAATCAAAATTACGCCTGCCATCCGTCAACTGATCGAAAGCCTGCAGGCAGGTTCTCCGACCGTAGATGATTATCTGCTACCGATTATTACCCGATCGGGATATACGGATGAGAAGCTCTATACGCACATTCGGGGGCGTTACAGCAAGTATCAGAAATACCTGCAGATGCTCGCCGAGGAGTTGCAAATCGCATTTCACCTGACGAGCTATGTCTCCCGCCATACGGCAGCCATGACCTTGCAGCGCAACCATGTTCCGCGTGAAGTCATTTCGCAAATGCTCGGGCACGCCGACCTGGAAACCACCAATGTCTATCTTGACAGCTTTGACAACCGGGTAATCGACGAAGCCGCAAAAGTGCTCTAAAATCAGCTATTACATAACCCTGCATCCTATATGCACGAAAAAACACATCCTATGAAAGTACCTTTCAGCTACCAAACTCTCTTGAGGTCATACCCCAACAGAGAATCCGCAATTGCGTTCTACAAAAAACAGCATACCACCTTTTGCCCCAATTGCAACGAAGTTCTTCACAATCCTTTAAGGAAAACAGACCCATTGCTGTTGCGATGTCCCGATTGTGGGAGAACCGCTTCAATCTTTACTGGAACTATTTTTCAGGGGACACGCGCGGACATTCGCTACTGGCTCTACATCGGCAGTCTGTTCTATTACTGCAAACAATATCTCCAGCAAATCCCGAATCGCCGATTACTCTCCATCCAATCCATCAAAAGAGCCATCGGAGCCACATCGGATCAAACCATAAGCCGGATATACAAAACCCTCAAGAAACTCTTTGAGAGCACAGATATAGACGACATGCATTTCTGTGAACTCATTTTCAAACCATTCCTCGAAAAGCTCTGTCCCCAAGGCTTGCTATTGACCCATACAGGCGAAATCCGGTAGTCTGATTCATCATTTTCAGGAGATACCCCTTCGAAATTGCGGTTTCGAGGGGGTATTTTCATTCCCGGCCACAAGAAAGTTTGCTCATTATAAATATGGATAGAAACTATTATAAACAAATAAAAAGATGAAAACATTTACAGATGATACCCCAATTGCCATGTTAACAGTGGGACAACTGAAACAGATTCTATCCATTGACCGCACGCTGGGCAACCCTGCATCGGTTCGCACTCCGGAGAACGAGGTTTTGACCGTAGAAGGAGTTACGCGGCTAACCGGCTACAGCGCAGCCACAGTGTATAAACTCACCTGCGAACGCAAGATTCCGTTTCACAAACCGGAGCACGGCGGTCGTCGCCTCTTTTTCAACCGGGAAGAGATTCTCGAATGGATGCAACACCGTTCATCCTCAACCATCGAACAATATTGCAACGAACTTGTCAAATTATAAAATACGTAAAATTATGAATAACTATGACCCTTGGCACATGTTAGAGAATGTGTCGGAAAAAGAATTACAAGAATTCTGCAACAAACAAGCCTCAAAATCTGGACAACATCATCAAAGGCCGTTGAGAGAAGGCTTTGTATTTCTCATATCCTACTTCGAGGCTATTGAGCACATACCTCGACGTCTTCAGTTTCGAGCCTTGAAGGTCCTGTTAGATTACGCCTTTTACGGAGAACTGCCACCCGAGAATACGCCGTCGCGCATCATGCAATCCTTTGTCGGATGGAAACGACTGCTTGACGCCGACGCAAAAAAATACGACAGGCGGAAGAAAGACCGCTTTGCCAGCAAACCTCTCACTGGTAATGAACAAGAACCCAAGCCACAAAACAACAAAAGCAAGGTACGCAACAAGCAGAAAGCAGGCAAGAAGTGAGCATAAACTAAAAAATAATAAATTATGAATCAAGGAGATAATAATGCAGTTCGCTTACAATATCAACATAAAAAATCTATTAAACTAAAAAAACGAAAATGACAAACACCGTTGTTAGGATTCCCGAAGGAATTCCATCTCCCAAAGTATCTCTTTTCGAGAATATGGTTAACGTGATCCCGGTAAAAACAGTCCCTCTATGGGAGTTTTTACTGAGTTCGGAGTACAAAGACGAGGTTACCAGGTACCGCCAAACACAAGATCCTGAAATTCGCAAAAAGATAAAGACGTTCAGCCTCCCCTGCGTAACGGTTTCAGGGATTTTCGACACCCGAGGCAAACATAAACTTACCGAACGACACAGTCATTATATTTGTATCGATATTGACGGCAAGGACAATCCTCAAGTCAACGGGAGATGGGAGCTCGTCAAACAAGAATTGGCTGATGCGTTCTGCTGCCTGAGTTACGCCGGACTCTCCATCGGAGGCAACGGACTATGCCTTGTCTTCCGAATTGCATACTCAGAAAAGCACAAAAGCCAATATCGTGCGCTCGTCCATGAACTTCAGGCGCAATTCGGATTGGTCGCCGATCCCTCATGCTGCGACATTGCCCGATTACGAGTCGCAAGCTATGATCCCAACCCGATTTTTAATCCCAACGCAAGACCCTACTTTCTTCTGGGATTAAATGGTTGCCAGGAGCCTCGCCGGGACAAAAGATCAGCACATGTCGACATCAAGACACGAGCAAGAGTTCGTGCCTGTATCTCACAAATAAACACCTTGAGGATCGACATCACGTCGGACTATGATGCATGGCGTGCAATCGGGCAAGCTTTGGCCAGCGAGTTTGGAGCAAAGGAAGGACGACGACTTTTTCATCTGGTAAGTATGGAGTATCCGGACTATTATGGTTCAGAGTGCGACGAAATGTTTAATTGGTGCATGTCTCATCATGACTCTGTGGGAATCAGTACGTTTTTCTACTATTGTCTGAAACACGGTATCACCTTTAAATAATCTCCCAACAAATTCATTCCAAGGGATCGGCAATAGCCGATCCCTTTTTCGTAAAGGTAACAGCCGTGCACATAAAAAACACAGCGTATTGAGATGTCACAACAGTTCGTTTATTTAATGTCTACAATACCCCATCCGAAGAGTGTTGTTTAAAAAACATTTTCTATCTTTGTATGTCGCGCAAGCGGCGTACATATTTGATGAAAGTGTTTAGCTTTTATCCTTATGCAGAAATCTGGTAAATTTCACTGAATGTAAGGATTGCTACAACACTCATCATCTGTATTGGTATGTGAGATGTCATCCCATACTATACAGGTGTGGGGTATTGTATCTGTTTATTTACATTCGGGCTTTACCAGAGCCTCTGCATAGATAAACTAACGACTCCACACTTTTTTTGTACAAAACCCGCCATACCGGAGTCGAATGGCAACAACCTTTGTTGCTATGAACAAGCGAATCATTTGCGGACTCTTGATTTTCTCATTTACCCTATCCGGTTTATCCGCAATGCCACAAAGCCGGGAGCCGGATAAGAAAGTTCAGCGAAAAGAACGACGCGAAGAACGGCGCCAGGAACGGGAAGACCGCAGAGAAAAGCGTAAAGCGGAGCGTCAGCAGAAAAAGGACAGCCAGAAACCAGTCGAGACCGAGGAGATCCGCGATACAAATCCGATATTGGAAATGCCCCAGGAGGAAGGAGCCAGCCTCTCTCGTGAATCCGTTGATAACACAGCTCCGGAGAGAGCCACACAAACCGTCGGAACCCGCGATGACCGGGGATCCCGCTCTTCCGCAACAACCACCAAGCCATCAACCCCGAGTTCCGTATCATCGGAAACAACCAAGACATCGGATCAGAGTTCAACCTTATCAACATCATCGAATGCAAACACAGAAAATTCCGACAGCGGATGGGGAATCGTAATTCTTCTGCTTTTCATCGGATCAATCGTATACTCGATTATCAGTTGGATAACATCTCGTCGTTGTCCGCATTGCGGCAAACTCCGAGCCATGCAGGAGATCGATGAAAAGTTTCTCGGACTGGCAAAAACCGAACGAGTAAAACGAGACAACCAAATCTATTATGTCCATCACAACCGAGTGCAAATAACACGCCGTTGCAAATACTGCGGATATATGGATTATCAGAACAAAGTTGTAAAAGGAGACGAAGCATAAACACGAACCAAACCTACCATATTATGAAAAAGATTCTTTGTTTTTTATTCGCCGTCTCAATTTTATCGGGATGTGGCGATGATTACGACGATTCGGCATTGACCGGCCGTGTGGATGATCTCGAGAATCGAGTCACCAAACTCGAAGAGTTGTGCAAGCAGATGAATACCAACATCTCATCCTTGCAAGCCCTTGTCAATGCTCTCCAAGACAATGATTACATTACCGGAGTTACCCCCATCACCAAAGACGGGGAGACAATCGGCTACACCATCTCTTTTGCCAAAAGTGCACCCATCACCATCTATCATGGAAAGGACGGCAAGGATGGGCAGGATGGCAAACCCGGCGAAGATGGCAATGACGGATCAACGCCGATAATCGGAGTAAAGCAGGATACCGACGGCGTTTATTACTGGACGCTGAACGGCGACTGGCTGACGGATGATTCAGGCAACAAGATTCAGGCAGAAGGTCGCGACGGTGCAGATGGCAAGCCAGGCGAAGACGGGAACGACGGTCAGGACGGGAAACCCGGTGAAAATGGAAAAGATGGGATTACTCCTCAGTTAAAAATAGAGAATGGGTATTGGTATGTTTCCTACAACGACGGAGCCTCCTGGACACAACTTGGAAAAGCGACCGGCGACAAAGGAGAACCGGGTGAACCGGGTGAACCGGGACAGGCCGGAGGTATTTTCAAGGATGTTGAAGAAACCGACGACAGCGTTATATTCACCTTGAATGACGACAGCACGATTACGATTCCGAAAGCAACGGCATCCGAAACATTGGATATCGTATTCGGCAATACGGATTCGATCAATGTTTTGCCGGACAAAACCTATGAAATCGAGTATACAATTACCGGAGCAGACGAAAACACACTGATTGAAGTCGTAGCGCAAGACCTTTATAAAGCCTCGGTTTCACCGACGGATTACCGATCCGGAAAAATCATCGTCACAACCCCGTCGGCGGATCTCGGAGCAAGCCGGGTGCTGGTCTTTGTATCCAAAGGGACGAATACCATCATGCGCATCCTCAATTTTGTCGAAAGCGTCATCCTCGTTTCGACCAACACCGTGGAAATCGCCGCAGAAGGAGAAACGGTGCAAGTCGAGGTAGAAACCAACGTAACTTACTCGGTAGAGATTCCGGAAGCCGACCAAGCATGGCTTTCGATAACTGAAACACGCGCGGCAACCCATAAGGAGACACTTACCTTTACGGCACAGGCCAACCCAAACACCACCTATCGTTACTCGACCGTCAATCTGAAAGACGATAGCGGGTTGATTGCCCAAAGCATTCTGTTCGCCCAAAAGGCTTCGGGATACAAGACAGTTCATGTCGAAACGGCAGGAACGTTGGAAAACTACATTTCTACGGATGAAAAAGAGAAACTGATCGGGCTGAAACTGACCGGGAAACTCAACACGTTCGACTACGATTTCATGCGCACCATGCCCGCTTTGGAATCGGTCGATCTGGCACAAATCGACAATACAACCATTCCGGCCAGCTGTTTCAAAAGCAGTACAATTAAAACAGTCATTCTGCCTCTGAACCTGGATGCCATACCGGACAATGCGTTCTACGGGAGCAGCATTACTTCAATAGAAATTCCAGGCACGGTACTTTCGATCGGAGTATCCGCATTCGAAGCGTGCTCTTCGTTGGCCGGGAATCTGATGTTGCCCGAAGGCTTGCAGACGATTGAAGAACGCGCCTTCTACCAATGCAAGGCCTTGACCGGGAGCCTGCACATCCCCAACAGCGTCACCTTATTGGGGGCATATGCTTTTTACAAATGTTCTGGATTTACTGGCACGCTGACGTTCGGTGCCGGAATAACTACCATTTCAGAGAATTGTTTTAACGGATGTTCCGGATTTACCGGCAATCTGGTAATTCCCGACCAAGTAACAACAATTGAAGCGTATGCATTTAACAGTTGCGAAGGATTCAAAGGATACCTGACCATCGGCAGCAGAATAAAGCAAATAGGCACCGATGCTTTTTGCAGAGTGGACACCTCCATCAGAAGGCCTTTGTACTTTACCAAAGTGTATTGTAAAGCGACAACTCCACCCTCTGCTTCAGACTATTCATTTGGAACACCTAACAGCAGCTACAAGTATAGTTATCTGGGAGTTCCGATCGGATGTAAAGATGCATATGATAAATATCCTTGGACCTCCAGTTTTACCGTTATTGAAGAAATCGAATTTTAAGATTCAAGTATGGCACTACTTTGTTTGGACGACAACGGACTTCATCAAGAAATAACATACTGTCCATGGCAAACAAAACTTGAAACCCGCCAAGAAATTGCAGACTACCTAATCCGGCGCTTGCGAGAAAAGAATTACGCCGCAGGCACATGGTTTACGGCACAAAATTTAGTCGGAGAGAATCAAGTCGATTGGGCCAACACACGCCCTTTAGATTCCATCATAAGACGTTATACACACAGAGATACACAAAAGACTATTTTAGGGAAAATTCTGAAACGGGCATTATTCGATCTAAACGAACCCTACGAAATCAAATATGGGTTTAAAACCCATTATCGTAAAATAGAATAGGATTCGTATACAGTTCCGGTCGCGGATAAAACCATAGTTGTAAGTTGTTATCCATCCACCCGCCTCATTCAACTTTTATCCCGACCTTTCTCCGACCTGCCGAATGCGGCAGGTCGTTTTGTTAAATCCCAATAGAGCCGGTTCAGGGGCGATTACAGCTTATATAACCCCAAACTCAATAAAAACTATTTACCGTCCAATTGGGGCCAATGTATAGGCCTTCTATTGAAAATTACCAATCCTACGCCCAAGACAAAACTATCGGCTTTGCATTCGTGTTGCGTATTCATCTTTACTAGGAGTCATTAAAGCACAAACACGATGAAAGACAAAGAAGCAATCAGGCAATATCTCAACTCGATTTGGGAAACAACGGAGAATAATCCGAATTCTATAACACGGGAAGATTTTGACCGCATCCTGAACAACGCAACGCACTGTAGATTGATCTCCTTCAAAGGCAAAATACCAACTTTAACAAAGCAACTCCGCTCGGAATTAGAGACTCTGCACTTTGAAACTATTCTCAACGTAGTTGTAAAGGTAAGCTATCATCCCAAGTTAGGAATAAATTTCAACCATCTCTGCGATCTCTTGAATGTTATTCATGAATTTGCACCGAAAGCAAGCATCCTCTGGGGCTGCGGCATAGATTTAAGTTCTAGATTAAGAAAAAGCGATATATCAATCTTGTTGTTAATTGATCTTCCCGAAGAATAATATTTACATTCAACATTTTAAACCTAATAACGTTAGAATCTTTTTCATTGATTTTGGTATTGGATTTTATTTTCGTACTTTTGAATAAACAGAATAATTATGGCAGAAACGTTCATTACACAGATCGACATTGAGTCTGTTAGGAATTTATCTCCAATTAGCTTAAGATTAGGAGGTACGGAAAGGAAACATCTAATTCTAACAGGAAAGAATGGATGTGGTAAGACAACTTTACTAAAAGAAATAAGAAATTATTTAGCTGCATGTGCTCAACATTCAGGGGATGATATTATAAATTGGAAAAAACGATTTACAGAAATTCACTGTTTCTTACAAAAAGCAACAGATGACGCGAATCGGGCTAAATACCAAAAACAATTAGAGCCGTTAGCGTCTTTAACCAAAAATGTCAAATCTATAACTCTTTATTTTAGTGATAATTTTTCCCTGCAAGAAAAAATTAAAACAGGTAAGTTTATAACCTGTTTCTTTGCCGCAAATAGAATTAGCTCATTCAAAGTTCCTGAAGGAATCAAAAAGATTAACACTCATCCCGCATATGACATCAATTCTAAGGTAGCACCTGATTTTATTCAATTAATTGTAAATCTAAAGGCTGATAGATCTTTTGCAAAAGATGATAATGACTCCGCTCTTGTCAAAGATATTGATATATGGTTCAATAACCTTCAAGACAATCTCGAGTATCTACTCAGTAATAAAGTTAAACTGGAATTTGACCGAAGAAATTATACCTTCAATATCCAAGAAGAAAATAAGGTTCCATATAATTTCACCCAACTGTCAGATGGCTATTCTGCAATATTAGATATATTATCTGAACTTATATTAAGAATGGGTATTGATCCTATTAAAACATATGATATTGAAGGAATTGTTCTTATTGATGAGATCGAAACCCATTTACACATTGAATTACAGAAAAAGATACTACCATTCCTGACTAAAATATTCCCCAAAATTCAATTTATCATAACAACACACTCTCCTTTTGTGTTGAGTTCCATCTCGAATTCTATAATATACGATCTAGAAAAAGGTTTGGTTACAGAAGATCTGTCTCAATATTCATACGAAGCCCTTGTCGAAAGTTATTTCGATACTGACCAATATTCCGAACGATTAAAGAAGCAATTCGCAGAGCTTAAATATTTATCAGACAAGGAGTATTTATCAGAAGAAGAAAAAGAAAATTATTTACGTTTAAAAAGTGAGATATCACAAGCTTCTAAACTTTTTTCTGAAGAATTGTTAGTTGCCTATCAAAGCCTCCAACTGGATGAAATTCTAGAAAAATGATATATCTACCTAAAAGTCAGCCTGCGCCAGAATCTTTGGCGATAGAAAAGACTAAAGCCAAAGGACATTATAATTTAGAAGATGTATTAGTAAGAATTAAAAATGATTTTAACAACAAATGCTACATCTGTGAATCTAAAGCCCCAAAGGCTATAAATGTGGAACATTTTATTCCACACAGAGGTGACATTGACAAAAAATTTGATTGGAACAATTTATTTTATTGCTGTAGTCATTGTAATAACACTAAACTTGATAAACCGCAATATGATAATATTCTAAATTGCACGGATAGAACTCATAGGGTTGAATCACAAATTCATTATAAAATGGACGCGTTCCCCGAATGCGATGTAGAAATTATACCTAATGTTGCCAATCCAAGTCAACGTGTTTTAAACACAGTTGCCTTATTGAAAGAAATATACACAGGAACAACTATAACAAAAAAATTAGAAGCCTATAATATACGAAAAGATATTCTACAAGAAATTAAAAGCTTCCAAGAATTGCTAATCAATTATTATAACGATGACAATACCCCAGAAGAAAAACATGATATCGAAAGTAGAATAGAGCGATCCCTCCGCAAATCAACACCATACACAGTATTTAAATGGTGGATAATATGGGATCATCCTAAATTAAACGACGAATTTGGACGGTATATTTCAGTTTAGAATAATTTTCTGAATAGCCACTGTTTATGTTCCATTTATGTTCCACGGCAGCAGCGAAGGACTGGTGCAACAACGAAAAAGGCTTGACAATCAGCTGATTGTCAAGCCTTTTCTTCAGTCGGGGTGACTGGATTCGAACCAGCGACCACACGCCCCCCAGACGTTACAAGCAGCCAATAACAATCTATTAACCAGGCGATTGCGACGACAGACTATCTGCGGTTTACACGACAGTTTACACGGATGCTAAACCACGGTTGGTTAAACAATAAGTGAATTGAGGAGATATGAGATTAAAGAAAGGACAAACTTTTGCAAAGGGGTATATTTGAGCCCCCTTTGCAAAGTCTGTCCTTGGAAAAGATTGATTGCTTTTGTCTCTGTAAACAAAAATCCTCGACTGTATGGCCGAGGATGTATCGTTAATATAGATATGGATTATTTGAGGTCTTTGGCTTTTATTCGTATAACCTTACCATCACGCACAATCACCAATTCCCCGTCCTCTTTTTTTGTTTTTTCAATCAGGCGTTTACGGGCAAGCAAAATCCCTGCATTAATCTTTTCCTGCATTTGTTTGATTTCAATCTCGCTCATGGTCTGTAATGATTTTATAAGATAACGTATCTTCAATTTGAATTGTTGCATCTTTCTCTCCCGATGCAATGATTTTAATTTCTGCGTCTGCCGAACTATTGTCGTATATCGTCCAAAAATCGCAAACGGGTGTATAAAGCATTGTCAAGTTGCGTAGTCCGTTTGCATAACGACGGCGAATTACATCCGATGGGATATTGTGGCCACCCTTGCTTACCCGTGTCGCAACGCGTTCGATAGCTTGTTCGGGTGTCGGCAGCCAAAAGTAAAGCAAGGTTACGAAATAGCCTTTTGCGTGAGCCCGTTCGATAAACTTTACATAAGAACGGGTTGCCAGTGTCGTTTCAAAAGCAAAATCCGCACCCTCTGAAAGCAAATCATCCATGCGTTGCAACATCAACCGCCCAGCCTCGATGGCCACACCTTCGGGATTGAACGGTGATAGCCCCTTTGCAATCTCGTCTGCATTGACGAACTCTTTGCAACCGAGCATTTCGGGCAATACGGTGTAGGATGCAGTCGTTTTCCCTGCACCGTTGCAACCTGCTATGATATATAGTTTCGGCATATCGTATGAACAAAGATAGGCAAATTATATGAACTGTTCCAAATATTTCTCGTTGAAGCCAGCCAACGGGAATTTGAATACACTCG